>Ga0182013_10000306_pt1 | contig 66968 bp, 54 predicted proteins | sample 612S2MmetaG_FD_120487 | JGI IMG/M metagenome (GOLD analysis project Ga0182013, IMG submission 120487) | Permafrost microbial communities from Stordalen Mire, Sweden - 612S2M metaG | ecosystem: Environmental > Terrestrial > Soil > Wetlands > Permafrost | place: Sweden: Stordalen | collected... | reverse complement strand
CCATGCAATACCTTCTCTCGATCCCAGCAATACATGCGGTATCCGGAATACATGCGGTAGCTTGTCATCCCGACCTCGCCCGCCGCGGCGGCCGAGTGGAGAGACCTGCGGTTACACCACTATCTTCGCCGATACCTGTACCGGCAGGCTGTGACGGGAATCACAGGCCAGCCCTGAAGGGAGTCTAGGCCCGAAGCGGGGGCTGGTTCAAGGGGATTCGCGCCGGCCGAACATCGCAAACCGAAGCGCGTGAGGCACGCCACCGCGCGATATGGCTCCGTGGCCGGGGACGGTTCCGCCGAACGATGCCTCAAGCTTTCGGTCAGTGGCTCAGGCCACCCGCTCCCACTCGGAGACGAAAGCGTTCCCTACCGCCAAATCACTCGTGACAACGTTGTCGAACGGAAGCTCGAGGAAGCGAACAGCCACCTTGGGTGGCATTTTGTCAGCCCCGATTCCCATCAGCCATGCCAATCGGTTCTTTACATGCAAATGCAGCGACCGGATGAGCATGGGCGCGACTTGTTCGGCAAAGGCCTGTTTGGTCTCGGAAGTCAGATCGCGGCAACCAACCTCAATCCAGCAATCGGTGCGCTGTCGTGGTTGGGGCAGGAACTGGATGGTGATCTGATCGCGGTCCGAGGCGCGAAGTTGAAACGTGCACAGCGTCGTATCGATCAGCCTCCGTGCGATGCGCCGTTTCTGGGCAATCGAGACTCTTGGCAAGTAAAGTCGTAGGTACGGCACAAGCGAGCCTCCTACTTCGTAGGAGCAGAAGTGCATTTCGAGTGCCAGCCATCAACTTCGGGGAACAAAGGACTTGCCCGTACCCAAGATCGGAGGGAACTAAGTAAAATCTTCCAGCCACCCGAAAATCTCTCCGGGCCGTTTATAGCTCCGTCTTCGCAGGTGGTCATCCTGGGCGGGGTACGCGGTTCTTGCGCACCGCGGTCGAAGGACCCCTATAACTTCACGATCCCATCCCGGGTGGGCGCCGCGACACAGGTTCTACTGCTCCGCGTAATACCCTTCCCTGGTCTGCACGATGAGATCTTTGTTGGTCGGGGTCAGGATGATCTTGTGATAGCCCGCGCCGGCGATGGCTTTGTCGGGGGTGTAGCCTAGGCTGTACTGATTGCGCAGCTCATCTTCGATCTGGGTATAGATCTCGTTGATCGGCAGCTTCTTGGAGACCTCGAAGAAACGCCCGCCGGTTTCTTTCGAAATGCGCTGCAGAACTTTCTTGCCGTCGGCAGGCTCGACCTGCTGCGGATACCCTCCGCCACCCGGATATCCCATGCCGCCGCGCCGCCCCATGCCTCCACCCATGCCGCCCATGCGCCCGCCGTAATTATGCCCGTAGGCATCTGGGTCGGCGTACAGAATGGAATATACCAGCGTGTTGGCGCGCTGCGCCGTCTCGATGGCCCGACCCAGGCTGACCTTGCTGCCCGTGTCCACGCCATCAGTCAGCAGGATCAGCGCCTTACGCCCTTCCTGCTTGCGCATCAGCTCATCGGACGCCAGGAAGACAGCGTCATACAATGTGGTACCTCCGCCGCGACGATGCCCACCGCCGCCGCCACTTCCTTGAGAGCCGCCGCCCGCCTGGTCGAACTGCGGCATGTCAAGTTTCTCCAGCGCCGCTTCCAGCTTCTGGTGCGACGAGGTCAGGTCCTGCAGCAGCTCGATGTCCCAATCAAAATGGATGATGAAGGCCTTGTCCTTTTCCGGACGCATCAGGTCGTTCAGGAAGCCATAGCTGGCCGAGCGCTCCTGCTCCAGCACGCGTCGCTGACTCATGCTGGTGTCAACCAGCAGACCAAGCGTGAGCGGCAAGTCCGTATCTTTGGCGAAGTAACGGATGGTTTGCGGATGGCCGTCCTGCTCCAGCTTGAAGTCGTCCTTGGTCAGGTTGTTGACGATCTGGCCGTGCTTGTCGCGCACCGTGGCCAGCACGTTGACCACCTTGACGTCGGAGGAAAACGTCGGCGTTTCCTGGCTGGAGGACGGCTCTTGACTAGGCGACGCCTGCTGGCTTGGAAGAGCGGGCCCAGCCAGCAACAGGAAAAGCGCCGGCGCCAGCCAACGTAGCAACAATGCGACGCGCGATCGAGCGGCCACTGGACTCCTTTATCGGAGAAAATCTTGCGGATGAATTGCCGGCGAAACTGTGGCGTCAGTGCCACCAGCACAAACCCTATCGAACCACAGAAGTTGCCGGAATGCGATAGCGCAGAAATTTTGGAACTCGAGGTGACGAAATCGTGAAATAGCGCGACGGATTCTTCCTCGATCACCGTGGATGGCCCAACTCCCCCGCGCTCTGCCGTGTCGTCGGTAGTGATCGCGGTTTCTCCGTGGCTCGGTGACTCTGTGGTCGATTTTCCCCGCTGTTTACACCGCAAATAGCGTTCCTTTGTGCTAGTCTCAGGTGGTACTCTGATCGCAAGCGACAAGCCTTCCGGCAGCCTCGTCGGAATCCAACCTGTGAACCTGCTGGACTAAGGCATTGGAGCCTGTTCACCCTTTCGCAAGAAGCAGCGGAAGGATGGATCGTGCAGCGCCGCTTGTGTCATAAACTGTAAGCACCGCTCTATTACTAGAAAGAATTAGTACGGAATGTCATCTAACGGTTTTCATAGCAGTTCCTCGCGATTCAGCAACATGCGTTCGCTGTTCAGCATGTTTTCCAGCGATCTTGCCATCGATCTGGGAACCGCGAACACGCTGGTTTATGCCCGCGGCAAGGGCATCGTAGTCAACGAACCTTCCATCGTCGCCATCAACAAGAACACCGGTGAAGTCGAAGCCGTGGGCAAAGAAGCCAAGGAGATGCTTGGCCGTACCCCGGGCAACATTGTCGCTATCAAGCCCATGAAAGACGGCGTCATCGCTGACTTCAAAGTCACCGAGAAGATGCTGAACTACTTCATCCAGAAGGCGCACAACCGCAAGATGCTGGTGCATCCCCGCATCGTTATCGGAGTGCCTTCAGAGATCACGCAGGTGGAAAAGCGCGCGGTCATGGACTCCGCCTATCGCGCTAAGGCCAGCGAAGTGCACCTGGTGGAGCAGGCCATGGTAGCCGCCATCGGCGCGGGCCTGCCCATCACCGAGCCCAGCGGGAACATGGTGGTCGATATCGGTGGCGGGACTACAGACATCGCCGTCATCTCGCTCAGCGGTATTGTGTATTCGCGCTCCGTCCGCATGGCCGGCAACCAGATGGACGAGTCGATCATGAATTACCTGAAGCGCAAGTACAACCTGCTGATCGGCGAACGCACCGCCGAGCAGATCAAGATCGAGATCGGCTCCGCCTATCCGCTGGAGAAGCCGCTGACCATGGAGATCAAGGGCCGCAACCTGATCGAAGGCGTGCCTAAGACCATCACCATCGAGGACAGCGAAATTCGTGAGTCGCTCAGCGAATGCGTTTCAACCATCATGAACGCGATTCGCGTGGCGCTGGAACGCACGCCTCCGGAGTTGTCGGCCGATATCAGCGACCGCGGTATCGTGCTGACCGGCGGTGGCGCTCTGGTAAAGAACCTGGACAAGCGCATCCGCGAAGAGACCGGTTTGCCGGTGTCGATTGCCGACGACCCGTTGTGCAGCGTGGTGCTGGGCACGGGAAAAATGTTGAGCGACTTTAAGCTGCTGCGCAAAATATCGATTGATTAGGGGTCGTTCAACGCCGGCGACAATATGGACACATTTCTCGGCCGCTATAAGAACCTCATCGTGCTGGCGGCCATTCTGTTCGCCCAAATCGTCGCTCTCGCAGTGCAGGTGCGGCGCCCGGCGCAGGAGGGCGAAACCCGTCTCATTCGTCTGTGGGCCATCTCCACCGTCACTCCCATCGAGAAAGCCGTGGTGCACAGTCAGGAGTGGGTACAGGACACCTGGACCACCTACGCCTACCTGCGCGGTGTCCGGCGCGAGAATCGCGAACTACGGGCCGAACTTGGCCGCATGAAGATCGACGACGCGCGCATCAGCGAAGACGCCCGCATGGCTCGCCGGGTTCAGGCACTGCTCGCCTTCAAAGAGCAATACGTCGACAGCACCATCGCCGCGCAAGTCATCGGCACCAGCGGCAGCGAACAGTCGCGCGTCCTCTACCTCGACAAGGGTTCGAACGACGGCATCACCCCCGACATGGCCGTCATCACTCCGACCGGCATTGTGGGCAAGATCGTGCAAGTGTTTCCCGACTCGTCGCAGGTGCTGCCCATCAACGATCAGTTCAGCGGAGTCGGCGCCGCGCTCAAGGACTCGCGTCTACAGGGCATTCTGAAAGGTGCTGCCAACGGCGCCACCACACTGCAATACATCATGAGCGATGAGAAGGTCGTTCCCGGCGAAGAAGTGATAACCAGCGGCGGCGATCGCATCTTCCCCAAGGGTTTACCCGTGGGAAGGGTGGTTTCGGTCGAGCCCGGCAAAGATCTCTTCCTCAACATTCGTGTGGTGCCATCGTCGCGGCTGGATCAACTGGAAGAGGTGCTGGTGGTCACCAAGATCACGGAGAAGATGCCGGACGCCAAAGATCTGGGACCTTTGCGCGCCTCTGATATTCTCGCCGAGCGGTTGCCGACGGTTCCCAGCAAGACCGAAGTAGATGCCGCCGGCAACGCCAAGCCCGGAGCCGCGACCGCCGGATCGGCGACTGGAACTGGAACTGGCGCTCATCCCACCGCCGGAACCGCAGCGAGCAAGCCGGTCAACGGTGCTGCGACGATCAACAAGCCTGGGGGAGCCGCAACCGCACCGCACACAGCCGCGCCAGGCTCAACGCCGGGAACCGGCGGAGTCGTGAAGCCGAAGCCCACGACCACTGGCACTCATCCCGCCGCCACCACCGCGAGGCCGTCGAACAGCGCAGCTCCAGTCACCACTGCTCCGAGTCAAGTCGGCTCGCAAGCCAATAGGAGTGCCCCAACCACCACCCCAAAGCATCCCAAGACCGAGTCCGCTCCGAACCCGAATTCCGATCAGTCCACCATTCCTCCCACAGGAGCGCCGCCGCAGCTATGAGCAGCCGGGTCATGCCTTTTCGCGGAAGCCTGACCTCACGGGAGCAGGTCTCGGTTTACGAGTTCAGCTGGGCGGCGATCATCTTTGTCCCCCTGATCGCAGTCCTGATCCAGATCTTCATTCCGGTGAGGGTCCGTTTCCTGCCGATTATCGATCTGCCGTTCCTGGTGACGATTTTCTTCGCCACGGCCCGTCGCAATCCGATCAGCGGATGCATTACCGGCTGCCTTATCGGCCTGACCCAGGACTTGTTCGCCGGTCCCAGCCATCCGCTGGGCATGTACGGCATCGCGTTGACGGTCATCGGGTATCTGGCGTCGTCGCTGGGCCTGAAGATCGATGTCGAGAATCCCGGCTCCCGCTTCTTGCTCACTTACGCCTTCTTCGTGATCCACCAGGGCGTGTACTACGGTGTGGCACATGGTCTTCTGCGCGAGGGCTTGCAGTGGAGCTGGAGCCACGTGGCAATTTCCGCCCTCGCCAACGCCGTGATCGGCATCTTCGTCTTCAAGTTCCTGGACAGGTTCAAACAGAGATAAGCCCCTCAGGGACGGCACTTGCCCGCTGAACCAGGTCGGAACCAGACGCATTACACCCTTTTTCCCCTGCTCGCTAGGCCCGAACCGGGCTACAATAGTGCAGGGTTTCCGATCCGTCACTTGCCACGAAATCGAGTGTATTTCTGCGACGCACCGCTTCGCCCGGCGGGTCTGTCGCCAGGGAATACTCTGTCAGTTTCACAACATTGCAACTGTAGTTCCCCGGAAAGATGTAGTGGATGTTAGGTCGCGACGAAAAAGTCTCTCAGCTTCGGCTCACCGCAGTGCAGTACATCCTCCTGGGAATTTTTCTGGTTCTGGCCTTCGGACTGTGGCGGCTGCAGGTTGCCCGCAGCGACTACTACAACAACCTGGCCGAGCAGAACCGCATCAAGCAGGTGCCGATTCTAGCGCCTCGCGGCAAAATCCTTGACCGCGAGGGCCGCATCATCGTCGACAACTATCCATCCTTCTCGGTGCTGCTGCTGCGCGACCAGAAACGCGATTTGATGGCCGATGCCGACAAGATTGCAGTCGGGCTGCACATGCCGCCTGATGAGCTGCGCCTTCGTCTGAAGCGCATGGCCGCGGTGCCTGGCTATCAGCCGCTATTTCTGAAGGACGACATCACGCCCGACGAGCTGGCCTTCATCGAATCGCACAAAGCGGAGCTGCCCGAGCTCGACACCATCACGGTGCACCGCCGCTTGTATCCCAAGAACGGATTCATGGCGCACGTCATCGGCTACGTCGGCCAGGTGAGCGAAGACATGCTGACCCAGCCGCAATGGGAGCTCTATAACCCCGGCGACATTGTCGGCATGTCAGGCGTGGAGCAGTATTACAACGATATTCTGATGGGCAAGAACGGCTCACGGCAGGTGCTGGTCAACAGCCGCGGCAAGGAAGTGGGCACGCTCAGCGACGTGCAGGCCGTTCCGGGCAAACCGCTCAAGCTGACCATCGATCTCGACCTCCAAATCGCCGCGGAAGAAGCTCTGGAAGGCAAGCCCGGCGCGATCATCGCCATGGATCCGCGCACCGGCGAGATTCTTGCCCTGGTCAGCCGGCCGGCATTCGATCCCAATCAGTTTGCGGTGCGCATCAGCCGCGACGAATGGAACCAGCTGGTCACCGATCCCAATAAGCCGCTGCTCGACAAAGCGATCCAGGCGCAGCTAGCTCCGGGATCGACCTTCAAGATCCTGATGTCGGTGGCCGGCCTGCAGGAAGGCATTGCGCAGAAGCTGATCGTTAATTGCGGCGGCGGCGGAACGTTTTACGGACGTTTCTTCAAGTGCGATCAGAAGCACGGCCGGGTCGATATCTCTAAGGGCATCTACGCCTCCTGCGACACCTATTACTACACCCTGGGCGAAAAGCTGGGCATCGCCCGCATCGCGAAATACGCAACCGAATTCGGCTTCGGACAAAAGACCGGCGTCGATCTGCCGCAGGAAGTCTCCGGCGTGATGCCGTCCGAGGAATGGAAGATCAAGAACTTCAAGCAGAAGTGGTATGCGGGAGAGACCATCTCCGTCGCCATTGGTCAAGGAGCGGTAGCGGTGACCCCGATTCAACTGGCGCGCGCCATCGGCGCTATTGCCAGCGACGGCGTAATGGTGCGGCCGCACGTCGCATTTCCTGAGGAGCTTCCGCCGGGCTTTAAGAATGCTGCGCGTTATAACGACAAATCGCATGTCCAGATCGATCAGGACAATTGGGTGATTATCACCGACGCCATGGCCGATGTCACGCGGATTGGAACTGCGGCTGCCGCCCATATCGACGGCATCGATTTCGCGGGCAAAACGGGTACGGCGCAAACCATCTCGGCGGAGGCGCGCAGCAAGATGGGGGCGAGCGGCAAGTCAAAGTTCAACGATAACTCCTGGTTTGTGGGAATGACGCCGCGGCGTAATCCGGAGATCGTGGTGGCAGTGCTGACCCAGGGCGGCGGCTGGGGCTGGCGCTCGGGATTGCTGGCCGCGCAGGTGATCAAGGCTTACGTAGCTAAGCAGCGCTTGCGTCAGACGCAGTTGGCCAAGGCGAATGGCACAGTTCCCGGAGGAGCCAAGCAAGCGGAAGTCGCGGCCGTCTGGCATGAGGGCGATGCCAAGAATCCCGACAAGACGCAGGCTGGACATTTCGCGGTTTCGACGGACAGCACGATAAAACCGGTGAGCACCGCTCCTGGCGTCGAAGCCGCCGATAAGCCAACTCCTGCCGGCGATATGGAAGCCACCGGATCGCATGGCGGGACGGCCCAACCCGAAGCCGATGCCGCGACTCCCGCGGAGCCCAAGTCATCCGATAGTCAGCCCAATGGCCAGCCAGTGCAGCAGGCTCCGGCGAGAAAGAAGACGCCAGGCTCCAGTCCGCCAGTTGCTCCGCCTGCCGTGGCCCTTCCCGGGAGACGACCGTGAGCCGTTACGTGTCCTTCCGCGATTTCGATTGGGTGCTGCTGGCTTTGATACTTCTGATTTGCACGTTAGGCGTGGTGGAAATTTACAGCGCAACCTTGAGCACCAAGTTCGCCGGCGCCCACCTTAGACAGGTGTACTGGATTTTGGGCGGCGTGACGCTCATGTTCATCGTGAGCGTCCTTAACTATCAAGCTCTCATCGAACGCGTGCCCCTGATGTACTTGCTATCCATCGCATCGCTGCTTGCGGTTGAGGTGTTCGGCAAGAAGTATCTGGGCGCGCGCCGCTGGGTGCAACTCGGCTCCTTTCACTTCCAGCCCTCGGAGTGGGTCAAGCTGGTGCTGATTCTCGCCATGGCGAAGTATTTTGCCGACTCGAAGTCCGAGTGTACCGCGCAGGACATTGTCAAAGCCGGAGCGTTGGTGGGCGTTCCCATGCTAATGGTGCTGGTTCAGCCCGATCTGGGCACGGCTCTGACCTACCTGCCTATCGCCATCATGGGCTTGTTTCTGGGTGGAATGAAAGCTAAACATGCATTGATCATCCTGGCGATAGGAGCCTTGCTGGCGCCGGTGGCATGGCATGTCCTGAAGCCCTATCAGCGTGATCGTCTGACCAGCTTCATCGAGCCCGAGGCTGACTCCCAAGGCCATGGATATCAGGTGATTCAGTCGCTGGTAGCGGTAGGGTCGGGAGGCATCTTCGGCAAGGGAACCGCTCATGGCAGCCAGACCCAGGGACAGTTCCTGCCGGTGCCGCATACCGACTTCATCTTCGCCGCTTTCGCCGAGGAGCATGGATTCATCGGCGCGATGGGACTACTCCTGCTATACTTTATCGTGCTGATGCGTCTGATTCAGAACGCTCAGACGGCTCCCGACCGGGCAGGTGCCTTCGTGGTCATGGGCGTGGTTGCGGTTCTGGCATTCCACCTCCTGGTCAACGTGGGGATGGTGGTGGGTCTCATGCCGGTTACGGGTATCCCCTTACCGTTAATGAGTTATGGGGGATCGTCAGTACTGTTCATGTTCCTGGCCTTGGGGATTGTGATGAACATACGCATGCGCCGGTTCGTGAACTGAAGACCGCAGACCACAGGCATTTATCGTTGCATGCGCCAATGGGGCGCGAAGCGTTGACAGCCGGCCGCATCCGCCGGGAAGCAATTGCAGAAAAGCATTTTGCTTCCGCAGGGTGACAACAAGATTACGATGGCCCTCACGTACGAGGGAATAAACCGGCCGCAAGCAGAAGAGGCCGGATAGGATTGCAAGGCACGTTGTTGGAAGCGGGAAACGGCCCCTCGGCAAGAGCTGGGTGTGACGCCACAACCTTCCGGCGGTGTGCTCGATACGGTGCTTAAGATTCCACAAGCTGTTGCCGTAAGAATCAGATCGGGTCCGTACCCGGACGAGAGTCCCGGTGCGTCCTCGCCCAACCACCCGTCTCGTACTCCTGTCCCGCTTTCCGTCGCCTGCGTCCGGTTAAACCGGAGCATCCATGAACAAAGAACTTTACGTGTCCTCTACGCCCCACGAAACCAAGGTGGCGTTGATGGAAGACGATCAGCTCGCCGAAGTTTTCTTCGAGCGGGACAATGAATACACCTTAGCCGGATCGATCTACAAAGGCCGGGTAACGCGCGTGCTTCCCGGCATGCAGTCCGCCTTTGTCGACATCGGACTGGAGCGCGATGCGTTCCTCTACGTCTCCGACTTCCTGGAGTTGTCCGGCGACGACGAAGAGGATGAAGAATTCGGCGCCATTCCCGCCCCGCGTGGCGCCATCGATGTAAGCAAGGCGCAACCGCCGGAAGAAACGCAAGCCGCTTCAACTCAAACCACGTTTGTTGGACCTGACACCGAAGAAGAAGCCGAGGCTTTCGTCGATGACCTTTCAGCGGCTGCCGACGAGCAGTCCATAGCCGGCGAAGACGGTGAACCCACCGGCGGTGAAGACCATGAATCCAAGGAGGGCGCTCGCCGTTGGCGCGGACGCCGTCGTCGTGGGGGGCGCCGTGGTCGTCCCGATGAGCATGACGCCAAGTCCGAATCGACTCCAGAGGTTGCGGCTCCCGTAGAAGAAACGCCTGCGCCGCCGTCCCCGCGTGTCGAATCGCGTCAGGAGTCACGTGCACGCTCGGACTATGGTCCGCCTGCCGGATACACGCCGATGCTTCTGCCGGGAGAATCGATCTCGAAGTATCGCAACCTGCCCCAGCCTGCAGCTGAGATGCCTCCGGAAATTTCGCTAGAAACCCCAGCCGCGGTCGCGCCCGCCCCGGGGGACGACTCCACTCCGCCGGAAGGGAGCGCCGTAGTTCACCAGGAGATCGAAGAGGAGGCCGCTCATCTGGATCAAGGCTATGCCGTTGCCGAGCCGGAGCATGTGGAAGCGGCCGCCGTCCATGAAGAGCTGCCACCCCGTTCCAAGCGGGGACCTTGGCGGTCGCGGCGCAAGCCGACCGCGACTGCGGAATCGGAGCCGGCGGCAGTAGTCGCAGCCGAAGAAACCGAGCACGGCGAAGCTGCACGTCACCTGGAAGTTCCTTTTGCCGAGATCACCGAGGCCACCACGAGTGACGTGGCTGCCGGCGCGCCCGGGAATCACGAACCTGCTGGGCCAGGAGTCGAACCCGGTGTTCAAACTGAAGCCTACGACGCCGCGGCGCCGATCGCGACCGAAGAACAAGTTGAAGCCGGGCCGCACCCCGCTCCGTTCGTCATGCCTGACGATTCCAATGCCGAACGGCTGGCCGCGCCTTCCGTGGCTCCCGAAGGCCGCACGCTGGAACACGAGGTTCTGGAAGACGAAGAGGCAGAATTTCAGCCTGTTCCCGACGACCTGAGCGCGATGAGCGAAGTCGCCGGCGATGAGGAACTGGTGCTCGAAGAGGAGACTCTCGACTCCGACAACGGCTACTCGGAGCGTTGGATTCCCAAGATTGCCGACGTTGACGAGGACGAAGTTGTCGCCGCGGAAATGCGGGGCGAAAACATCCTCGCTTCTGGTGAAGAAGAAGAGGAAGAAGAGGACGAGGAGGAGAACGGCGAAGAACCGGAGACCGACGGTCACGCCGAAGTGCGCGCCGCGTCTCCCACTGTGGGATATCAGCAGCGCCCCGCCGAGCGTCCGGGTTACGGTCGTCGTGACTTTCGCGATCGCGGCCGCCGTGGCGGCTCGCGCCGTAACGTGCGCGCCCGTCCCAACAACAGCCGCAATCAGCCGCTCATCACCGATCTGCTAAAGGAAGGGCAGGAGGTGTTGATCCAGATCGCCAAGGAGCCCATCGGCAAGAAGGGCGCACGCATCACCAGCCACATCGCTCTGCCGGGCCGATTCCTGGTTTATATGCCGACCGTCAATCATGTCGGCGTTTCGCGCAAGATCGCCTCCGACGAGGAGCGCCAGCGTCTGAAGCGCATCGTCACCAGCGAGCGCGAAAACGGCGTGGGCGGCTTCATCGTCCGCACCGCAGCCGCCAATATCAAGGAAGAAGACCTGCGCGCCGACATCCGCTTCCTGAAACATCTGTGGGCCGAGATCAAGAACCGCGCCGAGAGTGGCAAGTCGCCGGCGTTGATCTATCACGACCTCAACCTGGTAGAGCGTGTGTTGCGCGACCAGGTCAACGCCGACTTCTCGCAGATCTGGGTCGACACCGAAGATGAGTACGAGCGCGTGGTGCGCTTCGCCAACCGCTTCCAGCCGTCGCTGGTCCGCCGCATCAAGCTTTATACCAAGGACACGCCGCTGTACGAGCAGTTCGGCATTCAGGACGAAATCAACCGCTCGCTGAAGTCGAAGGTGTGGCTGAAGAGCGGCGGCCACATCGTCATCAACCAGACCGAGGCGCTGGTGGCCATCGACGTCAACACCGGCAAGTTTGTCGGCAAGACGCAGCGGCTGGAAGACACCATCGTGAAGGTCAACGTTGACGCCATCAAGGAAATCGTGCGGCAGATTCGGCTGCGCGATCTGGGCGGCATCATCGTTATCGACTTCATCGATATGGACGAGCGCAAGAACCGCCAGAAGGTGATGATGGCGCTGGAAGAGGCCTTACGGAATGATCGCGCTCCCTCCAAGGTGCTCCAGTTTAATGATTTTGGACTGGTAGCCATCACCCGCAAGCGGGTCAAGCAATCACTGGAACGTACGCTGGGTGAGTCGTGTCCCTATTGCGTGGGCGCTGGCTTTGTCAAATCTGTGACCACTGTATGCAACGAGCTTTACATCGAGATGCGCAAGATGGCCAAGATCCATGACCACGACGACATCACCTTGCGAGTCAATCCCGAGGTGGCCAAGGCACTCAAGGCCAACAATGGCAAGCTCATTGGCGAGATGGAGGAGTTAACGGGCAAGTCCGTGCTGGTAAAGAGCGACCCCGCCCTGCACCAGGAGAACTTCGACATTCACTAGGGGACAGTCAGCTTAGGGCAGCCGCGATGCGGAGGCAAGCATTCCTCAACCAAGGCTGGTTGAGGATAGAGGGGAATAATCCAGCTCTTCGCGGGCGGACCTATCCCTCTATTTCTTTGTCGTGTTACACCCAGCCGATTAACGCGATAATGAAGACCGAGTTCTAAAGCAGTTGTCACTCAGGGGTGGGACCAGCTTGGATACACTTCAGCAGCATAGGGAAGGCGAAATCGTAATTCCGCAACGCTGGACTTCGTATTTACCCGCCATCGTTTCCCTGCTTTCAGTGCTTTTTGCGACCCTGTTGATAGCGGCCACGTATCCGGTGTTCAACCAGACTTACGACGAGGGCCAACATATCGCGGCTGGCTTGGAATGGCTCGACCGCGGTTCGTATGCCTACGAGACGCTGACTCCACCGCTGGCGCGGGTCGCCATGGCGCTCGGCCCTTATCTTGCCGGGACGCGAAGTCAAGATAATGCCAACGTCTGGGACGAAGGCAACGCCATCCTTGAGTACCAGGGTCATTACCAACGAACTTTAACCTACGCCCGCCTGGGCATATTACCTTTTTTCTGGCTGAGCTGTTTGGTCTTGTGGAGTTTTATGTCCGGGCAGTATGGGCGTTGGCCCGCTGCTCTGGGCGTCTTCCTCTTTGCATTCTGTCCTCCCATACTGGCCAACGCGTCCCTTGCCACTACCGATCTGGCGCTTACGGCAATGTTTTTCTGCGCTTTAGTCTGCTTCTGGAAATTTCTGCAGGGACCGAAACCATGGCCTGCGGTATTGGCTGGTTTCACCATGGCGCTCGCCATCTTGTGCAAATTGTCGGCCTTGCCCTATCTCGTAGTTTCCTGTGCGGCACTGTTCGTTTATACCCTGATCGAGAAGCGGCATCCACCATCGTGGAAGAACATCTGTATCGGGGGAATTGTAGTCGCTCTCACTATCTGGGCAGGCTATCGATTTTCGGTTGGCCCCATTCTGCACCTGGGAAAGATCACTCCACTTGAGATGGCACATCTTCGCAGGCTGCCTGGTCCGGTCGCCAGATTATTCTTTGTCGGCGGAGTTCCCGCGCCAGAATTCTTTAAAGGTCTGGCTAAGGTCTTCGGGCTTGCCGAGGGCAGAGAAATGGGCTACCTGTTTGGACAAACATATATTGGGGGCCGATGGTATTTCTTCCCGGTTGCCATTGCCGTAAAGACGCCGATTCCGCTGCTACTCCTGGCCGCCGTCGGAGCAGCTAGGGCGCTGTTTCGACTCCGACTTCGGAACGCGGTCCTGCCGCTGATTGGGACCGCCGGACCGCTATGCGTGGCGATGTTGAGTAATGCGAATCTGGGTCTGCGGTACATCCTGGTCATTTATCCCTTCTTGGCAATCCTCGGTGGGTGCGCTCTGTTTTGGCTGTGGCAAGTTAGTAGCAGTGGCAAGCAGATGCTGGCATGCAGATCTATAGTTATTATTCTGGTCATCTGGACGGTCGCAACCTGTGTTCGTGCGACCCCGGATTTCATTCCCTACTTCAACGAACTTGCCGCTCCTTATGGCAGCCGGATACTGATCGACAGCGATTTTGATTGGGGACAAGACCTGAACCGCCTTGCCTCGGTCGTTCAGCAGCAGCGTATCGACTCCATATGGATAGCCTATCAAGGCTCAGCAGACCTTAGCCGGCGAGGCTTGCCCTACTGGCAACCGCTTCTGCCTAACCAGAAGCCGTCCGGCTGGATTGCTATCAGCGAATTCAAGATCAAGACATTGCCTAAGGATTTTGGCTGGCTGGAAGCCTACAAGCCCGAGCGCATGGTGGGTAAAACGATTCGTCTATATCACTTCGATGTAGCGCCCTAGCCGAATAGACTATCGGCCCTTGAGGCTAGCTAATGCTTCACGCATTATATGGTTGCGTAGCATGGAATACGGGAAATGTCACTATATTATGTGCTCATCAATAGTCACGGGCCCCTGCTTTATCGCACTACGCCTTCCCGCGGTGAGCTTGCGGTGGCATAAAGTTTCTTCGGCATACGCCCGGCGAGATACGCCTGCCGGCCCGCGAGCACCGCGTTTCTCATCGCTTCGGCCATCAGCACCGGATCTTGAGCGCCGGCGATGCCGGTATTCATGAGGACGCCGTCGACGCCCAACTCCATTGCAATCGCCGCGTCCGAGGCCGTGCCCACGCCCGCATCGACAATCAGCGGCACGTCGGTAATCATTTCGCGCAGAATGCGGATGTTCGGCTGGTTCTGGATGCCCATGCCGCTGCCGATCGGCGCTCCCAACGGCATGACGGCCGAGGCACCAGCGTCGATCAGCCGCTTGGCCACTACCACATCGTCAGACGTGTAGGGCAGCACGGTGAAACCTTCTTTCACCAGCACGCGGGTGGCCTCGATGGTCGCCAGCACATCGGGAAACAACGTCGCCTGATCGCCGATCACCTCGACCTTCACCCAATCCGACAGGCCAACCTCGCGCCCCAGCCGCGCGGTGCGGATGGCATCGTCGGCGGTGTAGCAGCCGGCGGTGTTGGGCAGCAGAAAATATTGCTTGGGATCGATGAAGTCGAGCAGCGACTCCTGGCTGCGATCAAGGTTGACGCGGCGCACCGCGACTGTGACCATTTCGGCGCCGCTGGCTGCGATGGCGCGCGCCGTCTCCGCTCCTGACTTGTACTTGCCCGTGCCCACAATCAGCCGCGAGCGAAACTGCCTGCCTGCAATCGTGAATGAGTCCATGGAGATATTGTAATGAAAAGCGGAGTTGAGGGGATGTGATGCGGGCGCGTTAGCTGGCAGCGGCCAGCGAGTGTGCTTTACGAGTAACCGATAAATGGCTGCTGGCTAATGACAACTGGGTTCTGGCTAACGCCTCCTGCGCCTTATGGTGTCATCCCGACCAAGGGCTTCAGCCTGCGCGGAGGGACCTGCTGTCCTGTGAGCCGCGTCACTGTGTTCAGCCGAGCCATTACGGATGATAGGCCGATGGAACACCGGTACTTCGTCTACATTCTCGCCAGCAAGTCGCGCACGCTGTACATCGGAATCACCAACAACTTGGAAATCCGCATTCGCGAGCACCGTAACGGCACCTACGGCGGCTTCACCAGCGATTACAACGTGCATCGACTCGTGTACTACGAGCAATTCCAGTGGGTAGATGCGGCGATCAGCAGAGAGAAGCAGTTGAAGCGATGGCGGCGGGAGAAAAAGGTGACGCTCATCGAAATAGAGAATCCCACATGGGAAGATCTGCCGGCTGAGTGGGGAAAGCCGGCGCATCTCCAAGTCCAAGTTCCTGCCGGTGAAGGACAGCAGGTCCCTCCGCTCACCCGCTAAAGCGGGGTCGGTCGGGATGACACAAAGGGGGATGTGAGCTGCCAGAGCTGCCGCGCAGTTCTCAGCTAGCCGAAGCTGGCTGATAGCTGACGGCTGATGGCTAATTGCTAGTTGCTAACTGCTGCTCTGCCCCGCCCGCTTCTTCCTCTGCGTCGGATGCACGAACCACGCGATCCCGATGCTCATCAGGTACAGCACGATCATGGGCGCGGCAAAAATACACATGTTCATGATGTCGGTGGTCGGCGTAATAATTGCCGCGATGATGAAGATCACCAGGATCGAGTAGCGGAAGTTGCGCCACATCCAGCCGGCGCTCAAAATTCCCATCAGCGCCAGGAAGAACACCAGGATCGGCATCTCGAAGACGATGCCCAGCCCGGCAATGATGGTCAGGAAAAGGTCGGTATATTCGCCGACGGTAATCATTGGCGTGAACTGGCCGCTGAAGGTGATGAGGAAATCCAGTGCCGCCGGATAGACCATCTTGTAACCGAAATAGCCGCCGGCCAGAAACAGTCCCACGGTGCTGAACATGAACGGCAACACGTAGCGGCGCTCGTTGCGGTACAGTCCGGGCGCGATGAACGCCCACACCTGATACAGAACAAACGGCGAGGCCACGAAGATCCCCGCCAAGAACGAGATCTTCAGATACATGTTGAACGGGTCGGTGGGGTTCAGGTAGACCAGCTTCTGGTCCAGATGATGACTAGCCAGTGCCGACATGATCGGCTTTTGCATGATGGCGAAAATCCGTTCGTGAAACCACCAGCAGACGCCGAAGCCACCCACCACGTAGAGAAAGCTATGGATAATTCGCCGCCGCAGCTCCTCCAGGTGCTCGAGGAAGCTCATGCCGGTCATTTCCTCCGAGACACGCTTCTGGGCGGTTTCGACTGCGGGACTGGGCATGGATTATTCGCCACCCATGGACTTGGCAGGCGATGACGACGGCTCACTCGGCGGCGCTGCGGACGGCTTGGTGGGCTCGGGATCGGATCCCATGATCGAGACCAGTTCCTGTTTTCCCCGGCTCACCGATTCCGTGATCGGCCGCATCAGCCGCTCCCAGGGCTGTTCCGGCGGCAGAACCTTGCAGCCGTCGTCCTGCTGCTTGACGCGCTCTTGCAGTTCGATGTTCAGCATCTCGGTTTCGAGCTGGTTCTTGAATTCGTTGCTGGCGCGCTTGAACTCGGCGAGAAATTTTCCCAGCTGGCGGCCCAGCTCTGGCAGCTTCTTAGGCCCGACGACCACCAGTGCCAGCAGGAAAATGAAGATCATCTCTGGCATGCCGAGGTTCATAGCTTCATCATAAATGCGCAAGGCCTGTTTTCACCACATAGCCATCAGCCGTCAGCTATCCGCTTCAGTCTCGGCAAGACCCCTCCCCCTTTGTCATCTCAAACCCAGGGCAGCGGAGCCGAGGGACCTGCGGTTCGTCCGCAGTGCCATAATTCTCCGGGCGACCGACTGCCAAATGCTAAACGTCAGTTGCCGATTGCTAGTTGCTTACCATCGCCACCCTCTACCGTCTGTTACGCAGGCGGGGACTAAACAGATTTCGCACCCTTCATTTCCGGGTGTCATCCAAGTAAGCGGCGCGATTGTCGGGCCGGGGATGGCCGTGCCCCCATGGTATACTGCGACCAGATATCGTAAAGGTGCGCCAGTCTTAAAGATGCATCCCCGCCTAGCCGAAGGACACTTACATGGCACGTAGTACGCGTCGCTCTGCACTTCTGGTTCTCACCCTCATCCTCGTGTGCGGTTGCATCGGCATGCTCTTTGGCCAGCGGCTCACCTCGACCGCCAGCTCGGGAGATGGCGATGGCGACCTCCGCGACAGCTTGCGCAGCTTCAGCGACGTGTACAAAGTGGTCCAGGAAAACTACGCCGAGCCGGTCGATCCCGACAAGGCCCTCTACAACGGCGCCATCCCGGGCATGCTGCGAGTGCTTGATCCGCACTCTAACTTCTTCGATCCCAAGTCCTACGCGGCCCTGCGCGAAGAGCAGCGTGGCAAGTACTACGGCGTGGGCATGCAGGTCGGTCCGCGTAACAACAAGGTCATCGTGATCGCGCCCTTTGCGGGCGCGCCCGCTTACCGCGCCGGTATCCGTCCGGGCGACATCATCATCGCCGTCGATGGCAAGCCCACCGACAACATGAGCACCAGCGATGTGGCTGAGTTGCTTAAAGGCCCCAAAGGCACCAGCGTCAAGATCACGATGCTGCGCGAAGGTTCCGACAAGCCGCTTGACTTCAACGTCATCCGCGACGAGATTCCTCGCTACAGCGTCGATGTGCATTTCCTGATTCGCCCCGGCATTGGCTATATCCATGTCTCCGGCTTCCAGGAGACCACCGAGAAGGAAGTGCGTGACGCCCTCGACGAGTTCGGCGACATTCACGGCCTGATACTCGATCTCCGCCAGAACCCGGGCGGCCTCCTGAGCGAAGGCGTTGGCGTGGCTGACCAGTTCCTGAAGAAGGGACAAGTCATCGTTTCGCATCACGGCCGCGCTTCCGCCGAGAAGGTTTACAAGGCGAGCAAAGGCAATGGCGGCAAGGACTACCCCATTGTGGTACTGGTCAATCGCGGTACCGCTTCGGCGGCTGAGATCGTCGCCGGCGCCATCCAGGACCACGATCGCGGCCTGATTGCCGGCGAAACCACCTTTGGCAAGGGCCTGGTGCAGACCGTCTATCCGCTCTCCGAAAACACCGGACTGGCGCTGACCACGGCCAAGTACTACACCCCCAGCGGCCGCTTGATTCAGCGTGAATATACCGGCGTGTCGCTTTACGACTATTACTACAACGACCGCGAGAACGGCGACGTCAACATCAGCAATCACGAAGTGAAAATGACCGACAGCGGGCGCACTGTTTACGGCGGCGGCGGCATCAGTCCTGACGTCAAGATCCCGAACCCCAAGACCAATAAATTCGAAGACACGCTGCTGGAGAAGTACGCCTTCTTTAACTTTGCCAAGCACTACGTTATCGACCACAAGGTCACCAAACAGTTCGAAGTCGACGAAGCCGTGATGCAGGAGTTCCGCAAGTACCTCGATGAGCAGAAGATCACCTTCACCGAAGCCGACTTGGCCCAGAACAGCGATTGGATTCACTCCAACATCAAAGCCGAACTGTTCATCAACGAATTCGGTCAGCAGGAAGGCATGAAGGTCCATGCCGAGCAGGATCCGGAAGTGGAGAAAGCGCTCGACCTGCTACCCCAGGCCAAGCAACTGGCGGACAACGCGAAGAAGACCATCGCGCAACGCAACAACGCGCGTCTGACCGCCCAGCAGAGCGAGGCCCCCGCCAGCAGCCGGTAATTTCAAAGCCTGCGTAAGCGGGCTTTTCCTTTTCCCTAAAACCGGCAAACCGAATAATTTGGCACCAGGTCACCAACAATTAGGCTGGCAAATACGCGGCACCGGCGGGGACCCGCGAGGTCGAACTGATGGTGAGCTTCGCTAGCGGGACGATCTTGTCCGCCACCATGGGCAATGCCGTGGACGTGTTGGAGCGGAAATGTGCAGACGCGGCCCTCGCCCACGGTGGCGATCCTGCCCGATACCGGATCAGACGGCAGATCGAGATTCATCCGAATGTCGACCACGGGCCGCCGTCTGCAAGCTCACTGAATTGCCCTCATTCAAGAATCTGACCGGCGGAGCGACACATCATCGCCACAGACCAGCGGGCGATGCTTGGATTTGTGCCGCCCCGTCCAGTCAAGCTTGCTTTACAACGTCACATGCGCCACTCGCGCGGACGAGAACTCCAGTACTTCCGGCTTCACCAGCCGCGCGAAGTCCTCGTACGCCAACTTGATCAGTTCATAATGCGAGCCGGCGTTGAAGGCGATCTCGCGGTCTACGGTCAGCGTAAAGTCCACATACACCGGGATGCCGTATAGGTTGCCAAACGGCGGCATGGCTCCAGTCTCGCAGTCGGCAAAATGTTGCTTGAACTCGTGTTCGCTCGCCAGCCCGGCCTGGCGCACGCCAGTTGCTCGCCGCAGCGACTCTAGGTCAACCTGATACGACGCCGGCAGCACCGCCATCGCCAAGTCTCCGTCCAGCTTGACGATTACTGTCTTAGCCAGTTCCCTGCCGGAGATATGCGAGATGGCGGCAATGCCCTGCGCAGTGTAAGCCTTGGAGTGCGAAATGACGACGTACTTTGCTTCATGCGCATCGAGAAACGCCTTAACCTTGGTGAGGTGCATACAGGCCTTCTCCGGACGGTTTCTCCGGCCTGCCGCCCGCCAGGTTCCTTCTTTACCGCATCAACCTCGCGACGAATGCGTCGCTGCGGTGGTCGACGCCGCGTTTTTCCGGTCTGCTTGTTGACTTGGTCCCGCGATGCGTTCGCGGGCTTCTTTGAGAAGAGCTTCCACCACAAGCTACCTCCTTGCGGTCAGGTACCCTTGTTGAGGCTCAGTCTAGTCTCACCACAGAAGAGCGCAAGCACAACCGTCACATGTGTGTTGTGATAAGGCCCCAAATGGGATCGCGGGTGAAGGCACGCTCGGCAGCGATTCCTTGGTTCGTAATTGCTTGCGTGTTTTTCTTCCGACCGGGGCGAAACGCCTGCCCTGAGCTGGTCGAAGGGAGTTTGCGGGTTCCGTGCTTTGTCGGTCGATCTGTGCGTCCGAAAACAACGAGTCGAAACATCTTTACCCTGCCGGCTGGCGCACCGGCTCCAGTTTCGCGTTCTGCCCGGGAGGCTCCATCTTGCCCTGGCGCTCCAGCGACTCCATAGTCGTGAGGATAGTGTTGGTCACCTGCTCGATTCCGTTGTCCGAATTCAGCATCAGGTGATAGAGCCGCCGGCAAGGCCACTCGGCATTGAAGTACTTGCGGACAAAAGCTGCGCGTTCCCGATCAATCGTATCCACCATTTCGCTGGCGTCCTTCTCGCTCATCTTCAGCTTGATCAGCCGGCGAATTTTTTGGTCGCGCGATCCGTACACGAACACGTGGAACGTGTCGCGACGCTCCCGCAGAATATACGGCGCACCACGTCCCACGATCACGCAGTTGCCTTCCTGGGCTTTCTTCTCGATCACGCGCTGCGCGTGGGCCACCAACTCGTCGGCGTCGAAGATCTTGTCGTCGGAGATGGGCAGCGACCGCTCATAGCTTCCTCGCCAGAACACTTTGGCCAGGCGGTGCAGCAGGGGATCGCACTTCTCTTCCCGCCGCGCCACCGCATGTTCATCCACCGCCGCCAGCTTGGCAATCTCGCAGGTCAATTGCTGGTCCAGCAGCTGCCATCCCTTGTGACGCGCCAATTCCGCGGCCACCAGGCTGCCTCCGGCGCCGTATTCGCGTTCCACGGTAATGATCTTGAACATCGCAAACCTCCCCACTCCGCCGTTTCCAGCATAATAGCGCGTTTTTCTATACTTGATGAAGAAACGAAGGAGCGCGATTGCGCCGCTTCCCCAGATACGGTCAGAAGATAGATGAAACAAGAGAGGAAGTCAGGAATCTATTGGGGATGCCGCCCAACTCTTTGGCGGGACCTCGGTCACAACTTGAATGTCGTAAAGCGGCTACGGTTGCGATGCGGGGACAGTCTTTACCACCTTGTTGCAATCTCTTGCAGTCGTGGTAGGGTGCCAATACTGTTTTCAATGCCTTGGCCTGGCATCGGAAATGCGGCCGACAAGTCTACTAAGGCACCGGGGAAGTTAGGTTCGGTAGCTCCGCCGTACAGAATAACCAGCGCAATAGAATAAGGAATAGACGGCTCCGATTTCGATCCAACTTCAGGCTCAAGGAAGGTTCTGCCATGAAACTGCATATCGCTTCCCTGTCACTGCTCGCTCTGTCTCTGACATTGGCTGCTGTTCCCGCAATGGCGCAAGGCTCGTATAACAACGGTCCCGTCAACGGAGAGAGCGACGCTTATACCATCAACTTTGGTTTTTCCGTTAGCGACAGCTTCCAGGTCAGCGGCGGAGGTGGCCAGCTGAATGCTTTCGCGTTCTACACGTGGCTGTCTCCTGGCGACAGCGTCTCGAATGTCGAATTTCAGGTCGGCAACGCGCCGTTCGGCAACACCCTGTTTGACGGGACCATCGGCCTGACCCAGTCGAACTGCTTCGCCAATAATTTCGGGTTCGACGTTTGCAAAGAATCCGGCAACTTCAGCGGTCCAACACTGGGCAACGGGAACTTCTGGCTAACCCTGCAGAACGCCAGCGTCCCGAGTGGCGACCCGACCTTCTGGGATGTGAACAGCGGCGCAGGATGCACTTCGCCTGGCTGCCCGTCCATCGCGCAGGCAAACACGGTTGGCTCGATACCTTCGGAAACATTCACCGTTGGCTGGGGATCCAGCAGCACGACCACCAGCACCTCCGGCACGACTCCTGAGCCCAGCAGCATCCTGCTGTTCGCGTCGGGTGTCATTGGCGTGGCTGGCATGTTTCGACGCAGGCTGCTCTGATCTCAGTAAGTCCAATATGCCTGGCACTATCTGGGCCTGGAGGTCACGCACATCCTGCGTGCTCAGATGTGCCCAATATCCGCAGAGTTAGCTGACTGCGGGATGCCCGCGAAACTTCACTTATCGTGCAATTTCGAAGACGGTGTCGCAAGCAGGACAGAAACTGTACCGTCGTCGAAGTTGCCAGTCGCAATATCAAGATGTCCGTCTCCGTTGAAGTCGCCTACCAGAGGACTCCATGGACGGTTGCCTGTCGAGAATGACAAGGGCGCCTGAAAGCTTCCGTCGCCATTCCCCAGGAGAATGTCAACGGTGTTGCCGGTGGTCACAGCAACCAAGTCGAGCTTGCCGTCTTGGTTGAAGTCCGCGACGTCAACTTTGCTCGCCCATGCAGCCGGATAGTCTACGTGTGGACGGAACGTGCCATCTCCGTTGCCGAGTAGAACTGCCACACCTGGTCTGACGGCAACTGCGATGTCAAGCTTTCCGTCTCCGTTCAGATCCGCCACGGTGAGTCCGAAGGCTGAGTTACCCACGTCATAGTCGACGGGAGGCTGGAACGTGCCATCTCCGTTACCGATCAAGATGGAAACACAACTTGCCCAGAAGTTGGAGATGGCCAGGTCGAGTTTGCCGTCCCCGTTGAAGTCGCCGGCAGCAACGGTGGTTGAGAAGCCGCCACCTGCATATTCAACCCCGGGACTGAATGTGCCATCCCCGTTGCCCAACAAGATGGAAACCCCTGAATCCGCAATGGCCAGGTCCAGCTTCCCATCTCCGTTGAAGTCCGCCGCAATGCCGTGTTGCCCCCCGCCCTCCGGGTAACCAACCCCCGGTTGGAATGTGCCATCTCCGCGCCCCATGAATATCGACAGCCCAGGCCCCCAATTGGATACGGCGAGGTCGAGGATCCCGGCCTGGTTGAAATCCCCAACCATCGCCACTTGAGGAGAATCACCAGCGGGGTAGTCTGTCGAACTCCGAAATGTACCATCTCCGTTTCCCAGCAGGACCGAAACCGAGCCCGAGCCGAAGTTCGCGAACACCAAGTCCAGCTTGCCATCGCGATTAAAATCGGCGGTGGCTGCAAACTGAGGACCTCCGCCGACGAAGTAATCGGTGCGCTGAAACGAGAGCGTAGCCGTCGGATAGTTGATAGGCAGGAACAACGTGTTCGATGCACCGCCGCCCGGTGCAGGATTCACAACGGTGATCCAAGCCGTGCTGGGACTGGCGATGTCCGAAGACAGAACGAAAGCCATCAGCCGCGAGCCGTTTACATACAAGGTGGTTCGCGGGCTGCCATCCCAGTTCACGATCGATCCCGGCACAAATCCCGTCCCATTTACGGTAAGCGTAATTGTCACACCAGGCACGCTGGGCGCAACGGCATCGGGAACCAGGGGCTGGCTGATGAAGGGCACAGGGTTCTGCGCCATGACGATCAGCGCCGACGAAATCAATAGAACGACAACGCTGAAAATGTGGGCTTGGATGCTGAGCTTGCAGCTCATGATGTGACCTCCTTTACTGAGGAAAACAGTGCTCACTTGGAACGCTTGGGAGAGGAAGGTTGAAGGTCTGTTTCTCGCCGCGCGGGAGCGATGGCGTTGGGGTGGGAGAAAGGCCGGGGATCTTCTCCCGAGATACCCGCGAAAATTTAACGCTAATGGACGGCGATCTGTCAGTGACCTATGCTGCAGGAGCGTGTGATTACGACAACAGCGTCCCGCCATCGCGAATCGGGGGATGCCAGCCGCGGTCAGCGGTTTCAAGACCCGCCGCCGGGCAGACGGAACCGTGCCCCGGTCCCGCATCGACCCCAACCAAAGGGAAAAATAGCTGGAATCCCGCGGTGGGTATATAGTGTGGGACTATTGCGAGGTAAGATAATTGTTCCGGTTGCAACCGCAGATCGCTACCTTTCACTCATGCCTTTCCGCGCCAGACTAAAATTACTCTTCGGTTGTGGGGCCATCCTGTACGCATTCTTGTTGCTGGCTGTGTGCGGCGTAATCTCCTGGGGCTCGTGGCAATCTGGCAGCCCATGGTTTCGCTTTCAGACTGCAGCGCTCCTCCGGGGCAGTTTTGCGCTAAGTCACAATCCGCTCGATTTGACTCACGATCTCTGCTGGTCTGAGGGAGGTGTACACCAGGTGTGGGGCCTGGGCATCCCACTTTGGCAATTGCCATTCGCAGCAGTGGCCAAGCTGCTCGGTTTGTCACCTTTCCCCGACCGGATTGCCCTGGGATTATTCATCGCATTGGTCGCCTACGTCGTCTTGCGGACCTGGTTTGGCTCCCTGTTAGACCACGAGACAGAATTAACGGCGTCGGCGCCACCGCGAACGAACCCGTCCCAATGGTTCAATGCCCTTGGCCTAGTAATCTTGTCCCTTTTCTTTCCACCCTTGATAAACCTCATGCGCTACCGGATGCTGGTTTATGAAGAGGTGATGGTATACGTCTATTTTTGGGGCATCCTATTGCTGTGCGGAGCGATCGAACTGGCCCGCAAGCCGCAATGGCGGCGTTTTTGGCTCCTCTGTTCTTTGGCCGGCCTTGGCGGCTTCATCCGGCCGACCTTGGTATTTTACGGGTTTGCGACGGTCGCAGTGGCAGGCTTGGTTATGGCCTGCCATGAACGGCAACCGTCCCGATGCGGCACGAAACCAGTACATTTGCTTAAGTCCATCGGTAACCGTCACCTCCTTTTCGGATTATTGTTCTTCTTGTCCGGTGGTGGGTTGCTTTTCATCACGAACTACCTGCGTTTTGGAAGCGGTTGGGAATTTGGCCATAGGTTGAATCTTCAGGGTGGAAGCCTTTTGCCGTCGGTCTATTTCACTCGTTTCGGTTATCCTTTTTCGCAAGTACCTCTCACGGAATCTCTCCGTGAACTATTCGGATCTTTGTTTCAGGAGAAGACTTTCAGCGATTTGTATTGGTATGCTCCTAACATTTTTCCGGGACAAGATTCCATTATTCGCTGGCGAGAGTTTTCTTTCACCACCTATGACATTTCATACGCATTTCTCATCGGCCTGTCGTGGGCAATTGGGGCCAGGATGGTTTGGAAGTGGTCTTGTTCCTTGAATATGGGTTCCCCGCGGGCATTATCTATGCTTATCATCCTATGGTCGGCACTAGTTGTTTTACCGTTAGTCGTTTTTTATATGAAGGTTCCATTGTTGGCCTCCCGCTACATGCTAGACTTCGGGCCTGCGTTTGTGGCGGCGCTAGTCGGGCTTTGGTACCGGGCAGTGGAAGAATTACGCCAACGGATGTGGCATTCAAACCAGATAGCCGGCTTGCTATTTATTGCGCTCATCTTATGGCTGGGCTCGGAGGTTGCTTTGGCTAAGCGAGCGGACCCCTCCCCTGCTCCTCTAATAAAGGAAACGCTGGCTGACCAAGCGTCTCCCTCCTCCGGACTGGACAAATACCTGCCTGAAGAGTATCGCGTAGGAGGTTCGTTAAGCTCTCCAAGCAACGGGAGTATCCAATACAACGGCGCAGGGTGGGATTCGACAAGTGGCTCGACCCGGTTATGCGCTATTTTCTTTGTGGACAATCCTGAATTTCTAGAACTCGAACTAACGGCGTATCCTGGCCGCGATACGACAGAAGCTCCTTTGACGGCCATCCGGGCCAAGGCGGGCCTGGAAACTTTGGAACAGACCTCGATTACCCATACCAATGAGACTTGGATCGTGCGCTTTGCCGGACCCCGGCAACGCCGCTACCAGCGAGGGTTACAGCCTGTTTTCTTGGCTATGATTCCCACTCAGGAGTTGGCACGATATATCACTCTATCGAGTCCCTGGATCTTGAAAAGATTGACTTGGCGAACTGAGTAACGATTCATAATGAAAATATCATTCTTCACATCTCCATTGCGAAGCGCGGAGTTAGGTTCCGTCGTCATATTATTGAGCTAACTACTATGGCACAAGTCGGTGCGTCCTCGTTTCAAAGGCCAACGGGCAAATTCGGCCGGAGGTGCAGCTAGTGCCGCAATTGAGGCATTCGTCACAGCCTGCGTTCTGGGAAGCTCGCCTAGCCCCTTTTCTTGAGAAATACTGCCTGGTGCTTTGCTTGTCACTGGTGGGAATTGCGTGTCTCCGGATTATTTCTACCTATGACGCTCTAAGCCTCACCGCGGACGAACCTGCCCACTTGGCCTGCGGCATGGAGTATGTAGCAGACCACGTTTACACCATAGACATACAGAATCCACCCCTGGCACGCGCTATGGAGGCCCTCGGACCTTACTTGGCTGGAGCGCGGCCAACGGGACTGTCGGTAATGCGCGAAGAAGGACTGGCAATTATTGCTCAAGCCGGTAACTTTGATCGCACCATATTCCTCATGCGGCTGGGAAATCTTCCTTTTTTTCTAATGGCGTGCGTGGTCGTCTACTGGTGGTCATGGCAATCCTTCGGGAAATCGGTAGCGGTCTTGGCGACGGGTTTGTTCACCCTTTTGCCCACCAACCTGGCTGACGCCGGAATCGCCACTACCGACATGTCGCTAGGGGCGACGGTGGGCGCTGTCTTCTTCGCTACCATTTATTGGGCTGACAAGCCCACGTGGCGTCGGGCGTTGCTGCTTGGATTGTGTGCTGCTCTGTCCTTTCTGTCTAAGGCGACCGCGCTAGGCTACGTTCCTATCACTATCTCTCTGGCTTTGGCATGCTATCTCGCCGTGCGCCGGCCCAGTTGGCAAGAATTGTGGTACGTGGTTCGGCAGCGCACCGGCACTCTTGCCCTCGCAGCTTTCACCGCCGCCATGCTCATGTGGGCTGCTTATTGGTTCTCTTTCGGAATCGTGCCCGGCACCAATATCAGCCTGCCCGCTCCCGAATATTTTCGAGGCATCCAGGACGCTCTGACGCATGATCAGAGTGGGCACGGGGCGTTCTTGCTCGGAGAATACCGAAGGACTGGCTGGTGGTATTACTTCCCGGTGGCACTGGCACTGAAGACGCCAATTGCTTTTCTAATTCTGCTGGGACTGGGAACTTTCGTTTGTCTCCGAGAGCGCGCTCGCATGGTATCTCTCTTCCCTCTCGCTTTCAGCCTTGGCATACTTGTACCAGCCATGTTCGGCCGAATCGATATCGGCATTCGCCATATCGAGCCTATCTACATCGGTCTTTCCATAATCGCTGCGTTGGGGTTAGTCCAACTGCTGCAATGGGCCCACAGCGGAATTAATTCTGCTCTTACGGCGGGCGTTCTGGCGGTATGGATGGTCATTTCCGTCGCTATACATCACCCTGACTACCTCGCATATTTCAACGAATTCGCGGGCAAGAACCCGGAAAATATCCTGGTGGATTCCAACTATGACTGGGGACAGGATCTGAAGTTTCTCGCCAAGCGCTTGCACGAACTGGGCGTCGAGCAATTTTCGCTGGCTTCTCTCGATGGCGTAATGCGTTCTGACTATCTAGAGGCTTGGTATGGCCTGCCGAAGGTCAAGATTGTTAGTGATTCCACCCCATCTCCAGGCTGGAACGTAATCAGCCCGAGCTTTGACAAATCCTTTCGCTTCCAGCTCAATGATCGTCCAACGGTGGTCAGGCCCTGGTATGACCAGATTCCTCCCACCGAACGCGTGGGCCCGCTCCGTCTTTACTACATTCCACCCGGCCAACCAAGCCGGTTCGTTCATTAGTTGGATGCATAGACTTGACGCAGCCTTTGGCCAATCGGGTCCGTATGATCGATGTGTCTTTATGGGTGAGCGCAGTTTCCAGACAGCGCAGGTTTCGGTTACGTTTTGTTAAGTCTTGTAACCATTCCCATCGATCCCGCGGCCGCCGGGTTTGTACCTACATCAACATCAACGAGTAAGTGGATTGGAGGTACAAATACCATGCAAAGACTACTGCTATGCAGCCTGCTGCTGGCATTAAGCGCGGGAGCGGGAGCGCAGACAACTCAGCCGCCGCAAGCTAGCTTGGCTAGTCCGCCGCAGACTTCCGAACCGGCCCTCAGCAGCAACGGCCCGGTCGTGCTTGACTACAACACTCGCTATGCCGCGGGCGATCCGGCCGAGGTCAACATTGCCCAAGCGGTCCGCCGCCAGTTGCTCATGCTGCCTTATTATTCGATGTTTGACGATCTCGAGTACAGCGTGCAAGGCCGCACGGTGACCCTAAGCGGCGCCGTCACCAACCTTCACTCGCAGACTAAGCGGGATGCCGAAAACGCGGTAAAGCATATTGAAGGTGTCGACCGCGTCGTCAACAACATCCAGGTGCTGCCGCCGTCGGCGTTCGACGAGCAAGCACGCGCCCGAGTCTACGGTTCGCTCATGCATACGGCTGGACTTTCCCGCTATTTCTGGCAGGCGTCGCCTAGTATCCATATCGTGGTGGACCGCGAACGCGTCACTCTGACAGGTTATGTGAGCAACGAAGGCGACAAGGACCTGGCCAATATCGCCGCCAATCAGGTTCGCGATGTATTCCAGGTAACCAACAACCTGCAAGTCGTGAAATAACCATCGTTCGCGATTGCGCCGCGCAGCGGCGGAGCCCAACCGCCGCCCTTTCTTGGTTCAGAGGAAGGCTCGCAACGCCGCCAGACGAAGCCGCCGATTGTACGGACGGCGAACCAGGTTCACGGTTTTGCTTCCCCTCTCCAACCAGTTGCCGACCCATGCCGAAGCCGGCCAGCCAGTAACTAACTAAGTATCGGCACTCTCGCTCCAGTCCCAATTAGCCACCTTCGGGTGTGACCGCGGTCACATAAGTAGCCGCCGCCCGTCTTCTAGCATGGCCATATAACTTCTGTCCGGATCGAGGTTTTGGATCCTGACGCGCGCCGCTAGACCGGTCCGCGCCGCCGCTGCCATGTCGAAGTCGTCCCATCTCGTCAGGGCATTGTGGAGCGCATTGATCGCGCTACTGATCACCACCTTTTTCGAAGGGATGAAGCACTTGCTCTACCCGCAGCTTTCGATGCGGGAGTCCCATGTCGCCACCGTCATGTTCTGCGTGTTCCTCGTTTTTGTTCTTAGCCTGCTAAGCTCCCACAGCCAGCGAATCCAACTCAATCTACTCGACGAGGAGAAGGCGAATTTCGAGACGCTGGTCGAGCATCTGCCGGGACTGGCCTGCATCGTTACCATCGACCAGAAACTGGTACGGTGGAACTCCCGCTTTCAAAGCGTCCTGGGCTACACAGCTAGCGAACTGTCGGAGATGATGGCGTCGGACACCATAGCCGAGGATTACCGTGACATCGTTCCCCGGCGGATGGGAGCAGCTTGGAAAGTGGGCTCGGCCGATATGGAAGCCGCGTGGCTTACGAGGGATGGCCAACGGATTCCCTGCTATCTCACCGGGGTGCGAATCTTGATCGAGAACCGGCCCTGCGTTCTCAGTGTCGGCATCGACCTCAGCAAACGTAAGCAGGTGGAGCAGGCCCTGCAGAAAAGTGAGGAGCTGTACCGGCGGCTGCTGACCAATCTTCCCGACGTGACCTGGACCTGCGACATCGAAGGCCGGACCACTTATCTGAGCCCTAACGTGCAAGATTTGTTCGGTTATTCGCAAGAGGAAATTTTTCAGTGGGACGCAGAGTCGTGGCGCCGGCATGTCCATCCGGCCGACGTACAGCGCTTTAGCGAGAGTTACCGGGCGCTTTTCCGCGAGAACCGCACCTTCGAGCAGGAGTACCGAGTCCAACACAAAGATGGCCGCTGGATATGGGTGCTAAACCGCGCCCTGCAAACCCATCAACAGGACGGCGCGCTCTTTGCCGACGGTATCATCAGCAACATCACCGAACGCAAGCGGGCCGAGCAAGCAGCTTCCCAACTGGCCTCGATTGTCGATTCCTCCAACGATGCCATCATCGGAAAAACCGCCGACGGAACCATATCCTCCTGGAACCCGGCGGCGGTGAGAATGTTTGGTTACTCGGCAGAAGAGGCCGTGGGAAAGCCTATCTCGATGCTGATTCCCCCCGAGCGTCCGCACCAGATGCCGGAGATGCTGGCAAGAATTGCACACGGCGAACACATCGAACGCTTTGACACGGTCCGCCGGCGCAAGGACGGCAGCCAGCTCGACGTGTCGCTTGCAATTTCCCCCATCGTGGACAAGACAGGGACCCTCCTGGGCATCTCCACCATTGCCAACGACATTAGCTTGCGCAAGCGGGCGGAGCGCGAATTGCTTCGGGCGAAGGAAGCTGCCGAAGCAGCGGCCCGGGCAAAGACCGAGTTCCTGGCCAACATAAGCCACGAACTTCGCACCCCCCTGAATGGCATCCTGGGTATGACCGAGCTGGCGTTGGACACGCAACTGGACGCCGAACAGCTTGAGTATCTGCTTACCGTTCAGTCTTCCGGCAATGCGCTGCTCCGTCTCATCAGCGACCTTCTGGATTTCTCCAAGAGCGACTCCGGGGGACTGCAGCTGGAGCCCGCGGCCTTCAACCTTCCCGAAATCGTGCGCCAGACCGTCCGCCCGCTATTCTTCCAGGCGCAGCAAGTAGGCTTGGAAATATCGTGCCAGATCGATCCCGCCATACCCGACACCGTAATCGGCGACCCCGGACGCCTCCGTCAGGTGTTGGTCAACCTGGTGGGGAACGCAATCAAATTTACCCAGCAGGGCACAATTGCCGTACGCGCCGTGTATAGTGCCAGCACCGGGAGGGAGATCGAAGTGCTGTTTACCGTCCGCGATACGGGCATCGGCATTCCCAGCGAGAAACAGACCGCGATCTTCGAGCCGTTCACCCAGAGCGACGGTACCACGACGCGAAAGTACGGCGGCACGGGCTTAGGATTGGCAATCTCTTCGCGACTGGTCGAATTGATGGGAGGCAAACTCTGGGTCGACAGCGCCCCCGGCAAAGGCAGCACCTTCAGCTTCACTCTCAAGTTCGAAGCAGCGGACCGGCCAGTCTTTGTATCGTAAGGCCGAAGCCATTTCCAGACCCTAGATTTCGGCGACTACCGCCTGGGACACTTTGCCGGTGCGCCCGCCTACGCATCTGCGGGTTACGAAGTAACGCGATGGTTTGTTATAATCGCTGTGCCGCTGTTCAAAGCGCCCTTAGCTCAGCTGGATAGAGCGTCTGGCTACGAACCAGAAGGCCGGGAGTTCGAATCTCTCAGGGCGCACCATCTATGTTTTTCGCTTACGTCCTACAAAAATTCACTTACGGACGATCTGATCAAGTCCCATTGCAATGCTTTCGGGGCTGAAGAGACTGTGCCGCGACTCGTATCGCCGCTCTGCGGCTCAGACTAATCTCCCCCTTGACCGGGACCTCACGGCCCCGGCTAACATCATCCCGCCGCGTTGCGGCTGTTATGGCCGCTATTGCGCAGCTCTTGTTCCACTGGAAAATTGTAGTTGCGGTGGCGACACAGAGGCTGAAGTCCCTATTTCATATCAAATATTTGCGGACGGCCTGAAGACCGTCCCCCTTCACCGTACAGACTTAATCAGAATTTGCCTGGCGTCCGACATTACACCGGTTGCGCCGCTGCTGTAACGCAACTTCTCAGGCAGCACTCCAGTCAATCCAGTCCAAATACGAATTTATAATCGTTCTTGTCTACTGCGGGCGGCGGGCGATTCCAGTCGATGGATTGCGGGATTTCCCATTTACCGTCGACCGAGAGACGATTCAAGTGGTTACGGGTGACTTTTTTCGTCGCCCCGTCGATCTCCAGGCGCTGACTTGCCATGCCTTCTCCATACATGATACTGATGCCCATGGGGTGGCCGTAGAAGGCCGCAAACGCGGGCGACAACACCCGCTCGTCGGAGGTGTAGGCGTTCACCCAGACGTCGCGTCCTTTCTGCACCACGATCGGTATCGGCGAGCTACTAGACTGCGGAATTTCCGCGGTGAGCCATGTCCGGCAGGTGCTGCATGCCCGCGCAACATTGACGTCGTCTCTCACGAATACAGAACCCGGAGCGCCCGTGATTTTGACCTCTCGATTTACGGCGGGAGAGGGGCCAAGTTTTGCGAAGTGAGCGGCCAGAGGGTCGCCGGTACTGGCTGCCAGGGGGTCGAAGACCATGATCTGATGCGTGTTCATGCGCTGCAACAGCCATTGGGACACCCGTGGCGACTTCTGGGAAGATGCGTCGATGATGTAGGGATACTGGTCGAGCAACGACGCGGTGATCTCGGCGGGCGTCCTGACGTCGGCTTGCGGGGCGAACCTTCTCATCGCATACAGAAGCATGTCTCTTAGGATGGTGAGGTGCCAGTCACCCTTGCGGGTCGTCCAGTAGGCATCCAGATCGTCAACGATAAGCAGGGTTTTGGGCAATGGTGCATCGTTTCCGAACTTCATGCGCCGGATAAAATCTCTTGCCAATCGCGCCTTGGTGTCGCCCCATTGCGCCGTGGGCAATAGCATCGATCCCTCGAAGGGCTCGTTCCAGCCGTAGATAAACACAAGAGCGGGACTGGCCGCTTTGGACAGCCACCCCATTTCTTCTACGTATCGCCGGTCGAGCCGAATAACGCGTTCGAGCCCATCACGTTTCTGAACGCCCAGGTTATCAAAGCCAAAATTCCAGGTCACCGAGTCGTGTCCGAACTGGCTCTGAGGAGTGTCGAGCACGAACTGGAAAGGGACAAATGACTCTCTGTGATGCAGAAACAGATGCTCCTCAAAGACCGAGTTCCTGGCTGTCCAGTAGAAGACAGTTGGCGCACCGCTGGAATGGCTTACCTTGGTCTCCAAGCGATCGGCGAAACCATCCCACGCCTTCGGATTGGGATTACTGTCGTTGAAGCCATAACCGAAAACGAACACTACCAGCCGCCCCTTTTTGTCATGCGCTAACAAGTCATGCGGAACGCGATCGAAAAATTGCTGGAGATCTCCATCGATCAGATCGACGGTCGCATCGTCGGGGCGGATGGAGTCGGGATTTGAAAGAGTCGGCATCAGCTTGCCTGTGGACTGGTTACGCACCTTGGCGGAAATTTCCCAGTCATAGAAAGGCGCAATCTTCAATCCGCTGCGCCGTAGCGCACGAATGGCCGCCTCGCCCGGATAAGTTGGCGCAGCGCCGCGCTGGAGGTGGTATTCCCACGCGACGGCGTCTACACCAAGGGCCTTCATGTAGGCGAACTGTTTGTAGTAGAACAACTCAGACGACCGGTCCTGGCCAGTAATGCCGATCTGTGCCCAGTCCGGTTTGTCTACGAACTGCTCTTCATGCCATTGCTTGGTGTGAAACCAGTCGAAGAATTGCACGAAGACGGGGGTGCGCTCGTCGGCCAACGATGATGATGCACAAAGAGCCAGCAACAGCCCGATAAACCAACGTCGGAAGTCATTCTTTTTTCTCATGGGTTGGAATCGTCAAGAGGCGAAGCAACTCGAGCGTCCTGACGCCGGCAGGTGCTCGCGCAAGGCGGGCCCGATCACTTGCTCGCCGGGTTGGCGGCGGGCAGCGGATCCGGCAGCGGCCACACCACGGACACGAACCATGCAACCGCCAGTCCGACAACGCAGCCGAACAATACTTCGCTCATGCGGCGCACCCCTGCCTGAAGGCCGTGGCGCCGGGAGTGATACTCCAGTCCGGCGGCGATGACGAAGGCGGCGCTAATCGGCGCCTGCCGCCACATGGTTGGAATGCGGACTATGTACGAGGACACCAGGACGGTCACCGCCAGCGCCAGCGGAAGAATTACGACTCGGGTGCCTCCGATGGCAATGAACACCAGGCCGATGGCACAACCCACCATCGTATTGATAATACGGGAGCGGAAGGTGAGTATGGCCTGCTTCATCAGCGGATCGCTAGTGGCGACCATGGAACTGATGGCCCAAATCGGATTGGCTTCGGCGAGCTGGTGAACGCAAACCCAGAGTATCGCGGTGGCGATGCAGATGCTCAACGAGTAGTGGATACCGTGCATGTCGCCCTTGATGAAACGGTCGAGAATTTTCATGCGCGGGCACCACCGCCATCGCTGCCGATCTTTGATACTGATATTGGCATGAGTATCGCCATGGAGAGATTCTAGCCGCATCGCGAAGAACTGTAACCCGCCAAAAAATCTCGCGGACCATTTACAGCGATTTTAGATTTGGGTGCAGTCCAAGCCGGGCCGGTCTTTCAGGCCGGCCCGCAGTCGGAACCCTTGGCGGCTGCTTTTGCGGCTTGCATGACGGTCTTAGCCATGCGGTTTTCGCCTGCCCAATACAAGCTGATCTCGTGCCCGTCAGGATCGTTGAGATAGGCGTGCCGCCAGCCCCAGGGCATCATGCGCGGCAATTGGGTGATGTAGAAGCCCTTCTTCTGGAGCTTGCTACAGAAGTCGTCGAGCTCGCGGACTTCGAAGTAAAGGCGCACTCCTTCACTGGCAATTGAAACGCCGGGCCCTGCCTGATGCAGGGCGATGGTTCCATCCCCACCCGGCGCCCGCAGGCGCGCGTACACCGAAGTACCCTCGTAATGGAAATCTTCGATCAATTGGAATCCCATCAGGTCGCGATAGAAGGCCATGCCGCGCGCCACGTCTTTGACGTAGATCATGGCGTGGTTGAAGGCAAGCCTGCCCTCATTGGCGGGAGGCGCGGGCGCTTTGGCCAACGCGCGCGCGGTCAGCTTGATTGGCTTGGCCGGCTTGGTCGCGGCCCGCTTGGCAGACTTGGACGCGGCCCGCTTCGCCGCGGGCGGAGCGCTGCCCTTCTGGGCGGAAGCTTTTTTCTTGGCTTTCTTGTTCTTCATGGCATGGCTAGGCGATAGCGCCTAAACCGGGCGGCGCAAGTATGTTCGGGTCGAAGGCAATTTGTCAAGGCTGGCAGATGGTCGGTACTGGATTATTACACCCCCGGTAAAAAGGCAGAGGTTGAGTTGATCTCTGCAGAAGCGCAGTTGCGGAACTCGGGTTGGGAGTGGAAAATGCGGTGTCTAGCTAAAGAAAAATCCTGCGGGAATCCCTCGACGGTATATAGTGTCGGCCTGTTGAGAACTAAAACGGCAATCCGTAAGAGGACCTCTCACTCTCCCCGCGTTGGGGTCGCGGGCCCCGCGCCGGACAAGTGGATGTTGGCTGGGGTTTTGCTGCTCGCGCTCGTGACCATAGCGGTGTACTACCCGGTCGTCGATCATCCCTTCGTCAACTACGACGATCCCGTTTACGTGGTTGACAACGTTCATATCAAGTATGGGTTGAGCTGGGAGACGGTGAAGTGGGGGTTCACCGCTTATGAGCAGGCCAATTGGCATCCCCTGACCTGGTTCTCGCACGCGCTGGATTGGCAGGTTTTCGGCCCTAGTCCGGAGGGGCATCACATCACCAGCGTCTTGCTTCATGCCCTGAACGTTGTGGTGTTGTTCTGGGTGCTGTGGCAGGCGACCGGCTTTGCCGGCCGCAGTCTGATGGTGGCCGCGCTGTTTGCCCTGCATCCCATCAACGTCGAATCGGTAGTTTGGGTTTCCGAACGCAAAACTGTGCTGAGCATGACGTTCTTCCTGCTGGCACTGGGCGCGTACCGATGGTATGCGCGCCAGCCGCGGGCCGGACGCTACTGCGTTGTCGCCTTGCTGTTCGCCCTGGCGCTGATGGCGAAACCGCAGGTCATCACTTTTCCCTGTGTTCTTCTGCTGTGGGACTACTGGCCGTTGCAGCGCATGTTTGCCGGAGCTGGGAAGCAGCCGGTGCCGGAGACCGGAGCCGCGGTCATTCCGACAGCGGATTTCTACCGGCTGCTGAGGGAAAAATTTCCGCTGCTGGCTTTGTCCGCCATCAGTGCGGCAATCACCGTGGCCGCGCAGCGCGCGGGCGGAACATTCACGTCGTATCCGCTTGCCGTTCGGCTGGAGAACGCCGTCGTTTCCTATGCCATGTACGTACGCGATGCTTTCTGGCCATCGCCCCTCGCACCTTTCTATCCGCACCCCGAGGGCGCTCTGGCAGCCGGAAAAGTGTTGGCGGCGCTGGTTGGTCTGGGTGGGGTAACGGCGGTGGCGATAGTAAATCGACAACGACACCGCTACCTGTTGGTGGGATGGCTTTGGTTTCTCGGAACCTTGGTGCCCATGATTGGTCTGGTGCAAGTGGGCAACCAGGCCCGGGCCGATCGCTACGCATATTTGTCGTTCATCGGACTCTTTCTCATGATTTGCTGGAGCGTAGCGGAATGGGCTGAACAGCGGCACCTTTCTACTGCCTGGCCGGCCGCTGCAAGCGTGCTGGTGCTGTTGGCGCTTACCGTCGCGACCCGTCGCCAGATCGGATACTGGAGCGACAACGTCACCCTGTGGTCGCACACGCTGCAGGTCACCAGCGGCAATTACATGGCGGAAGACAACCTGGGTGGGGCACTAACGGAGCAAGGGCAATTCGACGAAGCCATGCAGCACTACCGCGCGGCCCTGGCCATCAATCCTTCCGATTCGCAAGCCACTCGTCATATGGCCATGAATGCGCAGGAGTCGCGGAACTTGCCCGAGGCCATTGAGCAGTACAAGAAGGTGATCCGCCTTACCCCCGATCCGCGCCGCAAAGCAGATTGGTTTAGCAACATGGGCTACGCCTATGGTGCGCTGGGAAACTATGCGCAAGCCAGTGAAAGCTTCCAGCAGGCGGTCGCGTTGAATCCCCAGCATGGCCGGGCTTGGATCGGTGTCGGCGTGATGGCGCAACGGTCTGGAAATCTGGAACTCGCTCTGCAGGCTTACTCTCGCTCGGTCAGCGCAGAGCCGTCCAGCCTGGCGTATGTGCTGCTCGCGCGGGCCTTACAACAGAGTGGCCGCACCCGCGAATCCCAAGCGGCGGAGCAACGGGCGGAGGCGCTGTCGCCGAATCTCGATCCGGTTCGGCAAGCCGCCAACAGTTTGCTGGTGCACTAATCGCGGAGCCCGCGGGTACCGGTTCCCGGCTCGCCAGCTGCGAACTTCATCGCAAGTGGCTCTCGGATGAGGAGTCGAGCGAGCCGGTTTGTCCATCTAACAACTCTCCGCAAGTATTCGTAATTGAAGGAAGGTATATCGCGCATGGCCAAACCGACACTATTGACCGTGGATGACGATCCCAATGTTCTAAAGGCGATCGAGCGGGACCTGCGCTCTCATTACGGCGAGAATTACCGCGTGCTGCGCGCCGACTCGGGTGATGCCGGACTGAAAATCCTGCGCGAGCTGCGGGTGCGAAACGACGCGGTGGCGCTGCTGCTCGCCGATCAGCGTATGCCGCACATGGATGGCATCGGCTTTCTAACCGAAGCCAAGCAAATCTATCCCGATGCCAAGCGCGCGCTGCTCACCGCTTACGCCGACACCAGCGCCGCCATCAACGCCATCAATGAAGTCAACATTAATTATTTTTTCTTGAAGCCGTGGGACCCGCCCAGCCAGCACCTGTATCCGGTCATCGACGATCTGCTGGAAGACTGGATGGCGTCGTACCGTCCGCCTTACGAAGGCATCCGCGTGCTGGGTACGCGATGGTCGTCGCGCGCCTACGATGTCCGCGATTTTCTGGCGCGCAATCATGTTCCCTACCAATGGATCGACGTGGAGCTTTCGTCGGAAGATCCCGAGGTGAAGCAGCTCATCGCGTCCATCGGCGACGACGTTGCCAACCTTCCGCTGACTTTGTTTCCCGATGGCACCCGCATGTTTCAGTCGACCTCGGCCGAGCTGGCCGAGAAGGTCGGCCTGCGAACTCGCGCCGAAACTCAGTTCTACGACCTCGCCATTATCGGAGGCGGTCCTGGCGGACTGGCTGCCGCGGTCTATGGCGCGTCCGAGGGACTGAAGACGGTGATGATCGATCGCGAAGCTCCCGGCGGACAAGCGGGTTTGAGTTCGCGTATCGAAAACTATCTCGGCTTCCCTGCCGGACTGAGCGGCGGCGATCTGGCCCGTCGCGCGGTGATGCAGGCGCAACGCTTCGGCGTGGAAATTATCGCGCCGCAGGAAGTCGTCGAGCTTCGCGTCGAAGGGCCCTATCGCATTCTTAAGCTGGGCAATGGCAGCGAGCTCTCTTGTCACGCCGCGCTCATCGCCACTGGTGTGCAATGGCGACGGCTGGAAGTGCCGGGGATCGATCGCCTGCAAGGCGCCGGGGTCTACTACGGCGGGGGCAGCCAGGAGGCGATGTCGTACAAGGGCGAGACCGTGTATGTCGTCGGCGGCGCCAATTCAGCGGGCCAGGCCGCGCTGAACTTCGCGCTCTACGCGGAGAAGATAGTGATGCTGGTGCGCGGCGATTCGCTGGCGGCAACCATGTCGCGCTATCTCATCGACCAGATTGAGAGAACTCCCAACATTCAGCTGTGGAGCCATGCCGAGGTGATCGCGGTTCAGGGCGACACTCACCTGGAGGAGATCTCGGTGCAATGTTCCGACACCGACAGAGTGGAGCAGGTTCCCGCCAGCGCCATGTTTATCTACATCGGCGCGCTGCCGCGGACCGACTGGCTAGGCAACACCGTGGTGCGCGACGATCGCGGATTCGTGATGGCCGGCCCCGACTTGATGAAAGACGGAAAGCATCCGCCGGGCTGGAACCTCGACCGCCCGCCCTTTCTGCTGGAGAGCAGCGTTCCCGGCGTCTTCGTCGTCGGCGACGTGCGCCACGGTTCCATCAAGCGCGTGGCGTCGGCGGTTGGCGAGGGCGCCATCGCGGTGCAATTCATTCATCGCTACATGGCGAAGGTGTAACCGATGCCTAACGTTTCCCGAGATGAGCTTCGCACTGTTCCAGTCTTTCACGATCTCCCCGACGACCAGCTTGACTGGTTCCTGCAGCGCGTCACCGAACAGCGTCTGGCGGCCGGCGACACCTATGTTCGCGCCGGCGATCCTGCCGACCGGATGGTGGTCGTCCTCGAAGGAGAACTGCAGGCGAAATTCCCCGGCGCCGACGAGAGGGTTTTCACCACCGAAGCCGGAAATGTGTCCGGCATTTTGCCGTACTCGCGGATGACGATTTTTCCAGCCAACGGTCGCGCCGTCAAGCCTTCGCGACTTCTCACTTTCCCAGCAACACTTTTCGACGAGATGATAATCCACATGCCGGAGCTGAGCAGGCGTCTGGTCGGCACCATGGTGGATCGCACCCGTGAAAGTACTCGTATCGAACAGCAGCGCGATCGTCTGGCCGCTTTGGGAAAACTTTCCGCAGGACTGGCGCACGAGCTGAACAATCCAGCAGCGGCCGCGCGTCGCACTGCCGAACGCCTGCGCGGCGTGGTCGGCGAGTTTCGCGCGTCAGTCAGCAGTTTGGAGGAAATCCAACTTACCGCAGACGAGCGAACGGCCATCGAAAAGTTCGAGTCGTCGTGCTGCACCGGCGCCGCGCCGCAGACTGATGTTCTGAAAGCCAGCGAGCTTCAGGATGAAATCGAAGCCATCCTGCATCAGCATGGAATCGAAGATGGCTGGCAGTATGCATCGTCGCTGGTGGAATGCGGCGCCATGCCCACCCCGCTCAACCTCATGCTTGCCGCGGTGCGCCGCAACGCGGCCGAGCCCGCCCTGAAGCGGGTCTCGGCCATGGTTGAAATCAATGACCTGCTGGGCGAACTGGAGGACAGTACCTCAAAGATTTCGGACCTGGTTCGCGCCATCAAAGAATACTCCTACATGGACCAGGCTCCGGTGCAGGATGTTGACGTGGTCAAAGGTCTGGAAAACACGTTAACCATCCTGGGTCACAAGCTGAAGCAGGGCGTCACCATCAAGCGCGACTATCATCCCACACCGTTGCTGGTGAACTCCTACGGCAGCGAACTGAACCAGGTGTGGACCAACATCATCGACAACGCGATCGATGCCATGCACGGCGAAGGTGAGTTGCGGATCAAAACTTTTCTTGAAGCAGACTGCGCGGTAGTCGAGATCGGCGATTCCGGCCCAGGCATCCCACCGGAAATTCAGTCACGCATCTTCGAGCCATTCTTCACGACGAAAGGCGTAGGCGAAGGCACCGGCCTGGGTCTGGATACGACAATGCGTATCGTGAAGAAACATCACGGCTCGATCACGGTGAACTCCGTCCCCGGCGACACGCGCTTTCAGGTTCGCCTGCCCGGCGTCGTCGCGCAGGATTAGGATGGGAACCGGTCGCCCTGATTTGTCATCGCGACTGGAGCGCAGCGTATTTCTCTTTTGTCATCCCGACCGGAGCGCAGCGGAGTGGAGGGACCTACTGTTTCTTTTGCATTGCTCTAGCCACCAACTACAGACCACTAGCCACTGTTTGGCTACTCCCCGCTCTTGGTGGCGTGCGGATGCGTCTTGTCGTACACCTCCATCACATGCTTCACCGTCAGCTGGGTATACCGCTGCGTGGTCGAGAGCCGCTCGTGGCCGAGCATCTCTTGGATAGCGCGCAGGTCGGCGCCTTCCTCCAGCATGTGCGTGCCGAACGCATGTCGCAACGTGTGCGGATGAACATCGGGTGACAGCCCGCGCGCCACCGCGATCTGCTTGACGATGCGCCCCACGCTTCGCGTGGTCAGCCGCGAGCCGCGCAGGTTGAGGAGCAGGGCTCGCTCGGTAGTGTGGTTGGTCTCGGCCAGCACTCGCTGTCGCGCTGGCAGATATGCGCGTACCGCAGCTGCCGCCGAATCGCCAAACGGAACATAGCGTTCCTTCTTCCCTTTGCCGCGCACCAGCGCCACCTGGTTCGACCAATGAATGTCGTCGAGGTTAATGCCGATCAGCTCGGAATTGCGAATGCCGCAGCCATACAGCAGCTCGAGTATTGCCTGATCGCGTTCGGCAAACGCTGAGCATTCCGGCATCTCGGTATCCAGAACCGTGTTGACTTCTTCGATGGTCGGCACGCGCGGCAATTTCTTTGGCAGCTTCGGCGTGGCCACTAGCGCGGCCGGATTCTGCTCGACCTCGCCCTCCTGCGCCAGCCACTTATACAGCGAGCGCAACGCCGCTAGCGCGCGCGCCACTGACGTCTTGCTCAACCCGCGCTCGTACAGATTCGAGAGATAGCCGCGAATCAGAACATGATCGATGTCGCTCCAACTCTGCGGACCAACGTATTCGGCGAACTGCGCCAGGTCGGTGCGGTAGGCTTTAATGGTATGCAGCGACGAATTGCGCTCTTCGAGCGAGCGCAAGAATTTCGTGACGGCCTTCTCAACGATGGTTGCTCCGCGCTTCGTCATTCGCTCCTCGCTCAAGACTTTGGTAGCCCCCGCTTGGTCATTATTGCCTTGAAGGGGCACGGCTTCAGCCGTGCCGCATAAGCTCTTTAATAATTGTCGTTCCGAGTGGGATTCAGCCCACTCGGAATCTGCTTTTCGCCCAGCGTTTGCTATTTTCCCGCCCGCTTGCCCCGCGGATGATGCTTCTGATACACCCTGCTCAACCGGTCCAGCGCCAGATGCGTGTAAACCTGAGTCGTCGAAATATCGGCGTGGCCGAGGATGGTCTGCACGGTGCGCAGGTCGGCGCCGTTTTCCACCATGTGCGTGGCACAACTGTGGCGCAGCATGTGCGGACTGGCGTGACGAACCGATTGTGCCGACGCCGCATTCACCATCTGCCACACCCGCTGTCGCGAGATGCCACGCGCCCCACGAGCGATAAACAGAACCGGCGACGACTTCCCTCCCGCCAGCACCGGACGCGCGTGCTCCAAATATTGCTGCACAATCTCCTGCGCCGCGCGGCCCATCGGCACGATGCGTTCCTTGTCGCCCTTGCCGCGCACCAGCACGTATCCCAAATCCAGTTTCAAATCTTCCAGCTTCAGGCTGATGATCTCGGAGACGCGCAGTGCGCCCGCATAAAACACTTCAAGCATCGCGCGGTCGCGGCCGGCGAGGGCCTGCGTCATGCGATCGTCCTTCGCCCGCGGCGGACCTTGCAACACGCTCTCCACCTCGTCCACGGCCAGCGACTTGGGCAGCACCTTCCACTGCCGCGGCGTGTCAATGTTCAACGTGGGATCAACCGTGATGTAGCGGTCGAGCAGCAGGTACCTGTAGAAATGCCGCAACGCCGACAGCTTGCGAGCCACGCTGCGCCCGTCCACGCCATTCGACAGCAGCGCATTGAGAAAGTCGCGCACGTCCTGGCGCCGCGCCTCACGCGGTGCACGCTTGCGCTTCAGTAGAAACTCGGAATACTGCTGCAGGTCCGACTCATACGCGGCCACGCTCAGCGGCGCCAGTCCTTTCTCGATCTTCAGGTAGTCGAGAAACGAATTCAGCAGACGCAGTTTGGGATCGACACTCTGCACGAGATGAGTATGTGGCAGACCGCGCCACCTGGGAATAGCGAGGGAGGTGCGGGGTTAGTTAGCTCCTTTAAGAATTGTCATTTCGAGCGAAGCGAGGAATCTGCTTTTCTCGACGCACGGGCCATACCGGATGAAAGCAGATTCCTCACGGCATGAAGGCCATTCGTAATGACAATCAAAGGAAGTTTGAAGTCTCAACCACGCAGAACATATGGATCGCGGAGGCGATTCAAGAAAGAAAACCAAAAACTCCGTGTCCTCCGTGTTCTCCGTGGTGAACGATTTTGAACTCGCGTGCTACGGGTTTCCGCCCACTTCCCGCTGCACGCTCCGCAACACTCCCACCGCGTTGTGCGGGCTGCGCGGATCTTCCTCGTGCTTGAAGAACGCATACGTCTCCAGCCCATCGGCCACGCAGCGTCCCATGCGATCCACCAGCTTCCTTAAATCATCAGCCGAGTAACTGGGCTGGCGGAACCGGAAATAAATGTAGTTGGCGGTGCGGACCTCGGGCGTATTCAGCTTCTCGGTCTCGGCCACGCACAGCGTCGCGTTGTGTTCCTGCAAAGCTTTGTAGATTTCGTCGCTAAACCACGACTCGTGGCGAAACTCGAAGGCCGCTTTGAAATTCCTGGGCAACAGCGCCAGAAAATCGCGCAGCACGGCAACGTCGGCCTTGGCGGTAGGCGGCATCTGGAAGAGCACCGGACCAAGCTGCGCCGCCAGAGGCTGCAGTGTAGGCAGAAATCGCTGCATGGCTTCTTCGGCGTTCTGCAGCCGGCGAATGTGCGTGATGTATTGGTTTGCCTTCAGTGCGAAGCGAAAATTCGGACCGACATCCGCCATCCATGCCGTCGCGGCTTTCTCCGACAAAGATCGGCGAAAGGTGTAGTTCACTTCCACCGCCGTGAGCTGCGTCGCGTAGTACTTCAGAAACTTTTTCGACGAAACTTCTTTGGGATAGAAGTCGGGCTTCCAAATAGGATACGCCCAGCCCGAGGTGCCGACGTAGAGTGGGAGTTCCTGTCGCCTTTCTGCATCCGGTTGCTTGCTGGTCATGGGCTGGCCTTGATGGTCCGAAATTACCCGGCCGCAGTATGTCTGGGGCGGTAACGGCCGTTTGTCACTACGGGAGCGCCTACCCGTTTTCCGTTGTAATCATAGATCCAACATTCGAGAGTAGGCCCGGTCGCAAGCTCCACTGGATAACGCTTGCGTAGGAAGAGACTGGTGCCGGGAGTGGAAGGATTGAACCCTTCGTACCGGTCGAACTCGACCAGGATGTTCGGGTCGTCGGGCAGACGGAAAACCGTACCAAGAATCCTCTTGTCAGAGCTGGGGTCAAGAACCGCGCCAGGATAGTCGCCCAAATCGTAAAGCACACCGCGAACTGTTCCCTCGCCGAAGTGACGGAGCTTGGACACAATACCCCCAACTTCGCTGGGCGCGTGCTGCGGCAATAACGTACCGTATGAGAATAGATACTCACTCATGCGTGATCTCAGGAACCTCCCCAACTAGCGCGTTAACTATTCGATTGCTCCAGGAGGCGGGACAACTCCTCGAATCCCTTCACTTCGTTTTGGATATATTTGAGCACATCTGGGTGTCGCTTCAGACATCTCAAGTAATAATCGAACAACTTTATAACATCCGGCTTTGAAAGTTGCTTTGCCTTCTCCAGCGACGCCACCATCTCGAAGAAGTTCAAGGAGTCCGTAAATGTCGCTGGCTCAAGCCGAACCAAAGTGCTAATTGCTTCGAGTTCCCACTCGTGCACGGAATTTCTTTTTATATCGAGGCGCTCCCTGACTTTCTTATAACGCTCGGCTTCGAAAACTTCTCATACAGCTGAGCAGCCCATCGGGCACGTTCCCGTTGAGAGTTAGTTCGATATGTTTGCACCGCAAAGAACGTACCTACTATGCCGACGAGATAGAAGGCAGCCTGAACGAGTTGTAGCCAGCACTCCAACTCGTACTCCAGTGAGCTCTTAGTTTACCAAGGCGCGCAAGGCCCAGAGATAACTCCTCGTATGCGTGAAATATTGCTGGCAGCTAATTCGGATTTGCGGGAGCCTTTTTGGCTTTACTCTTCGTCCCGACCGATTTCGCTCTCTTCCCTGTTTTCAGAACTGCTACTGCACTCTTGGTTCCCGTCGCCACCTTTTCCGCAGTCGCTGCCTGGAGCGCCTCCACCGCCGGCAGCTTCTGCTTCAACTTCAGCACCGGCTCAAACAGGTCTCCGTATTTTTTCGCCCGAGCCAGCACATCTTCTGCCTCAAACACCAGCAAGCTAGGGTCGCCTTTCGTCAGACAACTCTCCACCTCGCCCCACTTCACCGGAGTCGAAACCGTCGGCCGATCTTTTGCCCGCAGCGAATACACGCACACCGTGGTCTTGTGATCGTCGTTCTGGCTCCAGTCCACCAGCACTTTGCCGGTGCGCAGCGCCTTCTTCATGTCCGACACAACTTTGTCAGGATGCGCGCGCTCCAGGATTCGCGCCAGTTCATGCGCGAACGGCTTGGTCTGTTCATAGGTCACGGCGGTATTCAGCGGAACATAAACCTGCAGACCTTTCGATCCTGAAGTCTTGGCGAAACTTTGCAACTGTAGCTTGGCGAAGGTGTCGCGCACCCACAGTCCCACCTGGCAACATTGCACGATATTTGCGGGCGGTCCCGGATCGAGATCGAAGACCAAGAATGTTGGCCGTAAAATGTCTTTACCCAGCGACAAGCTGGTATGCAACTCAAGATCAGCAAGGTTGGCCGCCCACACCAGCGTCGGCAAATCCTCCGCCATGCAATAGTTCATCCACTTGTTATTGCCCCCGCTCCACACGCGCGCTGTCTGCACCCAATCGGGACGATGCTCCGGGCAATTCTTCTCGTAGAAAAAGGGACCGCTCACGCCGTTGGGATAGCGCTTCATGGTCAGCGGCCGCCCGCGCAAGTGCGGCAACAGCACGGGCGCAATGCGCACGTAATAGTCGATCACCTGCCCCTTATTGAATCCCGCCTCGGGATACAAAACCTTGTCCAGGTTCGACAGCTTCAGGTGCCTGCCCTCGACATCGACCACGGTCTCTTTGGCCATCATCTCCTCGCCTGTCTCAGGAATGATGCAATGCGCGCGGCGAAGTATGCAAGGGCGATGCGGCATGGATAGTATCTGTCATCAGACTGCAGCAGGATACACATAGCGAAACCGTACCGGGTAAAACCGCCGCCGGCTGCCCCGTCTACAACGCAGCCATGCGCCATCGATCAAACCCAGCCCAGCGGCAGCGTCTACCGCATCTTCGAGGTGTGCTAATTCAACTGCGAAAAACACAACAGTTATTCCTAACCCCTAGATCGCCCATGAGACATAAGTTTCCCATCTACTGACAAATTCCCGCCCCATGTGCTATATTGCAAGTAGAGTTTGACTAGGAAGAATGTTTCCAGTCCTTCCGCCCCAGCCTAATCGGCTGGGTTTTGTGTTTCTAGGCGGAATTAAGCCCGTCATTTCAATCCCAAGAGTCGAGGCTCCCGCTCCCTTTCGTTTGACTTGCCCGTCCCTCTCTGCGTAACGTTTCACTTTGCACAATTTACATCTTCCTGCTCTGGAGGCATGATGAAGCTCTGGTTTGCCAAACTCGCCGCTCTTTTCCTGCTGGCGGTCGTCCTGCCGCTCGCGGCACAGGACCTTGCGTCTTACGAAAGGCGAGTCTCGGTCAAGACCTTGCCCAACGGTCTGACCGTCGTTCTGTGGCGACGTCCTGAGGCGCCGGTATTCTCGTTCTTCACTCAAGTCGATGCCGGCTCCGCGCAAGATCCTCTCAACGAAACCGGCCTGGCGCACATGATGGAGCACATGGCCTTCAAGGGCACGCCCGACATCGGCACCACCGACTACGCCGCCGAGAAGCCCGCGCTTGAGAAGGTCGAGCAAGCCTACGCCGCCTACGAAGCCGAGCGCATCAAGCGCGTCGGTCAAGACCCGCAAAAGCTGGCGCAACTGCAGAAGGCTTGGGAGAATGCGAGAGACGCTGCGGAAAAATACGTCATCCCCAACCAGTTCGGCGAAGTCGTCGAGAGCCACGGCGGTGTCGGCCTGAACGCCTTCACCAACTACGACGAGACCGCCTACATGTACTCCATGCCGTCGAATCAACTTGAGCTCTGGGCCGCGCTCGAATCCGACCGCATGATGCATCCCGTGATGCGCCAGTTTTACAAAGAGCGCAACGTGGTGATGGAAGAGCGTCGCATGCGCACCGACAGCCGTCCCACCGGTCGCCTGGTCGAGCAGTTCCTGGGCACGGCGTTCATGGCTAACCCCTATCATCGGCCGACCATCGGCTACGCGTCCGATCTGCAAAGCTTCTCCGCCACCGACGCCGCTGACTTCTTCAAACGCTACTACGTTCCCAGCAACATGGTGATCGGGCTGGTCGGCGATCTCGATCCCGACGTCGTCTTCCCTATCGTCGAAAGGTATTTCGGCCAGCTCTCCAACACGCCGAAGCCGGTCGAGCCCTACACTGTCGAGGCGCCGCAGAACTCGGTGCGCGAAGTCACGCTGCAGGACCCGGCGCAGCCCTTCTATCTTGAGGGCTATCATCGCCCCAGCTATCTCGCGCCGGATGACGCGGTCTACGACGCCATCTCCGACATCCTTTCCAACGGCCGCACCTCGCGCCTCTATCGCTCGCTGGTGCGCGATCAGCAGATCGCCGCCGTCGCCGCCGGTTTTAGCGGCTTCCCCGGCAACAAGTACAGCCACCTGTTCGCTTTTTATGCTGTGCCCCTTCCCGGTCACACTACCGGCGAAATGCAGAAGGCCATCCACGTGGAGATCGAAAAGCTGAAGACCCAGGAAGTGACTGACGACGAGCTGCAGATGTTCAAGACTCGCACCAAGGCCGACCTGATACGCGGTCTCGCCGGCAATGAGGGCCTGGCGCAACAGCTGGCCTACTATCAGACGCGCTATGGCGACTGGCGCGAACTCTTCCGCTATCTCGATCGCGTCGACAAAGTGACCAAGGCCGACATTCGCCGCGTGTCGAACCAGGTCTTCCAGGACACCAACCGCACCGTGGGCGTCATCCAGACGCAGACCGCCTCAAGCCAGCCGGGACCCGGAGCCAGCAAAGGAGTGGAACAGCAATGAGCACACGCAGCGATATTTTCCTCACTGCTGTCATCCTGAGCGAGCGCGGCGAGTCGAAGGACCCCTATTCCCGTCTCGGCTGTCATCCGGAGCCGGCTTGGCGCGCGAACGCTCCCTCGATTTGTCATCCTGAGCGGAGCGCCCGCTCGGGTTTTCTGTCCCGCCTCTTTTGCGGGACGGGCGGACGCGCAGCCGAAGGATCTGCGGTTTCTTCCTGTGGCAACGAAGGGGCGCACCTTCAGGCGCGCCGTAATCGATCCCATCATTTGTCATCACGAGGGGACTTTAGTCCCCGAGGGATCTGCTTTTCTCGCCTCTCATCTTTGGTACTTGTATCGCTGTTCTGTTTGCTGTTGATCTCCACCCTTGGCTCCGCCCAGCAGATCACTCCCTGGAACCAAATCCAGGCGCCTCCACTTCCGGCCTTCACGCCGCCGGAACCCACTCGCGTCCAACTCGCCAACGGCTTGGTGATCTTCCTGCAGCCTGACCTCGAACTCCCTCTCATAAACGCCACCGCTCGCATTCGTGGCGGCGCAATCTCCGAGCCCGCCAGCAAAGCGGGACTCACCGATCTCTACGGCGAAGTTTGGCGTACCGGTGGAACCAAGACCAAGACCGGCGATCAGATGGACGACTTCCTCGAAGCCCACGCCGCCAAGATCGAGACCGACAATGAATCCGACTCGACCAGCATCTCGCTTGACTGTCTTAAGAACGATTTCGATGCGGTCTTCGCCATGTATCTCGATCTGCTGCACAATCCCGAGTTCCGTGACGACAAATTGCAGCTTGCCAAGGCCCAGATGTACACCGGCATCGCCCGCCGCAACGACGATGTCGGCTCCATCGTCCATCGCGAGAGTCTGGTCATCGCCTTCGGCAAAGACAATCCGTACTCGCGCATCGCCCAATACTCCAGCGTGGCTAAGGTCACCCGTCAGGACCTGGTGAACTGGCATCGGCAATATGTCTATCCCAATAACATCGTCTTCGGCATCACCGGCGACTTCGATCCCAAGGACATGGAAGCCAAGCTGCGTCAGGCCTTCGACTCGTGGCAGAAGGGTCCGGCTGCGCAGCAACCCGACATCAAGTTCACCGAACCCAAGCCCGGCATCTACTTCGTTCGTAAGACCGACGTGAACCAGAGCAGCATCAACCTGCTCGACCTCGGTATCGAGCGCAGCAATCCCGACTACTATGCCGTCACGGTGATGAACGAGGTCTTCGGCGGCGGCTTCTCTTCCCGGCTGTTCAACAAGCTTCGCTCCGAAAAAGGTCTCGCCTATGACGTAGGCGGAGGCGTGGGCTCCGGCTGGGACCATCCTGGCCTCACCAACTTCGAGATGCAGACCAAGAGCGCTACCACGGTGGAAGGTATTCAAGGCCTCGACGACGAGATAGACGATCTGCTGAAGAATCCGACGACGCCTGCAGAGCTCAAGCGCGCCAAGGACGACATCCTCAACTCCTTCATCTTTCGCTTCGACACCCCGGAAAAGGTGCTGCACGAGAAGATGGCCTACGAGTTCTATCACTACCCGCTCGATTTCCTGGAGCACTACCGCACCGAAGTCGAGAAAGTGACGTCTGACGATGTGGCACGCGTCGCACACAAGTACGTGCACAAAGACAAGCTCGCGGTCCTGGTCGTAGGCAACGATACGGAGTTCGGCAAGGCGCTCAGCTCGCTTGGTCCAGTGCAGGATGTCGACATCACCATCCCACCACCACCGCCGGGCCTGATGGGGGAAGGTGGACAGGGCGGACCTCAGTAGGCCATACGACCAGGAGGAACAATTCGCACTAGCTAACGAATCGAAAATTGACACAGTATACATGCGCACATATACTGTGGAAATGAATGTCACTCTCTCTATCGACGAGCAGCTTGTCGCACGCGCACGAAAGAAAGCCGATTCTTTAGGCAAGAGCCTCAATCAGCTCATCCGCGATTACCTGCAAGTCCTGGCCGGAGGCGATGATCCAGAGCGCAGTATTGAGGAGCTCAAGCGCCTGTCGGGCCAGGGCCACGCTCGCGGCTGGCGCTTCAACCGAAACGAAATTCATGAGCGCTCGTAGCTTCTTCGACACTAATGTCCTGATTTATACGGACGACAGGTCCGCATCGGCAAAGCAGCGGCGTGCGCTCGATCTGGTGGCAGAGTACCGGCGTGCACGCACCGGCGTCGTATCCCTGCAGGTTCTCCAGGAATACTTCGTCGCCGTGACGCGGAAGCTGCACGTCGATGCGGCAATCGCTCGCCGCAAAGTTGAATTGCTGGCCGAGTTCGACGTTGTCATTCCAGAGTTGACCGACGTCCTTGCCGCCATCGATCTGCACCGCCTCCATGGGTTCTCCTTCTGGGACGCTCTGGTGTTGCGCGCCGCCCACCAAGCGGGCTGTAGTCTCCTCTTCTCGGAGGACATGCAGGACGCACGCGAGATCGATGGTGTCCGCATCATTAACCCGTTTAAGTAGAGAGAGCGTTCCCGCTTGTCATCCCGACCGAGGGCTTTAGCCCGAGCGGAGGAACCTGTGGTCCTTTCGCGCCGGCAAGAATCCGGTTTCCCGCTCTTGCTTACCTGGGGATTCTTGTCGCAACCACCGTTAAGATAGACCCATGCCCAACCGCATCCCGCCCGGCCAGAACCTGCTCATCGATGCCGATGACACGCTGTGGGAGAACAACATTTACTTCGAGCGAGCCATCGCCAACTTCATCTCGTTCCTCAATCATCACGAGTTCACGCCCGACCAGGTCCGCGAGGTGCTTTACGACGTAGAGCGCGAGAACATTCGCCTGCACGGCTATGGTATGAACAGCTTCGCGCTCGCCCTGGTCAGGTGTTTCGAGCAGCTCTCGGTCGAGCCGCTGACACCCGCTCTGCACGACACGATTCGCGGCTTCGCTTACGCCATCGCCGAGCATCCCATGGAAATCCTGCCCGAAGTTCCCGAAACTCTGGCCGACCTCGCGCAACGCCATCACCTCTTTCTCGTGACCAAGGGCAACATTACCGAACAAACCGGCAAGTTCGAGCGCTCGGGACTGAAGGCGCACTTCACCGCCATCGAGGTCCTCGCCGAAAAAGATGCGGCCACCTATCGCGGCGTCGTGGAGAAATACGGCCTGGTGCGTGACCTCACCTGGATGATCGGCAACAGCCCCAAGTCCGACATCAATCCCGCCCTCGAAGCCGGGCTGCACGCGGTCTTCGTCCCTCATCACAACACCTGGATGCTGGAGCGCGGCGAGGTCCGCCCCAATGTCGGCAACGGCCGCCTGCTGCAGGTGGAAAGCTTCGGCCACCTGCGTCATCACTTCTGACCTCGCTAACATTGGTTGTCATCCGGAGCGAAGCGCCCGTCGATTTCGCTCGCTAACCAGGTCCATTTCCGTTGTCATCGTGAGTGGGGGCGGCCCTGAATTTGGGCCGCCGGAGTCGAGGAATCTGCGATTCGACTGACGGCTGATAGCTGATGGCTGACGCTGCCCTTATAATCTCCCTATGGACGATCAATCTTTCCGCCGCCACGTCGACCAATCGCTCGACAACCTGAAGCGTAGTCTCTATGCCGCCGAAGCCGACGCCGATTTTGAAGTGGAAGAGAACGCGGGCGCGCTGAACATCAGTTTCGACCAGCCGCCCGGCCAGTTCGTCATTTCACCTAATGCTCCGGTGCGGCAAGTCTGGATTTCGGCGCTGTCCACCAGTTTCAAGCTCGATTGGTCCGACGACAAGAACGACTTCATCTTCCCCAAGACCGGCGAAGCCCTGAAGGAACTAGTCTCGCGCCTCATCTCCGAACAGCTCGGCGGAGAAAAAATCGTCATTCAATAGTCACTGCCACCCTCCGTACCACCACTTCATCCACAGTCCCTGGATCGCGATCTTGGCCGCGGCTTTCACGCCCTCACCGCGTCCGCTTTCAGCTTTTGCTTCAGATCGGCGGCGATCATCTGCCCGTGGAATCGTCCGTTCTCGATGAATATCTCGCTGGTTCGAATGCCGGCGACAATCACCCCCGCCAGATAAATCCCTGGCACGTTGCTCTCCAACGTCAGCCGATCGACCACCGGACGCTTGTCCGCCTCGCCGCTCAGCTTGATCCCCAGCGCGCATAGAAACTCGAAGTCCGGATGGTATCCCGTCAGAGCGAAGACGTAATCGTTCGCCAGCGCCACTTCGCCATCTGGCGTGTCGAGCACGGCGCACTCCAGCGTGATCTCGCGCACCGTGGTGTTGAAGTAGGCATTCACCTGTCCTGCCTTGATGCGGTTCTCGATGTCCGGCTTGATCCAGTACTTCACCGAGGGGCCAATCCCCGTCCCGCGATGCACCAGGGTCACGTGCGCCCCGTGACGCCACAACTCCAACGCCGCAATCGCCGCCGAATTCTTGCCCCCGATCACCAGCACGTTCAAGCCAAAGAACGGATGCGGCTCGCGGTAATAGTGCATCACCTTTGCGAGCTCTTCGCCCGGAATGTTCATGTAATTCGGGCGGTCGTAATAGCCGGTGGCCACGATCAGCTTGCGCGCGTGATATTCGCGCTGGTGGCCGTGCAAGTTTGTGGTGTGAACGACGAAGTTATTGTCGCTGCCTTCGACTTTCACTACCGGCTCGTACTGCCGCACGTCAAGCTGGTAGTGCTCGGCGACCTTGCGGTAATATTCCAGCGCCTCCTGCCGCGTCGGCTTCTGGTTGGGACTGGAAAAAGGAATGTCGCCAATCTCGAGCAGCTCCGGCGTGGTGAAGAACGTCATGTTGCTGGGATAGTTGAACAGCGAATTGACCAGGCAGCCTTTGTCGATGTTCGCGACGCTGAAACCGGCGCGCTTGGCGTCGATGCCGCAAGCCAAGCCAGTCGGCCCCGCGCCAATCACCACCACATCGAGCGAAAAATTATCGGAAGGTTCGAGAGCCATGAAGACAGGATATCGTGTCCCTCGTCCCACGAACACGCGGAAGGATTTCTTCCTTTTGTCATCCCGACCGCAGCGAAGCGGAGCGGAGGGACCTGTGGTTGCCTTTGGCTCGTCCCAAGCTTCTCTTCCTGCCCCCGCGCAGGTTACAATCGCCGCCATCCATGCTTCGCGTCCTGGCACGACTTCGCACGATCGCACTGATTGCGGCGGCTTCCGCCCTGGCGTACGCCGCGCCTACGGAGACAACTTTGCATCCCAAAATCGTCGATCAGCCGCCGTTCCAGGTGGAGGGAATCGCGGCCAGCACCAACAATGCCAAGGAGGCCGGTCCCGACGCCATCATTGGCAAACAATGGCAGCGCTTCCTCAGCGGGGACCTGCTGGATAAGATTCCCAACCGCGTCGATCAATCCATCATCGCCGTCTATACCGACTACACCAGCGATGCAAATGGCGAATACACGGTCATATTGGGCGCGAAAGTAAAGCCTGGCCCCAATCCCACCATCCCGGATGGCATGGTAGTCAAGACCGTCCCCGCCGGGCGCTATGCGATTTTCACCTCCGAGCGCGGTCCCGCCGCCAAAGTTGTGCCGGAGATGTGGCGGCAAATCTGGAGCTACTTCCAGTCACCGCAAAATGGCCCGCGTGCCTATCAATCCGACTTTGAGATATACGATCGGCGCGCCTCCGATCCCAACAACGCGCAAGTGGACATCTATGTTGGGTTGAAATGAGGCGAAGTCCCGTATTCTCCGGATCCATTTCGCTCCCCGCGAATGTTGAAGTGAAATGTCAACCCCCCAGCGACATTTGTCTTCCATGTTCATCCCTATCGCCACCCATCGACAAGGCCGAGTGGCTGCGGCGGTCAACCAAGAGGTCCCTCCGGGGTCGCTGTTGGACGGAAGAATTCGCTTCCTTACCGGCGTGATATTCTTGAAGCTTACGCCGAGGAGACGGGCGATGCCCCCTGAGTGGCGCTTAGCAGGTCGCTGAAAAAGTCCGAAAAGCAGATTCCTCGGAGACTGAAGCCGCCTCGGAATGACGAAAATAAGGGACCTATTACGGCGCACCTGAAAGTGCGCCCCTTCAAACACTCGAGAAGCCGGCTTTTTTCAGGAGCCTGTTAGAGAGACACCGTGAACCAGTTTAAGTGCTGCATCTGCGGAAATTATAATTCCGGGAAGCTACAAGTACACCGCGAGCTATTGTTTTGTGCGACCTGCGGAAGCAACGCACGGTTCCGCGGACTAATGCTCGGGGTGATGCGTCATGTCCTCAAAGACGAGTCGATGCCGTTGTTCGACCAGAAAGAACGCCGCGATCTAGTTGCAATTGGAGTGTCAGACAGCGAAACCTACGCGAAACATTTGGCGTCGAAATTCTCCTACACCAATACTTACTATCACACCGCGCCGCATCTTGACCTATGCGATCCCGAATCGGTTGGCCGGTACTCAAACATTGATCTAATCGTATGCTCTGACGTGATAGAGCACACCTTTGACAAGCCCCGCAAGGTGGTTCGAAGTATCTTCCGCATGTTGAAGCCGGGGGGAGTGGCAATACTGTCCGCCCCAACTTACTATTTAAGCGAAACCATAGAATGGTATCCCCATGCGAAAACGGTGGAAGTCAAGGAGCACCTTGGTAAGTATGAGGTGCACTGGACAGATATCGCCGGCATAGCTCGAACTAATATAAACCCATGCTTTCATGGCGGCCCGGGAAGTACCCTTGAAATGCGTTTAATCGCGCATCAAGACCTGGTGCAAGCCGGGTCAGACGAGGGATTTCACCTCGAAACGCTAGAATTCTCGCCGGAGTGGGGATATTCATGGCCGATTGTGCCGCAATATCCTGGGATCGATGCCCCGATGGACGGTCGCGTTCTTATATTAAACAAACCATCCAAAGCAGCGTAACTATTTTGCGCTTCCCGAGCAGGTCTTAGTCGGCACGCGAATTTCGTGGGACGGGGCCCCGTCGCATCACCCGATGCAGCACTCACCAGGGTTCGAAAAGCGCTTTCCGGTACCCGGCCTAGCAAGCTGGGATGGCGACTGCGTTCTCCTAACAGCGGCCGCCACTTTGTCTGTTGATTGCTGAACCCAGCGGTTCTACTTTGCATTCAGCAGCCGTATCGTCTCCAGCACCACGTCACCGGTGATCGCCAGCGACTGCGGGCTCAACTTGTCCACCGTATCTTCCGGCGTGTGCCAAAACACGTTGTGGTAGCCGTAAGAGAAGTCGATCAGGTCGACCACCGGTACGCCGATCTTGGCGAATGGAATGTGATCATCCTCCATCGGCGCGGTCTGCTGGAAGAAGTGAGACTGATAGCCCAGATTAGTGGCCGCCTGGTACACCAGGTCATTCAGCCAGGGTGTCGAGTCGGTGTCCTTCAGGATGTCGAGATCGGCGTCGCCAATCATATCGACCACAATGAACGCCTTGATCTTCTTCGCCGTGCCGTCTTGCTGCCACTTCTGCGCCAGCTGCCGCGTGCCGTAGACGCTGTCGGTGTCAGTCCAGTTCACGAAGGCCTCTTCGCCGTCGGTCCACAACAGCCACACGCTGTAGCCGTCGAGTTGCTTGCCGCGAAGCTGGTCGGCGAACGCCAGCAACAGAGCGGTGGACGAGCCGCCGTCGTTGGCGCCCACAAACTTAGGCTGGGAATACAGCGTGTCGTAATGCCCGGCGACAACGATGATACCGTCCTTCTTGCCGGGAAATTTCGCAATGATGTTGTTGATGGGAAACTTCCCTACCGGCGTCTGCGCTGTGAACTTGTCCTGCTCAACATTGACGCCCTTCAGCTTGCCTACGATGTACTGCTCCAGCTTGGCGTGTCCCGGACTTCCCGGCGGACGCGAGCCAAACGCGACCACTTCCTTCACGTACTGCAGGACGTGATTGCCGTTGATGTCGGGCCTAGGGGTGGCGCTGGTGGAGTCGGCGGACGATGCCCTCGGCGCCGGAGATGGCGCGGCACTGGTGGCCGCCGCCGGCTTGACTTCAGCGGATGCCTCGGACGGCGTCTGCTGCTGTTTATTACATCCCATGGTGGCTGCCGCGATCAGGACCAGCAGACCGGTGAGGAGAGAGGAAGCGATTCGGCGAGGCTTCATGCTGAGAACATTGTAAATGGCGCCGCCACCTTATTTAGGGAAACTCTAATCAAGTCGATGTTTGGATAGAGCCAGCCTTCAGGCCGGCGTCTAAGCTGTTGTGAGTCACTCCTGGACTTCAGCCCCGGAAACGCTGAATGCGGCTTTTCAGACCTCTTTGGTCTTGGCCGAAAGTCACTGGCGATATTTCCGAAGGATGGTATTGAGCTCGCTGTCCTGGGAAGGAGGTAGGCAAGGACCGGCTCTGCGATACAAACAAATCCCATTCCAGCATCCGGCAACTTCAAATCCCACTTTCGGATCAGGTAGCAGACCGCTGGTGAGCAGCGCATTGAAACTCAGCGTCGAACGTTCAAAGTCGGCGCTTCTCAGAACAAACACGATGGGGACGTTTTGATGTAAGTGGGTATAGCCGCCGGAGGCACCCCATCCTATGCGGTAGAGTCCAACGCCGCAAACCGACCGATCTTGACTCAGTCGATCCATGGCGATTAAACCACCGGAAAGTTGCGTCCAATTAGGAAATCGCCAGGCAAGTATGCTGGAAGTGAGGACCGCGAAGATGACGCCCGCGATCACGACGGTTCTCTGGGGACTGCGGACCCTGAAAAGCTCGACAAGTTCGACGAATCCCAGCGCAGCCAGCGTGATCAAGATAGGCATGACGGGATACATGTAACGCAGCTCTTTGTGTGGAACCATGGAATGGGACAGCACGATAAGAAGCACGAGCCACCCGAGGAATGGACTCCGGCGAACTCCTACGAGTGCCAGCAGCAGCATTGGACCAAGAGATTTCAGCAGCAGCAACAAATACCAGTACCAGGGCTCGATACCGTAGAGCGTGTTTCTCTTCTCAAAGATATTGATCCAGACGTTCATGAAGAATGACTGGAACGGGTAGGACCAGGTGACAGCATCGACCAAGCCGAAGGCCACCACCGCGAGCAGTAGCCCGCCAAGAACTGCCGGACCTCTCATCTTCCATTTCCGGTGGCAGAAATAAAGGACGGCAAAGCCGATCGCTGGAGCCAGCTGAATGCGCAACGAAACCGCGGTCCCCAGCAACAAGCCCGACAGAAATAGCCGCTGCTTTTCCGGCAGCTCCTCGCCATACATCCCGAAATAGAGACCGGGAAGGAGAAGGTCGGTGGATACGACTTCGGTAAAGGCTTTGGGGGCGAAATATACCAGTTGGTACCAAGTAGCACAACCCCAGGCGGCGATCAGGGCCGCAGCGCTTCCGCTGGATCGTTTCGCCCATACATAGCCGAACCAAATACTGACCAGCGAAAGCAGCGATAACAAGACGGCGATCGCCCGCAAGTATCCGAGCGAGCCAGGTCCCATCCAGCTTGTGATTCGCATGACGCCGGCCAGAAATGCGGGAAACACCCAGGTTCGGGCTCCCCGTACCCATTCCCATACGACAATTCCGTAGCCATAGGCCAGGCGATGTGCAGGTTCGAGGGTATTAAAGATTTCGTCAGCGTACTCGATACTAGGAAAACGGAAGGCTACTGCGACGCGAAGCAATAGAGCAGTGACAAAACAGATGAATAAAGGAACGCCTAGGTGCCAATCCGCTCTCGGTTTCCGGAAATCGTGGCCCATTGGGATTTGGCGGTCCGTGCATGGCAAGCCGGTTCGCTAATTTGACTATGACACTACTCTCGGACAAACCTCGAAGCCCTAATTATTTATCTAGGAAAGCCCTGATTAAATCCGTACATTGAAGCGGGCGCCATTCCGGCCGTCCGTAAATATTTGCTATGAAATAGGAACTTTAACCCCGAAAGCATTGTGATGGGACTTGGCAAGATCGTCCCTAATTGCTTCCTAGCCTGCTACCTCTTCCAACTGCTTCTGATCGATATCGAAGTTCGAATACACGTGCTCAACATCGTCCTGATCTTCCAGCGCTTCCAGCAACCGGATCATGGTGCCAGCCTGATGGCCTTCCAACTTGGTGTAGTTTTGCGGCACCATCCCGATCTCCGCCACCTCGGGCGCGATGCCCGCCTTCTTCACCGCTTCCAGCACTGACTCATACACCGATGGGTCACACAGGATTTCCCAATTGTCGCCATCGTCTTTCAGATCGTCAGCGCCCGCCTCAAGCACTAAGTTCATCAGGTCGTCTTCCTTGGCCGCCGACTTGGCAATCACGATGTCGCCCTTCTTGTGGAACATCCAGGCCACCGAGCCGGCTTCGCCCATGTTTCCGCCGTTCTTGGAGAAGGCGTGCCGCATCTCGCTGACCGTGCGGTTGCGATTGTCGGTCGACACTTCGACCAGGATGGCAACCCCGCCCGGACCGTATCCTTCAAACGTGATCTCTTCGTACGCGACTCCCGGCAACTCGCCGGTGCCGCGCTGGATGGCGCGCTTGATGTTGTCGGCGGGCATGTTCTCCGCCTTGGCCGCGGCCACCGCTCCGCGCAGCCGGGGATTCTTCTCAGGATCGCCACCGCTCTTGGCCGCGATGGTGATTTCCTTTATTAGCCGCGTGAAAATCTTGCCGCGCTTGGCATCCAGCGCGCCCTTCTTGTGCTTGATTGTTGCCCATTTGGAATGGCCTGACATGCGCGAACCTCGGATGTTGAATGACTTCGGATGAGTACCAGCCGATGCCGCACACGGTTTGCAGGCACGGCAAAGCGTGCGCTGCGAAACAGTGCGGGCAATCCGACATTATATCGCGACGTTCAAGCCTCAGTCGAGCGCGCATCTGCCGTTCCAATTGCGAGGAGGATCCCGCGCGTCTCCAAGGCCTACTTTTTCTCCGCGCTTGTCGCGGCCGCCATTTTTTCCTGGTGCTCTTTGGCACGGCGCTCCAAGTTGGCCGGAGAAACGTCTTCGATGTGGGTTGCAATCCACCAGTTATTTCCCTGCGCATCCGTGACCCCACCGTGGCGGTCGCCGTAGAACTGGTCCGCCGGCTCGCTCAGCGACTTGCCCCCGGCAGCCAGCGCCTTCTTATACCCAGCGTCGCAATCTTCGACGTAAACATAGAAGTTGCCCGGCCGCGACTTCCACTGATCGTGACTTCCGCCCAGCATCACCATCGAGTTGCCCACCTTCACTTCGGCATGCTGCACCCTGCCTTTGTCGTCGCGCATGGCGAAGGTCTCTTGCCCGCCGAATGCCTTCTTCAGAAAGTCGATCACGGCTCCCGCATCGTCAACCGTAATATAGGGCGTTACTGTGTGGTATCCCTCAGGAATTGGTTTCACTGCCATGGTTGTGCTCCTCGTTAGAAAATACAGACTTCGCGTTACATGACTCTTCCTCGCAACTGGAAACTCGAAACTGTCGTCACTTTGTCGCCTTCCACAACCCAATCGTGTTTCCCTCCGGATCGGCGAACCAGGAAAACTGGCCTTCCGGAATCGTGATGACCGGCAATATCGCTTTGCCGCCCAGGGCAACCGCTTTGTCCAAATAGGCCTGCACATCATCCACTTCGACATATACCGTCACGTAGTTGTGCGGCTCGTGTCCGAGTGACGTGATGTGTCCATTGATCCCCGTGCCCGCGCCAGTATCAATCATCGCAGCCGGCCCCGCCTCCTGCGTGTTCCACTCAAACAACTTGCCGAAGAACTCAGCGGTGCGCGCCTTATCGCGACACCCAATCTCGAAATGCACCACGGGACGCCCCATCTTGATCCTCCTGAAAGAAACGTTCGGGCATTGTATCGCGAAAGTTTTCCACATTTCAGCGTGCTTTTCCCGATCCACGATTCACGATCCATGAACGCAGCCGAACGGTGCAGGGTCCACGATCCACCATCCACGACCCACGATCCACGATTCACCATTCACGATCCACGATTCTGTCATCCCGAGCGCAGCCGAGGGATCTGCGGTTCCTCCGCGCCGCAATAATCCGGCGCCCCTTCATTTACAATCCATGCGCGACAATATTTCTCTCGGAGTCCACATTCAATCCATGTCAACGCTGTCCCGGATGCTTGCCACCACGTTGCTGTTCCCCACCCTCCTGATCGCGCAGGCATCCACACCAGCCCAAGCACCGCCCAAATCCAAGGCCTCTGTCAATCAAAACTGGCGCGCCATTCACGACTCGGCAATCATCATCGACACCCACGCCGACACCCCCGGCCGCTTCGTCGACGAGAACTTCGATCTGGCACAACCTGCCGGCACCGGCTACATGGACTTCAACGAGATCAAGGCCGGCAATCTGGGTGCTGAATTCTTTTCCATCTGGGTCGAACCCAAGGCCAACAAGGGCAACGAAGCCAAACGCGCGCTCGACATGATCGATTCCGTCTACGAGCAGGCCCGCCGTCATCCCGACAAAATGATGATGGCCTTCAGCCCCCAGGACATTCTCACCGCCCATCGCCAGCATAAGTTCGCCGCCCTGCTGGGCGTCGAGGGCGGTCACGCCATCGAAGGCGACATCCGCATCCTGCGCGACTATTACCGCCTCGGCGTGCGTTACATGACGCTTACCTGGTCCAACACCAACGACATCGGCGACTCCAGCGGCGACATGGACGAAAAAAGCATCCAGCACCACGGCGGTCTCACCGACTTCGGCAAACAGGTCGTCACTGAGATGAATCGCATGGGCATGATGGTCGACATCTCGCACGTAGCCGACAGCACTTTCTTTCAGGCCTTGCAACTCAGCAAGGCTCCCGTCATCGCCTCGCATTCGTCTTCCCGCGCTCTGACGAACGCCCCGCGCAATATGACCGACGACATGCTGAAGGCCCTGGCCGCCAGGAACGGCGTCGCCCAGGTGAATTTCTACTGCGCCTTCATCTCGCAGAAGTACCTGGACACCGCCAAGCGGCTGCATGCGCAACATGATCCTGATTACGAAACGGTGCAGGAGTTGTTCATCAAGCCGCAAACCCCTGAGGTCAAGCAGCAACTGGCGACGGCCAAGGCGCGACTGGCGATCAAGTTGCCCCGGCCACCGTTTAGCGATCTCATCGACCACATCGATCACATGGTGAAGGTGGCCGGCGTGGACCACGTGGGACTGGGCTCCGATTTCGACGGCATCGATTGCTCGCCGCAGGGCATCGACTCCGTGGCCGACCTGCCGAAAATTACCGAGGCACTCTATGCCCGCGGCTACAAGGCCACAGATATTGATAAGATTCTAGGCGGCAATCTGCTGCGAGTATTCGGCGATGTAGAAAAGGTGTCGCAAGAGATACGAGCGGAGAGCGACCCGGGGGAAAACTAACCCATATCACATAAGTCGCCGCAGGTCAGGTTTGTATCAGGGCACGGCTTTAAAGTCGTGCCGAACGAGCGCCGCAAAGGTCAGGGCTGTAGCCCCGCCAGCAATGGACGTGATCAGATCGTCCCTAGTCACTATTCACGCTCTTGGAGGATTCATGCGCAACCTATGGACCGCACTTCTTTGTCTCACCCTGAGCGGCTTCGCTGTAGCCCAGGCAACCGGCACGACTTCACAGCAACATGCCACCACAGAGAAGAACGCTCAGGCCATCCAGGAGCCGACGGCGATCTTTGAGACCACCGCCGGCAATATCACCTGTACTCTCTTTCCCGACAAAGCGCCGCTGACCGTAGCCAACTTCATCGGCCTGGCAACCGGCACCAAGGACTGGAAGGACCCCAAGACCGGCAAAATGATGCACGGCGTGCCGCTCTACAACGGAACTATCTTCCACCGCGTCATCCCTAACTTCATGATTCAGGGGGGCGATCCCACGGGCACGGGATCGGGCGATCCGGGCTACAGCTTCAAAGATGAGTTCAGTCCCGATCTCACCTTTGACCAGCCCGGCCGGCTGGCGATGGCCAATAGCGGACCCGGAACGAACGGCTCGCAGTTTTTCATCACCGAAGTGCCTACGCCTCACCTCAATAATCACCACACCATTTTCGGACAGTGCCAGGACATCGAAGTGATCAAGAAGATTGCGCGCCTGTCTACTGACCCGCGCAACGATCGTCCTAACGACCCGCCCAAGATCATTCGCATCAAGATCACCGACCCGCGCCATCCGGCGAAGACAGGTACCACTCATAAGAGCACCGGAAGCGGCGCGCAAAGTACGATTCCGAAGAGTACCCCTCCGAGCCAGCAATAGGAATCCCGAATTCGCCAGCGGACGAAAAAGAGGTCCTGTGCTATACAGGACCTCATCTATTTGCATCAGATTGCATCAAAGCTACGCGGCACCTCCAGAACTACTTGTTAAGCAGTCCGCGAGGGGTTCCGATGCCAGTACAGAAGTCGTAACCGGCACCTGCCGCATACCCGTTGGAACCGGTCGTGACATCGTAGAAGCTAGTGTTGAAAACCGTCGTCGCTCCGAGAGAACTGTAGAGCAGCAGGTCCTCTTGATTAACGTAAGGGACGGTGTAAGGCAAACCCTGGCCCAGCCTGTTGCCGGCGTTGTTGACAATGCCGGCCAGCGAGGGAGAAGCTACGCTGGTGCCGCCTACGACATACCAGCCTCCATTGTAGGCATCATACACATACACGCCGCTGTTCGGATCGGCATCGAAGGCCAAGTCGGGTGTCCAGCGTTTGCCGGTACTAACCGCCGCCTGCGATCCCTGCATGTTTTCATACAGGCTTGGTCCGCCGCCGGAACCGCTCCAGCAGCTCTCACTGGGGAGTCCGGACCCATCGATGACCGTCGTGCCGCCCGCCGAAACCACCCACGGCGATACGCTGGGGTAGTTTACCTTTCCACCTACGTCCCCGGCAGCAGCGAAGTAAGCAATTTGGTTCCAGTAAAGGTAGAAATCAGGATCGTAGCTGCTTTCCGTGGACCACTCGCTGCCGCCCCAACTATTGGAGATGTCACCGCCGCCTTGGGCGGCCACCAAAGAACCCGCGAGTTCTTCTGCGTACATAAGGTCGACGATACTACTCGAGCAGGCCTCAACCAGGATGATCTTGGCGTTTGGCGCCATCGCGTGCGACCATTCGATGTCCAGAGCCTCTTCCAGTGCCCAACCAAAGTTTCCGGAGGAGACGGTACAGCCATTGTGGGTGGCAAGGACTTTCGTGAAGTTTGCTGCCGGCAAGCCCCAGTAGCTTGAAAAATACGCTATGTCAGTAGCCGCGTACGGATTGTCGTAAGCGGCGACAAGAGCGATCGCACCCCATCCGCCGGTAGGGTGATTAGTACCTCCATTCGCTGGAAGACACGACAGTGAATAGACCGGACCGACCTTATACACACAGCCCAAAGAAGCCGGAGTTTGGGGGTTGCTTGACGGAGGCGGAATGGCCGGGCTCCTCATCGGCGCAGGCTTGCCGCCATCGGTGGTGAAAAGCACGTAGTTGGTGTGCGCCCGTACCCCGATGTCTTCCGGGTGCTCGACGCTACTGTCGGGAACAAATGTGTTACTGACTTCCGGCGGAACAGTGGGGATCTCGAACGAATCGCGTGGCTTTTCCTGTGCCAAAGCGAGGTTTGGAACGGTAAAGGACAGTGCAGCCGCCATCGCAAGCACCATGGATCCAAATACGCGCCCGGTGCCGAGTTTCGTGGACGAAGTGTGACTCGTTGTTTTCATGATGACCTCCTTAGGGTCATAGGGTTGTGGCGAAGGTCTTATCGGACCGACGCCGGGTTTCACTACGTGAAGCTTGATATCTCGCGTAGTTTCGAGAACGATTCCCCTTACTAAACTAACGTTGTGTCCGAAGGGCCCAACAAACTCTCCTCGGGGCCAGGAAGCGCGAGAGGAACGCGCTCCCTGACGCGAGCGGGCTTTGTCACTTCCCGCCCGCCTGCGGCTGGCTCCGCCCCGAAGTCAAAATCAGGGTCAAGAACGGTCCCACCGTCAGCGGAGTAGCCTGGCTCTGGTTAAAGGCTTCTTCTCGCGTGGCCAGGTGGGCGTAGTCGGAAGTCGAACCCGCAGCCGACGCCGACCGCAGAGCTTCGCTCGCCGCCCTGCCTCGCCGCGACGACGACAACAGAATCAGGGTCAGGAACGGTCCCAGAGTCATTGCTTTCGTATAAGTCGTTTGCGTTTTCATGGTGACCTCCTCCTTAGTTATGACCTTGGCTGTGACTGCCGATTTCCCCGTACCTAAGACCGCTTCGTCTGCTATCGCTTCCCGGGAGCGGGATTGTTGCCCCGCTCTCGGGATCGCCCCTTACGGAAGCGGCCGGCCAGTTGTGCCTCTTTTTCCGCTTTCGTGAGGGCACAATGCGCCGCTTCGTTCTCGCGATCAATACTTGGCAGGTGATTTGGAGGTAAGTTTCAGGTCAGCGGCTAAGTGGCTGATGGGAAGACGATTAGCACTAGATGTCAGCGGAGAAGATAAAGCGCTTTCAGAACTGCCGGATTCCGGGGGATGGCTTGAGGCCGCGCTTCATACCGTAGTTCCCAGCCAGCGCCCTGCCACGGCAGACTTGCTTTGGTAGGGGCAGAAACGGCCCAGCTTCCTTGCACGGCCGGGGTGGCCGAAGCTACCAATGAAAAACGCGCTCCTGGTGGGGAGCGCTTGCCCACCGTTTGGCGGGTACCGAACCGCGTCTCAAACAAGAGACGAACGGTGAATTCAACATTCAAAGGGCTTTAGGACAACCCCAGTGATCGGCGACACCTGCGAACATTGCCGGCATGCCATAGCTCAGGCCGTTTCACATGATCTGCACACCGATCGCCATGAGAATAAACGCAGAGCGTCGCGTCACAATGTTGGTACCTGATAGGTGTGACTTTCAATCTCAAGTAATTCAACGGCGATAGATCGGCGAACGGCTCCACGCTCTCCAGCACGGCGGCCATGCCGCCCAGGGGAAGTTGTTTGAGCGCACGATCGAGTTCGATCAGATTCATTCTTCTATCTCCTTGGTTCTGTAGTTGATGAAGTCGCGGTACTGCGCTAGCTCGCGGATCAGGGGATCGACTTGCTGCAAACTGAGTGGGGCTTGCGGGCAGCGCTCCAGATAGCGGCGGACAAAACGGTATTCCTGCACTCCCATGTCCAGCGCGGCGGCGCAGGCTTCATCAACCGCCGCGGCGCCGTACTTCTTGGCCAGAGAGAGAACGCCCAGAATGCGGCGCACACCTACTTCGCCTTGTGTGCGATGGATGGCATCGCCGAGCGCGCCGATGTGCGACCCGGCGCGGCCGGCTCGCCACAGCAGTTGGGAAGTACGCAGCGGCGTTCGCCGTTGGGCATCAACTGAACTCAGAATGTTGAGAACCGCGACTCCGCCCGCTACAAGTCCGGTAGCCGAAGAGCCGTTTTCGGCTTACGCCTATGGAGGTTGGGTTGTGAGTTAGTGCAGCTCATACATCGAGAACGCCATTCCAGACCTTTCGTCTAACCGTAGGCGTACGAAGGAGAGCTTATCGGATGAACTGCTAATCGACGAACTGGGTTAACTTGGTTCCGTTTTTAGTTCAGCCCGACAAATCTTTCCGATGTATTCTTGCGAACGACAGCGCCCCGAAAACGCGGCCGCGATTGTCCCGTGAGGGAAGTTGGGTATGACTTCGGTCTGACTCCCCGGACAAGCAATCGTTCACCGCGGCAGCACCCACACCTAACACTCTGGTGACGCTGCCTTCGAGTGCCTCCAAAGTCCAGAACAAGGAAATGTGGTGTGATCGCCTGGGCCGCTCTTTCGACTTTTATATGGACGTTTTTCCAGGAGACAAGGGCCCCCGCGAGACGATCATTCCCCGCAATCCGCTACGGACGCGGGAACTGGAGATCCAACCTGGCGATCTTCTGCTAGGTCGGCCGTCTGGCATGTCCTGCGGATGCCCCCTGACTCATGTCGGCATCGTGGAGAGAGTCGATGCCATCAACGGCGTGATCGACTGGTTTATCACGGGTCCGCTCAGCGCGCGGCAGGGGAACCCAAAGAATATCGGGTATTACGAAGCCATAGCCTATGACGGACTAATCAAGGAGAAGCAGGCGGGCTGCGCAATACAGATCGGCATGCGCTATTTCTTTCAGCCGCGTCGCTGCATGATGCAGTGGCGGCACAGCGGCTTGATCACTTTCCTGAACAACACGCCGGACGGGTTGCAGGCCCATGCCGAAGGTCTCATGATCGGCTGACCGGCTGACCCGAATCATCCGAGAAGAACCATCCCGAGCTTCAGATTGTCGCTACTAAATTTCCGAACCCCGAGTGTGTCGGAACCGTGCCGCTGCTGCGCGGCTGAGGATTATTTTCCACTTTACCCGGCGCTCAACCACCCCAACTCGCACAAAAGCGGTGCGAGTTGGGGACCCCGGTCACGCGCCGGGCTAACTTCATAGCCGCCGCTGCGCGGCTGGTTTGATAAATTTCCAGCCCTTTGTTCCACTGCAAAATTTCTGCCGCAGTCGCGACACAGTTTCTGGAGTCCTAGACCACGTGGTGCAATACCACATGGTCGGGCGTCAGCAGTCGCCGTAAAGATTGCCTGTTCTCAATCGCTTCGGAGGGTGTCGCGTACGAGATGCGTGCGATCGGGTCAAGTTTGTAACCGGGAGGCTGATGCATATGTGGCGCTTTGCCGTGATCACATTCCTTAGAGAGACAGCACCCTTCCTTCGCTCTGGCCGCTCGCCTGTTCGGAGACCGTAAGATAACTCGATATCCACGGCTGCTCGCCGGACATGCTCGTTGCAGGCTTGGTTGGTACGGCGAGCTTTGCGCCACCACGTTCGGCGCTATCTCATCCCTCCAAACACCACTCTCAGGGCCTTCACGAACAAAGCTGACTAGAACTATAGTAACCGCACTTAGTGCACAGAAGTGGTTACTCTCGTACTCACCAGGTGAGCTTAGTCCTTGATTGGGCGCCCTGACACTCGGATATTCAGAACAAGGGGACCCTGCTGGACTCGTCGTTCCGGGCTCTGTCCTTCCATGTGCCTGCGCCACAGGAGAGTTAGATGAATTTCTCGGCAGTCGTCTCATCGCGGTTCTCGCCACGAGTCAGTTCCCTTCAACCTAAATCAGTATTCGTGCTGCTTCTCTTGGTTGCTGCTTTGTTCCCGGTGCTGGTGGCCGCGCAAGAACCATTTCCGACATTGCCCCGAGTTTACATCGACACCACCTGGAACCCGCCCACCGGCGGAGCGACATGGAACGTCAATTCGGCTTCCACTCTGCAGCTGGTGTTGAACACGGCCCAGCCGGGTGACACCGTCATTTTGAACAATTCAGTCATCTATTCGGGAAACTTCACGCTCCCCGCCAAGGCGAATCCGAACCATCTGTGGATTTATATCGAAAGCT
>Ga0182013_10000304_pt1 | contig 67084 bp, 53 predicted proteins | sample 612S2MmetaG_FD_120487 | JGI IMG/M metagenome (GOLD analysis project Ga0182013, IMG submission 120487) | Permafrost microbial communities from Stordalen Mire, Sweden - 612S2M metaG | ecosystem: Environmental > Terrestrial > Soil > Wetlands > Permafrost | place: Sweden: Stordalen | collected... | reverse complement strand
CTCTGTTTTCTGCGCGCCCTGCTGGATGCCAGCGGCCGATTTCAGCTCATCCCGGCCCCAATCAGCCTCGCGATGTCCTGCGAGACAATCTGAATCATCACTTTTTCAGGATCGACTAGAATATGACTGCCATGGAACAGCATCCAGAGACGTGCGTCGAATCGAGAATTGCGGAGATATTCCTTGAGTTTTCACGCAGAAAATTGCTGGAGCAGTATTGGCCGCGAATGCGGAGTTCAGTGGAATCGCTTACCGACGAGCAGGTGTGGTGGCGTGCCAACCCCGCCAGCAACAGCGTGGGAAACCTGCTGCTGCATTTGAACGGCAACGTGCGGCAGTGGCTCGTGGCCTCGTTCAACCAGCTGGAGGACATGCGGGACCGGCCTGTCGAATTCAAAGAGCGCACATTGATCCCGGGTGGCGTATTGCTGGGGCGGCTCGATGAGACGCTGCAGGAGGCGGCAGAGGTTTTGTCCCGGTTGACCCAGGCCGAGCTGATGGCCACATACAAGATCCAGGGTTATACGGTGAGCGGGCTGGACGCCGTTTACCAAGTTGTGGAGCACTTCGGAATGCACTACGGCCAGATTCTCTACATCACCAAGATGTTCAGCGGAGAAGATCTGGCGTTCTATCGCGGGCTTGACGCTACTGGCCGCGCTTCTTAAGGAAGCTTCGAACAAGTAGTCAGCAGTCCTTCGAGGGCCTATTCCAGGTTCTGAATCTGGGTGCCTTCAGGGATCTTCACCTGGAACTGGTCATCCTTGAGGGTCATGTTTTCCGCGACCTTCTCAACGGTCAATATGATCTGAATGCCCTCCATCGGGCGTTTAATGGTCACCTTGGCCGGGTATTTGCCATTCCCGAATTCCTGATAATGCTCATAGAAGACCAGGGTCTCCAGGTTGCCTTCGTCGTCATACAAGTCCTGCTGGTATGGCATCAGGTCGTCGCGATGGAAGGTCACCACCCGCACCGGCGCCAGTTCCTGGGTGCCCTTCTTATGGCGCACGACATTCAGGATGTACTCAGGGGTCAAGAGCAGGTGCTTTTTCGAAGCGTCCTCGACGGTTTCGGAGTCCGCGGTCACCGAAAACATGTCGTCCGGGTCAAGCCCCGGAACCGCCATGGCGTCGAAGAAGAACCCAGGCCGCAGATTCTCCAGCCCATTGGGCGACCTCGCCTTCATTGAGTTAGAGCCCGTAATCGCCTTGTTCCTAGGAGGAACGAGCAAGGTGAAGTTCTTGCCGTCGCTGGCCATGTCAAAGACGCGCACGCCGAAATATTGCCCCACGACACGCAGCATCTGAGGCTTGCGCATCACGATGTAACCACGACAGGAGGGAAAATCCTTGGCGAGGCCCTCCTTGGTCTTGAGCAAGGTGGCTTGAATCTCGACGGTCGCGGTGAGCGCATCGAGCGCAGCCCAGCGCTGATTGAGCTGTGCAACCAACTCTTCCGGAGCCACTGTTTGAGTGATGATCGGCTCCTTAGGGATAGGCAGTTTGCGCGTGGTGGGGAGAAGAGAGCAGCCCGAAAGTAGAAACAGCGGCAGAGACAGAGCCGCGGACACACAGCGACAGCGCGGCTTCACCGTTCACCTGCCTTCTTCAAGGCGTGCCTGTAGCCGGCGACGTTGCGCGCTTGCTCCTCAAGGCTGGTGGAAAACAGCGAATGGCCCTGTGGATTTGCCCCGGCGGCTACAAAGTAGAGGTAGTCCGTGTGGGCCGGATCAATGGCCGCCCGAAGGGAGCGGAGGCCGGGATTGGCGACAGGTCCGGGTGGAAGCCCGGGGTGCAAATAGGTGTTGTAGGGGGTGTCGTGAGCAAGGTCGGACTGGTAAATGGCGCCGCGCCATTGGCCATTGAGCTCCAAACCGTAAATCACGGAGGGATCGGTCATTAGAGGCATGTGCCTGGCGATGCGATTGGAGAACACGCTGGCGACCAGCGGCCGCTCTCCGTCCACAGCTGTCTCCCGCTCCACCAGCGATGCCATTGTTACCACTTCGTGCACGTTCTCCTTCAATCCCAACTGCGCGGCCTGCTGCCGGAAGCGCCGCACCATGGTGGCGGCAATCTGGGCCAGGGTGGCCTTGCGGGCAAAGCGGTAGGTATCTGGAAAGAGATAGCCCTCCAGACTCCGGGCCTGGGGATCGAAATCGGCCACCAGCGCAGCCTGCCGCGCCTGCTCGTTCAAAAACTCCTGTCGCGTGCCAAATCCCGCCTGCTCCAGGCGCGCGGCAATGTCAAAAATGCTTGCCCCCTCGGGCACAATCACGGTTTTGGTATATACATCGCCGCGCGCAATTCGCGCATAGACTTCGGTTACCGCGGCCGGGTGGTCAAACCGATATTCACCGGCCCGCAACGATCCCCGCTTAAGCCAGCGGACAAGGAGGAAGGCGAAGCGGCTACGCACCACACCAGCCGATTCCAGTTGCTGACTGATATAGACCGTTGAAGAGCCCGGCCGCAGCTCGACAAACATCTCGCTGTCCGGGCCAGATGGGGCAAAAACCAGCCACGCCGCGGCACCTGCCGCACCCAGCACTACGAGAAACACCATCAGCAAGGTTCCCGCCGCGCCTAAGCCCTTTCTTTTCCTGCTTCGTCGTCCTCGGCGCACCATTCCCGGCAAGAAACCCTTCCTTTAGTTAAGACGCGACTTATACCCCTGGGGATTCGTTACATTTCCCGATTGTATCGGGTTAGCAAATTTGGAGCACCTGTATCCAACCGGGCGCGGATACGAGCCGCATTTTTCTGAGCCTGTTAAGCTGGGGGCCAGGAGCCTTAAGGCTGGAATCGGCAGCGCAACCCCGCTATCTGGGCCTCGATGTGGGCAACCGCCGCATCGGCGTGGCGGTGTCAGACGAGTTGGGACTGACGGCGCAGCCAGTGATGACGCTGGAGCGGCGGCGCAATTCCCGCGAAGACCTGCGTTCGCTGGCCCGGCTGTGCCGACGGTTTGGGGTGGCAGGCATTGTGGTGGGCAACCCGCTGTACCCCTCCGGGGAGTTGAGCCCGCAAACCGTGAAGACCCAGGCGTTTGCCGCCGCATTGGGCGCGCTTACGGGTCTGCCTATCCACCTGCGCGATGAGCGGTTGACGACCCGCGAAGCCCACCAGATCCTTTATGAAGCAGGCCATGCACGGCAGGAGCACGTCCGCGTGGTGGACCAAGTGGCCGCCACCCTGATCCTGCAGTCGTTTCTGGAGGAGAAGCGGCGAGCAGGGAGCAGGGACTAGGGAGCACCGTTTTTCGCTACTTGCATAGATTTCCCCTTCGGCTAGCGAGAATCATGCACCGTGGGCACGCAAGTTGAGAAGGCGCGCTTCTTGCGCTGAACGCAGAGTTCTGTAGGAGCATCGTTGTCGCTAGTTCGGGTTTGGGCCAAAGATCGTCCGGGCTGGGTTTAGCCGGAGTCGCAAGGCGCGAGCGTCCCAAAAGCCTGAGTGTGTGTTGAATCGAGCAACGAAATAGGAAGGGAAGAGGCCACAAGACCTCTTCGGTCAGCCCCCGACGGGATTCCGCTGTGATTTTATGCGGAACACCATACGCTGCTCAGCGGTTCCGAGACCATGGACATTTGAGTCTGCAAATTGTGTGTGAAGCTAGCTCGGCCCATCGTTGTCGTCGCGGCCCTAGCTATGCAGAAAGGAATGGGGTTTGTGGCCAGTGTGGAGATCGCTAACCGAAGCCGGCTTACTCCAACGGTAGTCAAGTAGTGCCGCGAAGGCGAAGATGATGATAAGGATGAGAGCAAAGCCCGCAAAGATGAACTGGGTATCCGTAAAGTGGTGGTAAATGGCATCCTCCTTTGCACCGAATGTCCGCAACAGCATGAGGGACATTGTGGTAGCAGTTACGTCTTTATAAGGATTATGCGGTGCGAAGGCAGAACGTGACTGGTCAGGAATGCTCATTTGGATCGAGTGTCCTGAGTCATCAATTCGTTTGCAAAACCTGGCGACAGAATCCAGGATACGATCCGCGGTTTTGTGCCAGATGAAGGGTTTTGGGTCGCGGTTGCGGTGTTCGATGAAATCGTCGATGGCCGCTTTCAGTTCTATGGTCGAGCGGTGGACGCCCCGCCGAAGCTGGTGTTCTGTGAGCAGAGCGAACCCGCCTTCCACCAGGTTCAGCCATAAGGCAATGCCGGAATCAAGTGGACGCACATTGGTTTGTTCTCTTCTCGGAAGCTCGACAGTGTGGATTGTCTGGCCCACCGTTTATTGTCGCCGTGGCGGATTTCGACGGTAGGCATAGGCGGCGCGGACGGATCAGGTTGCGGTGCTTCATTCAGAGCAGGCTGCACAGGATGGATGCACCCTCACCTTGCCGGGTAGTCAAAAGAGTGAGCCAACCGGCGGCTTATTTGCGCCAGGGTTGCTGGTCAACGGGCTCGGGCCAACTGGGGATCGGGCTCTGCAGGCCGTCTTTGATCCAGAGGAATTGGCCGTTGACGTTTGCGGCTTCGTCGCTCATCAGGCCGGCTACAAGATCGGCGGCTTTTTCGGGGTCGTCGCCACCTGTTTCCTGGACCCAATGGGCCCATTGGAGGAAAGGATCGGCGATGCTGCCCAGACGCTCCGACGCCGCCTTGATGTCGGCCCACATGTCGGTTTTTACGTCTCCTGGATGGATCACGTTGGCGGTGACTCCGGTTCCTTCCAACTCCGACGCCAGGTGGCGTGTGAACTGATTGAGCGCAACCTTGCTGGTGGCATAGGCGCTGTTGAGGGGGCCGGGCTGGTGCAAAGACGCGGCCGAAGTGATGTTGACGATGCGGCCCCATCCAGCGGCGATCATGCCATCCACAAATGTCCTGCAGGTGAGGTAAGAACTGACGGTGTTGGTCAGCAGGGTGTCGATCCACGCGGTAGGATCACTGTCTTTGATGAGATCGATGGGGCCGAAGACGCCCGCCGCGTTGACGAGAATCGACGGGACGCCGAGATCGCGTTCGACAATGGCCCTCACCTGCGAGACGGATTCCGGCTGGCGGAGATCGACGGGTACGACGAGGGTGCGCGCGTTCATGGCTGCCAGGTGCTCCCGTGTGTCTTCAAGACCGGACTTGGTGCGTGCGAGCAGGGCGACCGCCGCGCCCTGTTGTGCCAGGCGCGCGGCAATGCGCCGGCCCAGACCGCGGCTTGCGCCGGTGACCACTGCGACTTTTCCATTCAGGTTGTTCACTTGCATACTCCTTGTTCTCTTTCATACACCCCGGACCAGGGCTATCTGGTGGTTCGAGATTTCCTGGGGTGGACAGGTCTCCTTAGAAGATGTCGGCGAGGGGAGGAAATGTGAGTAGCAGGCCCAGACCCAACAGCGCCAAAGCTGCGGCGTTGATGCGCCCTATCGCGACCGTTCTGCTGCGCCAACGACCTTCGAGAATGACCCAGGTGACGATCCACAGAAGAATGGCGACGGTGGTCACGCCGGAGAGAGGACCTGTGGGCCCATAGAAGTTCAGGCTTGATTTGACCAGAGCCGACTTGTCGGCGGCAATGGAAAGAACCGCCAGAGCAAAGGCACCGATGCCCGCGGAAAGGATAGCGGCTGCGCCAGAGCCGTTGGGGAGGGCAGTCCTTGGATGCAAAGCGACACGAGGTGGGGTATTCATTTTTCTTCTCCGGCGCGAAGTTGAATGGTGTGGCCACCCTGGACCGGCGCTTGCTTGTTGATGACCGCGCCTAAAAGTCCGGCAACGCCGGCGGCAAGAAAGGACACCAGAGCAAAACAAAGCACGGCGGCGCGAAGCTGCCTATGATTCCTGAGGTCGCGGCCATAACGGATGAAGACGAACGCGACCGTGGTGATGGAGATGGGAGCAAACCAGGCAACGTGTTCCTTCCACTCCATGCCCAAGGAGTGCCAGCCGCTGGTTGTGGAACTGGACAAGAGCAGGTGTTGCGGAAACATGGAGAGATCGGCGACTCCCGGCGGGGGCGCAGCTCGATACCACGGGTAGACGATGTAGGCTCCGCTGAGCACCGCGACCCATGCGAGCACGACCATGGCGATCAGATATGCCTTCAGGAATCGCTCCTGGTTAGGGGCGGGCGGAGGCGGCTGCGGCGAGGCGGTGAAGAAATAGAGCTCCACCAGGGCTCCTGAACATGCCAGCAGATAGAGACCGCCGAATCCCATGCCATGGAACACGGTCCACAGGCCGCGCGCCGTCATTTCCATTTGCTTTGTCCTCCCATTGCGGATCGGGTGTAAAGGAGGCCCTGTCGCGGAGGTCATTCAAACCCGCTTGCCATCATGGGCCGGGTGGGCAACCCCAGTATGAACGAGAATAGTGATTGCAAACCAAGGATTCAACGGAATAAGGCGGCTGATATTCGCGAGCTTCCCGATGGGCGGCTCGTGTATGCGAGTCCACGTGGAAGCGACAGGATCATAATCCTTTGTATCGGAGAAAGGGCTGGTTTTCCCGTCCCAATTCCGGGCAGCGGGTAAAGCCGAATAATGCTCTTTTGGATTGATTGTTGACGGTTTGCACACGCCTCGGCTGCAGTGATCGTACAATCGGTGGGTTCATGCTTTCAGGCGCACAGGTGAACCGACTTGAAAGCAGGAGGAACTCTCATGAAATTTCAGCAGATATCTTCGCGGTTTCTCGCACGGACGATGATCGTGCCGGTGTGCACGGCTCTTCTGTCGACGATGCAGGCGGCAGGCCAGTTTCCGAGGACGCCGCCGAATACGGTGGTTGTCGATTTCACAAAGACGTTGATGGTGTCCAAATCAACACCCACGCTTCAGGTGGTCGTAAACCCGATGATTGCAAAGGGGTCGCCGATTCATGACGGAACCTTTGGAGCGCTGAAAGATCTAGGCGCCGACTACGTCCGCTATGTGCCGTGGAATCCTTACCCGAAACTCTCGGTGGCTGAACTGGACCCTCCGACCAGCGACAAGACCTCGTGGGATTTCTCTCTGATCGACCCTTACACAAAGGACTTTCTTGAGGCCACCGAGGAACAGGGCCACAGCACGGTCATGAATTTTTCGACCATCCCCACATGGATGTTCAAGACGGATAAGCCGGTGACTTATCCCGCGGACCCGAACCAGGTAGTGTGGAACTATACCCAGGGAGCGGAGCCGATAGATCCCACGAACAAACAAATCGGGGACTATATGGGGCGGTTGGTTAGCTGGTATACGCAGGGCGGATTTACCGACGAACTTGGCAAGGAACACAAGTCCGGATACCACTACAAGTTCCCTTATTGGGAGGTGCTCAACGAACCCGATATCGAACATCAAACCACCCCGGAGGCCTACACCGCGCGGTACGACGCCATCGTGGAAGCTATTCACAAAGTAAGTCCGACCACAAAGTTCGTAGGGCTGGGCCTGGCGTTTCCGAGCCAGAATCCGGAGATCTTCGAATACTTTCTCGACGGTTCACATCACAGGCCGGGCATTCCGCTGGATTATATTTCTTACCATTTCTACGCCACGCCGGACATGAGCGAGGACATCAACGGTTGGCAGTATACGTTCTTCAACCAAGCGGATGGATTTCTTACCGGCGTGCGCTACATCAAGGCCATACGCGACAGGCTCTCGCCTGCAACGAAGATGGACACCGATGAACTGGGCGTGATTTTGCCCACGGATTTTTTGGAACTGATGGCTGCCAAGGCCCTGCCTGACCACATACCGGCTGCTTATTGGAACGCGGCGGGGGCGCTTTTCGGTTATCTCTTCATTGAAGAGACTAAGCTGGGTGTGGATGTGATCGGAGAATCGCAACTGGTGGGGTATCCATCGCAGTTTCCCAGTGTGTCAATGATGGATTACAACAACGGAAAGCCCAACGCACGCTTCTGGGTACTGAAGCTGCTCAAGGACAATTTTCATCCGGGCGACACACTGGTGCAGACATCTGTGAGTTCCGGGAGCGCGACCGATGCGCAGGCCTTTATTACGCCGGCGGGCAAGAAACTTCTGTTGGTGAACAAGCGGAACAGTCCGGTGGAACTAACGCTTCCCGCGGAAGCGAAATCGGCGACTGTCTCGGTGGTCGACGAGGCGACGGGCGATGGGGCGGCCCGCGTATCTGCGCAGGCAGGCGACAAACTGAAGCTGGCTCCATTTGCAGTTGCCGTAGTTACCTGGCATTAACGCTCGGGCAAGGAATCAATGCTTGAGATCCGCGGCCCCGGGTAGGGTATGCGCGGCTTCGGCGGAGGCGCATTCCTCCAGGTCGGCGAGCAGAGCGTCTACCCGCTTCAAGTCCGAGTCCCAGGCGAACATGAAGCGGGCAGCGCCGCCGATGAAGGTGTAAAACTTCCAGCCGCGGGTGCGCAGCCGTTCTAGGATATCGTCGTCGGCGGAGAGAAAGACAGTGTTGGCGTCGACGGGCGAAACCACCGTGACATTGGGAATTGCCGCTACGCGGTCAGCAAAATAGGCTGCGCAGCGGTTGGCGTGGACGGCATTGCTAAGCCATGATCCACTCTCAAGCATGCCCACCCAGGGCGCGGCGAGGAAGCGCATCTTGGACGCGAGCTGGCCAGCCTGCTTGCAGCGATAGTCGAAATCAACGGCCAGTTGCGGATCGAAAAAGATGACCGCTTCGCCAACGGCCATGCCGTTTTTTGTGCCGCCGAAACAGAGCACGTCGACGCCGCTCTTCCAACTGAGGTCCGCCGGGGAACAGCCGAGACTGGCGCAGGCATTGGCGAAGCGGGCGCCATCCATGTGGAGGGAAAGGCCGTGCGCCTTGCAGGCGGCGGAGATGGCTTGGACTTCGTCGACGGTGTAGACACGGCCGGTCTCAGTGGGTTCGGTGATGGTGACGACGCGGGGCTTGGGATAGTGGATGTCCTGGCGCTTGGTGGCCAGCTCGTGAATGGAATCGGGAGTGAGCTTGCCATCCACGCCCTGCGCCACGAGCAACTTCGATCCGTTGGAAAAGAACTCAGGCGCGCCGCATTCATCGGTTTCAACGTGGGAGGAGTCGCAGCAAATCACGCTGTGATAGGACTGGCAAAGCGCCGCCAAAGCCAGCGAGTTGGCGGCGGTGCCATTGAAGACGAAGAAGAGTTCGCAACTGGTCTCAAAAAGCTCGCGAAAGGCATTGGCAGCGCGGGCGGTCCACAGATCGTCGCCGTAGGCTGAGGCATGACCGCGGTTTGCAGTTTGCATGGCGGTCCATGCATCGGGACAGATGCCGGCGTAATTGTCGCTGGCAAACTGTTGCGCAAGGTCTTCGTCGTCCGTATTCATGGTGTGTGGTTCCCTTTCAGTGAGTGTCCGTCATAGCCGAGTTGAGGCCGTTGAAGATGGCGTCGTAGCGGCCGTTCTCGGCGGCAAAGCGCAGGCCCTTGACGTTCTCAACACAGATTTCAGCGGGTGTGGGCTGGGTTTTGAGAATCGCCATCACTTCGGCGATGAAGGCGTCGAGAGGCATGGCACGCGGGTCTTTGGCGCCGTCCATCAAGTCGGTGGCGACGTAGGGCGGAACAATTTCCAGCACTTCAATAGCGGTGGCCTTGAGCTGGTAGCGGAGCGACTGGGTGTAGGAGTGGATGGCGGCCTTGGTGGCGCAATAAGTGGGCGTCAAGGCGAGAGGAACAAACGCCAAGCCCGACGACACGTTAATGATGGTGGAACGGGGCTGTCGCCGGAGTTGGGGCAACAGGGCCGCGGTGAGACGGATGGGACCGAGCAGGTTGGTGGCGACGATGGCCTCAGCGTCAAGTAGGCCTTCGGGCTGAGCGAGGAGCTTCTCAGCGCGCATGATGCCGGCATTGTTGATGAGGACGTTGAGGGTGGGGAAAGCACCAGCTACCTCGGTGGCGAAAGCGCGGATGGCCGTGGGACTTTCGACATCGAGCAGCAGGGATTTCATGCCCGGATTGGCGGCGGTGGTGTCGCGGAGCACCTGGAGGCGGCGGCCGGCGATGACGACCTGGTTGCCGAGGGCGCAGAGAACTTCTGCGAGACCCCGGCCGATGCCGGAGCCTCCGCCGGTGACGAGGATTGTGTTGCCGGTGAGATTCATGACGATCAATGCCTCAAAGATGAATGATAAACGCTGTGCGGGTGTGGAGCGATTGACCGGAAGGCGTTAGGCGGCTATAGTACGGCTATGCGCTTTCACCTGAGGCCGGCGGCTTGTCGTGCGTGTTGCAGCACGCTGTGCCGGTCTTGTAGGTGAGCTGACTTAAGCTCGATCGATTCCTAGAAGGCCGCGTTTCAGCTACTTCGCTGACGCGGCCTTTCTGTTTCCGGCGCCAGGCGCACACAAGAGACAAGCTTTGTATTTGCAGATTCAATGAACCTTCTTCCTCTCCATTCGCGGCTCCGCACTTCCGCCCCCCGGCGGACCCGGTGTTGTTGTAGCCGCTGACCTCATTCCCATTTCATCGCGCGCGCAGACGAGTCCATAAGGGTTCCCCTTTCGAGCACGCGCATTTCCCCAAGCCTGACACTTCAGGCAACCAATCAACCGATATTCAGGAGGCCCTGTGACACTGAAACAAAAGCCGTATCTCTTTCTCATCCTCTTGCTGGTGGGCGGAGTGCCCTCAGCTTACGCACAGATTGTAGGCGGAACCATCAGCGGCACGGTGAAGGACACGACCGGCGCGGCGTTGTCGGGCGCAACCGTGACCGTGCGCCAGATCGAGACGGGCGCAACACGCACACTGACCACGGGCAGCGATGGGCGATTCTACGCGCCATCAGTTCCGGTGGGCGACTATTCGATTTCAGTGGCGCTGGCGAGTTTTGAGACCGAGCATCGCGGAGGCATTTCACTGACGGTGGCGCAGAGCCTGCAACTGGCATTCGTGCTCAGCGTCGAAAAGGTGCAACAGGAAGTGGTGGTAAACGCCGAGCCAGTGAGCGTGAATACCACCACGCAACAAACGTCGGGGTTGATCGACGAACGGCAGGTGAAAGAGCTGCCGCTGAACGGACGGAGCTACGATGAACTGTTGACGCTGAACCCGGCCACGGTGAGCTACACGAGTGAGCGTTCCGGCGGCATCGGGACTTCAAACTCATCGGTGGGCAATATGTTCGCCATCGGCGGCCGTCGCCCGCAGGACAACCTGTTTCTGCTGAACGGCATTGAATACACCGGAGCGTCGCTGATTAACGTGACGCCGGGGGGAACCAGCGGGCAACTTCTGGGCGTGGACGCAGTGCGCGAGTTCAACGTGGCCAGCGACACCTACGGCGCGAGCTATGGCAAACGCGATGGCGCGCAAGTGAGCATTGTGACCACTTCGGGAACCAACCTGCTGCACGGCTCGGCCTTTGAGTTTCTGCGCAACAGCGCGCTGGATGCGAGGAATTACTTCGACCAGGGATCGATACCTGAATTTCAGCGCAACCAGTTTGGCGGGTCACTGGGCGGTCCGATCAAGCGCGACAAACTGTTTCTGTTTGGCAACTACGAGGGCTTTCGCCAGAACTGGGGATTGAGCGCGGTAACCCTGGTTCCGGATACTCAGGCGCGGCTGGGCTATCTGCCGAACTCGTCCGGAACAGAGCAATATGTGGGCGTCAATGCCGCAGTGCAGCCGTTGCTGGCCCTGTGGCCGGTGCAGAACGGGCCGGAGCTGGGCAACGGGATCGGAGAGGCATTCAGCCATCCCAAACAGATCATTCGTGAAGACTTCGGCACCACACGGTTTGACTACAACCTGGGCAGCAAGGACCTGCTGTTCGCGGTGTATACGGTAGACGACAGCAGCGCCAACACGCCCTCGCAGAATCCGCTGAGCCTGATCGACGAGAGCCTGCGGGAGCAGGTGACGAGTATCCAGGAGCAGCACGTGTTTTCGCCGTCGTTGTTGAACACGGCGCGGTTCGGCTATTCGCGCGCCAGTTATTTCTTCACCGGGTATACGCCTGTGGACCTGGCGGGCTGGGTCACGAGCGAACCGATCGGGGCCATCGTGATCAGCGGCAGCACGGCATCCAACGGGGCATCGGCGATTACGCTGGCGGGCACCAACGTGGGCAGCAACAACTTGACGGCGCGCAACCTGTTTACGTGGGACGATCACATCTACTGGTCGCGCGGCCGGCACCAGGTGGAGGCGGGCGTCTGGCTGCAGCGCATTCAGTCCAATGACCTGCTGGCACAGGACCAGTATGGACAGGCTTCGTTCAGCACGCTCGAGTCGTTCCTGCAGGGCACGGTGAAGACCTTTACCGTGGTTCCGTCGCCTACCGAACTGGGCTGGCGCTCGCTGGAGGGCGCGGCATTCATTGAGGACACGGTGAAGCTGACGCCGCGGCTGGAGTTACTCGCGGGATTCCGCTCCGAATCGACCAACGGATGGAACGAAGCGCAGGGACGGGCATCGAACTACATCGTTACCGATGGAGTGCTGCAGACACAGCCGCGTATCGGCGGGTCAGCGCTGACAAAGAACAACGCCGTCTGGCTGCCGGAGCCGCGGGTGGGCTTTGCCTGGGACGTGTGGGGGAATGGAAAGACCGCGGTGCGAGGCGGCTTCGGCATCCATCATGGGCTGCTGGATACGCTGGACTACCGCCTGGACCAGACCGCACCTTTCAACACTGCCGAGTCAATCAAGAATATTGCGGTCTCAAACCTGATCATCACGCCGGGAACACCGGCGCCGGCGGGCTCGCTGATATCTCCGAGCAACGTGCAGCCGGATATTGCCACGCCCGCAGTGTTGAGTTGGACGCTGCGCGTGGAGCAGGAGATTTCGCCGCGAACTTCAATCACGGTGGGGTATGTGGGATCGCACAGTTATCACCAGATCCTCTCGGAAGACATGAATGAGCCGGTACCGCAAGTGCTGGCGGATGGAACGGTCTACTATCCCAGCGGAGCGCAGAATGCGAACCCAGAGTTGGCAAATTCCACTTCATGGGTATCGCAGGGCGTGGGCCTTTACAACGCATTGGAAGTGGACGTGCGCCGCTCATTTGGGAACGGGCTGCAGTTTCGCGGCAACTACACCTATGCCAAGAACCTTGACGATGGTTCGGCGTGGAACACGAGCGTAAGCGGGAACACGCCTGCGTTTGTCGAGTTTCCGCTGAACCCCAAACTAGACTGGGGACCGGCGGCCACGGATGTGCGGGAAATGGCATCAGTCAACGCGAGTTATGAGCTGCCGTTCGGACCGCACCGGCACTTCCTTAACCATGCTTCCGCGCCAGTGAATGTGGTGGCCAGCGGGTGGACGGCAAGCGCCATCGTGACGGCGCAATCGGGCTTTCCCTTTTCGCCGCAACTGGGATACAACCCAACCGGCAACGGCGATACGCGCAACCCGGTGAGGCCGAATTGGAATCCGAACTTCAGCGGGAGCTTGTATCCGCGCACGGCGAACGAATACTTCAACCCGGAGGCGTTTCTTCCGCCGGCGAAGGGGACCTATGGGAATGTTTCACGGGATGCGCTGACCGGTCCGGGGCTGTCGGAGCTGGACTTTTCGGGGACGAAGAACTCACATTTTACGGAGCGGGTAGGGTTGCAGTTCCGCGCCGAGTTCTTCAACATCCTCAACCACACCAACTTCCTGACGCCCAACGAGGTGGTGTATACCTCGGCGACGTCGGGGATTTCGCCCACTGCGGGCGTGGTGACCGCGACTTCGACGACGACACGGCAGATTCAGTTCGGGGCCAAGTTGTTGTTTTGAGGCGAGTGGTTACCCCGGTGTGAATCACAAGACGACTCAAGGATGGGGGCATCCGCATGTTGCTTTAGATGGATTGTGGAATCCCAGGTCCCAAAATCGGGACCTGGGCCACCCGATGTTTCAGATGCGGCGCCCGGGGATCAGGCCAGGCGGCTTCTGACTTCGGCGAGGAGGGCGAGGGATTGCGGGCTGAGCTGGCTGGTGCGGTCGATGTCGATGTTGAAGGTGACCGGGACGCGGCACTTATTGCAGGTGCGCACGTAATCGGTGACCGGATCGAGCTGGAAACGCGGAGGCGCGAGCGGAGTCTTCACGCGGCCGTGGAGCCACTCGGGATTGTCCAGGCAGACCCAGCGATGGCCCTGTAGATGATCGAGGGTGAATTGGGTTGATGGGACGCCGACCAGATCATTGGCTTCTCCGCCTTCGTAGTCCTGATGGGTGGAGTAGATGTAATGAGTCAACATGCCGGAGCTGAGTGAAACCAGCCGCTCCGGATAGCCGGTTTTTGCGGCCGCGGTCCACTCTTCCCAGGGGAACTGAAAGCCGTGGAGGTCGGTGGTTACCGAGTTGTAAGTGCCCCGTGGATCGAGCGAGAAGCAACTATCAAACCACCAGCCTTCGACCTTGGAACCGTAACGCGCGCCTAACTCGCGGAGAATACCGAGTAAGTTCGAGGCTAACTTCGACTTATCCGAGGCATGATAGCCGACGGCATGTTCCCATGCCGGGTCATCGCCACTGTTGCAGGAGTGGTTGTAATAGAGGATCAGATGCAAGCCACGCGCACGGCAGGCATCAGCTAAATCGCCGAGCATGTCGCGCTTTGTGGTGCGTCCGGGGGCGATACGGTCGATGGCCGCCGAAGGCGCGGGAAGCATTTGCAGCGCGTGGGCCGAGGTGAAGATGACATATTGCGCGCCCGCGGCAGCAACCTGGTCTACATAACGGGTGACGTCGAAGCGCGACACCGCTTCATCAAAAGGCACCCAGTCATCGGCACCGACGGGCTGGGACTGGGCGGTCCAATGAGTGGAGACGCCGAAACGGCAGGCGGCGAACCAACTGGTGTCGGCTTGATGATAGACGTCGGCGAAGGCAGGTCGCCCAGCGGCTGCGAGTGCGGCGCTGGCGGCGATTGCCTTGAGGACTTCGCGCCGGGTCAATGCAAGGGCATTTCTCGTCACGGCTTGTCTCCTAGTGGTTAATGCCCTGCCGAGTTACTTCTTCAACGGCTTGCGGGCGAAGTAATAGAGCGAAAAGGCCAGCGCGGCGAAGGCCAGGACAGAAACCCAGTCGTGGTAGAAGAGGGTGCTAGGAAAGGCGATGGGGTTGTCCTTGTTCCACGTGGTTTCGTAGAACTTGAAGGCCACTCCCAGCAGACCCATGATGCCGCCGGCGGCGATGAGTCCGGATGCATACAGCGAGCCGGGCGATACGTCGCCTTCCTCGACGCCGCCGGCTTTCTTTACGGCCGCGTCCACCAGCCAACGCACGACGCCGCCGGTAAAAATGGCCAGCGTCGTGCCGATGGACAGATAGGCGCCCACGGCAAACGAGAGTGAGCGGACGCCAAGCAACTCAACGCCGATCACCAGGAACACGCCCAGCATCACCAGTCCCCAGGGCAGCTTGCGTGTCAGGATGCCGTTAATAACCGTAGCCATCAAACGGGCCTGGGGCGCCGCGGCCTTCTCGCTGCCGATGCCGGGGATCCACTGCACCTCAATACGGCCGGTGGCCGGCGAGTAGAGGTATTTGCCGTCGGCCAGCTCCGAGGAGCCAAGCGCATTCAGCACCACGTATTCGCTCTTGTGGTGGAGCGCGGAGGTGTTGGGCCCTTTTACTGTGAACTGATCCATTAACCCGTGCGGGTTCTGCTGGACGGCCACTCCCGGATGCGACGCATTGATGTCCCAGGCCCTGGGCGCTTCCCGGAACTCCTGCAATCCCTGGTTCATCAGGTTCAGCGTGACGCCGATGGCGACTGTGGAAACGGTGATTCCAATGAGGAACGCGAAGCGCTGCTTGATGGGTGTGGCTCCCATCAGGTAGCCGGTCTTGAGGTCCTGCGAAGTGTCGCCTGCTTCAGCCGATGCGATGCAGACCACGCCGCCGATGGTGATGGCCAGGGCGCCGAAGGCCGGCGCGGTCCATCCGCTGACCAGGAAGATTGCCGAGGTGGCCATGAGGGTAGCGATGGTCATGCCCGAAATTGGATTCGCGGAACTACCGATGAGGCCGACGATGCGCGAGCTGACGGTGACAAAGAGAAAGCCGAAGATCACTACGAGAAGGGCTGCGCCGAGGTTGGCCAAAATGCCCACCTGCGCGCCGGGTACCGGCTTGAAGTAAAGAAACAGGAACATCAGAACGATGAGAACAATCGAGCCGACGACGGCGAAGCCCATGGAAAGGTCATGCTCCGTTCGCAAGGGAGCGGCGCCCTGTGCCGCGCCTGTGCCGCGCATGTTCCTGAATCCGGAACGCAGAGCGCCGATGATGGTCGGCAGCGTTTTGAACAGGGTGATGAGCCCGGCGGCGGCAACTGCTCCGGCGCCCATGGGTCGGATGTAGGTGGACCAGAGATCGCTCGGTCCCATCTGTGCGATTGGCACCGTGCCGGGGTAAATAGGCGTGGCCAGGTTCTTGCCAAAGAAGTAGAGCAGCGGCATGAGCACCAGCCAGGAGAAGACTCCGCCGGCAAAGATGATACCCGCCGTCTTGGGCCCGATGATGTAGCCCACGCCGAGGTATTCGCTGGTGGCGTCGGCCTTGATGGAGGCGCCCTTGAGCACGTGATCGGGACCGAAGTCAGGCCGATACTCCGGCGTACCCGGCCATGCGCCCAGCAGGTTCTCGTTCTGGAATGCCGCATAGAGCGCGCCCAGGCCAAGGCCAAAAAAGACGCGGCTGGCGGTGGAACCTCCACTGGCGCCCGCCTTGATGACGTCGGCGCAGGCTGTGCCCTCGGGATATTGCAGCACCCCGTGTTCTTCAACGATTAAAGGCCGCCGCAAAGGGACCATGAAGAGGACGCCCAGGAAACCGCCGATCAGCGCCAGCATGAAGATTCTGAAGTATTCCAGGTCGAAGCCGAGGAAGATCAGAGCCGGCAAGGTGAAGATGACTCCCGCGGCAATCGACTGGCCGGCATTACCGCAAGTCTGCACAATGATGGTTTCAAGCACCGAAGGGCGGCCCTTGTGACGCAGGAGGCTAATGGAGATAACCGCGATCGGAATGGATGCGGCCACTGTGAGGCCGGCCTTCAGACCGACATAGACGGTGACCCCGCCAAAGATGATGCCGAAGACTGAGCCCAGCAATACAGCGCGGAACGTAAACTCCGGGCGGTCCTCTCCGGCTGCAACAAAAGGTTGGAAGTCGGGCACGAAAGAGCCTCCATGAATATCAGGCGTTTTTTGAGCGTTTCGACAATCTGCTTGCCCTTGCCAGTCTCGTGCAACGCGGCCTTCTTTAAGGAAGAAGCCACTCAACGATCGTGGTTTCGGGGTACAGCAATTGTAGAACCGCTACAGGATTTTCCCTGAAGGGCGAGTGTACGGCATTGGCCGGGGGGCTGTGTGCTGTGCAATTCTGCGCGGGGCTGCCGCTTCCCCCCACCGCAGCGACGAGGACCTGTGACTAGGAGTGGGCAAAGCCACCAATATACCCCGCAAGTAACATGGATGCAGTTGTCTAAGCGCCGAATTCCGTGGACAAAACCTGCTCGATTATCCCAGAATGCAGAAACATTAGGACGTTCTTGACACCGTCCCGTGGAAGCCTTTCATTCGAAATGAGGAGATGTCTTGCTTAGAGAATTCAGGAAAACCATGCTCGCACTTGTCGCGGCCGCTTCGATCGCGACCGTCGTTGGCCAGGCTGAGCCCGTGCTGACGCGTCATGTGCGCCCCGAAGCCACGAATGGCAAGGCAAAATCCGTCGGTCACCTTCCAGCGAGCCAGACGCTGCGCCTGGTGATTACGCTGCCGCTGCGCAATCAGGATGAACTGGATCAGTTTCTCAAGGATGTCTACGATCCGACCAGCGCCAGCTACAGGCATTTCCTCACGGTGGAAGAGTTTACGGCCAGGTTTGGACCCGCCCAGGAGGACTATGCTTCGGTGGTTCAGTTCGCCCAGGAGAACGGCCTGACGGTGGTTGGGACTTCGCGCAATCGCCTGAATGTGGATGTGACAGGGACGGTGACAAACATTGAAAAGGCGTTTCATCTGACTCTGGGCACGTATCAGCATCCGACGGAAGCGCGCACTTTCTATGCTCCGGACCGGGAGCCTACGCCGAGCCTTGGGTTCTCGCTCTGGCATATCTCGGGGCTGGATAACTACTCGATTCCGCAACCTGCGGGTCTGCACAAGAAATCCGGTACCGAACCTAGCGCCACGACCGGCTCAGGCCCCTCGGCATCCTTTCTGGGCAGCGACATGCGGGCGGCATATTACGGTGGATCCCTCACGGGCGCAGGCCAGTCGCTGGGGCTGCTGGAGTACTACGGCACCGACCTGGCCGATCTGACCACCTACTTCAAGAATGCGGGGCAAACGAATAATGTCCCCGTGACGCTGATTTCGACGGACGGAACCAGCACGAGCTGTGTTTCTCCGGGTTGCGACGACACCGAGCAAACACTGGACATGACGCAGGCCATCGGCATGGCGCCCGGGCTATCGAGCCTGGCGATGTACGTGGGTTCCACCGACGCCGCGATCTTCAACTCAATGGCCACGCACAGCCCGCTGAATGCGCAGTTGAGCTCCTCGTGGACCTGGTACCCGGCGGACCCTGCCACCGACAATCCGTATTTTCAGGAGTTCGCGGCGCAGGGGCAGAATCTTTTTCAGGCTGCAGGCGACAGCGGCAAGTGGACGGCGACGGGTTCGGGTTCGGAGATTTTTCCGGCTGACGATGTGTACGTGACAACAGTGGGCGGAACCGACCTTTCGACCAGCAGTGCTGCAGGACCGTGGAAGTCTGAAACGGCGTGGGCGGATAGCGGAGGCGGCATTTCGCCGAACAAATTTGCAATTCCTTCTTGGCAAGCGACGACCGCCAGCGCGTGCTCAGCCTGCTCCAAGAGCTATCGCAACGCCCCGGATGTCTCGGCGAATGCGAACTTCACGTTTTATGTATGCGCCGACCAGAAAGCCTGCACAGCAAACTTGTATGGGGGCACCAGCTTTGCGGCGCCAATGTGGGCCGGCTACCTGGCCCTGGCCAATCAGCAGTCGGTGGCAAACGGAACTGGGCTGCTGGGCTTCATCAATCCGACGCTCTATTCGATTGGTGAGAGCGGAACCTACACCACAGACTTCCACGACATCACCAGTGGGAGCAATGGCTATTCGGCAACCAGCGGATACGATCTGGCGACCGGCTGGGGCAGTCCCAACGGCGCGGCGCTGATTAATGCACTCTCCGGGCCGGTCACGCCAGGGTTCAGCCTTTCCGCCTCGCCTGCTTCGGTTTCCGTCGTGCGGGGCAATGCGGGAAGCTCGACGATTACAAGCGCAGTGGCCGGTGGGTTCGGTGGCGCGATTACCTTGTCGGCGTCGGGCCAGCCCACGGGTGTGACAGTCGGCTTTGGCACGAACCCGATTAACGGGGCGGGAAGCTCGAGTATGTCGATCACTGTAGGCTCAAGCGTTGCGGCGGGCACCTATCCAATTACGGTGACTGGAACGTCGGGCAGCATTATCGAAACCACCACGGTTAACCTGACCGTGACGGCGGCGGGCGCCACGTTTACGCTGACGGCATCGCCCACGTCGATCAGCGCGGGCAGAAACGGCAGCGCCAGTTCGACGATTACTGCCACCGTGAGTGGCACGCTGGGTACCGCAATCACGTTCTCCGGATCGGGACAGGGAAGCGGCAACAGCGTGACCTTCAGTCCGACGTCGCTGTCTGCGTCTGGAACAACAAAAATGACGGTGAAAGTGGGCAAGAAGGCTACGCTTGGGACGTACACGATCACCATTACTGGAACCAGCGGAACCGTGAGTCATCAGGTTACCGTTACGCTGAAAGTGACGTAATCTCAGGAACCAAAGCGTGGTTGCTTGTTGACACCTAAGTGAAAGGCAAACGGCCTGGACCGCAACGGTTCGGGCCGTTTGTTTGGGTGGCGGCATGAGGATCGGAATCAAGGGGCGATGGACGATGGCTGACGGCCGCGGACGGAAGGCGGCGAACTTGGCGAAACCTGCCCCCGGCGCGTAGGGTATTGAGCAGCCTACACAAGCACGACAAGGGAGAATTCTATCGTCATGACCAATCCCGCACTGGCCCCCAACCCTGTCCAGAGACTGCTCTCACTGGATGTGGCGCGCGGCATCACTATCGCTTTCATGATCATGGTGAATAACAACGGCGGTTCCGGCTCGTGGTGGTTTATGAATCACGCGGAGTGGAATGGCTTGACGCCAACCGACCTGGTGTTTCCCACATTTGTTTTCGTGATGGGGGTGTCGGTGGTGTATGCGCTGGAGGCACGACTAGCCCGCGGCGCCGCGCGCGCCACGCTGGCGTGGCACACGGTGCAGCGAGCGGTGGTGCTGTTTCTGCTGGGCATCTTGGTCAACGGGTTTCCGTACTTTGAACTGGCCCACCTGCGCATCTACGGGGTGTTGCAGCGCATAGCCGTCTGCTACCTGGTGGTGAGTCTCTTCTATTTGTGGAACAAGCGGGCCTCGACCAAGATCGTCGCGCTTGTTGTTCTGCTGGTGGGCTACTGGATTCTGATGCGGTGGGTTCCGGTGCCCGGGGCCGGCGTGCCGGGGCGAGATATTCCATTCCTTGACAAGGACCTGAACCTGGTGGCGTGGCTCGACCGACACTTAATGCCCGGTCACCTGTACGAAGATTGGACGCACAACCTGCGCGATCCCGAAGGGCTGTTGAGCGACCTGCCCGCGGTGGGCACGGCGCTGCTTGGCGTGTTGACGGGATTGTGGCTGCGCGGGCAGCGCACGGTCACAAGCAAAGCGCTGGGTCTGGCGGTGGGCGCTGTGGCCTGCCTGGCCACGGGGTACTTCTGGTCAATCTGGTTCCCGCTCAATAAGAAACTATGGACCAGTTCCTACGTGCTGGTGGCGGCGGGATATTCGCTGGTGGTGCTGGCGCTGGCCTTCTGGGCGGTGGAAAAGATGGGTTGGCGCAAGGGTTGGACCTGGCCCTGGATTGTGTTCGGTTCCAACGCCATTGTGGCGTATATGTTCAGCGAGCTGATCCTGGGCGCGGTGGGACTGATTCCCATTGGGCCAGGTGCAAAACATTCCGACGGGTTGAATCACCTGTTCAGGGGTCTCTTCACATGCATTCCGAATCCGGGCTGGCAGGCGTTTGCCTATTCGGCTTCGTTTACCGCTATCTGCATCGTGCCGGTGTGGATTCTTTATCGCAAGCGGATTTTTGTGAAGGTGTAGGAGCGGCGACCGGCTTTTTTGACTTGACTGTTTACGGTCGAGTCGGGCATCTGTGGTCTCCCAGCAACGCGAGTATGAGGATTTGCCATGTTCAAGTTTGGAGATAGGAAGGCAGTGCCGGGCGCGCTGGCACTGGTGATCGTCATTTGGTGCGCATCGGTGCAGGCGCAGAGCACCGCGAAGCAGGTTTCCATTCCTCCTCCGCCGCTGGGGTGGTCATCGTGGAATAGTTTCTCCAACCTGATCAATTCCCAGATCGCCCTGGACCAGGCCAAAGCCATGATCTCCTCCGGCATGGCCAAGGCTGGTTATCGCACGGTGAATATCGATGAGGGTTGGTGGCTGGGACATCGCGATGACCATGGCAATATCGTGGTCGACCACAAGGCCTGGCCGGCACTGGCGCCGGGCGAACACGCGGGCGACATGGGAAACATTGTGCGTGCGATTCACCACCTCGGATTGAGGGCCGGCATCTACACCGATGCGGGGCAAGATGGCTGTGGCACTTTCTCTCCGGACCTCGGCCCAGGTTATCCGGGCGAAGGCAGCGAGAACCACTACGACCAGGACTTTCTGCAATTTGCGCGGTGGGGATTCGATTATGTAAAGGTGGACTGGTGCGGCGGGGACAAAGAGAACCTGGATCCCGCGGTGCAATACGCAGAGATTGCCAGATCGATCGCGCGAGCGGAGACCATTACCGGACACAAGCTCTACTTCTCGATTTGCAACTGGGGCAAGAACAGCCCGTGGACCTGGGCGCCCAACGTGGGCGGAGTGGCAGCGGACATCTGGAGGACGAGCGGGGATATCGTCGCTCCCATCGTGGCTAATAGCGCGAACAGCGGGCGGATGGCGAGCTTTCCGGGGGTGCTGTCGAACTTCGACCAGGGCATTCATCCCGAGGCGCAGCACACCGGCTTTTACAACGATCCCGACATGATGGTGCTGGGGATGCAGGGGCTGACGGAAGAGCAGAACCGGGTTCACATGAGCCTGTGGGCCATCTCCGGCGCGCCGTTGCTGGTGGGCGCGGACCTGACGAAGCTAAGCGCTGCAACGCTGGCCATCCTGACCAATCCCGAGGTGCTGGCCATCGATCAGGATGCGCTTGGTCTGCAGGCGGTGAAGGTGGCCGAGGCGGGGAAAGGATTGGAAGTCTGGGCGAAGCCGCTGGCGAAAGCAGGGGAGCGCGCCGTTTTGTTGCTGAACCGGACTGCTGCGGTGGCGGCGATACCCGTACATTGGAGCGACCTTGGGCTGCTCGACTCTTCAGCGGTCACAGTGAGAGACGTGTGGGCGGGGAAAGAACTGGGAACGGGACCCGGCGAAGTCACTCTTCAGGTTGCCGCCGGAGATGCTGTGCTGCTTTTGATCCGGGGGACCGAGGCCAAGTGGACCACATATAAGCCCGTGGGCGTGATCAAGTTGGATGGAAGCATGGAGGTTGTCCCGCTGATCAAGGGTCATGTGCTGGATTTTGCGGATGTGGCTTCGCGCGCGGCCGTGGCACGGATTCAGATCGTCTATCGCAATCCGGAGACCGTGGTACGCTTTGCCGAACTTCGAGTGAATGGACGGATCGCCACGCGGATCGCTTTCCCTCCGACAAGGAGAGACAATGCACTGGGGATGGTGACAACTGAGTCGCTGCTGGACCGTGCAGGGGCAAAGAATGTGTTGAGTTTTTCGTCCAGCGGCGAAACTGGGCTAGGCATCGAATCCATCTCACTGGAGTGAGTAAACTGGGCGCAAGGGGGCGAGCGACCGCTCTTCAGGCGACGGTTGAAGATGAGATTTGCGCGGGATTCCAACTCGGCGGCTGCGGGGGACGGGGACCGGGGTACAGCACGGCAGCGTGGCCGGGACCTGTTTGAACTGATGGTGTGCTATGGCCTGATCCTGGTGACCATCTGGACGCCGAGGCCTTTGCAGCGATGGTTCTATGGGGCGGCGCTCGGCTGGGTGGTGCTCTCCACATGCACCTCGTTTGCGGGATGGAAGGCGATGGGATTCCGCAGGACCGGACTGTGGCATTCGCTTTGGGTGACAGGTGCGGCGCTGCTGCTGGCGGCGATCGCGGTGGGCGTGGCGGCAAGGCTGCACACGCTGCACGCGCCCAGCGGAATGGCGATGTGGATCAGGACTTTCGCGGGCTACGCACTGTGGTCGTTTGTGCAGCAATTCCTGTTGCAGGGGTATTTTCTGATTCGCCTGCTGCGGCTGGTGCCCGGCGAGAACTGGGCGGCGGTGACAGCGGCGGGCATCTTTGCCGCGGCGCATCTGCCCAATCCCATTCTGACGCCGGTTACGCTGTTCTGGGGCCTGGCCGCCTGCATGGTTTTTCTCCGCTTCCGCAATATCTTTCCCCTGGCGGTGGCGCACGCTATCTTCGGCATTACGATCGCGATCACCATTCCGGGGCCGGTGGTGCACAACATGCGGGTGGGGCTCGGCTACCTGACTTATCGCGCGCCCGGTATACGTCACCTGAGCCAGAGCGACCACACAGTATCGACCATGGAGTGGGTCAAGGAAGAGGCTCCGACGCGGCGCTGATCACGCCAGGCGCGACCGTAGAAAACTCCGGCGATGGCAGCGAGCAGGACGTAGCGCCAGTTGAAGAGCGCGGTGCGCTTGTTCCAGTGGGCAAGGCCGAAGAGCACGGCGGTGAGGAGCAGGGCCACGGTACGGCCGAGGCGCCGTTCGAGCAGATTCTGCAGCCAGCCGCGAAAGAAGAGCTCCTCTGGTACGGCGATGCACAGAAGGGTGAAGAGGAATGCGCCGAGGGCCGGGAGCGGAGCCGGCCACACGGCATGAAAGTGGAGAAATCCCAGGACCCAGCCGAGGAGGATGGCAATGGGGGCGTAGAAACGGAACTCGCGCAGCGCAATGCCGGCATCGCGCAGGGTGAGGCGAAGATCGAATCCAACGCCATCGAGCTGGCGCACAACCAGGAAGCCGAAGATGCCTGCGTCCAACAATAGCAATTTGCCCACGGCGGCCAGGCCGGCGGGCCACGCGGGCTCAAACCAACGCAGATCGACGGCCACCCCAAGTATGGCCAGCACGGCAAAGTCACGCCAGTTGCTTTTCATGGCGGGGTCGGCCTCTTTGGCCTGGCTCATGACGAAGGCGACCGCAGCCGGCAGCAGCGCGTAGAGAGCCAGCCATCCCCAGTGGAAGATTCCGAAGGAGATTGCGATGAGCGCATAGGGAATGCAAAGCAGGGAAGGGCCGGCGATTCTCGCCGCCGGTGAAAGGGCCTCGTCCAGGGATTTGAGGCAGGCGGGAAAGAAGGCCGCGCCCAAAACTGGAATCAAGGTCAACAGGGCGCCGAAGAGCACTAGCGGACGGAGAAGGGCGTGCACGATCAATCTAGCCTTGCGTTGATAATTGAGGGCCTGACGGGACGGAACAGCCAGATCAGCAATAGGCTGAAGAGGAGTCCGCCGACGGTGAACTTGAGCCAGACGGGAGCACTGGAGGGGGAGAAGAACCCCTCCAGGCAGCCGGCTATGATCAGCATGGGAATCACGCCGGAGACCAGGCGCGTGGCTTCAATGCCACCGCGGGCCACCGAGTCCTTCCAACGCAGGGGGCCGGGGAAGAGCATGGCGTGTCCGAGGCGTAGACCGGCGCCGCCGGCAATGAGAATGGCGGGGAGTTCAAGCGCGCCGTGGGGAGCTACAAAGCTCCACAGCGCCAGTGACATGCCATATTGGTGACACGCCGTGCCGAGCACTCCCAGCATCATGCCATTCTGGTAGAGAATCCAGAGGGTACCGAGACCGAAGAGGATGCCGCCGGCGAAGGCGAGAAAACTGACGGTGAGGTTATTGGTCATGATGTAGCTGGAGGCGGTGGGAGCCACGCTGACCACGGACTTGGTCCACATTTCATGGCGCTCCATGGTGGCAACCATGGCCGGTCCTACGAAGTGGCGCATGAACTCAGGACGGGCAATGGTGATGGCAGCTCCGAGTGCGCCCCAGGCCACCGAGACCAGCACGGAGGCCAGTACATAGGTGAGTTGGCGGCGAACGACGAGCGGATACTCATCGCGCAGGAAGCGGAAAAGGGTGAGGAGGTTGGTCTTCCGGCCGGAATAGATGATATGGTGGGCGCGAGCGAGCAACTGATTCACGTGCTCGGCGTAGGTGCGCGCCGTGGCATCCTGACGCAACACGGAGAGGTCTGCCGCCACCTGACGATAAAGCAGGGCCAACTCCTGCAACTCTGCGCGGGACAGCTGCCCCAGCCCGCTTTGGTCCGACTGTGCAAGCAGTGAAGACAAGCGTTCCCAGTGTGGCCGGCGCTTCGCAATCCATTGGTTTGAGAGAATGGTCGCCATGGTAGAAGGTTTGGACCAGCTTAACATCGAGACTCCCGAACTGGTATCGATTGAGATGCCGCTGGCCGGCATCGGGAGCCGGTTTATCGCCCTGCTGATCGACACCTTGATCTGGGGAGCGGGTCTGCTGGTGCTGTGGGGAGCGGGAGTGCTGCTGCTGCCCGGAATCGGAGCCTTCAGCCGAATCTCCGCGCAGTGGGCTATGGCCATCTATCTCTTTAGTCTCTTTGTGCTCAATTGGGGCTACTTCACTCTGTTTGAGGCGTTTTGGAACGGACGCACCCCGGGCAAGCGGATCGCCAGGATTCGCGTGATCCAGCGCTCCGGGCGGGCGATTGGGCTATTCGAATCGATGGCCCGCAACTTTGTCCGTTATATCGACGCGATTCCTTTTTTCTACGCGGTTGGAATCGTTGCCGTGTTTTCGACGCGGCAGCACCAGCGGCTGGGCGACCTGGCGGCCGGGACCCTGGTGGTGCGTGATCAGGAGCAGGAGGCGCCGTTATGGGGCGAGTCGGCGGCGCGCACCTTCACCGCGGCAACCTTCGCCGCCAGCATCCCAATTCCGGAGCCGCACACGGCCCTTTCGCTTCCGTCCATCGGCATTGCCCGGCTGACGTGGTCCGACCTGGAGGTTATGGAAGGATTCTTTGCGCGGCGGCTGGATTTGCCCCTGGACACGCGGCAGGCGCTGGCGCAGCGCATTGCGGAAGCGCTGAAGGCAAAGTCCGGGCTGGAGCCGCCGGCCGGGGTGAGCGTAGAGACGTTCCTGGAGGCCGCCGCCCGGCAGCTTCGCGATCTGGCACGGATGCGGTGACGGAATTCGCTACGGCGAGAGCACAAGAATTCCCTGACGGGAACAGGGAGGCGAGGAACTGGGCCTAGTTCCTTTGGGCGTGCTCCTGGATCTGCTTTTCCTGGGCCAACAGATTTGCAAGAGCTCGTTCAGGGCAAACGTGGCGCGCTTCCAAGCCATTGAGCTCATCCACCGTTTCGACCGCAGAGGCGATGGTCATGAAACAGTACAGGCAGCGCGTGTTGTAAGTGCCATTGTCGTTTTGAGTGCGGCTGTACATAATTCCTCGATGGGGCCCGCGCGATTTTTTTGATAGTACGCAGATGCACATGCCCGGAACGTGATCTCCATCACGAGATGGTGTGAGATGGCACGGGGAGGGCAGGTATGGCTCGGTGGAGAGCGTGGAGCAACTTTGGACTGGGTCTAGATTCCTGACTGCGTGATTCGTGCTTTCCCACCATTGCGACGAATAGCTAGAACGTCGCAAGGATAGGGCACCCGCTCCGTGGAGCCTCAAGCGGTCTTAAAGCCTGTCGAAGCACTCGGCGGCAGCGTGGGCGGGAACAGGGGGCCGACATCGTGGTAGGGCGCCAAGCAGCACGGCAACAGTCGCCGGTGTATACCGGTGAGTAGCCCCACCCCCACCCCCTATTCTGTAGGTAAATTCTCTCTTTTCATGCGTTTATGGTAGGGGTTGCGCTGCAAAATATTGATTCCGCAAGAGTTATCCGCAGAATCTAGAAAATAAATGAGTTAGGTCGCATTTTTGGCCTGCCGGGGTAGTTTCCTTCCCAAATTCAGGAATAGAAACCACTCCGCGCCTGCCTGTGCGCAGCTTCAGGACGTGTGGGTCGACTGGTGATGCTCCTTGCCCTTGCTATCAACTCGAATTCCATTATGCGCCGCGTGCGCTTAATTCTCTGCAAGAGGGCGGACGTCCTCCGTATTCGGAGGGAGAGCCTCGCCAGGCCGTATCGACATATAGCTTGTTAACTAGCGAGCAAAAGGTTGGATCTTAACAAGAATTTGAGGCACCCCGGGCAAACCGCAGGTCCTTCGACTTCGCTCAGGATGACACATCAAGAGTTTAGTTATCAATAACTTAGCGAAGAACTATATGTCGATACGGCCTAGTGTGGCGTCTCTGAAGTTCATTGCATAAGTTGAGGTCCCGAACCGCAGGTCCTTCGACTACGATGGGCGCAAAATACGCACCAGTCTCCGCTCAGGATGACACAGTAATAGCTTACTTATCAATAACTTAGCGAAGAGTTATATGTCGATACTGCCTAGAGCGTGACGTTCTGTTTGGTGTTGCGGCGGAGTTGCCAGCAGGGATTCTTGCCGGCCTGGGGGAAGAGCGAAACGGAGCAGGGGACGTCGATGGAGCCCAGGTAGTCAAACTCCTGTTTGTTGCCCTTGAGGGGAACCGTGAGGTAGCGGTCCACGGTGACATTGGCCAAGGGCGAGCCGCGCATTTTGAAGACGGCCCAGTCGCCCGCGTAGACAGCCACAAAGCCCGCCACCAGAACCACAGCCACCCGTCCTACCCAGCGCATCATGTGCGATCAGCCCTCCCTAAGCAGTGGAGCTTCATCCTTGAGCGCCACGCCGGTGAGCTGACGGCGGCGCGCCTGGGTGAGATAGAAGACCAGTTGCGCGGCAGCCTGCACATAGCTGAGGCCCTGGACGCGAATGTTGGAGATGCAGTTTCGCTCGGCATCGGTGCGGCCGGGGCGCGGTTGCCAGGTGATGTAGGCGCCCAGCGAGTCGGGCGAACTGAGCCCGGGACGTTCGCCGATGAAGACTACGGCAAGTGCGGCGCCGAGGGCCAAGCCGATCTCATCGCCAATGGCGACGCGGCCTTGCTCCACCACGGACAGCGGGGCCAGCCGCCAGTCCTGCAGTTGGGGCAGAAGTTGGGCGAGCAGGGGCACGGCGTGGCGCTCGACAGCCAGCGCGGAAAGACCGTCGGCGACAACCAAAGCCAGACCGCACGAGCCGGGCTCGAACCCGGCCAGCAGGTTGCGGCTGGCCGCGTCGAGCTTGCGTCCCAGGTCAGGGCGTTGCAGATAGACGGTGCGATCAGTTGCCGCCGAGTGCAGCCGCAGGACCGGACTAGCTGAGATTTGGCCAAAGGCCGCAACCATGGCGGCGGTCTCCATACGGGCATGGACGGCGTCGCGAGCCTGGGCGTGGGCGCATTGAAAATCCAGTGTGTCGCGGGTTTGCTGGCTGACCCCGGTGCGGCCCAAACCCACGCGTGCGGGAGTGAGAGCGCGCAACCGCGACCGAAGCGACGACGGCAGAATCTGGCTCATGCGGGCAGCAGCCTCTCCGGGTGGCGCGCCTCAAGGGCAAGACGCTGGAAGTCCTCGCCAGCCAGCCAGGTCTCAAACTCAGGCGCGGGCTTGAGCCCCAAGACGCGGCGCAGATAGAGCGCATCGTGAAAGCTGGTGCTCTGGTAGTTGAGCATGATGTCATCGGCGCCGGGCACGCCCATGATGTAGTTCACGCCTGCCGCGCCGAGCAGCGTGAGCAGCGCATCCATGTCGTCCTGATCGGCTTCGGCGTGGTTGGTGTAACAAACGTCGCAGCCCATGGGCAGCCCGAGTAGCTTGCCGCAGAAGTGGTCTTCAAGGCCGGCGCGGGCGATCTGCTTGCCATCGTAGAGATACTCTGGGCCAATGAAGCCCACCACGGTGTTGACCAGCATGGGGCGGAAAGGCCGGGCCACGGCGTAGGCGCGAGCTTCGAGCGTCTGCTGGTCCACGCCGTGATGGGCATTGGCGGAGAGCGCGGAACCCTGGCCGGTTTCAAAGTAGAGGATGTTGTCGCCCACGGAACCATCGGCACAGACCGCGCCGCGGCGGAGGGACTGGCCGGCCTGGTGGGCTTCGGCAACAAGGGCCAGGTTGACGCCAAAACTACGGTTGGCGGCCTCAGAGCCGGCAATCGACTGGAAAAGGAGGTCCACGGGCGCGCCAGCTTCAAGCGCCGCCATCTGCGTGGTGATATGGGCCAGAACGCAGCTTTGCGTGGGAATCTGGAAGCGCCGGCGCAGGGTATCCACAAGGCGCAACAAGTGGGTGGTGACGGCCACGTTATCGCCGGCCGGGTTGATGCCGATGACCGCGTCGCCGGAGCCAAGCAGCAGGCCATCGAGAATGGAGGCGGCGATTCCGGCGGGATCGTCCGTGGGGTGGTTCGGCTGCAGGCGCGCACTGAGCCTGCCGCGCAATCCGACAGTGGAGCGAAAGCGCGTGACTACGCGGATCTTGGCCGCCGCGGCAATCAGGTCCTGAACCCGCATCAGCTTGCTGACCGCCGCCGCCATCTCCGGGGTTAGCCCTGGAGCCAGTGCGGCCAGGCGTTCGGGCGTGGCCTCGTCAGAGAGCAGCCAGTCTCTGAGCTCGCCCACCGTAAACGACTGCACGGGAGCAAAGGCATCGGCGTCGTGGGTATCCACGATAAGGCGGGTCACTTCATCCTCTTCGTAGGGAATCACCTGCTCGACAAGAAAGTGCGCCAGAGGCACATCGGCCAAGGCAAACTGCGCGGCCACACGCTCCTCCGCCGACTGCGCGGCGAGACCGGCGAGAACGTCGCCACTACGCAAGGGGGTGGCCCTGGCCAGCAGCTCGCGGAGGCTGGGGAAGGTGTAGACGGTGCTGCCGATGGTGTGGACGAAGGCCATGCGATGAAACGGGGTGCATCTTCAGAATAGCTGGAAACCGTTAAAACGCAGCGGTACTCGCCGCTATTGATCTGCCAACTGCCGCTTCAGGCGATCAGGGGAGAGATAGCAGAAATGGGGCGAGAAGCCCTTGCGCGGGACTGCCTGGGCTTCGTGGGTGAACTCCATAAAAGGCTCGTCATCGCTGGTCCACGCCGACCAGTTGGGTAATCCGGGCGAGTTGGGATTGCCGGTCTTGGCGAAGTTGGTCCAGTACATCTCGATGGTGGCCGAGAGCTGGCGGTCGGCGCCAGTGAAGGGAAGCCAGTTCCAGGAAGGGTCCGCGAAGGCGTTGAAGACGAAGGGAACCTCGAGGCCATGAAAGGCGCCGAGCGCGCTCTCTCCGCGGCCGGGAATGGAGCGGTCGAACTGGTAGACATAGGCCCGCTGACCACCGGCGGTCATCAGGGAGGAGAGTGCGCCGATGGGGCAGGCCAACATTGTGTCGTTGGCGGCCTGGTCCAGGGCCACGGTGCGATTGAACAGGGCCTTGGCGAGGTAGAGAGCGAGTGTGGCATCGGTCCATGAGCCGTAGAGCGGGCGGAGCCCGTCGGCCGCTTTACCAACGGTCTGAAACGCGCTTCCGGCGGCGGGCTTGTCCGCAGTCTTGGGCGCGGCAGGGGCCATGGCGCGAAAGGCGCTTAATTCGCGGCCATTCAACCCTACCATCACGTCGGCCTTCTGCATGGTTCCGATGGCGAAGGTACGGGCCGGCGCCTGGCTCAGGAGCCAACCGTCGAAGTAGGATGCGCCGGCCTGGTCCTTGAACTGTTCCTTTTGAACCTTGGCGGCGAGCTTTACCACCTCATCGGGCGGGAGGGCGCGAAGATTTTCGAGCCCGGACTGGGACTTGCCCGGAGCAGCTTTGCCCACGGCCGCGCCAAAAGCTTCCCCGTCGGCGAGCGGACGCGGTTTTCCCAAGCCGAAGGGTGGGCCGCTTTCAAGGATGACGCGGCGAAAGAGCCCGGTGGAGAGCGGCGAAACGAGCAACATGCCGGCGTCGATGGAGCCCGCGGATTCGCCGAAAAGGGTTACGTTCCCCGGATCGCCACCGAACTGCGCGATGTTCTGACGCACCCAGTGCAAGGCCGCGAACTGATCGAGGAGGCCGTAATTTCCGGAGCTGTGGTGCGGGGACTCGCGGGTGAGTTCGGGGTGAGAGAAGAACCCCAGCACGCCGAGACGGTAGTTAATGGTGACCAGAATGACGCCATGCGCCACCAGCGAGGTTCCATCGTAGGTGGGCTGCGCGCCGCTGCCGGCGGTGTTGCTGCCGCCGTGGAGCCACACCATCACCGGGAGCGCGCCTTTGACTGGCCAGGATGGTGTCCAGACATTCAGGTAGAGGCAGTCCTCGGAGGAGGGCACGGGCTGACCCTTGTAGGAGACGCCGTACAGGGCGGCAAGCGGGCTGATGAAGGGATTGAGGCCGTCGACGCTCTGGACGCAGGAACTGCCGGGCCGGGTGGCGTCGCGGACGCCGGACCAGGGCGCGACCGGCTGCGGCTCACGCCAGCGAAGTGGGCCCACGGGTGGCGCGGCGTAGGGAATGCCGGAAAAGACGGCGAGGCTGCCGCGCAGCGAACCGCGGAGACGGCCGGCAGCTAGTTGCACTACGGGGCCTGTGGACCCGGAGCGGGGCTGTACAGCGCCTGCGGGGACAAGAAGAGAAAGAAGGAAAATACCGTGCAGCAGTCGCATGAGGACGCTCGTGGTTGCTATAAATTGCCGCCTGCCGATGCGGAGGACGAGGAGTTCCTGGCCTCACGGCAAAATCCCGGAGCGGCGGCTTGACGCACACAACCATAATGCATTCGCCGCATCGCTGTCGCGAAGGGCAGCGCAAAGGCAGGGGAGCGAGAGGCGAAGTATGCTGGGGAGCAAGGTCATTCCCGCGTGACGCGCGCGTGGCTGATGGTGGCCTACCCAGTGCTCTCGGTCTATCCCCAGGGAGTGCTGTACCGAGCATTCTTTTTTGAGTGCCACGCGGGCTTGTTTCCCGGCAAGTGGGTCATGATCGTGGCCAGCGCCGCGGCATTCGCATTTCTGCACATCGTTTTCCGCAATTCGCTGGCGCCCTCCAGCGTGGAGTATGCGCTCTACGGCTGTTGGCTGTTTACGGTGGGGCTGGGACAGCTTTTTTACCACGGGACGATCGCGTCGGTGGGTACGGTGATGCGGCGCTAGATCTTGATGGATGCGGCGCGGGGCGAGATGCCGCTGAGTTCGGCGGCGCGGGCTTCGGCATAGGCCGCGGCACCCATCAGCGCGGCGCGGCTCTCCAGGATGACGCGGACCGGCATGTTGATGAGCAACTGGCTGAGGCGGCCCTTGTCAGTAAATGCCTTGATGAATGTGCCGTCCTTGAGCTTTTCAAGGATGCGGGGCGCAATGCCGCCGCCGACATACAGGCCGCCCACCGACAGCACCTTCAGGGCCAGGTTGCCAGCTTCGGCACCATAGGCGGAGACAAACATATCGAGCGCCTTTTCGCAGATTTCGCTGCGGGCGGCCAGGGCCAGTTCGGTGATGACGGCGTTGGGGTCCTCGGCGGCGATGCGCTTGGCTAGCCACGCCGGCTCCTCGACGCCGCGGACTTCACGCAGGAACTCGTAGATGTTGGTGAGGCCGATGCCGCTGACCACGCGTTCAAAGCTGATGCGACCGTTGTATTTCTGCTTGAGGAAGCGCAGCAGGTCGATCTCATCTTCGTTGCGCGGTGCGTAGTCGGCGTGGCCTCCCTCGGAAGGGAAGGGCACATGGATGCGGCCATTCCAGGCCAGAATGCCTTCGCCGAGGCCGGTGCCGGCAGCCACCAGCGCCCGATTGCCGGTCTGGCTGGGGTCGCCCTCGCTGAGGGTGAAGAGCTGGTCGGCGGAAAGCTCGGCAATTCCGTAGCCGTAGGCTTCCAAATCATTGATAAGGAAGACGTGCTGAATGCCGAGGCCGACTGAAAGTTCGGCGCTATCCAGGGTCCAGGGCAGATTGGTGAGGCGAAGACGCCCATTACGCACCGGCCCGGGCACGCCAAAGCAGGCCGCAGAGACTTTATCCGCGCCCAGGAACTCCTTTACGATCTCTTCCAGTCCTGAGTAATCTTTGGCCGGGAAACGCTGTTCGCGTGTATGTCCCAGCTTTCCATCGATAAAATCGTACAGTGCCAGGTATGCCTTAGTGCCGCCTACATCGCCCGCCAGAATCATCTAACTCTCTCCAAAACCCCGCAGCCTTCCCCGTTTGTCGCGGGCAGAAGGGCGGCAGCGGCTTTATCCAGAATAAGTATCAGTATATCGCTTGAGGGCCATATCAATTGGCTGGGCAGGCGTTCAGGATCGCGTGGTCCTGTGAAAACTTCGTGAACCAGAGCCGCCTTATCCGCGCCCCCGATGAGGAAGAATACCGAGCTGGCGTGGTTGATGACCGGCCAGGTGAGGGTAATGCGCCAGGCGTCCTTCTGCTGTACATGGTTGGCCGTCACCAGGCGGTGCATCTCGCGGAGAGCGCCGGTATGGGGGAAGAGCGAGGCGGTGTGGCCGTCGGAGCCCATGCCCAGGGCAACGAGGTCGAAGCGTGGGCTCTCTGCACCCTCGAGGCGGAAGTTGCCGCGGAGCATGGACTCGTAGCGGGCGGCGGCCACTTTGGGTTCCAGTTCGCCCTCCATGCGGTGAATCTGTTCCGGGCGGAGGGGGACCTGGTCCAGCAGGGCTTCGCGGGTCATGCGGTAGTTGCTGTCGGGGTCATCGGGAGGAACGGCACGTTCATCCACCCAATAGAGGTCGAGCTTGTCCCAGGGCATGGCGGCACGCCAAGGCTGCGTGGGGTCGGCCAGCAATTGGAAGGCAGCCTTGGGCGTGGAGCCTCCGCTGATGGCAACGCGCGCCCGCCCCCGACCGGCCACCGCTTCCCCGGCCATTTCAACAAAGTATTGCGCCGCCCGCCGGGCCAGCGCCGCTGCATCCAGTTCTACCCAGTACAGGATTCGCAGTTTTCTCGCCATTCGATTTTGCTCCGCTGACTCTAAGTTACACGGGCCAGAGGGAGTTCAAATAAGAAACTGGTAAACACAGGGAACACGCCGTAGAGATGACTGTCAGACGCCTCCAGGCCGGGTGCGCGCCGTGCCAATCTCCGGTGCGTCCTTAGAATTGCTGCTGGAGCTGAGCGGCAAAGTGAGGACGATGCGGGCGCCGCCGCTGGGGCGGTTGGAGGCGGAGACGGTTCCGCCGTGGGCGCGCACCACCGCATCCACAAAAGCCAGACCAAGGCCGTGGCCGGTGGATTCCGGCCCCTTGACGCGCCACTCGAAGAGGTGAGGACTGACTTCCGGGGAAAAACCGGGGCCATCGTCTTCCAACACCAACAGCGCAGAGTCTTGCTGGGCTTGGAGCTGCAAGGTCACGCTGCAGGAGGCGGGCAGGTGCTTGATCTGGTTATCGAAGAGGTTGGCAACCATGCGATGAATGAGCGCGGCATCGGCGTTGATCTTCAATGAACCGCTGCTGCGCAGGGCGATGCGCAACCCTTTCTCAGACATGGAAGGTTCGTAGAGATCGATCATCACGCGCAACAATTCATCCAGATCAATCTGGCTGCGGGAGAGCCGTAGCGCATCGGCTTTGCCCTCGGCAACATCGAGCGAGGTATTGAGGAACTCGGTCAGGCGATCCAACTCCTCAATTGCAGAGACGATTGGGTCCGCCTGCTCGCCATGGGGGGTGGCCGAGAGCGACGCCTCCAGTTTTCCGCGGATGGCGGTGAGGGGGCTGCGCAAATCGTGGGCCAGCGTGTCGGTGATGGTGTGGAGCTGATGCATGGAGCTCTCAATGCGATCGAGCATGTGATTGAGGGTGTGGGCCAGGTGGCCCACTTCGTCGTTACGCGCGGTAGTGGGGACGCGGGCGCTCAGCTCAGAGTGTCCAATCCTGGAGGCTGCCTCGGTAATTTCACGCACGTGACTGAGCATGCGGCGGGCGGTGTAGAAGACAATGGCAAATCCCAGTAGAACGAGCACCAGCCATAAAACGATGAAGCGGAGGCGCAGGCTGCGGAGCACGCGCAGCTCGTCCCGTTCCGACAGGCCAAGGTAAATAAGGCTGCCATCGTCGATGCGTGTGGAAGCCACGCGAAAGGGCACTCGATAGCCATCCACATGCACGTCGGTGGGACTGTCGGGAAGGATCTTGGTTTTCTGAATGGCCTGCAAATACTGTGTGCCGTTGCCCACCCCGACCCACAGACTGAGCGAGCCATCCGCGCCGGTCTGGAGGAAGAACACGGAGTCGTTGGAGCTGTTTTGAGAGAGCAGCCGGTTGGGAACTTCCTTGCCGGCCAACTCCGCCACTTCTCCTACGACGCGGTCATAGAGGGCATTCTTGGGCGTTCGTTCCGCCACGTCGCCCAGCACCTCGACTTCACCCGCGAGCCAGGCGTCACTGCGGCGCTGAATGTCCTGAGCCACGAAGCGGTGGAGAAAGACAAAAACCAGCATAGTGCCGCAAGCGAAGGCCAGCGTGGCCCACAGCGAGATGCGCCACGCGGCGCTGTGCATGGCGGGCTTAGCGGTCCTTGAGGACATAGCCCACACCTCTAAGCGTTCGTATCAGCGGCTGTTGGCCCTTGCCGTCCACCTTTCCTCGCAGACGGTAGATGTGTACGTCCACCACATTGGTATCCGGCTGGATGCGCATGCCCCACACCTTATCCAAGATCATAGAGCGCGTGACCACGCGCCCAGCGTTCCTGCACAGGTACTCGAGGAGAACAAACTCTTGCGGCGTGAGTTGCAGAATCTGGCCGGAGCGGGTGGCCTCGCGGCGGAGCAAGTCGAGCTCGAGGTCGAGTACGCGCAAGCGCGTTGCTTCACTGCCCGCAGGGGCATTGCGCTTGAGCAGGTTGCGCAATCGCGCCAGCAATTCGGCCATTGCGAAAGGCTTGGTGAGATAGTCGTCTCCACCCTGTTCCAGGCCGCGCACGCGGTCGTCGGTGGAGCGGCGCGCGGAGAGAATCAGCACTGGAGCGTTGACGCCGATTTGGCGCAGACGAAGGAGCAGACTGATGCCGTCCTGGTCGGGCAATCCCAGATCCACGACAAGAATGTCGTAGGCTGCCTCGAGGGCGAGTTGCTCGGCAGCCTTGCCGTTTGCCGCGACGTCGACCTGATATCCCGCTTCAACGAGCGAGTGGCGCAGGAAAGCCTGAATGTCATGCTCATCTTCCACCAGTAGAAGCCGCATAAGTGGATATTAGTGTATTTGCTTACGGAGACTCTGAATAAGTCCCTCTGGTTAGCGGATATTCCCTCGGGGATTAAAGCCCACGCAGATTGTTGCCGGCTTGTGTCATGGCTGGCCCTACGCCTATCAAGACTCAGATTTGTTCAGAGGCTCCTTTACGGACACGCTGTTTCCGGTGAGTTAGGTCGATTCCATAGTTTCAAGTTAGTCACGCGCATTGTTTTCAAGCGGGCTCGCGACGCAAATTGGAAGTTGGATTCAGTTCCGGAGAAGCGTGAGTTAGCGTCCTAGATAAACGCGGTATTGCTGCTCCAGGATGCCGGCGGAGCGGGCCAGGGCGAGCTTGGACAGGTTGTACTGGTAGAGGGTCTCGACGAGGTTGCTTTGCGCGGCGGCCAGGGTGGCCTGGGCGGTGACCAGGGGCAGGTTGTCGTCCACTCCGGCGCTCACGCGGTCGGTTTCGTCGCCCAGCGCGCGGGTGGCCAGGTCCACGTTGGAGCGCGCCACTTCCACCAGCCTGCTGGTGGCGTCCACATCGAGGAGAGCGGAGCGCACCTGCTGGTCGATACGCCCGCGCAGATCGTCTAGCTGAGCGTTGACCGCGGCCAGTTGGGCGGCAGCGGAATCCTCATCGCCGCGCAGGCGTGCCTCGCGAAAGATGGGCACACTGAGGGTGCCCACCGCAGCAAAGTTGCCGTGTGTGCCGGCGCCGTTTACGGTGTCCACTCCCCAGTAGCCGCCAAAACTGAGGGTGGGCAGGCGCTGGCTGCGATAAGCGAAGTGGATAGCCTTGACTTCAGCCAACTGGTTTTGCAGGTTCTGATAGTCCTGGCGATTCTTGTAGGCGACGGCGCGTACCTCGTCCGGGGTCTGCGCAGCCAGATCGCTATAGGGTGCGGGGTCAGTGAGAATGACCTTCTGCCCGGGGTCGACACCGATCTCGCGCTTGAGCAGGATCATGTCCTTCTCGACTGCATTTTGGGCGGCAATCAGAGCTTGCTGCTGGGCCAGCAACTGGACGCGCGCGCGTAGTTCGTCCAGGTTTGCCGCGGTGCCGGCCTCGTGCGCGGCACGAGCCTGATCGAGCAGAAGCTTGTCGGCGGCTTCCAGCGCGGTGGCGTTCTCGACCTCGCTGGCTGCGGCAATGGCGTGCAAATAGGCCGATACCACCTGCTGCACCACCTCGCCCCGAGCTGACATCTTGGCGAAGTAGGCCGCGCGCTGCGCGGCGCCAGCCGCCTTCCATCCGGCGAGCACGGGACCGGAAAAGAGCACCTGGCTGAAGTTGAACTGACCCTGGGTGAGGTCGTTGCGGGTGATGGTGGAAAGTCCGGCGGGCATGACGCCACCGGGAAACAGCGAACTGAACTTGCTGATGGTACCCGGCCCAAAACCTAGCGCGGCAAGATCGTGTTGAAAGACACCGGTGCCGCCGCTGAGGGTGATGTTGGGAAGGAACTCCTGAAGCGCCTCATTCTTCTCGCCGGTGAGAGCCTTCTCACTGTTTTCGGCTTCCTTCAGGCCCAGATTGTTCTTGAGTCCCAGATTGACGGCTTCGTCGAGCGAGAGTCTGAGGGCCTCGTCGCTGGCCGGACGGACCGTGACGCTGCCGTAAAAGGGATTGACGGCAGAGGAGGGGTTCGGCGCCTGCCCGAGCACAGCGGCGCTCGCCATGCCGAAAAGGAGGCAAAAAGCCGGGGCTCCCATCCGCCGCAAGACAAGATGATGACTATAACTCACTTCCACTATTGTCTCAGATGAGCAAAACGGCGCAAGGATTCCCCATCACAGTCGAAAAACCCGGCTGACGCCTATTTTCGGTCAATTTTTACTTTCGCACGGGCACCGAATGGAGCTACTATTGCTGCGATTTTGGCATCGTACTTCGAGATGCCCGGTTCGGAATGGCGTCTCCTGGATAGGCAAAGGAGGACTATGGCTAGCCCTAAGAAATGCGCAAATGCGGCCTGTAGCTGTATTCCACCCAACAATGCGAAGTATTGCAGCCCGCATTGCGAGGGTATCGGGAACAAGATGGAGATTGTGTGTCTCTGCGGCCACGCCGATTGTGCCGGCAACGTGAAATAAGCCATAGGCGCGGCGGCGACTAGATGGAGAGATCGCAATCACGCGGGTGGGAAAGCCTTGTCCTGCGGAACGTTGTGTGTGTCTGGAGGATTGGGGGAGAACCCTACGCTGCGCGGAAGAACTTCTCCACCTTAGGGCGCTTGCGCTGAGCGGCGTGCCATAGATCATACTGCTGCTGCAAGTCGAGCCACATGCCGGGCTCTGTGCCAAACGCGTCGGCCAGCCGGAGCGCCATCGACGCTGTGAACGACGCCCGTCCATTCAGCAGGCGCGAGAGCGTCGAACGCGCCACGCGCAGCCGCCTGGCCGCAACGGTCACTTGAACGTCGCCGAGGTATTCGCGGAGTATTTCGCCTGGATGGGCCGGGTTGTACATCGTCATCGCCATAGATGTTCTCCTCACTGGTCAGTGGTAATCCTGATAGTCCACAAGGATTGCATTCTCGTTTTCAAACCTAAATGTCATGCGCCAGTTTGCGTTGACCTTGACGGACCAGTGATCTGCGAGCGCCCCTTGGAAAGGATGCAGATCCCAGCCGGGGACATTCATTCGACTCGCGTTCTTGGCGGTGTTCAACAGCGTAAGTTGCCTGCGCAGCTTCACCGCATGTGCAGGTTGGATTCCCGCCTTGCTTCCGGTAAGGAAAAAGCTCTCCAGACCCGCGTGCCGGAACGACTGAATCATGCAAAGACTGTAGCGAGTAGCGCCTCACGCGTCAAGGGGACATCCTTCATATGCCGGGCGCCCCGAGTCTGGAGAACGATAATGGGGCCAAGCGGCAGCAGTAGGAAAGAGCCACGGTCATGATCCGAAGAATTTTGTTAGCGGGAATAGGTGTCTTGTTGGGAGTTGCAATCGTCTCAGCACAACAGACTTCTGTAGCGGTCAAAGCGGCAGTTGCCCCGCACTACCCTCCAATCGCAGTAGCAGCTAGAATCGCGGGCGACGTTGTCGTTCGAGTCGCGATTGGAACCGACGGTTCTGTACTTCATGCTGAGCCTCTCAGCGGCCCTAAGTGGCTGCGACAGTCTGCCATCGAAGCTGCTGAGAAATGGAAGTTCGAAGCCTCCGATCCGGCAACCCCGAACCGGAGTTCCGAGATCAAATTCTCCTATGCCCTTTTGTCCGAAGATGCCAAGGAGGAATCAGAGACAGAGTTCTTGCCGCCGGATGCTGTGGTACTGAGGCATCGCCCAGCGAAGCCGACCGTGAACTACTGAGCGCAGAGCATCCGTGCCGGGCGCTTCGGGTCTCGCTTTTGAGACCCGGGCGTCCACACACAGAATGATCCAGTCCGCTATTCTTCCTCTTCGTCCACCGGGCGCTTGGCGTTGGCCAGGATCTTGTCGGCTACCAGTTGGGGGACGATGTCGTAGTGGTGCATCTCCATGCGGTAGCTGCCTTTGCCCTGGGTCATGGAAGTGAGCAGGGAGCCGTAGGCAAGCATCTCGGCCATCGGGACTTCAGCGTTGATGACCGTGGTGCGGCCCTTGGACTCCATGCCCTGGACGCGGCCGCGGCGGCTGTTAAGGTCGCCCATCAAGGTTCCGGCAAACTCGTCGGGAGCCTCGATTTCGACCTTCATGACGGGCTCCAGCAGGCAGGGCTTACACAGTTCCATGCACTTGCGGAAGGCGATGCGGCCGGCCATCTTGAACGACATTTCGTTGGAATCGACGTCGTGGTAGCTGCCGTCAAAGACGGTAACTTTGAAATCCACAACGGGATAGCCAGCCAGGTAGCCGCGCGCCGCGGACTCGACGATGCCCTTTTCGACGGCGGGAATGAAGTTGCGCGGAATGGCGCCGCCGAACACGTCGTTCTCAAACTCGAAGCCGCCGCCGCGGGGCATGGGCTCCATACGAATCTTGCAGTCGCCAAACTGGCCATGGCCGCCGGTCTGCTTTTTGTGCCGGCCCTGGGCCTCGGCGCGGCCGCGAATGGTTTCGCGGTAGGGCACCTTGGGCGCCTTGAGCGTGACTTCAGCGTGGTAACGCTTCTTAAGGCGGGAGACGATAGTCTCGATGTGCGGCTGACCGGCGCCGGCAATCAGGAACTCGTTGGTCTGCGGGTCGCGGAAGAAACGAATGAGCAGGTCCTCTTCCATGAGCTTATGAATGGCGGGGGCCAGCTTATCCTCGTCGGCGCGGCTCTTGGGCTCAATGGCGTAGGTCATGGCGGGCTCAGGCAAAGCGGCCAGTTCGACCTGAATGTCTCCGCCCTTCTGGCCCAGCGTGTCGCCGGTGAATGCGTCGCGCAGCTTGGCCACGGCGCCCAAATCCCCCGCGTGGAGTTCGGGTACTTCGACGGCTTTGCGACCCTGCATCACACTCAGGTGGCTCAGCCGCTCCTGTCCCCGACGGGTGTAGTTTTCCAGGGTGGCGTCATTTCTGACGATCCCGCTGACCACCCGGAAGAAACTGATACGTCCGGCGAAGGGGTCGGTCATGGTTTTGAAGATCAATAAAGCGGTGGGCTCAGCATCGTCCACCTTGCGGAAAGAGATTCCGGATTCTGCTGAGGCGGACGCGTCGCCGCCATTGGCCGTGGCCTGCATGGCAAGGGACTTGACCGCAAGGGGCGCGCGCTCGACAGGCGAGGAGGCGTAGACCTTGATGAAGTCCAGCAGGTGATCTGTGGCCATGTTGGACAACCCGCTGGTAAACAGCACGGGGAAGATGCGGTCTTCGCGGATGGCCTCATGCAGCGCGGTGATCAGGTGCTGCTCGGGAATAGTACCCTCGGCAAAGTACATCTCCATCAGCTCGTCTTTGCCTTCGGCCACCAGTTCCACCAGCGCCTCATGGGCTGCTTTGGCCTGGGCGGCCAGGCTGGCCGGGATTTCGCCGGTGATCTTGCCGCGGCCGTCGCCCCCGGGGGTGTAATGGAAGGCCTCCATCGTCACCAGATCGACCACGCCATGAAAGCCCTCGGCGTCAGAGATGGGCAGCTGCACGGGCACGCAATTCCGGCTCCAGCGGTCGCGCACATCGTCAATCAGGGCGCTTAGTCCGCCGCCACCCCCGGCCTTGGGGTGGTCCATCTGGTTCACGACCACGATGCGGGGAACGGCCGCCTCTTCGGCATACCTCCACACCCGCTCGGTCACTGCCTCCACGCCGTTTTGAGCGTTCACCACCACCAGAGCTGTTTCTACGGGCAGCAGGGCGGCGCGGGCCTCGTGGGAGAACATGTGGAACCCGGGCGTGTCCACCAGGTTGATCTTGACGCCCTGCCACTCGGCAAAGGCCACAGCATTCTGCATGGTAGTGCCGCGGGCCACCTCTTCTTCGTCATAGGCGGTGGCAGCCGAGCCGTCTTCAACCCGGCCCTGGGTCGGGGTCATTTTGGCGGCATGCAGCATAGCGGCGATCAAGGTGGTTTTGCCGCTGTGCGCATGCCCCACTACAGCTACGTTGCGGATCTCACTTCCCTGGTAAGTTTTCATCGTGTTTCTCCTTGATGGTGCGAACCTGAATATGGCGAATCTGGATGGAGTGAATTTGGTCGCGAGGATACACCCGCGACAAAAGCGGTCTTCCCAGCCGCAGAATCGAGATGCCGGGCAGCCGCGATCGGGATGGATTCCCGCAAAAATGAAGCGGATAGTTGCAGATGAGAGCAGCGCAGGGACCCCATGCAGGCGTCCCTGGGGACGTCAGCGGGTCCGGATTGCCGGGCTGCAGGGCCCGGTCTGCCGTCTTCCTCGTCCATGCGGAGAGTCTCCGGCTGGTGGCCGGCGGAGTTCAGGGGGTGAATCCGCCGGCTGTCCATCGTCAAGAAGCGGATGCTATCACACGCGGAGTGTGAACGTCCTGTGACTTGACGCACAAGGCGGGCGTTGGCAGGCGGCATGGCCGCGGCAGCCTGCAGCCGGAGGGACTGCCCGGTCCTCGCCGGCTGGTCTGTGATACATTTTGCTTACTCTTTTCGCATTCCCCGGTTTCCATTGTTCTTCCCTTTTTCCTGGACTGCCTTGAGGTGAATGCCGATGTCCACTCCCGGCGACATGCCGGCCGACGCTGTTTCAGTCCCGGTTGCGCAGGACACATCGATTGGCGCCTCGGCGCTGCGCAAGGCAGGACTGCGCCTGATCCCGGTGATCTCGGTGGGCTACGGCCTGGCCTTCATGGACCGCATCAATATCAGCTTTGCCTCGCTGCGGATGAACAGCGACTTGCACTTCAGCGCCACGGTGTATGGACTGGGAGCAGGGTTGTTTTTCATTGGCTACGCGGTGTGTGAGGTGCCGTCGAACCTGTTGCTGCTGCGCTTTGGGGCGCGGCGCTGGCTGGCCCGCATCATGTTTACCTGGGGGCTGCTGGCCACGGCCATGATGCTTGTCCACACGCCGCTGCAGTTTTATGTTCTGCGGCTGCTGCTGGGCATTGCCGAAGCGGGATTCTTTCCCGGGGTGGTCTATTACCTGATGCTGTGGTTCCCGGCGCGGATGAGAGCGCGGGCGATAAGCCGCTTCTATATCTCGCTGCCGCTGAGCTCGGCGGTAATGGGATCGCTGGCCGGTTGGCTGCTGGGCCTGGATGGACGGCTGGGGCTGGCGGGATGGCAGTGGCTCTTCCTGGTGGAGGGCGTGCCATCGGTGCTGTTCAGCCTGGTGATCCTGCGCATGTTGCCGGACTGCCCGGCACAGGCCAAGTGGCTCACGGCGGAAGAGACGGCCTGGCTGCAGCGGCAGTTGGATGCAGATGGCGCGCAAGCGCATCTTGGACACCAGGCGGGGGTGCTGAAGGCGCTGCTGTCACCACAGGTATGGATGATCGGCATCTTCTTCTTTTGCGCCCTGACGTGCAGTTATGGCTATGGCTTTTCCGCGCCGGCGATCCTGCAGGCTGCAACCGGCTGGAACGTTTCCCAGGTGGGCTACCTGGTGGCGGCACTGGGCGTGGCCGGGGCAGTGGCCATGTTGTGGAACGGGGCGCACTCCGACCGCAGCGGGGAGCGGCGGCTGCATTGCATCGTGCCATGCGTGGTGATGGCCGCAGGCTACCTGGCGGCCAGCTTGGCAACGGAGTGGTGGCTGGTGGTGGCCTCGCTGGGGGCAAGTTTCATTGCGTTCAACGCGCTGCTGGGGCCAGCCGTGTCAGTGCCCACCGAGTTCATGGCGGGGCGGGCCGCGGCGGCGGGGATTGCGGCAATGAATACCATCACCATGTTCAGCGGATTTGTGGGGCCTTACTGGATGGGCGTGGTGAAGGACGCGACGGGGAGCTATCAACTAGGAGTGCGCGGGCTGCTGATACCCGCGCTGGCCGCGGCCGGCGTGATGCATCTGCTGACGCGGAGCCTGGCACGGCGCAAGGTAGCGCTGGCCGTGGGGCGCGCGAATCTGGCGGACGAAACGGCCTGAGCGGGGACTAGAGCGTTTTCGGCTTGACTGCTTACAGTCGAGATGGGGTACCCAGAGTTCTGTTCACACTCAAATCGAAAATGCTTTAGCGGCATGACGCTGCTACTGCCGTCTTGAACTTAACCGCTATTACACGTCGGCGGTGGCCGGCAGGATATCTTCTACATCGATCCACTGGGTGGGGTAGTTGCCGGTGTAGCAGGCGGTACAGAAGCCATTGCTCTCGTCGCTGTCACAGCACTTGAGCAGGCCGTCGAGAGAGAGGTAGGCGAGGGAGTCGGCCTCGATGAAGCGGCGAATCTCTTCGATGGACTTGTTGGCGGCAATCAGATCGCGCTTGCTGGGCGTGTCGACACCGTAAAAGCAGGGCGAGATGGTGGGCGGGCAACTGATGCGCAGGTGCACCTCACGCGCGCCCGCGCCGCGCACCATGCGCACGATCTTGCGGCTGGTGGTGCCGCGGATGATGGAGTCGTCGATGAGGACGACGCGCTTGCCCTCGAGGAGATTGCGTACCGGGTTCAGTTTGAGGCGCACGCCGAAGTCGCGCACCCGCTGCTCCGGCTCGATGAAGGTGCGGCCCACGTAGTGATTGCGGATAAGGCCGAAACGGAAAGGAATGCCGCTCTGATCCGCGTAGCCCAGGGCCGCAGTTACACCGGAGTCGGGGACAGGGACGATGATGTCCGCGGGCACGCCGGACTCGCGCGCCAGTTGGCGGCCCATCTGGTCGCGGCTTTCCTGCACCCAGCGGCCAAAGATGCGGCTGTCAGGCCGGGCAAAATAGACATGCTCGAAGATGCAGCTCGAGCGCGGGAAGCCGGTGGCGTATTGGCGGCTGGTGACGCCGTCTTCGGTGACCATGACCAGTTCTCCGGGCAGCACGTCGCGCTCATACTCGGCGCGCAGCAGGTCGAAGGCGCAGGTTTCAGAGGCGAAGACGATGGTGTCGGGGCGGTCGGAATTGCGCATGCGGCCCATGGATAGCGGCCGGAAGCCGCGTGGATCGCGGGCAGCGAAGATGCGGTCACGGGTCATCATCACAATTGAGAAAGCGCCTTCAATGTGGCTGAGCGAGTCGGCGATGGCGTCTACCAGGGTGCCGGCCTTGGAGTGCGCGATGAGCTGGACGATGATCTCGGAGTCGGAAGTGGTCTGGAAGTAAGCGCCGTCGCGCTCCAGGCGTGCGCGCACGTTGCCCAGGTTGACCAGGTTGCCGTTGTGAGCGATGGCGATTAGGCCCTTGGTGGAGTCCACACGAATGGGCTGGGCATTCAGCAGCGCGGAGTCGCCGGTGGTGGAGTAGCGGGTGTGGCCGATGGCCATCTGGCCGGGGAGTTTGGCTAGCACATCGTCAGTAAAAATCTCCGAGACCAGGCCCATGCCTTTGATATTGGCCAGATGCTGGCCGTCGGCGGTGGCGATGCCGGCTGACTCCTGGCCACGATGCTGCAGAGCATAAAGGCCGAGATAGGCCTGGCGGGCGGCGTCAGGATGGCCGTGGATGGCGATGACACCACACTCTTCTCGGAGCTTGGGATCTGTGCTATCCCAGGTCCGAAAATCCGGACCTGGGGCACCCGTGACTATTTCAGTTGTTGCGTCGGTCTTCCCTTCGACGCCTTGATAGAGGCGCTGGGTCATGCGGTTACCTCGCCGTGGAGTGTAGCTTCCAAGGCGGAGGCCCAGGGCTTGCGGAGTTCTGTCAGCGAGGCGGAGATAAAGGCGTCACCATATACCGAGAGTTCCAGGCGGTCACCGCCGGTGGCGCCGATGCGGGCGACATGGAAGCTGAAATGCTCGGCCAGCTCTTCGATTGCGGATATTTGGCTAGGCGCGGCGGATAGGAGCATGGTGGAGGCGGGCTCGGCGAAGAGACCGAAGAGCGGGTGAAGCAGGAGCGACTCGTCCTGTTCGATGCCGGCCCCAATGCCGTTAGGGAATGCGGCTTGTGCCAAGGCTACGGCAATGCCGCCGTCGGCGAGGTCGCGCGCGGAATGAACCAGTTCGCGGCGGGCCAACTCGATCAGCAGGGAATGGAGATCGGCTTCGGCTTCGAGATCCAGGGGAGGAGGTTGACCCCAGATGCCGCCGAGCACGACTTTTGCGTATTCTGAGGAGCCGAAAACGACGACTTCCGCAGCGGCGGAGCCTTCGGTCTCTGTCGGGTCTTCGGGATGGAGCGCAAGCGGATCGCCGAGTACAGGAGTGTAGGGATCGGCACTGCTTTCCACATGTTCAGCAGGGAATGGAACATGAAGGTTGGGATCGGGCTCCTGGCCGGCGGGGATGGGCCATAGGAGCAGAATGGCGTCTCCGGCGGCCTGGAAATGGGAGGGAACGGCCTGGGTTACGTCGTCCAGAATGCCCACGATGCCCAGCACCGGAGTGGGATAGATGCCTTCACCGCGGGTTTCATTATAAAGAGAGACGTTGCCGCCAGTGATGGGGGTGCCCAGGGCTGTGCAGGCTTCCGCGATGCCGTCGATGGCGGCGGAAAGCTGGGCCATGATCTCAGGCTTCTCGGGATTGCCGAAGTTGAGGCAGTTGGTGGCGGCCACCGGAGTTGCGCCGGTCGAAGCCACCTTGCGCGCCGCTTCGGCCACGGCGTGCATCGCGCCGAGTTTCGGATCGAGATAGGCCCAGCGGCCATTTCCGTCAAGAGCCATGGCCAGCCCGCGCTCGTGACCGAGGGCGCCGGTTCCCTTGATGCGCATGACACCGGCCTCACCGCCGGGGCCCTGCACGGTATTTGTCTGCACCATGGTGTCATACTGCTCGTGGACCCAGCGCTTGGAGCAGACGTTAGGACTGGCGAGCAGTTTCTTGAGGTCGGCCAGATAGTCGCGGTCCCGGTCCAACTCCGCCTGCGCCTGGTCCGGCGGGTCGAGGGGAACCGGCGCCTTCCACGTTCCCACGGGGCGATGGTAGAGGGGCGCGTCATCGGTGAGCGACTGGTTGGGAATATCGGCGACGAGTGCGCCATGGTGGCGAATGCGCAGGCGCGGCTCCGGCTCGACTGTGCCTACGATGACCCCATCCAGGCCCCACTTGGCAAAGACCCGCAGCACCTCAGCTTCGCGGCCCTTGGTAGCCACCAGCAGCATCCGCTCCTGGCTCTCTGAGAGCATGATTTCGTAGGCGCTCATGCCGGTTTCGCGCTGCGGCACCAAGTCGAGTTCCACATCCAGGCCCACGCCGCCGCGCGCGCCCATCTCGCAGGTGGAGCAGGTGAGCCCCGCCGCGCCCATGTCTTGTATGCCGACGATGGCGCCGGTCTGCATGGCCTCAAGGCAGGCCTCCAGCAGCAGCTTCTCCATAAACGGATCGCCGACCTGCACATTGGGCCGCTTGGCCTCGGAGCCCTCACTGAACTCCTCGCTGGCCATGGTGGCGCCGTGGATGCCGTCTCGCCCGGTCTTTGCTCCCACGTAGATGACTGGGTTGCCGGCGCCGGTGGCCTTGGCATAGAAGATCTCGTCCTTGCGCACCATGCCCAAGGCAAATGCATTGACCAGCGGGTTGCCGCTGTAGCAGGCCTCAAACTTGGTTTCGCCGCCCAGGTTAGGTACGCCAAAGCAGTTGCTGTAGCCGGCAATGCCGCTGACCACACCCTCGACAACGGCGTGGTTCCGGGCCACGAGCTTGCGTTCTTCAGCGTCCTGGCCAGCTTGTTCGTTGATCTCGCCAAAGCGCAGAGAATCCATCACCGCCAGGGGGCGCGCACCCATGGTAAAGATGTCGCGCAAGATGCCACCCACGCCGGTGGCCGCGCCCTGGTAAGGCTCGATGTAACTGGGGTGGTTGTGGCTCTCAATCTTGAAAGCGCAGGCCCAGCCGTCGCCCACGTCGATGATTCCGGCGTTTTCCCCCGGCCCCTGGACGACACGGTCGCTCTTGGTGGGCAGCCGCTTCAGGTGGACACGGCTCGACTTATAGGAGCAGTGCTCACTCCACATCACGCTGTAGATGCCCAGTTCGGTGAGAGATGGAACGCGGCCAAGTGCTGCCAGAATGCGGTCATACTCATCCGCGGTGATGCTGTGTTGAGCCAGCAACTCCGGGGTTATCGCAGCAGGCTCGGGAACAATTGCAGAGGAGGCGTTGGTCATCACGATTGCCTCCATTGTCGCACGGGATTCACGAGGGGAGTCGGCGTGAAGCGTGTGGAAAGGCGGTGCGGAACTGCCGGCCATAGCGCCGCAGGCAAGGCCTGTGCGATACTTTTCCTGCACCACCCCACCCCGGCCGGGATGGCGGAACTGGCAGACGCAGCGGACTCAAAATCCGCCGACCCTTGCGGTCATGGGGGTTCGACCCCCCCTCCCGGCACCAACAAAATAAAGGATTTACATGGAAAATGGCCTCCCTTTCACGGGAGGCCATTTCCGTCTGGTGCATGTTTTGGTGCATGTTGTGTTATTCAGTGCTTGTGCGCGGCTGGCCGGCCCCGGCGATGCGCTCGACCACCGAGAGCTGGTGTTCCGGCGACAGGTGGCTGTAGCGGGCCGACATGGTGATTGTCTTGTGTCCGGCCGCCTCCTGAATCTCCTTAATCGACGCCCCCACCATTGCCAACCAGGAGCAGAACGTATGACGGTTCGAGTGCCACACGTATCCGGTGATCTTGGCATCCGCAAGGCAAGGTTGAAACCAGGACCGGGTGTCGAATCTGCCCTTTGAGCCCTCTCGGGGAAACACCGGGTCAGTGGGGCGCTGGCGAGGCATTTTCTTCGATTCAATTGCTGCCACGGCGTCTGCGTTCAAATGCACTGTCCGGGCGGAGCCATTCTTGGTTTTCGTCAGTTCGACTGAACGGCGGTTGAGATTCACCTGGCCCCACGTCAGAGAGTACTGCTCGCTGAGCCGCATCCCGGTGTGAATGCTCACTACGAACTCAGCCAAGTGCTCTGGGAACCGCTGGGCAATAATAGCATGGAGCCTGTCGAACTCCTCGCGGCTCAGGAATCGCAACCGGCCGGTTCCCTCTTTCCGCTGCCGCACCAGTCGGGCAGGGTTGACATCCACTTTGCCGTTTCGGATGGCTTCGCGGTAGATGAGACTCAGGAATGCCCTGTACCTGTTGACCGTAGCAGACGTTTTGCACCTTTTCGACAGCCACCGATCAATGTCTTGCGGGGTGATCTCCGAAGCGATGCGCGTCCCCATCGCCTCGCGCAGGATGCGAGCTTTGCATTCATAATCACGCACACTCTTGTTGTGGGTGCGGGCAAACTCAAGGGCGCCGTCGATCAGGGCGGAGAGTGTCACCTTACCGTTTCGCAGGTCGGGCAGCTTGATGCCTCGTCTCGCGTCCGCCTTCCGGATGCGATAGAGGTCGATGGCCGCAGAACGCGCCCCTACTTTCTCCCGGTGCTGCTTGCCGTCCTGGTAGAAGTTGATCCACCACAAACCTGACCCTTTCGGACGCTCAAAAATGCCCCTTACTGGTTTCACTTCTCGTCTTGCCATTGCCTTACTCCCGTCTGGTGCCTGTGTTATCGGACTATCATTATTATAAATCCGATAAAACAAGCACTAGCAACAAAATGTGTAGCCCGGATCAAAAGTAACCTCTTGGTCTCACACCGGAGAGTCCTTTGACATCGAAGGCATTGGTTGGCACACCTTCCGACACATCCATTGACGAAGATACTGACTGTCGCGACATGCGAAAATCGATTAGAAAGGCACGGCCGGTGTCAACTCTTTTCTTTTCGTATTCGCATGCTGATGAGGATCTTCGGGACCAGTTGGAGATGCATCTTTCTGCCTTAAAGCGTCAGGGGCTCATCAGTTCATGGCATGATCGCCGTATAACCGCTGGATCCGAATTTGCAGCGCAAATAGATCAGCATCTCGACGCGGCCGATCTGATTCTGTTGCTTATCAGCCCCAATTTCATCGCTTCGGAATATTGCTACGATCTGGAGATGACGCAGGCCATGGAGAGGCACAGGAATGGAGAAGCGCGAGTGATCCCGGTGATTCTGCGTCCCTGCGACTGGCACGATCTCCCGTTCGGGAGGCTTCAGGCCGTGCCGAAGGACGGCAAAGCAATCAAGACATGGCCCGACATCGATGAAGCGTTCTTGGATGTCGTGAGAGCAATCAAAACCGCTCTGCAGTCGGTGCGCGTAGATGCGACTGCTGTACTAGCGACCGCAGCGATCCCGGAGGCCCCTTTTTCCGCCACTCCAGTAATCCGCTCCAGCAATCTCCGCATCCGGAAAAAGTTTACGGACTTCGACAAGGATCGCTTCAGGCATGAGGGATTTGAGTACATCGCGAAATTCTTTGAAGGCTCCCTGCTGGAACTTGTGACCCGCAATCCCAACCTCGATCAAACGTTTCGAAGAATCGACGCAAACCAATTCAGCGCTGCCGTGTACCTGGACGGTGATAAGGTCTGCCAAGGTTCAGCGTCGATCTCGGGTGGCGTCATGGGGAGTAACAGTATTGAGTACGCTATGACGGATGACGCGAGGTTCGGTGGCATGAATGAAGCCGTCTCGGTCAAAGCCGACGATCAGATGCTCTACTTCGAAGCACTGGGCATGCAATCCTATGGGCGCCAAAAGGAAAAGCTCACCCTTCAGGGTGCCGCGGAATTCTTCTGGGGGTTGTTCATTCAGCCACTTCAGCCGTGACGGCTTCCATTCTATAGGGAGTATTTTTTGGACCCGGAAAACCACTTTCGAGACGTTCATTGTCCGGTCCTGACACAGACGTGAAATTGCAATCCGGATGGCCGACGAAGAGAATGTTGTGCAAGTTCAGGATCAACTGGGCCTTCAATTCCCAATCCTCAGTTCAGGCAATGGTCTGTTGGCAACAGTTGAGGTTGACGTACCCGGTCACGCTATATCAGTTAAACAATTGATAAGAGAATGGTGTCCTATTATAGGTTACGGCCGATAAGGCGTGCTAGAAGGCACGACTTTGACTTCCGAGGTTGCGAAGAATTGCTTCAAGCCACGAGCATATAAGAGCGTATTGACGGCGATTTCGGTCGCAGATGCATCTCCACTTGGCCCAATATGGATTGCGTTAGGCACAAACTTACCGCCGTGCAAAACGAGTGGCGCACTGAGATAGGGAACCAACCCAAGTCGGCCTTCGCGGAACAGAATGCGTCGTGACTCACTTGAAACTAAGACTAACGGTTTGATCAACCTCCATTCAGCTTCTCGAACAAATCCGGGGTGCTTAAGTGCCGCTGCCGTGATGAGTATCTTGTTTATTGCCTCCTCATTAAGCTCGCCGTCGGATTGGCAGAAAGCATCAATCGCAGCACTTGCCAATTCCACCTGACGTGTTCTGTCGTATACGCAGCGAACGAGCGTAAAGCCCGCTGCGCGGGCCGCCTCAAAATGTTCTGGAGATAAGCCCAGAGCAAAGCCGTTCGACGGTCCCGAATATGCCATCCACTGGCTCAAGAGATCACCTTCTTCCGAAAAGGACGCAACAAATACCTGCGCGTCCTTAGCAGTAGATGGCAGCTGTTCTAGTAATTGCCCATACATGGTGTTCCACGGGCCTTTTTCAAAATTCAACCGAACACGGAGCTGTTCAACCATGAGCTCAATCGCATAGCGAAACTCCATCGAGTCGTTTAGATGGTACGCACTACTGGCATAAATATTGCCTTTGTCCAGAATTCCTAACAGACCCCGCGCTGACGTGTAATGAAAGAGTGTCGTTGTCGGAGAACCTTGCAAGAACTCATCTATCAGTCGCATCTTTTCTCCAGGGGTATCCATAGAAGTTACAATTCTCGTCGAGGAAGCTTACGGCAAACCGCCGAGGCGCGTTTCCAGGGTAGCCCAACCTGGAAGCGTCAATTGGGCTGAAAGCGCCATTCCAGTTCAATTTCCGGCTTGATTATCACTCTTTCGCTACCGTGCCCAACACAGGAGGCCACAGGAAGCGGCTGGAGCGACGGGCATCCGATGCCTCTCGAGAATGATCCTGAGCACAACCTTATGCAAAGCTCAGTTTTCTGCAAGTTGTTTGAGCCAGAGCATCAGTCGGCGCGTTGAATTGGTGGATCTCGGTCTGCAGTGCCATTATCACCGGCTCGAAAGGAGTCCTGGATATCTTCCTATCGATCTGCGATAAACCGCCATGTATAAGTCGTTGACATGCTCTCACTGCTTCGGGGGTTCCCAGGAGAAACTGAGAAATATAACGGCAGCGCAAGCTGCACCGAGTGCTGAGACGAATTGCCAACCGTTCGCTTTCCGTGGATCTCCGTAGTCTGAGATACCTCGAAAAATACACCAGGGAAGCTTCGCGAGTTCAGCAGCTTGAGCGAATCCGCTGTCCTCCATGGCTACAGCCCGAATTCGCTCGTCTAAGCGGCGCATGCGATTCGCCGTGCCATCTGCAATCAGCTTCTCTCCGGCTGCAATAGTTCCGTCGTGGACCTTCGGGGAATGCGCATTACCGTAGGAACCGGGTAGGAGGTCGTGCGCAACTCCCTTGACTATCTTATCGAAAAACCGAGTGAATCTCGGTTCGTTCATTCTTTCCAGGGCAATCTTCACGACTTTTCTCGTCGAAATGTACTTCGGTCGCGGCCGTTGTCTTCGAAACCAGGTGGTGAGTCCCCACCATTTCAACACTTCAAGCCTGTGTTCCTCGTAATCGTAGACTTGATCTGCATATACGACATCGCCTAACATCACCTTTTCGCTTGGACCCGCTGCAATCCCCACTAAGACCAAAGCGTCTATGTCATAGTCGCTCAACATGTGTTCGACGGCAATCGCACAAGGGACATTTCTTGCTTCTGCAACCATTGTTACAACGATTTTGAGCGGACGGCCAGCCGGACGCACAATATCAGCTATCCAATACGAAAACTCTCCACTTCTCTCATCAGGGGGGGCGTCCAATGACCGCCCAAGTGCAGTCAACACCGCCTGGAGTTCCTTGCCAATGACAGTCACAATACCCACATCTTTATGTTCTTTTCTGGCACGCCTCAGTACGTCGAAGTCGGAGAGATTTGCAGTCGCTTTAATAAATACGTCCTTCACCTCTTCGGGCAAAATGCAAGGGAATGCCTCGGCAATCACGAGAACGCGCTCAAGAGTGTCCAGATGAGGCAACCGCCAACACAGATCACGAAGGACGATGGAGCGTACGATGTCATTTGGAATCTGGCCAGGCCGCGACAGGAAGTGCACTAGCGCACGGCAAGAACAATCTTTGGACTCTTCTCTATCGAATCCCGACATTCTAGCTCTCCTTGTATAAGACACGCGGAACTGGCCATTCGTACAGCGCTAGTTTCTGTATACTGTCGATTGCAGGCATGTTCCAATCGGGATTGAAGTCGACGACGCAAGCGTAAGCCAGCGGTTGATTCCCTGTTTGCTTGATTAACTCAATCAGTGTCTTGCATGTGGAGCCGGACCCATTGAAGATGTCGACAACAACTCCAGCGGTTCCCCTGAGGTCGCGGAGTTGGTCAGCCCACGATTCGCCTGCACTTGACTCAAGAATGTCATTCCAAGAGTTATTGGCCATTTGAGCGGATTCGATTCGCGTTCGCGGAACGCTCACAATAGACAAATCATCTTCAGCAGAATCATAAATTCGCTGGCACACGGATGATGAATCGGCCTCCGCCGGGTGAATGAGGAACCAAGCTTCCGGGACGCCGTGTTCAACAAGGGACCAATATAGTTTGTACCCAATCCAGTCGCCATATCGCTTGAGCATTTCTGTGAAGTTCGGAAGCCATTGATACTGCCTGCCAACGGTTTGTGGAACTTCTAGCTTCGGTTCTTCTGTCCATCCGACATCGGCGATCATATAGTGGAGATCATAGGACCGCATCCTGCTTAGTCGTTCAGGACCATCTCCTGTAAATGGCAGTCGAAGTGAGCACTGCGGACACGTAAGTGCGCCCGGTTCCCTGGGCCGTGTTATCAACGCGCCAATCCGTACGTCTGGATCCGGTAGGTGTCCGCCGTGTTTACTTACGGCTACGAATACATCGTCGGCTATTTCAATACCAAGGCTATGGAGATCCTCTGCATAGTATCTAAGGGTCTCACCGGATTCGATCGCATCCAGGACGACAACAACGGGACCCAGGGGTCTTATCTGTCCTGCCAAAGTTTCGCTGGAGAAGACATCAATAATTCGTTCGGCGCGGATGTCGAGCCCGTCCGCGTGCGCGACAACGACATCTCTCATCAAATCGTTGCATTTCAAGTCGTAGAGAATTGCTCTCGCCGCACAGTCGTTCATATCCCACCATTGTTGGAACGCCTGAAGCATCTCGGTACCACAGTCGTGGATGAAATAGGAGTAATGCCTGCAACGCAGGTTTCCACTTCGCGGATGCAAAGTAGCGAAGTGCCCCAATCTACGCACGCTTTTTCTCTCAATTCTGGTCTGAAAATCACCGTAGGCGGCGACCCGCAAAGTCTCGTAATCAGGTCCAATGTTCCGATGTACTTCGCCCTTGCCTGGCTCATAGGCATAAACTGAACCGTCGTTTGAGATCAAGTGCACAACGGGTGGCTGGTTCCCCGTTATCTCGTCAAGATGCCTCAGCTTGCTGCGGAATGCCCCCTGACTTCCGGGCATCTTCGGCAACAAAAGGACGAATTCATTACATAGGCCGCTTGAACACGCCTCGGCGATACCAGAGATCAGTTCGAGGAGTAGAGGATCCCGCAAGAGGAAGTATGGAGTAGAACAAAGGTCAACGAGGCAAAGGTCCGTTGAGCCGGGAATGCTCGTTGATATCGTGCGGAGATATTCGACTATTCTTCGGGGCAGGACACGGGGTTCGTGCACCGCCTCGTAATGGCTCACCGGCACACCATATGAAGAATGGGAGTTCGGTCGCTGTTTCAGCTTCGCGGCCATTAACTCATGGAAGCATACTTGCTTAGGTGTGAGGTCAAGACCGCTTATTGCACCTATCTGAATGTGAAAGGAGGCAACGTGCAAGTTCCTCCTCCTTAGCTTCGAATTTGTGCCTGCACAGGAATTTGAATCGCCAGAAGGTTGCCTCTAAAAGAAGGCATGTGTTTCTCATACTGCGTGATCTTGCACTTGTACCTAGCACCGTGCTGCTTGCGATAGGTATCATGCGCCATTTCTATCAGCATGCGGTAGTTGCCGCTCCGGATGAACAGACTTCCACCAAACTGATCAAGCACGGTGCGGGTCAGTGCGTAAAGGCCCATCCCTGGTGCGCCACCAAGGATATCCATTAAGTTCCCAAACTCTCCCCCGCCTTCGATTGCTTCATCGAATGCAAGCACCTTTGGAACGATTGTTCTGACTGCCCGGGTGACTCCCGGGAACAAGCTTGCTAATAGGACTCGTGGCTCAGTGGCAACTTGCTGTGTAATCTCAGTTGCCTGATCGACGATATGGTGTTCCGATTTTGTCTTGGTGAAGTTTCGAATAGTAACATAGACTTTATCCGACATGAACGAAGGCAGACCAAAAGCTCTGATTGGCCTGCCTTCCCGAAGAGCCGCCATCAGAGTGAACGCAATTCCATCTCCATCATCCCAGAGGCAAATGCGAAGAGATCCACTCTGGGCACCAGGGCGCTCTCCCGGGCGCTCAAATTTAGAAACCGACAATATGACCGACGCTTTAGGATGTCTGACAGCATTGCTCATAGCCTCGTAGATGACCACGCGAGCAACTTCGTCTTTGGTCGAACCTCCCGGCAGATGCTTCTCGAGAACCTGCTGAATCAAAGGCCGTGTCCATTTCTTCCCCTCTTCCCTCGCTGCGCTTGCGAGTTTGCCCTCCGGACCTATTCTCTCTGCGTCGGAATCTTTGAAGGTTGTGAACTCGAAGAAGTTTCGGGACGTCTTCTTTCCAGGCTCCCAATCGGGATCAAACTCGAGCTTGCTTAGCGCGTCCCCTTGACCCGTATAGGTCTCTTGCGGTTCTCCTATGAATCGTTGATCTTCACTGACAAGAAAATTAGCGATATTGCGGCCAGTGCTTGTCAGTACTGCCTCCGCAAAGCGCCAGACTTTGAAAAAATCTCGTACCCGCCGATCCGACGGGAGGGCAATAAATGTCGGCTGACACTGTTCCTCCCTCTGCACTAGGGTGGCAACACAGTTGACCAATGCCGCAACCTCGACAAAATCGGCTGCCCCGAAGTCGATTAGCATCGGGCGATCGGAGGTGCCTCGACTGTAAAAACGATCGAGTTGCGATTCAAAATCGTCGGCCAGAACTGTGTCAGCAAGCGGGAGACATGCGTCTTTCACGAATGACGACACCCGCGGGGCCGAAGAGCGCATTATATTCACCGGCATGCGAGACTTTCACTCCTGTCCTCATTACCAGGACGCACACGACCCAATGGAACAAATCGGGAACTGAGGGGCCTAAGCACTGGAAAGAATCACTCTAACAGGATCATTGCGTTCGCAAAACGAAATTGTAGGCCAAAGTTCAACAATATGCGGGATTCCGTGCCTTTGGCCTGAAAAGTTCGCAAAACGCGCCTCCTTCAAGAGCCCATCATTGACCTTATCCTTTTGTTTGCATTGGTATACAGGAGAGCCTTGGGAGAGCGCACGTAAGAAGCACGCGAGAGTGTTCCGTCGGGCCAAACAGGGATGTTGCCGGGAGTCCTTCTGGGTTCACGCTAATCGCCAAGTCATGAACTGAGATTGGGCACTTTGCGAATTCCAGCAACTCAGACGAGTTTTAGAAGGGTTCAATATTCCCGCGTCGGAGGCCATGCAGATCGAGCGTTTCATTGGCCTCTATGATCTCGGGGGATTCTGACATTGCGATGGACAAATCGGCGTAACCGATTTGTTGTCACAGACGTGAAAGTCTCGCCCCAAATCGCAACCCTAACGAACTGCTGAGAATCAGAATGCATCGGAACGAATCCCAGCAACCGCCACGAACAGCTTAACTGCTCCGCAGATGTCCGCAAGGTCTGAATCCATTCGCGGCTGTAACAACCAGCGGCGTGCAGAGTGATACAACCGACCTCCTCGGGGAGCTTATGACGATTTCTTTGTATTTTCAGCCTCTTGCCGCACAACCGCAAAGCGGGGACTGACACCACGATGTCCAGTTTTATTGCAGAAAAACTTGACACACGAGCAGTGATGAAAGATACTGGCGCGGCCATAACAAACTCACTGATTTCGGCAGGTGTACCTGCCTAAATCATTGATTCTATTTGTTCGCCAAGACGGGATTTGAACCAGGTCGAGAGATCACTGTACTTGTACTTTCGTTATTTTCCATTTCTGGAAACTGTATTTATAGGAAAATTTTCCTTTACATCGACTTTCCGGTAGAGGAAAATAGTGCCATGTTGCGCCCTACACCAACGACCGAGGCTGCCATCATCCGCGCTCTGGCGGAGCAGGTGCCATTCGCGCAGTTGCCGGGAGTTCGCGCTGCCGACGTGACCGAGAGCCGACCATTCGACATTCGCTTTGACCTTGAGTCCGGGCCGAACAAAGTTCCCGTCTTCGCAGAGATCAAACAGACGATAAGTCCCAAACAGCTCGAAATCATTGCTCCGTGGATTGCGCGCCTGAAAGCAATTGAGAAGGACGCCGCATTCGCCATCATCTCTCCAGTTCTATCGCCACAGGCACAGGCCTACTGCATAGACGCGGGGATTGACTTCATAGATCTTGCAGGCAACATTTCCATCAATGTTCCGGGCAAATTCGTCCTTCAACGGACAGGCTTGCGCAGCAACGATTCGGCCCAAACGACCGATCCCGCTCGCGAGGTGAATGTCTTTTCCGGTCGTTTTTCGCGTGTACTTCGGGTTCTCCTTCAAAACCCGCGGCCGTGGACACTTAGCGAGATCGCACGGGAACTCGAGAGGGAATCCAGCAGTAATCCGGTCGTCTCCCAGATGGCGACCGACCGCAACTCTGGCAACACCTTCACCATTAGTTTGGGGAGCATATCAAAAGCTCTCAGCACACTGGAAGAGCAGCTTTGGGTTCGACGGCGCGGTTCCTCTGTGCTACTTCCGGAGCCGAAGCGCCTATTGGTTGCATGGGCCGCCAAGTACCGCGAGCGCTATCGCCCGCGTTTGCGGAACAGCGTTACCTACCCTAATCCCTACGGAAGAGATCTGGCGAGTGTCAAAAACGCGCTAGCATCCATGTCTCTCGGCGCATTTGCTTTCACAGGGCCTGCCGCAGCCACTGTACGCGCGCCCTTCATCGATCTCGACACAATCGATATCTATCTCCCCTCCCCAGATCAGAAGCAAAGGCTCAAGAGCCTTGCAAGCCAAAAAACAGATGGCCCCTCTCTCCGCTTCCTTGAGCCATATGATCTCGGAGTATTCATGTACGCCAAGGAGTACGAAGGCATTCCGACAGTGTCGGATGTCCAGGCGTACCTCGATCTGACGGCTCGCGGCGGACGGGATCAAAAGCAGGCGGACTACCTGTTCGACAACATAATTGAGCCAATGTGGAAGGCGGCATGATTCCCGAACCACAAAAGACATATTTGTTGGAACTGCTCGCTGCGCTTGGTCCCGCCGCGAACGAATTCGTTCTGGTCGGTGGCCAAGCCTTAAAGTTCGTCCTGGCAGAGGCTAGAGCCACAAGAGACTTTGATTTCCTTCTCGATGCAATTGCACTCCGGGAGAACCCAGCAAACGTGGCTGAAAAACTGGCAGCGCTACACTATACCGTCGTTCCCGAATCGCGGAATTTCCAGTTTCAGAAGCCGATCCCCGGTACCAATGAAATCATGCGAGTTGAATTCATGGCGCCGCAGGAATTGAAACGGGGAAATGATTTCCGAATTGCAATTGAAAAAGAGTTGCACGCACGAGAATGCCTCGGCGGAACAATCGCACTGCAAGAATCTGATTTACACGAAGTAACGGGAGCGCTGCCAGACGGAACACCCGCTCAAATCAATCTTCGCGTCACCCGCCCACACGCACTCGTCTTGCTAAAACTCCTAGCACTCGATGATCGATACAGGAACGTCCGAGGGCCGGAACATGCCGCGCACGACCGCGACGAAGCCAGAGTCCATGCATCCGACATCATCGCCATTCTGAATGCAGCAATCGACATCGCAGCCTTTCGAGAAGCGTTCTACAGCCAATTCGCGGGAGACCCCGCTCTAGGAATACGTGTCACAGACCACCTGCGGGATTATTTTCAGGAAGATACCAGTCCCGGCATCCTGCTCTACGAGGAGTCGTTGCGCACCGGCGCTCCTGTCGACCGCAACGCCAGGACTCAACTGGCGGACGAACTGCGACGCGCGTCCCGTATGATGACGGAGATTATTCCATCTGGATCCTTTTCGGCGCTGCGCTTCGCGGTCGATGATATTTGCAACATCGATCAGCGTCGGGGGCTCGCCGAAGATTTTCTGCAAGGACTAATGAATGCCGGAGTACCTGTCAGCTCTGAGCAGGCGATCCAGTTCTTTCCGGGAGAGGTCTTCGGCGGTGCATACCGTCGAGGCGATGTTTTCAAGACGAGTGCATACGAAGAAGTAAGGAAGCTTAGTACGGGTGAGCAAACGCTTATGGCTGGCTATTGGCGAATCCGATCCACCGCCTTGCTCAATGATGAGGGCTTCAAAGTGCGCTTCGGAGTAATTTGGAAGTAAGACCCAGTTCTTTCCGCAACTCAACATCGCTCTAGCCAAAATGACGCAATCGTTTAAGACAATCCCGAACCGAGACGCAAGCGCAACCATCCAGGGATTCCTCTATCAGATCGAGCAGACAATTCTGCATTGGCTCAGGCTTGCAGATGACGAAGTGCTCGAACTTGAATGCGGTGAAGATCTCGACATTGTCCGCAAGGCTTTCTTGGACGAAGACTCCTATCGAATGTTAGGCCAAATTAAGCTGCGTACTGCAGCCATTAGTCTTCACAATTCAGACGTAGTTGAAGCCCTCGTGAATTTCTCCCGTCACAGACGGAATAATCCTGATCACAAACTGCAATTTCGCTTTATCACTACTGCTAAACCGACTGTAGAAAGAAAGCGAAACGAAGGACAGCAAACCCCAGGCTTGCTCCTGTGGAGCGCGATTTCTAACAACACAGGTCTTATCCCAATCTCCGAGACAGAGATACAGCAGATTCGCTCCTTAATGTTGAAGAGCACCCGCCCATCGAAGGTTGCTCGCCAAGATTGGGATGCTTTTAAGGCGCTGTGGGCCTCTGGTGACCATGAAGTCCTTCCTTTTGTCTCCGCTGTGTCCTGGAGTTTGTCAACCGGCGGAATCGATCAACTGGTCGCTGAAATAGAGTCTGCACTGTCGGGAAGTCTCGGTGTGCTACAACATGCCGTGTCCGATGCCCACATGCGCCTAGTGTTTTATGTTCTCAATAGGCTCTCAACTGGGGGAGAAAAGCGGCTGACCCGAATGGAGTTGATGAGCGAAGTAGCAAGAAGCGAGAACCTTGCGGTCAACCCAGTGCTTCTCCAAGTCGTACGCGACGCACTTTTGGACCGAGAACAGTTATCGCGAATCGAAGCCGGTTTAAGTGCAATCACGGAGAAACTTTCTAAGGTAGAAATCGGTTCTCAACTGCACGATGTTCAAGTCGCCCCATCAGTTCCGCAGGTAACAAAGAATGAGATACCCCCTCTCGTCGTAGGAGCGAGCCGAAGAGCCAGCAACGTTGATCGTTTACTGGAAGTGCTCAAGCAAGTTGCCTGGCTGCATCTCATCGGGTCTAGTGGAAGCGGCAAAACACACCTTGCTGCGCTTGTCGCAGCGAGATTGGCCCACCCGGTCTGGATTGATCTGCGTACCACTTCTCTTGAACAGGCCCGAAAAGTGCTCGATTCTTGGCTGGCCGTGAATCAAGCACTGACTACAGATTGTGCAACGATTCCCGCTGCAACCGATCCCCAGAAGTCACCGGAAGACACAGTATTCCTCATTGATGACCTCGATCCTGAAGGCGACATAATAACGACTCTGATCAATATCTCACGCCAACAGTTCGGGCGTTCGGTCAGGATCGTTTCTATATCCGGGCTCACACCTTATCCTTCGCCAAAGGAATACCTCGGCTCGCTTTATCTCGAAGTTCGAGTGCCTGGATTCTCCGACGAAGAACTCTCGGAATACTGCCTCCAGCGCGGGGCACCACAGTCCCTGTTAGATCGCAAATTCCTGGCCGCAGCGGGCCTCGCGACAAGGCATCATCCACAACTCATATCAGCCCTGGTCCAGTTCTTATCCGAGCGGTCATGGAATTATGACGAAGCCACTATGAAAGAAGTGCTTCGGGGCGATTTTGCTGAAGATCTCGCGGTGCACACGCAGCGCATTCTGATTCGTACTGTGTCCGAGCCCACACGAAATTTGCTTTATCGGCTCAGTGTTATCGGCCCAGTGGTATCGCGCGATGACGTAATCCTCGCCGGCAACGTCCCGCCGGCTATTAGTCTGCCCGCAGAAAAGCTCGCTGAATGCATTGGACCGTGGATTCAACCAATCACTCAAAGCGTATACATGCTCTCACCGCCAGTTGCCCAATTGGCGCCTGCCAACCTCTCGCAGGAGATGAGTGCAGAGCTGCATCGCCGGAAAGCTGCGTCAGTTGTGAGTCTGCGCCCTCTCAATCAATATGATGCGCGCATCGCAATTCAACACTTCGAGGCAGCCGGAGACTATCGCGAGGCCGCTGAATTGCTGCTTATCGCGCTAAACGGACTGAAAGATGAGAAAGCGCGAGATATCGATGACGCGGGACTCACCGACCTGTGGGCCAAGGACGGATTTCCCGACGCCATCCCTAAGGACCTTGGAATCATCATCAGGGCGTTTCAGATTATCGCTAAACATGAAAGGCGATCGTCGTTCCGTAATCAGCTTGTAGAGCTTAACACCCTTGCCGTTGGGCTTGTCGAGATTGACCCTCTCGCTGTCTTCTCCGCCTGCTCAATGGTTGCCGTGAGGTTGGCCCTCGATGTGTTCGACGTAGCACTCGAACTTGGGACAATTGCTCTTCGACTGGAATCGCGGATAACAGACCAACTCCCAGTGTTGGATCACGATCTCGTCGAGATCCTTTGGCTGATATTGTCATCCGCCGAGAGGCCTGAAGAAGTTGAGCATTGGTTGACAGTAGCTGGCAAACTCAATGCGAGCCAAATCGCCCGTCTCATCAGCTGTGAAATGGCGGCTAGCACAGCACGGTTCGTGTGCGATCGGTTATGGATGAAAGAGGAAGATCGCCCGAAAGAAGAGCAACGCTGGGCTGCGCTCGATCGGAAGATCGAATTCCTTGAAAATCTCGCGAACTCAGCAAGAGTAGACATCATCTTTGTTACGCTCCGAAGAGCACGAATTGTAATCACCTCTACACACCTAAACGACTTTTCCAAAGCGGTGTTCCTAGCTGAGGAGCGAATCAGTCGCGTCCCTTCCAGAGATAGCCGGAGCGATTTTCTCTTCTCGTTTACGCTTGGCCTTGCTGCCCGCGATTTGAAGAAATGGGCAGAGTGCGAGCTTTGGCTCAGCCAAGCAATTGACAGATCTGAAGCTGGTATCGCTAATGGATATGGCGAATTCGTTGTTCGCGCATATCTATATCGCTCCGAGGCTCGCCTGCAGCTGAATAAGCAACGCGACCAAGATCTGCGCACGGCGGTGGATTACGCACGCGCTATGCCAGAGGTTAATGAGCTGCTTCTCATTCGGGCCCTTGGTGAGTATGCCATTTACCTCTGGTCCTGCGACGACTTTGAAGCTTTCTATGAAGTGTGGAACGAGGCAGTCGAGCGCGTAATTGGTGCGAAAGCAGATTCAATCCTCTGGAAGGAACTATTCATATTAGTCGGAAATAACTCAGCGTATTGTGCCTACGAACTCAAAGGTGTACCGGCCGAAATGCAAATGACCAAACCATTCGCCGGCATGTACCTTATTTATTCTCCGCGTTTGCACGAGCTATATTCATCGGAAGTAGAGTGGATGATGGCAGCATCGATGATTGGCATTGCTGAACGCTGTCGCAGATTTGGTGATTGTGGCAAATGGGCACTTAGAACGGTTGAAATGGCCGCAGATTCGCAATTCGGAGCGAATGCAAGCTTCTATCTCCTTTACGCTACAGCCGAGGCAATTCGGAAGCGTCGATATGTCGAGGCGCTTGAATTCGTCCTTAGTTCTGTCTCTGCAATTCAGGACCCGGATGAGCGATTCCAGGAATGGGCAGTTAAACATCGTGGCGAGGACCTCAAAACAATCATAGGAAACCGACCACGGGTGTCACCAGAGATCAACCGGGAATTGCTCGCCTTCGTCATTTTAGGAATTGTTTTAGATCTGACTATCTGGGAGATGACGGATCGGGTCGGCGTTCAAACTGCCACTGACGGAGTCATAGACGCTTGCAGGCTGCTATCGTCTCGATCGTCCGACGCCGAGGTATGGAGACAAACGGGAGACTGTATTGAGAGAACGTTTCAAGCAGGAAGCCAAGCTGAGATCATTCTCCAGGCGAATCGCGACGCTCAGGAGGGCAGAAATCTGCTGGCTGCGATCGGCTACTTGGCAAGTGGGCGTTTCCAGGATGATGAGCGGACCGCATTTTCATGGATGGCAACGATGAGGTACTTGCATCAACAGATAACGCGCTCACCCTCCCACTATCATTTGCTGTCTGAGCTAACAAATCGGTTTTGGACCTTACGTGTAATCTCAAGTCCTATGGCGTTCCGAAGACCCGCAACCCTACAGCGCCGGTTGAATGAACTAGCCGAGCAAGGTCATCCGTCTATTCGCAGGACCATGAGATTCGTAGGGGAGCACCTGGGTCTTGACCTAGACCGTTCTCTGTGGGATTGGCTCGAGTCTGATGAGCTTTGATTGCGGGCGGTCCTTACTGTGCGGCAGTCGAATCGAGATTTCTTTCAATGCCGCGTTTCTGATTCTGTACCACGGCCGGCCGCATCAACCCATCACCGGCTTCCAATCACCCCCCCAGAGAACTTAGACTGTGCTCACAGACTCTTGACACAAAGTCCACAATGCGATGGAGCGTTGCCTCCGCCGTCTTCCGCCGTTTCTACCACCGTCAGGTTGCTGCCCTCGCACTTGCTACCAGCTTTGGTCGGACTCGCCCAGTCGGTCTTAGCTCTTTCGCCTGTATTAGAAGGGTGTGTCAGGTTCCACCTGGTCCTCGATGCCAACATCCTTCAGGGTGAGCTGCGCTGGCGTCTTGGCAGACGTATAAAACCTCACGCGCACACCGGATTGGAGGGAGCGATCAGAGCGGGAGTACTCGTCGCTTATCTTCCGGCGATTGTGGAACAAGAGATTTCCGGAGACACAGGCGCCGTACAAGCCAGTCCTTCAGCCTTCGATACCTCGCATTCCGCTTCCAAGGGCATCACACAGATGACATCGAGGATCAAACCCGGAGTTGATGGACAGAAGGTCAATGCACTGTTCGCCAAGGCCAGCATACTCAAGACAGAGTTTGAGCAAGTTCGGCTCGGAAAGTCGCCCTTTCCGCTCCATTTTGACGAGAGCGGGAATCGAGTGATTTTGGCATTCTGAAGTGGCCCACTTCGGTCGTTTGTTCTGGCCCACCCCTTGGACCGAGCGAACTCCCTAGTCTGGACTGAGCGCGAGCTTAGGACGGGGGCGGGAGTTGGACTGGAGAGCCAAGGTGGAGCTATACGAGCAGATTCGCCGGGAGTATGAGTTTGGGGCGGGTACGATTGCCGGGGTGGCACGGAAGCTGGGCGTGCATCGGCGCATGGTGCGGGATGCGGTGCGGAGTGCGACTCCGGCGCGACGGAAGAAGACCGAGCGGCCGCATGTGAAGATTGAACCGGCCGCGGCGTTTATCGACGCGGTTCTAGCAGCGGATCGGAAGGCCCCGCGCAAGCAGCGCCATACGGCGAAGCGGATCTGGGAGCGCATTCGCTGGGAGGTTCCTGGATGCACAGCGGCCGAGCGCACGGTTCGACACTATGTGGAGTTGCGCAAGCAGGAGTTGGGCTTCGGGCGCCGGGAGACGTTCGTTCCGCAGAGCTACGAGTGGGGCGTCGAGGCCCAGGTGGATTGGTACGAAGCGTATGCCGACCTGGATGGGGAGCGGGTCAAGCTGCAGGTGTTCTCGATGCGGTCGATGGCCAGCGGTGCGGCCTATCATCGTGCGTATCTGCGGGCCACGCAGCAGGCTTTCCTTGAAGCCCATGCGTTGGCATTTCACTTCTTTGGCGGAGTTTTTCGGCGTCTGCGCTATGACAACCTGTCGAGCGCGGTGAAGAAGATCCTGCGCGGCTATGAGCGCGAACTGACAGCCCGCTTCATCGCCTTCCGCTCGCACTGGCAGTATGAGGCCAGCTTCTGCACTCCCGGCGAGGGCCATGAGAAGGGCGGCGTGGAAGGCGAAGTGGGCTACTTCCGCCGCAACCACTGGGTTCCCGTGCCCACGGCCACGGATCTTGCCGATCTAAACGCGAAGCTGCTGGCAGACTGCCATCACGATGAGACCCGCATGCTTGCAGGCCGCACGGAAAGCGTTGGCACACTGTTGCTCACCGAGAAGGAACACATGCTGCCGCTGCCGATAGATGGTTTCGAGTTGGCCGAGGTGAGCTCCCGCGGGTCGATCACGCAGGCTGCGCGAAGGTGCGCACCAACTTCTACTCCGTGCCACTGAAGCCCGGATCGATAGTAGAAGCTCGCGTCCACTCCAGCGTTGTTGAGTTCCGCCAGGATGGCGTGCGGGTTGCCCAGCATGAGCGCAGCTATGAACGGTCGCGGCAGATCCTCGATCTGGAACACTATCTCGACGTGCTGGAACGCAAGCCCGGCGCGCTGCGTGGATCCAAGCCGTTGGCCGAGTGGCGGGCGCAGGGGCGATGGCCGGCAAGCTATGACCGGCTCTGGGATCTGATGACCGGCAAGCAGGGCCGCCACGGAGGAGCGCGTGCCATGGTGGCGGTGATCCGGATGGGTCAGGAGTTCGGCCACGCCAAGCTGGAGGCAAGTGTCGTAGAAGCACTGCATCTGGGTTGCACGGATGTGGCCGCGATCCGCCACCTGCTGATGACCGATCAACTGCAGCACGCTGCTCAGCAGACCATCGAGATCGGCGTTCTGGCCGCATACGAACGGCCGTTGCCGACGATGATCGAGTACAACCAGTTGCTCTCCATCGGGATGAACGGGGGGCAGGCATGAGCATGGAAGCGGCAAGCATCGCACAGCACTGCAAGTATCTGCACCTGTCTTCCATCGCAGCGCAGTTCGCATCTCTGGCCGAGGAAGCCCGCCAGCAGAACCACTCGCACCTGGGTTATCTCGAAGCCCTGCTTCAGGGCGAGGTCGAGGACCGAGAGCGTCGCTCGATTGAGTTGCGCATCAAGGATGCACACATGCCAAGGATGAAGACGCTGGAGGAGTTCGACTTCGCGCAGTCGCCGCAGATCCCGGCCTCGCGCATCCGCGCCTTGGCGGAAGGCGGTTATCTTGAACGCGCCGAGCCCGTGCTTCTGGTCGGTGAACCCGGCACAGGCAAGACGCATCTGGCAACCGGCCTGGCCATCGCCGCCTGCCGCCAGCGAAGACGCGTCCGGTTCACCACCGCTGCGGCGCTTGTCAACCAACTGGTCGAAGCACAACGCGAACAGAGTCTGAGCCGCATGCTGAAGCGGTGGGCCAGCGTGGAACTGATCGTCATCGACGAGCTGGGCTACGTACCGCTGGCCGAAGTGGCCGCCGAACTACTCTTCCAGGTGATCGCCGACCGCGCCGAAAAGGCCGCCATCATCGTGACCACCAACCTTCCGTTCTCCGAGTGGCCACAGGTCTTCACCAATGCCCGCCTGTGCAAGGCAGTACTCGACCGGCTCACCGACCAGGCCCACATCATCGAGACTGGCGCCGAGTCCTACCGGTTCCGCAGAACACTGGGGAAGAAGCGAAAAGTGTAACCCCTGGAGGCGCCGCCGTTCGGTTCTGCTTCCGCTTCGCCCTACGGGCTACGCTCCAGCAGAACCGAACACTACCCTCTTAAACACAACGTTCCAAGGGTGGGCCAGATTAAACGGCCAAAGTGGGCCAGAACAACTTGCCAAACGCAATCGAGCTGTTGTTGCCGAAACGGTCGACGAGTTCCTCTTGAGAGCCGAAGTCCTCATCAAAGAAGTGGAATCCAGCTTCAAAAAGGCGATCCCGCCCCCGACGATTAGGGAATCCTCTGATAAACTTGAAGATTATCACACAAGAGGAACTAGTGTCCTGAGTCTGAAATAATTATCATAAGTTAGACGACTTTCACCATCGAATACAGTAGAGGGTATCGATGCGTACAGGTCGTCCAGTAGCGGTTGTGACGGTCACTGCCGAGCAGCGG
>Ga0182013_10000303_pt1 | contig 67175 bp, 46 predicted proteins | sample 612S2MmetaG_FD_120487 | JGI IMG/M metagenome (GOLD analysis project Ga0182013, IMG submission 120487) | Permafrost microbial communities from Stordalen Mire, Sweden - 612S2M metaG | ecosystem: Environmental > Terrestrial > Soil > Wetlands > Permafrost | place: Sweden: Stordalen | collected... | reverse complement strand
CGTAGCTGGCTAATTTCCCGCGGCCTTTCAGGCCGGGAAAATGATCCCTTTCGAGTCACATATATTTTCGCCCCAAATGGCCAAAGAAATTCACAGACCGAAGAATTTTGTCCTGCACCCCCGGTTGGTTTCAGTTCCGACAATTGGACAGCCTTGGTCCAACTCCATCCCATGGACTCCTCGCCGAGAAAGGGATCAGAAAGGGAGGAGTGAATATTGGTATGTTTTCATAAACTTGAGTGGGGGTGAATCAAATTTTCAGGCCGCGCGTTCAAGCTATGGAGCCGTCGAAGCGACCAGCAGAAAACAAGGCCGCCCAGGAATAGCAGCGCCGTCGGGGATTCATCGGGAATGGTCGGGGTCACCTCGGAAACCAGTTCGGCGGTGAAGGACAGGCCGGCACACCAATAACCGCCGTTGACCGGAGCAATGGTGATGCCCTGGACGCTCAGGAAGGTGGGCGCCGCCTCCGGGCCTTCATAGTATCCGGGGCCGTTCAGAAAATTTCCGATCTGACCCTGGCTTACCCCCAGGCCGGTCGTGTTCACCAGGCCGCCGAAGACGGTGATCTCGCCGTAAGGGTTAAGGCGAAAGCCCAATTCCTTGGTGACATCCGTGGCGGAAACGAGCGTCAGCGTATAGGAAGCGCTCGCGAGGTCAAACGTGACGGCCTGATACAACTGGTCAACATAGGTGAGTTGAAAGGTGCCGGTCAGGGCCTGGGCCGGTCCGGTTTGTGTGGCCCCGGACAACGGATAAATCGTGCTGCCCGGCAGGAGTTCGTAGGTGTAGATTTCGTTGCCCCGGCTGGCGCAGGCCATCGCGCAGGCCATTGCGATCAGGATTCCTTTCCGGGAAAACTTCCTCGCCCAGGGCGCGGCCCTCGCTTTTGACTCCTCGATGGTTTTCATGCGTTTGTGTGGCGGGCTCGCTTTGGCTTATATGGCTTTAGGTTACTCACTCGGCACTCCCGGTTGCGAACTTTCATTATCACATTAGGGGCGGCAGGACAATTCCTTTTCAGCCGGCCTGAAGAAGGCATGATGGCACTTTTCCAGGTAGGGACAGGCGCGCTGCGCCGTCCCCGTCGCCGAGCGAAGCGTCAGGCGACGGAACCAGCATGCTGGAAATGCGCTCATCGCCAGCAATTGGTTCCGCTGGCTCGGACGGGAAAATCGCAGCTCGATTTCCCCGCCAAAATCAAGAACCGGGTCAATACGCAACCAGCCTGAATATTTGCTCCATGTTATTGGCAGTGGGCTACTTTGAATGGCGGCGCAGGTTGAACGTTCAGCCGCGCGCGTGACGGAGCGCGGAGCATTGCTCCGCGCGGCCTGATTCCGAAGTTGGCCTACTCGCAGAGCAATGCTCTGCTCTCCATTCCCAAGTCACGCGGATTGCGACTCGCTTAACCTGCCAGTGTACCCCGCCACCATTTTATTGCGAGAGTTGACCGGGGGTGAATCCGTGGTAGGGTACGCGGTTGTTCGGTCTTTGACATAGGAGGGCGGGATTCGGGGTAACGCTTCACGCGGCTCGAAAGTTTTGGCTTTCTCGCCGCAAATCCGCGTGAATTCGGATAAATTCGCTTAATTACGCTTACGGGTAAATTTTCGATTAGGCACTGTAGCGTTAACAGCTGCGATGCAAGTTATTGATTGGCAATATTTCGGACGTCTTGCCGCAGCTTACGGCACGTTGCGGCCAGTTCGTTTCCAGGATGGGCGTGGCCAGACGCGGCAAGTATCGCAAATCCAAAACTTCCCTCCCGCCGCCGTTTCACGGTAACATGCCACTCCATGGGTAACTCAATGCACTGGAGCCTTCCCTATCTCGCCAGCGAGTGGGCCATCCGATTGGTCATGCTCGTTTATGTGCCGCAACGCCGCAGCGCTGCGGCGTCCCGGACCTGGTTGCTCTTTATTTTTCTGCTGCCCTGGCCCGGGCTGGTGATTTATGCGCTGTTCGGGCGCATCTATGTTTCCAAGCGCCGCATCGGCCGGCAGCTCCGCGCTTCGCACCACATTCGCGCGGTGCAGGCCCAACTCGGATTGCGCGCCTTTACCCGGCCCGAGCTTTCCCCGGATGCCGCCGCGATTGCCAGCTTCGCCACGCGGCTCGGCGACTTCGAGCCGTTCGGCGAAAATCAAATCGAGATCCTCACGGATTATGCCGGCGCGATTGATCGGTTGATCGCCGACATCGAACAAGCGCGTTTTCACGTGCATTTGCTTTACTACATTTTCGGCGATGACGAAACCGGTCGCAAGGTCGCCGACGCGCTGACCCGGGCGACGAGTCGTGGAGTCCAATGCCGCGTGCTGATGGATGCCGTCGGCTCCAAGCGCGCGCTGAAGAAGCTCGCGCCGAAAATGCGGAAGGTGGGAATTGAAGTGCAGGCCATGCTGCCGGTTAATCTTTTTCGCCGCAACACGGCGCGGTTCGATTTGCGCAATCACCGCAAAATCGCCGTCATTGACGGACGCATCGGTTACACCGGTTCGCAAAACATCGTGAACCCGGAGTTTGTGCCGGGCTATCCAAACGAGGAACTGACGTTGCGCGTGGCCGGCCCGGTGGTCGTGCAACTCCAGGCGGTGTTTCTCGCCGATAAATATTTTGAGACGGGCGGATTGCTGGAGCACCCGGAACTTTTTCCGGACCTGGAATCGCGCGGCCCATCCGTGGCGCAGGTGTTGCCGAGCGGCCCGGGTTATCAACGTGAGAACGGCCAGGAGTTGATGGTGGCGCTGCTCTATTCGGCGCGCAAGCGGGTGGTGATCACCACGCCGTATTTCGTTCCCGACGAACCTTTCCTGCAAGCCGTCCGCTCCGCGGTGTTGCGCGGCGTGGAAGTGAATCTGGTGCTCTCCGAACATGCGAACCAATTGGTCACCCAACTTGCCCAGCGCTCCTACTATGACGAACTCCTCACCGCCGGCGTCCGCATCCATCTCTATCAACCGCATTTCTTGCACGCGAAAAGCCTGAGCATTGACGACCACACGGTCCTGATCGGCTCGACGAATATTGACATTCGCTCTTTCGCATTGAACTCGGAAGTCAACATTCTCATTTTCGATCCCGAAGTCGCCGGCCGGCTCCGCGCCATCGAGCAAAATCATTTTGCCAACAGCCGGCTGTTGGACGCGATCGGGTGGAAAAAGCGACCGCTGTTCATCCGCACGGTCCAAGGAGTCGCGCGGCTCGCGGATTCGCTGCTTTAGCCAATGTCTCTCTCGCTATAAAGGCACCTTGCTATGAAGATCCAAATTCCAAGCGCCAACACTTGGAGAAGCGCCAAGCACCAACAGCCAAGCTCCAAAGAAGCTCCAATCAGACGATGCGTGGATCAAGGAAACGACAGATTTTCGCGAATGCCATCCGCCGGGTTTGGTGCTTGGTGCTTCTCTGGATGTTGGAGCTTGGGGCTTGGTGCTTCTACAAAACAGCGTCTCGAAAGTTTCCCATTTCAGAGGATTCACTCGGATCGAAATTGGCACCGCCATAGCGACTGTTCCATCTTTCACCAATTGCCAGCCCGTTGCTGGCGTGCCAGAATTGCCGGACGAAATGTGGCGAATATGACTTTGAATCGGGCAGATATTTCCGCGCTGGTCATGGATAACGAGGCGCAAATCCGGCGTTTGCTGACCATTTCCCTCGAGGCGAATGGCCATCGCGTAACGGTCGCCGGAACCGGACGGGAGGGCCTCGCCATTGCCGCGCAACGCCGACACGACATTATCATCCTCGATCTGCTTCTGCCGGACATGAACGGAATTGCGGTCCTGAAACAATTGCGGGAGTGGACCCAAACCCCGGTGGTGATACTCACCCTGCTGGACGGGGAATCGGACAAAATCGAAGCGCTGGACAGCGGCGCGGACGATTACGTCACCAAGCCCTTCAACACTGGAGAACTGATGGCGCGCTTGCGCGCGGTGTTGCGGCGCGCGGACAAAGGCCAATCGGACACGCCGGTGTTTTCCGTGGGCGGACTGGCCGTGGATCTCGCCGACCGCTCCGTCACGCGTGACGGAAAATTGGTCAGGCTGACGGTCACCGAGTTCGCCCTTTTGCGTTTGTTCATTCAGCACGCCGGAAAAGTGCTGACGCACCGGCATATCTTGCGCGAGATTTGGGGCGTGAAGCACGAACAAAACAACCAATACCTGCGAGTTTATATGACCCGGCTGCGCGAGAAATTGGAAACCCGCCCGAGGCGCGAGACTTTGTTTTATACGGAGCCAGGCATCGGCTATCGCTTGCGCCTGGAAAATCAACCTGCTGCGGCGCGCCGGAATTGACCGCTTCAACGCTTCAGAAAATGCCATATCAGCAAAAATCCCAATATTTGCAGCAGCAGGAGACCAATGATAATCGGTGCCATCCGGAATTTTGATTTCCAGATTTGCGGCGATTGCAAATGGCTCGAGCGATGGGTCATTTCCACCGATTCGTAATCGTCCAATTCCTTCTTCATGGCCGTGGCGGATTGGTAACGGCGCTTGGGCTCGCGTTCCATCGCGTGCAAAACGATTTCCTCCAGCACGGGAGTCAGTTTGGGATTCAGTTTGCGCGGTGCTTGCGGATCCCCCGTGACCTGCGCATTCATGATGACGTAGGGACTGTCGCCTCCGAACGGCGGCTCGCCGGTGACCATTTCGTAAAGGATCGCGCCCAAACTGTAAATGTCCGTGCGCTCATCCCCACGGCTGCCTCGAACCTGCTCCGGCGCCATGTAATCCGGCGTGCCCATTGCAGGTGTGAAACCGACGAAGGTAAGCCGACGGGAGTTTTCGGCGCGCGCAATTCCAAAATCCATGATCCTGATCGAGCCGTCGTTGCACAACATCACGTTCTGCGGTTTCAAATCGCGATGCACTACTCCATTCTGGTGCATGTAAGCCAGGGCTTCGCAAATGCGGCTGGCGATCTTCACCGCGTCCGGCTCCGGCAAAGGGTGAACGTGATTCAGCAATTCGTTCAGCGTCTGGCCTTCCAAATATTCCATCGCGATATAAGGCCGGCTCTTCTTCACGACGGGCAGGATTTTTAAAATATACGGATGATCCAGCCGCAGGCCGATTTCTTCCTCGCGTTGAAATCGCTGAAAGCCGGCGGGGTCGCTCTCAATCTGAAGATGCGGAACCTTAATGGCCACGGCGTTGCCGGTCATCCGGTCGTTGGCCTTGAACAAGGAAGCCATGCCACTCTTGGCGATGATATCCGTGATTTCAAAACGGCCGTCGAGCAAGGTGCCGACGGAGATTTCCTTGCCGGTTGGGCGGACGGTTTTCGAGGCGGATTGTTCGCTGTGATCCACATCCCATACCTGGGTGATCTGCATCGAAATATTGTCGCTGACCTGCCGTTTCTCGGCCAGGGCGATCAGGCGCTTGCAGGCTTCACCGGGATGGTATTTGAGGACCATGTTGAGGATTTCCTCGTCCAGGACAAATCCGTAAAGGCCGTCCGAACATTGCAGGATGAGATCGCCCTTTTCCAAAGGCAGTTGCGTGATGTCGTAATGGCAGATGGGTTCGTTACCCACACTGCGGGTCAGGGTGGAGCGATGGTCGCTGGTCATCGCGTTGCGCTCCAGCAACAGTCCAAGCTTCACCTGCAACGAAGTATAGGAATGGTCCGTGGTCAGCCGCTTGATCTTGCCGGCGCGAATCAAGTAGGCGCGGGAATCGCCAACGTGCGCGATGGTGACTACGTCATGGCAGAAAATGGAAACGAGCAGCGTGGTCGCCATGCGGCCTTTTTCACGGCCGGCTTGGAAGACCTTCACCGAGGCTTCGTCGAAAATCCGCCGGACAATGTTGGCGGCGGGAGTATTCGGCACCGACGCCTCGAACACCTCTTGCGCAATTTCCGCCGCCATGCGGCTGGCGACTTCCCCGTGGCCCTCGCCGCCGACGCCGTCCGCGAGAATCGCAATGCTGCCGATGCTTTGCCGCAACGCAAATTCTTCCGGCTCCCAGAACGCGATAAAATCCTCGTTATGTTCGCGGACCACCCCAGTGCGGGAGATTTGGTGGCATTTTACTTTCATCAGTTACTTTGGTGCACGAAAGAAATTGTACATAACCACCGCGCCTGCCAAGAAAATAACGCCCGGCTACGGCCGGACACGCACAGGCTGCGGCGTTCGAGGTCAACTACTTGGATTTACTTGGACTCGCTTTGACCGCATTGACAATCAGCCACTTGCAAGCGCGATTTTTCGGACTGGCCACCTTGACTACCTTGACCGGATGCAAGTTGGCGCGGCTCGGTGACGGATTCCGGGTAGGGAGTCCATGCTTTAGCATGTCCCGTGTTGCGTGTTGCGTGTTGCGTGTTGCGTGGGGAAATTGAACCTCCGAACACGCAAGACGCAAGACGCAACACGCTAAAGGTATTTGCGCACGGCACCGAACTCCAAGCTCGGAACCACTTCCTCCCATAATCAAAAATCACAAATCTAAAATCTAAAATAATTGTCATGCTCCAGATTACCAAAAGGGCAACCCGATTTTGTAACCTATGGTACGTTTGACACGATTTTTTATTTTGATGAATCCTCGTGAAAAAAACCCGACTTGGATCAAATTTTCCGCGGGTTTTATGACTTTCAAAGATCACGCGGTCTGGGCGGCGGCGAAAAATCTTTTTTATGCAAACATCCCACCATGGTTTTTTGCGGCGTACGCATTCTGGGAATGACCTCACTTCAAAAGAAAGGCAGCGTGAACTTTGCAATCCACGCCGCCGATTAATAAGCGGTTAACGTTAAATGTCCGCCCTAAGCCGGCTTTTCCGTCAGCATGACCGTCTTGCCGCGGGTCTTGCTGTTCATGGCGAGATAGACGCCCCCGATAATGATCCACAATGCGGAGAAACTGAGCGCGATGTAAGGTTCCTTTTTGCTCATGCCAGCCACACAAAACGGGCCGATAAGATAGAACAACATGCAACCGAAGTTGGCCAGCAGCCCGAACACTGGCACGACAACGTGTTTGAACCCGTGGAAGGTGTGATGCTCGCGGAAAGCAACAATGGCCACAATGCAGGTGGTCATATAGAGCAGGAACGTGCCGAAATTGCTGATCAGGGTAACGATGAGCACGGAGTTCGGCAGCGTCACATACATGTGCGGCGAAAATACAGGGATGATGGAGTACCAGAAATTATGTTTGTCCAAAGGTGCCAGGTCAGCGCTTTGGCCGCCTTGATAAACCACTGTCGTCAGGATGCCGAAGAAAATCGAGATGATGGCCAGAAACCAGACCGCGCGATGCGGCGAGAGAGTCTCGCCATGCAACAAGCCGAACTGCTGGGGGACTTCTTCATCGCGGCCCATGGCATAAGTAACGCGCGCGCCCGTGTTCATGCAGGAGAGGGTCGTGCCGATCAGCGCGAGAAATACAGTGAATGCCTCGATTAGCATGAAGGCTTTGCCAGCCGAATAACTACCAAACGCCCACGTGCCGATTATAACCATCATGTCGCCAATCGGCGCCCCGGAAGCACCGGCATTGGAAATAGTGTAACCGCTATTCAAGAAATAATTTGCCGCAAAGTATTCGAACATGTAGCAAACTGCGCCTTGAATCGCCAGTGAAAGCAAAACCGCGCGTCCGATGTCCTTCTTGGGATTCTTGGCTTCCTCACCCATGGCGGTGACTGACTCGAAACCGACGAGCAGCAAAATCGCCACGCACGCTTGAACCAACACGGAGCTGAACGAATGCGGCGCCACAACGGACGCTGCATTGGGATGAAAATTAAAGGTCTTCGGATCCTGCGGCGTCCCCGCTCCACTTAAGGCATTTGTAGGATCATAGCTGAGGATGAAGGGGTCGGGAGTTTCAAGCCCATTCTTGACAATGGTGTTTCCCTTCTCATCCGCCTTCCAAGCCGGGTACGGGTCGCCGACTGCGAGTTTAAGTGCAGTCAGACTGGCCAGTTCGACGGCGTTGGTATTCTTGGCCTTGTCCAAATCATCCGCCGTAACCGCGCGATCCACGGTATTCCATATCGGCTGCTTTTTATCATCCACCTTCAGGTCGCCATTTGCCCAAGTAGCTTGGACCGGCGCGTTGGTCGCATCCAATTGGGTAACTTGGGCGACGTTATAATCCACGGGCAAATTATTTGAGAGATGCAAACCCTGCGAGCCATCTGGATGTTTGCCGCGATATGCGATCGCCATGACGGCGAAAACGACCAGCGCCGAAATCTGGATCACATTAATCGCCATATTGACGGCGGTGGTGCCGTTGACACCGCGGTAGGCGATGTAACCAACGCCGAGGGAGAACACGATGCAGAACAGCCACATGAAAATTGGACTGTTATAGGTTTGGCTGAAGGTGTTCGGTATCAACTGGCCGCATAACCATCCGGCCAGAATGGCGGTCACGCCGACCATCAGCCCGGTGTAAATCCAATAGTAAAGATGGCTGTTCCAGCCGGTGAAAAACTTGATCAAGCGCGCCCATTTGAAGGCTTTCGACTTGGAAAGAAAAGCCTGCTCGGCGTAAAGGTAGGAAGAACCGGCACCGGGAAACAGTTTCGACAATTCCGAATAGCTGATCGCGGTGGCAAAGCACAATATTAGCGCGAACACAATTCCAATCAACATGGCGGAACCGGCGGTGGGCGCTCCGTAGAGGGCCTGTTCCTGGTAGGTGAGCCACAAGAATGCGCCGGGCGCAATCAGCGCCATGGCGTTGATCGTCAGCCCGGTCAAACCGAGCGTGGGCTTCATCCCGGTTGTTTTCGGCTTTTGTCCGCCGGATGGAGCGGGTCCTGAGGTTGGTCCGTTACTCATAGTGTTTAGGTAGGTTAACGCGTTTCTATTGAGCGGGTTTTATCTGCCGTTCCGTGCTGGCACCGTTTTGTTTCTGGATTTGAGGGGCACCGAAAGGGTTGATCTTAATATGCGACGCCGGGATCAATGCAGATTTTTTCGGCAGTGAATCGTGAATTGGTCGCATAACGGGAAAAGAAGCACATCCAATGCCAGTGAATTCTGCCAATGCTGTAACATGTTGATGTCAAGCGGCTTAAAAACTTTATCCGCTATGAACTTAATAATATATTAATACAAACGCGTTGTTTATTAATATATTGTTAATGTTGCATTTGGTCAGATTTATCCAGCCAGACCGTTTGACCTCACGACATTTTAACGTACTGTTAAGACTCATTTTCTTCCGAAACTTTCAACTGCAACCGTTGGCTCAAACAAAACTTTTTTACGCGAATTGCGCAAAATGACGCGAATTAAAGCCAGCGGGAATGACAAGCCGGAATTCGCGATGATTGGCGTAATTCGCGGCAACGATTTTTGGACGTTTTATGAACGGGCATGAATTTCGAACTGGAAGTGTTTACGCGAGGGGATTCAAAAAACCGGGATGGCTGCCTGCGAGGACTGCGAAGGCAGATAATCAAATCACTCTTTGACCAGACGGTAACCGACCCGCATCTCGGTGAGCAGCAATTTGGGCGCGGCCGGGTTGGCCTCAATTTTCCCGCGCAGATGGGTCATATAGACATGCAGATAGTTGGTGCGCTCCGCATTGGCGGGACCCCAAACCTGTTGCATGATCTGGCGGTGGGTCAGCACTCTGCCGGCATGGCGGATGAGCAACTGCAAAAGCGCGAACTCCGTCAAGGTCAGCTTCACCAGCTTGCCATCCACGCGAACGCTGCGCGCCGCCAGATTCACCTCCAGGGGACCGGTTTTGAAAATAGTGCCTTCAACGGTCGGTTGCGCGTGCCGCCTGGCCACGCGCAGGCGCGCGAGGAGTTCTCCGGTGTGGAAGGGCTTGGTGAGATAATCATCGGCGCCGCCATCCAGCGCGGCGATCTTGTCTTCCTCATCGTCGGCCACGGTGAGGATGATGATGGGCACCTGGCTCCATTCGCGGATGCGGTTAAGCACCTCCAGTCCCTTCATATCGGGCAGGCCCAAATCCAATAATATTACGTCCGGTCGCCGCCGCGCCGCTTCCGCCAGGCCGAGCGCGCCCGTGGCCGCTTCGAAGACCCGGTAACCGTCCGTTTCCAGGGTCACTCGCAACAACCGGCGCATCTGCACCTCGTCCTCGATAATCAAGGCGCTGGAGCGAACTGGTTCTTCGGTCATGGCGGTCTCCAGTGTGGCAAGCGCGGAGCTGATGTCAGGCTAAATAAAGGTTGGATCACAGGCTCTAAACCGTGAGAATTCATTTCAACCCCGGTTGGACACAGATGGACACGGATTCAGATTTGCCAACGTGGACGTTTGGTCTGATAGGGAACGATTCACTGTCTGGAGCTGATCCAAGAAAATGCGGAAAGACTGATTTCCCCGTTCTTATCCGTGTTAATTGGTGTCCATCCGTGGTTTTTATTGCATTGTTCCGGCTAAAACTGCGAGGTCGGCTCCGATGGAATCGGAGCCGACCTGCCGGATAGCACGGCGCGGAGGAGGGCCGTGATAATTGTTTATGCTCTAGTAGTGGAACACTACGTCGAACGAGACGGTGAATTGTTGCTTCCGCGTGCCGTTGTCAAAGGCCAGCTTGTTGACCGAGCGGTCGTAGCGCAGTTCCGGACGGAAGGTGATGAGTTTATTCGGCCAGTAGGTCAGGCCGATGGAATGCTCGGTATAGCAGGTGGCGACGCCCGTCCGACTGCCCACGAAATCATCGAAGTATTCGTTGCGAACCGTAAAGAAGGTGCCCGGTCCCAGACGGAACATCGTGTAATTAAGAGTCGCCCATTCCGGCGCATAGCCGAAGTGCGTGACTCCATCGTTTGCGCGATTAGGGTCACTGTTCGCAAATGTGGGGAAGAATCCGTTTTGGAAAGGCACTGCCAGCGTCGGGAGGTCGGACGCGTTCTTCATGTACATGTACCAGGTTTCCTGGGAAGTCCAGATTCGGTCGTTGAACTTGTAGGTCCAAGTGCCGACGTATTGCTGGATGTTGTTATAGCCGAAATTGGCGTTATTGATCGAGTTGCCGCCGCCGTAGAAGCCCCATTTGCCGTCACTGGACTGCCATTGGGCCATGGCGGTGGCGGTCGGTTGGCGGCCCGGATCACTTTGCCAGGGAGCCACGTCGTTGCCCAGGCAAACGCCTGCCTGCACGACCCAGTTCTTGTTCAGTTTGAGAGTGCCGAAGACACCCCACTGACAATAAGGATCGAAACCATAGAGCAAGGAATGGCTGGACATCAGATTGTTTGGCGCCAATTGCGCTTCAATGTCCGCCTCCGAGATAATGCGCCCGACACGGATGTTCAGACCTTGCGCGACAAAGGGAATGTAGAGGTCCCCGTACATCATCGGCATGTCCACGCCGTAATAGTTGCCCGATTTCAGCAATTGCTCGCTGATGAAACCGCGGGAAATCATGTACCGATAATCCAGGCCATACACGAATGAGTAGCGAAATCCCCAATCAATATGGTCCGTTTGAAATTCATCCGGGTCGCGCTCGGCGTAAAAAACGAATTGGTTTTGCTCGAAACGGTTGGGGCGCAGATCATAAACCTCCGGGAAATTTGCATTTGGGCCGGGGGCTGTGTTGTGGGAAGTGCTGATGTTGCCGGAGAAATCCTCCCAGCCGTAGAAATTAATCTTGCTCTTCTGCAGCGCGGCGCCAAATGAGGGAGTTCCATCCAAGGCTTCCATTAATGGCCAGGTAGGTATGGCATTCGGATCACCGACGATGGGTGTGCCGCCAATCTGCCATTCACCGGTGGGATAGGGTGGCGAATCAAAAGGGGTGGGCAGACCGCGACGCTGCGGCGCCGGGGCGTTGGTGGCGGGCGGCTCGTAACAGGGCGTGCTCATGTCAGCCCTTAACGCCTTGTCAAAACGCGTGAAAAAGCCGTCATGATTGGTTGAGGCGGGGGTGGAGTTGTCCGCATTGGCGACCGACGCCACGCTAACCAAGCCGGCAGCGGCCAGTACCACCGTCCATCTATTCAGTTTCACCTGCTTCATTTTCGTCTGTTTTATTTTCATTGGTAGGTTGGGTTTAATGCATGACTTAGTGACTCACACTCACCGTTTTGTGAATGTAATTTCGCCACGTACGGCAATGCTGCACGCAGATTTATCAGACGCTTGCTTTCCGACCCTAATCAAAATTTGGGCGCAAAGCATAAAAAAGGAATTAAAATCAACCCGCGAGACTTCGATGATCTCCTTGGTGATGCTTGCAATGAAAGACAAACCGGATAGCCGGTTTCAATGATTCATTGATTCGTAGAGTTGGTTTGAAGATCGGCACGAGCGAAGTATGTGCTCCAGTACGTGGACGCTCCCCTTGAGAGTCGTTAGCGATTGCCCGATTACTCCTTTACCAGCCGGTAACCCACTCTCATCTCGGTCAGCAGCAATTGAGGCGCGGCGGGGTTGGCCTCGATTTTACCGCGCAAATGGGTCATATAGACATGCAGATAGTTGGTGCGCTCCGCGTTGGCGGGTCCCCACACCTGTTGCATGATCTGGCGGTGCGTCAGCACCCTGCCGGCGTGACGAATGAGCAATTGCAACAAGGCAAACTCGGTCAACGTAAGCTTCACCGGCTTGCCGTTCACGAGGACGTTTCGCGCCGCCAAGTCCACCTCCAGCGGACCGCTTTTGAAAATAGCGCCTTCCGTTTCCGGTTGGGCGTGTTTCTTGGCCACACGCATACGCGCAAGCAATTCTCCCGTGCTGAAGGGCTTGGTCAGATAGTCGTCAGCGCCGCCATCGAGCGCGGCAATCTTGTCTTCCTCGTCGTCGCGCACAGTAAGAATGATGATGGGCACGTTGCTCCACTCACGAATGCGCTTGAGCACCTCGAGCCCGTTCATATCGGGCAGGCCCAAATCCAATAATATCAAGTCAGGCCCTCGGCGCGCCGCCTCGGTGATGCCGAGCGCGCCATCAGCCGCTTCGAAGACCCGGTAACCGTTTGCCTCCAGCGTCGTCCGCAACAAACGGCGCATCTGCGCCTCATCCTCAACCAGCAAAGCGGTCGGGCGGGCGCGGTCATCCGTCACGGCGACCTCGAGCGGGACGGTTGCATTACCAATCCTGGGTGAAACCATGAGCATAAATTCCTTTCAATAAGGTTATGGCATTTCTTCATCAACCAAAAAATCCGTAGGCGGCCGGTCATCGGTCGCAGCCTATCCCAGGCAAACATCAAGCTCTTGCAATTTATGCGAGGCCGGCTCCGACTGATCGGAGCCGGCCTGCCGGATAACACGGCACGGAGGAGTGCCGTGATAATTGTTTCCCGCCTAAAAATAAAACACCACGTCAAACGAGGCGGTGAACTGGTTTTTCCGCGTGCCATTGTCATACGCCAGCTTGTTGACCGAGCGGTCGTAGCGCACCTCCGGCCGGAAGGTGACGAGTTTGCACGGCCAGTAGGTGAGGCCCAGCGAATGCTCGGTGTAACAGGTGGGGAAACCGGTGCGGCTGCCCACGAAATCATCGAAGTATTCGTTGCGAACAGTGAAGAAGGTGCCGGATCCCAGCCGGAACATGGTGTAGTTGAGCGTCGCCCATTCCGGCGCATAGCCAAATGATTGAACGCCGGGCTGGGTGTAGGCAAACGTCGGGTAAAGGCCATTTTGATAAGGCACAGCGGCGGTCGGCATGCTGGCCGCGTTCTTCATGTACATGTACCAGGTTTCTTGCGAAGTCCAAATTTTCTCGTTGAACTTGTAGGTCCAGGTGCCGACGTATTGCTGGATATTATTATAGCCGAAGTTGGCGTTGTTGATGGAATTGCCGCCGCCGTAAAAGCTCCACTTGCCATTCCTGGATTGCCACTGGACCATGGCGGTGGCCGTCGGCTGGTTGCCGGGGTCCTTCTGCCAGGGGGCGACGTCGTTGCCATTTGCAAAACCCAGTTGCACCGTCCAGCAATCGTTCAGCTTGACGGTTGTGAAGATGCCCCACTGCGTGTAAGGGTCATAGGTATAGAGCAAGGAATGGCTGGACATAAGATTGTTCGGCGCCAACTGCGCTTCAATATCCGCCTCGGAAATAATGCGGCCAAAGCGGATGTTCATGCCTTGCGCAATGTAGGGAATGTAAAGATCGCCATACATCATCGGCATGTCCACACCGTAATAATTGTCCGACTTCAGCAATTGGTCGCTGATGAACCCGCGCGAAATCATGTACCGGTAATCAAGACCGTAAACGAATGAGTAGCGAAAGCCCCAGTCAATATGGTCCGTTTGCAACTCATCCGGGTCGCGTTCGAGAAAGAACACGAATTGGTTTTGCTCCAGCCGGTTGGCGCGCACATCATAGGCTTCGGGAAAATTTGCGCTTTGACCGAGGCTGGTATTGTGGGAAGAGCTGATGTTGCCGGAGAAATCCTCCCAGCCAAAGAAACTGATTCTGCTCTTCTGCAGGGCCTGGCCCCAAGTGGGATTGCCATCCAAGGCTTCCATCAAGGGACGAGTCGGGAGGGTATTTGGATCTCCGATAATGGGTGTGCCACCAATCTGCCATTCGCCGGTGGGATAAGGCGGTGCGTCAAAAGGCGGCGGCAGGCCGCGACGCTGCGACGGCGGAGCGTTGGTGGCCGGCGGTTCATAACAGGGCTGCGCAAATTGTTCCCGCAGGGCCTTGTCCCACCGCGTGAAAAAACCGTCGTGATGAGTGGTGGTGCTGGAACTTTGCGCATTGGCGACCGACGCCACGCTGATCGAACCAACAGCGGCCAATACCAAGGTCCATTTATTCAATTTCAGCGGTCGCATTTTCTTACCGGCAGGCCAGGTTTGTGGCAGGAATGACATTCGTTTCGTTGTGTTAGGATTTCTTACAAGCTGACGCTGCGCTCGCGGGAGAATCAGCCGCACCTATCCCGGCATTAATTAAATGGAAAACTTTATTCATTAACATGGACTTAAAATGTGCGCGGTCAATCGTAACACTTTGCAAGCGCCGATTTTGTTCCACGGCCCCCGCGCGGCTCATTCCGGTGATCAAATTCTTGATACATCTGGTTCAAATCCGTAGTACCTCACCCCGCAATCCATTAGGACATCACCGCACTATGAGGGCGGAAAGCAATTCAGATACCAACGCAAATAATTAATCATGCCGGACAGAAAATCGCCCTGGCTGGAGAAGGAATAGGGAGAGGCTGACGAATTCCATGCGAAGAAAGTATTTTGACATTTGCCGTTCGCCGACTTGATGCTTGCGTCCCACCTTGAAGTTTGAAATCAAACGCTAAAAAAATGGCGGATCGAGCAAATGAATCAACCGTGAGTTGGATATGATTGAATTTTGCCGAGAGCAATAACCCAAAGCATCACGCGGTCAGCAAAAATCGCCGAAGAAAACCGCTCAAGCGAAAACCGCCCCGCCATTATAATTAAGACTGGGAGGCTCGGGCGCGAGTGACCGGGTCATTGCGGGCACCGTTGGCACAACCGGCTTCAAGACGTAACGGTCACGTCTCCAGGTATAACCCGCGGCTTGCAATCGCCGGCGCAAAGTTTCCGCGGAAATGCCGCGATCGGAATAGACGGCCAGATGCCCCTGGAGCAGAGCCACGGTCCATTGTCGCGCGGCATAACCAAAATGAGCGGGAGTTTGCTGCAAGGCTGCCTGCAAGGCCGCTTGCATTTTTTCATTCCACCGGCTCGGACGGCCTGAACGCTTGCCATCGGTCAAATCCAACTGCTCGCCCGCCCCGCCATAGGTTGCAATCCAATTGTAAATGCTCTGGCGGGTTACACCTAATAATAGAGCCACTTGGGCAACCGGCGTGCCTTCATGAATGGCCAGCAAAGCCGCCGCCCGGCGATAAACATGCACGTTGCTGTTTCGCTTCATCTCCTGGCGAAGCAGCGCTTGTTGTCCGGCGCTCAAAGTCAGACTAGTTCCATTCATACTGAATTTCCATTCGCGAAATTGGTGAGCCTGGGATTGATGTCAATTTACTTTCACAAGTTAACCGGCAAACCCGCCCGGATTCCAATCTTGATCCGCCAGCGCCAACTTGCGGAGCCTCCATCGGAGGAAAAATCGCCCGCAACGGTTTCAGCACGCTTGCTGTAGTCTTTTTTCCAAACTGCTTAAATAAATTGTCCATCGTACTTGCAGGCGCCGGCCAACTTTGGCCGCGCTTCAGCTTGCGGACTTGCATTCAGGCAATCAGATAGTGGCGGAGTGACCATCAATCTCCCGGTCGCCTCCACGCGGGTCGCATCGAGAGAGTTTCATTTCGTTTTACCAGAACTCGGCCAACGCCAATCATGAGCCGATTCAACATAAATTGTCCGAGCGGAAAAATTAATAAGAATGCGCGCTCACGCAAATCCGCAACAAAAAAAGCCTCTGAGAATCCCGTTTTCTTTGGATCGTTTTGCCAGTATAAACGCCTCGAGATAAAATTCATGATTACAAATATCCGTTTGGAAAAGGAACCAGTGCCGACCAACACCGCCGCATTAAACATTCAACGGCGTCCATCGCATACTTAAATAGTTTATTAATTTCTTAAAATAATCTTAAAATATTATAGCGATTCAAGGTCATTGGACTGATTTAGTCCAGCGGCAAAACCCGGTGGTTGGCCCACTGCTGGGAACTGCTGGCGCATTTTAATTGCGAGGGGGTTCGCCGGATTGTTAGATTGTTTTAAGTGAAAGACGCACCTCCATTAAGAAGGTATCTTGCGGCGGTAGGGGTTTCGTTGGGCACGATGCTGGTCGCTTATGTCGTCGAGCCGGTTATTGGATATCGGGCGGTTTCTTTCATCTTTCTATTGCCGGTGGTCGGGATGGCTTCTTTCCTGGGACGGGGACCCAGCCTGGTGACGGCGATTTTAAGCGCGTTGCTTTGGGATTTTTTTTTCCAACCTCCGATCTTCAGTCTGCGCATTGCCGGGATCGAAGACCAAGTGATGTTGGCAATGTACCTCGTGGTTGCCTTGGTGCTGGGGGAATTGACCGCGCGGGTGCGCGCCCAAGGAAAGTCGGAGCGCCAATTTGGCGAGCGGGCCACCACCCTCTACCAACTCAACCTCGCGTTGGCGGAGGCTGCCAATCTCGATCAGATTGTCGGGGCGGCGGTGCAGCAGTTGCAGCGCGTGTTTGAAGCGGATGTTGCCGTGATGCTGGTGGATGCCAATGAGAAGCTGCAACCGCCGCACATAGCGGGAAACTTAAAATTGAATGAGGAGGAACTGCGTGGCGCGGTCGCGGTCTGCGAAGTGGGCCGGCTACCAGGCGCTTTCAGCCGGATCCGGTCGCAAGCGGGGTTGGCCTTCTTGCCGCTCAACGGCAGCAGCATGATCCTGGGGGTCATTGGTCTGCGGCTGCGCAAAAGCCAGCCGCTGTCAACTTATCAACGGGATCTTCTGGAGGCCTTTACGCAACAAATCGCGCTGGCCTTGGATCGCCTGCGGATCCGGGAAGTCCTCGCGGAATCCAAAATGCTGGCCGAATCCGAATGCCTGAGCAAAACCCTGCTCAATTCCATGTCCCATGAAATGCGGACTCCGCTGGCGGTGATCGAAGCCGCCAGCAGTAACCTGGTGGAAATCCAAAAACCCGATTTGTCCTCCGCTCAACGAAGCATGGTCGCGGAGATTCGCGAGGCGACGGAAAGGTTGAATCGGCTCGTGGGAAATGTAATAAACATGACCCGCCTGGAATCAGGCCACGTCCGGCCCAAGTTTGATTTCCACGACGTGGCCGGACTTGTTCACGGAGTGATGGCGGAAAGCCAAAAGGCTCTCTCGCGGCACCAAGTCACCGTGCAGATTGAGCCGGAGTTGCCCTTCGTTTGGATGGATCTGGCACTGATGCACCAGGCGCTGCTAAATCTGATGGCAAACGCCGCATTCCACACGTCACCGGGAACCGCCGTGCAAATCACGGCCCGGCTTGAGGAAGAAGTCGTGGTTTTGGCGGTGGAGGATCGCGGTCCGGGAATCAATCCCGCCCAGATTTCACATATCTTTGAAAAATTCTACCGCGCCCCCGAGGCTCCGACCGGAGGAACAGGCCTTGGCCTTTCCATCGTCAAAGGCTTCGTCGAAGCCCAGGGCGGCTCGATCAAGGCGGAAAACCGTGCGGGAGGTGGAATGGTGTTCGCCATACGACTACCGCTTGACAAGAAGCCCGCAATCCCCGATGAGGAGGACGCTCAATTTTGCAAACCAACAAATTCGGACCTGCTTATATGATGAACTTCCACTTGCGTCACCTGGCGAAGACTCCCTTGTGGCACGGCACGACCGTGTTGGCTGGCCTGGGCCTGGCGTCAATTTTGGCGGCGGGTTGCGCCAGCGACTCGCGCAATGGCCGCGCCCTGAAAGAAGAACTCATCGCTCCCGCGCCGCCTTCATTCCTGGTTGGCCCGGCCTCGGCCTTGCTCGTGAATACGAATAGTTTCAGCGCCCGCGTCACCCTCGCCACTCCCACGGCCACCAATAAAATTTATGAAGTGTCCGGCGAACTGCTGGGGATGGGCGCCCGTTTGCTTTACGCTCCCAAGGGCGGAGACCGGACTTTTTTGTGGGATGTGCAAGCGCATCGCGGCTATGTTTTGAGCGAGGCTCTGCAAGGCTACGCACCGATTGGCTCGCCGGCGCAAGTCACCAATCTGATCACCACGGCTGAGACGGCTGGTCCCGCCAGGCAGGTCAATGGTCAAGCCGGCCACGAAGCCGAGGTTGCGGTCCTGTCCGATGATGGTTCGACAGCCGCCTTCACTGTGTGGTGTGCGGACAAGTTGGATGGTTTCCCCGCCCGTATTCAATCGCAGAAGACTCCGGCGCCCTTCACCCTGAACCTTTACGATTTCCGGTTTGAAACCCTGACCGCCAAACTGTTCCTGCCGCCGGAGGATTTCACCAAATATTCCAGCCCCGAGGCAATGACCAGCGAACTCATGATGCGGAATTCCAAGCTCCGCCAGAAGCCGCCCGTCGAACACAAGGAAGGCGAAGTCACCATGCCCACGCCAGGCATCCACCATTGAGCAAATTGCGGCGGCAACTCATGGCGGCGTGAAGGCTGCGTTTCTCTGCGCCCAAAACGGATTCAAACCTCCTTGCTGCAAATGACTTCTCGAATTCCCAACCCAAGGCCTCCCGGACTGATTTCTAAGTCGAGCGCATTTCTTAACGCGTTTTTAATCGTGGAAGCGGCTTGATTAATTATCCAGTTCGCGCAAAAAACTACAGCGAATTTGCTTTCGCCAAGGTGCTGAATATTGACTACCGCAACCCGTGGCAGAAAAAATCAACCACGCCCGCTTGGACGTTTTGCTGCATTTCGGAAGTTTTTAGTCATAAGTCTTTTGACAATTGTTTAGGCGTTTTGGAGAGATTATTCGAAGGCCGTCGAAATCCATGGTGCTAAAAATAAATCAAAAAGCGTGAAACCACTCGGCGCCGCCATTACGCTACTCGGCCCCCGCCGGAATGTCATAATACGCTTCGGTGAAGTTTTGCCGCCGCTAATTCCTTTTTCCAACTATATACCGTCACGACTGAGCTTTTTTGATATTTCCGCATGGTTGACCCGGGTGCGGAAAGGAGAGAGTAAAGCTCCGCAGCCAATTGAAAAAACATAGTCGAATTCCAAACGAAGAGCGGAATAAATTGGCGGACGTTCCTTTTTGATTCAGGCGGGCATTAAAATGTCCGCGAGCCACCAGGCTTTCCCCTGATCATGTCCAACCATTTATCGCGTGATTGCGCGGGCCATAAATCCAGAACCCGAAAGTGGTTATCAGCCGGCCTCCTGGCGGCGGGTCTATGTCGCAATTTGGTATCCAAGCTGCTTTACGCCTATGCAAGCGGCCTTAACATTTAGAAAATAATTTAACAATTTTCGCGGAGGGTGCCGCGAACTTGAAGAGAGCAGCCGCCGGGCAAAACAAAAAGCAGCGCGGGGTTCATCCCGCAGATCCATAAGAGTTATGGCAATGCATAAGCTAACAACAAATAACCTAAATTAAAAACACCAACCCAAAAGCGGAATGACAACGAAACCTACTCATACTAATACCAAGAAATTAAAGTCGAATCGCTGGACTTTGGGGCTTGCCGCCCTGGGGCTGGTGAGCCTGGCCACCGTGGCGCAGGCGGATTCCACAACCAACGCCCCGGCCACAACCAATGCCCCGGCGGCCATGCCCTACGGAAAAAAGGTGAAGGCGAATTTCTTGACGCGCTTGAATGAGGCGTTCATGGAACAGGCCGCAGTGCCCGCCTACTCTCCGCCCGATACCAACGCACCGCCCGCCCCGGTGCGCCGAATTGGCCCCGCGCCTTTTGATTCACCACCCTATGCCACCCAGGAATGGCAGCTTGGCGGCGGCCCGAACATCATTGGCGATCCCGGCGCCCTGCGCGATGCTCCCTTCCCGCTGATGCAGGCCATCTATGACGGCCCCAACGGCAAGTGGTGGTATGACAGCCGCATCCAGTTTTACGGCTGGGTGACAGTGTCCGGGAATTGGAGCTCATCGGGAAACAATGGCGGCAGCACCAGTTCCACGGCAAATTTCCCCGAAGTCTATGGTGAGCGTTCACGCCGGATGGAGAATGAACAGGACGTGCTTTATATCGAACGCATGCCGGATAAGAACCAGGTTGACCACATTGACTGGGGATTTCGCCTTACTGCACTCTATGGTCTGGACTATCGTTTCATGGCTTCGCGCGGATACCTTAACGATCAAAGGCTATTCGGGGAGAATCGGTTTCAGGGCTTTGATTCGCCCATGATGTATTTCGATTTGTACATTCCTTATGTTGCCGAAGGCATGGATATCCTCATCGGGCGCATCATCTCGGAGCCGGACATTGAGCAACAACTGGCGCCGAACAACCTCATGGCCAGTCACTCGCTCGTTTACGCCTTCGATGACTACACCACATGGGGCATTTTCACCACCACCAGGATCAACAAGAACTGGACCGTCCAGTTGAACCTGATGGACGGTGTTGATATCGCGCCATGGGAATCGAACGATCCCGGCTGCCAGGCCACCCTCGGGTTTAATGTTCAGTATATCGCCAATAACGGAAAAGACTCGGCCTATGTTGGGGTGAACTCGCTCAACAGCGGCCAGTTCGGCTTTAACAACCTGCAGGAGTTTATCGAAAGCTATACGCACAAGTTTAATGAAGTCTATTGGACCACGTTCGAGGGCCAGTACATGTTTACGAAGGACGCGATGACAGCGCCGACGGTGACGGTGCCAATCGAGGACGGTTTCTATCCGGTCAAGGCGGGCTATGCTTGGGCCGGCGGCGTCGTCAATTACACTTGCGCGCGCATTGCGGGAAATGCTTTCCTGACTCTCCGCAACGAATTCTGGGACGATCCTCAAGGTTACCGTTCGGGTTACGCGTCGCCTTATTATGAGGGCGCGTTCGGCATGACGTGGTGGCTGGACAAGCTGATCGTCCTGCGGCCCGAAGTTCGCTTCGAACACGCCATGAAGCATGATGGCCTCGCCAGCACCAGTTCTGCCATCAACCCGACCGGCGGCGCAATGCCCGCCCGCGTGAATGGGCCTTACGACAACGGCTTCAAGCAGAGCCAGCTTACGTTCGCCTGCGACCTTACGTTCCACTTCTAACTCAAGCAGAATAGCCCCGGCTGGGAAGCTGTTCCTCCTTCCTCCAGGAGCAGGCTTCCAAAACCGGGCGCTTCTCCCGCCTGACAGGCTACAAACTGTCAGGCGGGATTTTTTTACAAACGTGGGCACCGACATTGCGCTGAGACTACCGCGCCATGAGATGTTTGATGAGCAAGAATGCCAAAACTTGCACCAGTAAAATGCCCGCGGCGATCAAGGAGCCGGCGAGCACCGGGGTCTCGCGCATGCTCAGGCGAAAGCTCGGCGCTTCCAGGCGATCGCAATAACCGGTGACGTGGATTTTGTGCGGGCTATCCAGGTCCGCTTTCATCGCGGCCGCAGTTTGATAACGCCGGGCGGGATCCCGCTGCATGGCGTGCAGAACAATTTCCTCGGCCTCAGGGGATAGATTGGGGTTGAGCTTTCTCGGCGCAATCGGATCGCCCGTCACGCGGTTGTTCATGGACACCCAGCAATTCTCATCCTGGAAAGGCACCGAGCCGGTCAGCATTTCATACAGCACCGCGCCCAGGCAATAGATGTCCGAGCGTTCGTCGCCCCGCTGGTTTTTGACCTGCTCGGGAGACATATATTCGGGTGTGCCCATGGTCGCGGTAAAACCTTGCAAGGTGATTTTGCGGGAATCCGCCATCGCCGCGATCCCAAAATCCATGAGCCGGATGGTGCGGTCGCGGCAAATCATGATGTTGCCGGGTTTCAGATCGCGGTGAACTACACCGCGCCAGTGCATGTGCTGCAGCGCATCGCAGAGGAGACTGGCAATCTGGAGCGCGTCCTTTTCCGGCAGTGGCCGCGTCTCGTTGAGGAGATGAGCCAGGGTGCAGCCGCGCAGATACTCGGTCACGAGGTAAGGCCGGCTTTTTTGTTCGACCGTGACGAACTTGAGGAGGAATGGATGGTCCAGTTTCCTTCCCACCTCCTCTTCGCGTTGAAACCGGGAAAAGAAATTCGGGTCGGATTCATACCTCAAGTGCGGCACCTTCACCGCGACGAGTTCCTTGTCGCTCAACAAATCCTGGGCCTGGTAAACCGTGGCCATTCCGCTCCGGCTGATCGGCCCGGAAATGACAAACCGCCCGTCCAAGATGTAGCCGGCCCGGAACTCCGGGGAATACGTCGCTTCCACGGGATCATGGTAATCCGGCACATCCAGACAGCAGGCCACTTCATCCAGTGGACGCCTCGCGTTCGCATTCATGCGTTTCCTAAGATTTACCGGATTGAAAACCAGGCAACCCAATGATTTCACAAGCGGCTTCATTCCGTTTCATCGTTGTCACTATCGTCGAATCAGACCATTTCGGAAGTTAAAATGGGCTAAAAAGGTGTTAAGAATTCATCAATGAGCGGTTTTCCAGTCTTTGCCCGGGGTGAAAATCGCAGTCAAACCAGTAACGCCAAGTCCAATAGTGCGACTTGGTTTGACTCGGTTTGACCACATTCATCATCAACGGTTTACAAGTGCGACTTTCCCTCACGGCTACCTTGACTACCTTGACCGTGCTCCAATCAGGCAACCTGCCGAGGCTGCTCGCGGCGCGTCTGGCAACCCACCCGGCTTGCCCGCCATAGCGCCGGACGCGACGGCGGGAGATTTCAAGGAACGAAACTCCTTACGCCCATTATCGTATCACAAAAACCTTGTTCCGCAACTGGCGAAAAATGCGCGAATTAAATTGCATTCCGAGTCGGATTTTATAGAAATCATCCGTCAAGTTGGATCAGCACGATGTAACAACAAAAATTTAAAAAACAGAATGTAGCTTTGGCTACCGGGCTGTCCCTTAAAACCGCTAATTTTTTCCAGCCTCCCAGATACCAAGCCGCCACTCGGCGCGGCTTGGCGTACTTTCTGGGAAGGCGCTTCGCGGTGCCTGATGCAGGGTGCGTTGAGTCGCGCCCTTTAGTTTCAGGGACAAGAGGTTGCTCTAAATATGAACTTAATCAGGAGGGTGTTGGTTGGTATCGGCATTATCGCTTCACTTAATTATGGCTGGGCGCAATCGGGTGCGCCCTCGGCAGCAAGTCCAACCACTAACTTTCAGGCGGCAATGGCAATTGTGGAATCCACCACTCCTTTACCCGCAATTGAGGCTCCGCGCGTTGGAAATTTTTATTCCGCCCAAATGGGGGACAAATATCCGCCCCTGCCCTTCCCGCCAATGAATCTTCCCTTCTGGTCCCTGGGCGATGGTTACTACGTCTATGATGATCGTGACATTGATTATCCCGCTTTGAATCCGCCAGCCGACTCCAGCGGAATTTCTCGCGCCAGTTCCATGTCTGCGATGGCCAGCTTCTTTTCACCCGCCCCGCCGCCTTGCGGAACGGGAGGGCCGGTTTATATCACCAACTTCTCCGCCGTCATGGCCAGCAATCAGACCATGACCGTGACGCTGACCATTGCTGGCGGCATGAGCAATGTGATTTACGATATTTTGATCGCGACAAATATAGCGGGCACAAATACCGAATGGCTCTGGCTCGGACAGGGGTTTACTTGCGATACTTAAATTTTTCCAAATCAACTCCCCAGTCAGGCGTTTTATGCCATCGGCATTCCGAAACCGACGATGGTTGTCGCATGGGGTGAAGACGGCGCGGCTCAATGCGACGTTCCATCTGGATTGAGCAACGTCGTCGCGGTTGCGGGCGGCTTGGAGTTCAGTCTTGCCCTCAAATCTGACGGCACTGTTATCGCGTGGGGTGATAATACGTATGGCCAGACGACTGTGCCATCAAGTGCCACTACGGGAGTTGTCGCCATCGGCGCGGGTGGCTACCACGCGCTGGCCGTGCGCTCAGGACAATTAACACCCATCATCTTTGAGGAGCCGCAGAATACATTGCTGCTGCAGGGTGGAACGACGATATTTTCGGTCGGAGCAGCCGGGCCGGGGACCATCGCCTACCAGTGGCAGTTCAACGGCGCTAATATTGCCGGCGCGACGAACGCCACACTGACCGTGACCAACGCGCAGTCGGCGAATGCCGGGACTTATCAAGTGATCGTCAGCGATGCACAAGGCTCGATCACGAGTTTAACCGCGACTCTCTCATTTCTCCAGACGCCGCAAATCCTTTCCACGACGCCCGCCGTACCGTACTTCAACTGGTACTGCACGAATGCGCCGACGAATCTAACTGTGACCGCAACCGACGCGGACACCACGGATTTTCCGATTTCCTATCAATGGCAGTTGAATGGCACAAATATCCCCGGAGCCACACGCAATAATTTGCCAGTGAACTTATCCAATTCCCCGGCCGCCGCCGGAACCTATAGCGTCATTGTCAGCGACGCGGCGGGATCAACGACTGTTTTCTGGCAACTCGGTTTTTCGCCGGGCATGGTGGCAGCTTGGGGCGATCACAGCGAGGGCGAGACCGTGGTTCAGACCAACCTGACGAATGCCATTGGCATCGCAGCCGGTGATTATCACGGCATTGCCCTGCTGGAAAACGGCATTGTCCATGAGTGGGGAAATTATTGGGATGGCAGCGCGTATATCCCGGTCGGTACGAATTCTACGAACACCAACCTCGTGGCTGTCGCCGCCGGGATTGGCCATGATCTTGCGCTTACCGCGAGCGGAACGGTGGTGGCGTGGGGATTGCCTGATGACATTGCCAATTATGTCCCAAGCGGACTCACCGGCGTCAGCGCCATTGCTGCGGGATGGAATCACAACGTGGTCTTGCTCACGAATGGAACCGTCACCGCTTGGGGCTACGGCGGCGCGCCCTGGTTTGCGACCAACGTTCCGTCCAATGCCACCAATGTGATCGCCATTGCCGCACAGGGTTTGCACAGCCTCGCGCTGCGCAGCGATGGCACGGTGGTCGCCTGGGGTGACGACGATGAAGGTGAAAGCGACGTTCCAGCGGGATTATCCAACGTCGTGGCGATAGCCGCCGGCGGACAGCACAGTCTGGCCCTGAAATCAGACGGCACGGTGGTGTCGTGGGGATGGCTGACCAATGTGCCGGCGGGGTTGAGCAACGTCATGGCGATAGCAGCGGGCTGGGAGCATAGCGTGGCTTTGAAGAATGACGGAACAGTGGTGGCCTGGGGCAACGACGGCGCGGGTCAAACCAATGTGCCGACGGGCTTGCCCTTCGTAAAACTGATTGCCGCGAGCGGGGATTTCACGCTGGCCTCGGGCTTCTCTCCCTTTTTGACATACCCGGTGGATGTCAGAAATGATTTGCTGCTCATTTACAACACGAACTCGGTGGACAGCGGCACGGTTTTGAACTATTATTTGGCTCATCGGCCTATGGTTTCAAACGCCAATGTTTTGGGGATCGGGTATTCCAATTACGGAACGAATACCGGATATTATGAAACCATCAGCCCGGCGGACGTGACCAATTTGATACTCACTCCTGTGGGCACATGGTTGACGAATAATCCGACCAAACGCCCACAGTACGTTATTCTGTTTTTGGATGTACCAAGTCGAGTATGCAATTTTACCTATTACCCGTCTGGCGGATTTTATCCGCAGGGTGCGAATGTATACAATGGCCCTAGCGTGCAATGCCAGCTTAATAGTGGCTGCGCGCCCGGCTGGAGCCCATTTGTCACCGCCATCAACATGAATTCAACGAATGATTTCGGGGGCGGCGGCGGCAGAACTAATGATTGCATTGCATACATTAATAAGCTCACAAATTTTTACTCAAATAATTCACTTTTCAGCAGTGCAAGTGCGGGTCGGTATGGGGACACCAACTATTATTTTGATGACTGTCCGTACACAGGCGCGGAGGCTGACGAGGCAAGGTCAGGCGTTCTAAATGTAAATCCCGACGCCGCAGTCTTCTACACAAGCGGTAACGATTTTGGCACCGATTTGGCCGTGCATATAACCAGCGGCACGAATGTGGCCGGTTACATCTGCAACGGTGCTCACAGTGCGCTTGGCAGTCAATATGCGCTTAATGGCTACGTGCAATGGCATGGAAACTCAAGTTGGTGGATCATCGAGACGGTTGAGTCATTTAATGGGCAGCGGGTTGATCCAGGTCAAGGGACGTTCATTAAATGGTTTTCAAACACTGCCTTTGGCGGCACTGCATACTCTAATACGCCAATCGGAGCAGTCACACATGTAGATGAACCTACTCGTTCAAAAGTAAATAACCCCACCATATATTTCGGTCTTTGGGAAACGGGCAAAAGTTTATCGGCTTGCGCCTGGGCTTCCAGACGAACCCCGGAGCTTCAAGTAGTCGGTGATCCGTTCGTAATAAAATAAATAATATGCAAACATATAAATCTATTCTTATAGGAGTCATTTCGATCGGGACTACGTTTTCTGTTTTGGCGCAAGGCAATTTCTTGAACCTCAATTTTGAATCAGCAAATGTGTCCGGTTATGCGCCGAGTAGCGATAATGTTCCGACAACGTCTGCTCTCCCTGGCTGGACCGCATCATCTTTGCAGCCAGGCGTTGGAGGAGGCCAATACTCGACAGTATGGTACGATGCAATTAGCCTGGGTGGTGCCTTCATATCAGTGAATGACGCGAACACCGGCTTCGGATTTGCTCCACTTCAAGGAAAATATAGCGCCGTTCTTTTCGGTGGCGCATCTACTTCTGTAACCATTAGTCAAACGGGATTAGTCCCAACTGGCACCCTCTCTTTGCAAGCGCTAATGCAATGGTCTGGTGCGGCGCCTGTGGTCATGGTTGGCGTACAAACAATCAACATGGTGCCTCTACAGACATTTGGCAATTATACGCTGTATGGCGGCAATATATCCGCATTTGCTGGTCAGGATGAGACCTTGAGTTTCACTGAACCACCCCCTGCAAGTAATCCTCCGAGCGAGTTAATATTAGACGACATCGTATTTTCCACGAATGCTGTCCCTGAACCGGCAACGTGGGCGCTGCTCATGTGCGGTGCGGGTTTGTTTGGCGTCACGCGTCAATTCCGCAAGCCTTGAATGAAAAGATTTTTTACAAAGAATACACTTCTCATCGGCATCTTTTCCTTTGGAACCTGGCATAGTTTTGGTCAAGGTTTTGTAAACCTAAACTTTGAACAAGCCGTCATAGTGCCTGACGCTACAAGCCCTTATTATCCGAATGCTGTCTATGCCAGCTCCGCTATTCCTGGCTGGACGGCAACCGGCTTTATCGGGCCAACCGACATTCTGTACAATTCTGCCTCTCTTGGGTCCACCAGTGTGTCTATTCTTGGCGTAAATGGAAATCCTCCGGCACTCGACGGGAATTATAGTATTTACCTATACGGAGGAGATGCCCCACCAACCGCCTCGGCTTCGATCAGCCAAACTGCCGTGGTGCCCGTATCTGCGGAATCCATTTTTTTTAAAGCCCAAGGTGGCGGAGGAACATTATTGGTTTCACTGGGCGGTCAAAACATTTCATTCTCAGCCCTTTCCACAGGTGCGAATTACACGGAGTACGGAGCAAATCTTCCGGCTGGTTTAGCCGGCCAGAGCGAAACATTGATGTTTTCGGCCTTGGCAGGAGAAATTTTTTGGAACATAGATGACATTCAATTTTCTCCTTCTACAGTTCCCGAACCGGCAACATGGGCGCTGCTCTTTTGCGGCGCGGGTTTATTCGGCGTCATGCTTCAATGGCGCAAGCGGTGAATGAAAACTGCTCTCAAAATACTTGCCACATTAAGCGCGTCAGTTCTTTTTGGCGTGGTGTCCGTTTCCGCCCAAAGCACTTTTCAAAATCTCAATTTTGAATCTGCTAATCTCCCCAATGGAACACAACCGGGTTCGGTTTCAGTCGCCAATGCGCTTCCCGGCTGGTCAGTTTTCTATGGAACAAGCCAGCAATCACAGATTTTTTACGATGATGTGTCGTTGGGAGCCTCACAGGTTACACTCGTGAGTGCAAATGATCCTTTCGGCCCAAACGCCATCGAAGGGAATTTCAGCGTCCTGCTGCAAGGGGGTTCAACGGCGACGGATGTTTCCATCCGTCAAAGCAGTTTGGTTCCAGTTTTGACAGAATCAATTCTCTTTAAGGCACAGGCGGAAGGGCCAATGACCCTCTCGCTAGGAGGTCAGAATATCGCTTTTGCTCCGCTCAGCACTGGCGCGAATTACACGTTGTATGGCGGGAACATTCCGTCTGCACTCGCTGGGCAGGTTGAACAGTTGGAGTTTTCAGTGCCAGAAGGGCCGGGCGGAAACAATGCCTGGAATATTGATTCAATCGTTTTTTCTGCAACCCCTGTTCCCGAACCGGCAACGTGGACACTACTGTTATACGGCGCGGGTTTGTTCGGCGTCATGCGTCAATTCCGCAAGCGTTGAATGAAAAGATTTTTTACAAAGAATACACTTCTCATCGGCATCTTATCCTTTGGAAGCTGGCATAGTTTTGGTCAAGGTTTTGTAAACCTCGGTTTTGAGTCTGCAAACTTATCCCCTGTCCCATCCGGGCAATATGGCGGTTACGTATCAACGCTCGACGCTATTCCGGGTTGGACAGCTTATTTGGGAGCAAACCAAGTGACCCAGATTTTACAAAATAATATGACGCTCGGAGATGCCAGTATTGATATACTTGGGCCAAATTGGAATATGGGCGGCATAATTGAGGGCCAATATACGGTTGTGCTTCAGCCTGGCGGAAACGGCACTTATATTAGCGCCAGTATATCTCAAACCGCAGTGGTGCCTGCCAATGCACAATCGTTACAATTCAAGGCGGAAACCAGCAGCTTTTCGGTAATTTTGGGTGGGCAAAATTTAGCTTTAATTCCCTTGGGAACAGGAGCGAATTACACGCTTTATGGGGCGAACATTCCTGCTTCAGACGCCGGGCAAAGTGAAGCATTGACGATTACGGCTCTGGCGGGGCCGAATACCACGGACTATTTTGATTCATTCGTTTTTTCGCCTTCGTCGGTTCCCGAACCGGCAACGTGGACGCTGCTTTTGTGCGGCGCGGGTTTGTTCGGCGTCGTGCGTCAATGGCGCAAGCGGTGAGTGAAAGTACTGGCAAATCGGAAATCCGAGCGCAAAATTTGGTCGAACCCAAATTAATTTACTTTCTCTTGGTTATGAATCACGTTAAAGTTTTTGAGGTCGAGCTCCTTTATGGGTGGTGTTTCGCAAATACAAAAATGGCGCTGTGCGATATGGCTCATGCTGTCACTTATCGGGTTGCCCTTGCCTGCCGCCTACGCGGCGGGTCAAAACCCGTTCCTTCCCCCGCATGCCACCGTGGTGTTGCTTTCCGGTTTGTCGGGCGATTTGCAAACCGAAACCAGTTACCAGGAGCAGCTCGAGGCGTGGCTTGAATTGCTGGAAAATCTCCCCTTCCCGCCGCATCAAGTTTTTGCCTTTTCGGACAGCCCGGAAAGCTTGACGCTGCCGCCCAAATTATCCGCGCGCAAATTCAAAGCCACGCGGGAGGAATTTCTGGGTCTGGGCAAAACGCTCGCCGGGCAAACCAATCCCGTGATCGTCCTGGCTTGGGGACATGGCGGCATGCAGAGCAGCACGCCGGTTTTTCACGTGTCCGGGCCCCGCCTGACCGCGGCGGATTTCAAAAACTTTGCCGCCCAAACGGCGCCGGCGGAATCATCCTGGGTTTTGTATTTTCGCGGCAGTGGAAAATTTGCCGCTGAATTGACGGCCGAACATCGGCGGCTCCTCACTTCGGAAAAGGAAACCAGCTTCAACAGCGATCCGATGGGCCTGCCGCTCTTGCTGAAATCCCTGCGCGCAAATCCGGGCAGTTCTTTCGAGGCGCTGGGCGCGGAACTGGGACGCGTGACCGACGCCTGGTACAAAGAACGCAACCTCGTCCGCACCGAGGAACCCACGCTGTGGGCGGGGTTGGCCGCGCCGCAATTGCTGTCGCCGCCGGAAACCAATTCCCCTTCGGGCGAGGCTCAGGCTGGCGACACTCCCCCGACCGCACCTGGCAGTTCCGCCAGCGCACCCGTGGTCAGCACGAATTTATCGGCCGCTTGGAACGGCCTCACGCGCGTGGAGCCGCGGAATTATCCCGACGCTGACGGAGTCGTTTTGCGCCGACGCATCAGCTACACCTTAAGCGGCGGAAGTCCCGCGATTGCGAGCGAGAACGAGGAGTTCATCCAGATTCTGACAGCCGGGGGCAAGCATCTGGGCGATTTTGATTTTTCCTACTCGCCGCCGGACGAAGACATGGTTTTCCAGAATTGCGAAATCCAGCAGCCTGACGGAAAATTGCTCTCGCTGAACCCTGACGAAATCCGCGAAGCTGCGGGCGAGTCCCTGGGGGAATATCGCGCGGCGCATCGCAAGATTTTTTCGCTGCCCGGAGTCGTGCCAGGAGCGGTGCTGCATATCCATTATCAAACCACCTGGAAAACCTTTCCCCTGCCCTACATCTCGCTTCAGATTCCCGTGGCGGCGGAATTGCCCGTGCTCGATGCTTCCATTCAAGTGAGCGTGCCCAAGGAAGCGGCCTTTCATTTTGCCTTTGATCAAATTTCCGCGGGCGATCCCGCCATCAAGCAAACGGCCTACGGTAGCACTTACGCGTGGCAATTTCAAAATCTTTCCGCGAACGAACGCGAACCACTCTCGCCGCCGTTTCGCGAACCCTCCCTGTTGATCTCCACTTTTCCGGACTGGGAAACGTTTGCGTCCTGGTACGGACGCATAAGCCAATTGTCGGATGCCGTCACGCCCGAAATCGCCGCGCGCGCCTCCCAGTTGACGAGCGAGGCCAAGACCGATCGGGAACGCGCGGCGATGCTGTTTAATTACGTCACGGAATTGCGTTACGTCGCAGTACCGCTGGGCGTAAATTCCTTCCGGCCTCACGCGGCGGACGAGGTGCTCAAGCACCAATATGGCGATTGCAAGGACAAGGCGAACCTGTTCAATGCGATGCTTCACTCGTTGAAGATTGACGCCCATCTGGTGCTGGTGCCGCGCTTCACGCAGGCGCACGACGCGCTGCCGGGTTTCGCTTTCAATCATGCGATTTCCCAGGTGAAGCTCGGCGAAGAAACGATCTGGGTGGACACGACTGACGATGTTTGCCGGTTTGGAATGTTGCCGCCGGGAGATCCCGGACGCCGAGTGCTCGTGATGGATGGCAAATCCAAAACGCTGACTCAACTTCCGCTGCCCACGCCAAGGGCGCATCAATTGAATCTTCATGTTCGCATTCATTGCGCCGAAGAAACCGACGCCCTGCCCGCCGATCTCGACGCGACTGCGTCGGGTTTTCCAGACTATGAACTTCGCGCGGCGTCGCAAGACAACCAAAGCACCCGGTCATTGCTGGCCGTGCATTTCCGACCCGCCGCCGGAGTGTTCGGCCTTGAAAAGCAGAGTCATACTTCAGCATCTGATTTGAGCGAAAATTTTAATTTGGCGGCGCATGGGTTTTTTGCCGGAATTATTTCAGCCACGGGAGATAAACGCGCCTTGCGCGCGCCGTTCTGGCTGCCCCGCGAATGGGACACGGCGTTGAATCACCGCACGCATCCGCTTTTTTTGCACCAGGGTTATCCCTTGCTGCTGGATGAGGAATTTGAATTTTCGCTGCCAGCCGGCGCGAGCCAAATCATGTTGCCGGCGACTGGCGAAAATTCCGCCGGGCCGTTAACTTGGAAAATTGAATGGAGCCAGCCGGGTTCCGGCAAGGTCAGCGCCCGGTTGCATTTGGAACTGGCGCGCGGCGAATTGTCCGCGGCAGAAACACCGGCGCTCCAGAAGCAGTTGCGCGCGCTGTTTGCCGCCGTCGGAACGGAGGCCAATTTTACACTGTCCCCGTGACGAGCAATAAAGCATCCTTTTGAGCCAATCGGTAAATCCGCCATAAAAGATTATGATTGAACCAGAGACCTTTTCCTCCGGCCCGCCGCCGCTGCCACCCATTATCAGCCAGGACCCGGCCGAAATCCTTGAAAGTTTTCCCGATAAGTTCCGCCGGATCCATGAGGAGGTCGCCAAGGCCGTGGTTGGCCAGGTGACGACGGTGGATGCCGCGTTATGGGCGCTGTTTTCGCGCGGGCATTGCCTGCTTGTCGGCGTGCCCGGACTGGCCAAAACCCTCCTCGTGAATGCGCTGGCGCGCTCGCTGGATTTGCCGTTTTCGCGCATTCAATTCACGCCCGACTTGATGCCTTCGGACATTACCGGGACGGAAATCCTGGAGCAGGAAGCGGAGACGGGCCATCGCAAATTTATTTTTACCCGAGGCCCGGTGTTTACGAACGTCTTGCTCGCCGATGAAATCAACCGCACGCCGCCCAAAACGCAGGCCGCGCTGCTCGAAGCGATGCAGGAGAAAACCGTCACGGTCGCCGGCAAGCACTACCGGCTCAACGAACCCTTCATCGTCCTCGCCACGCAAAATCCGATTGAGCAGGAAGGCACTTATCCATTGCCCGAGGCGCAGTTGGACCGGTTTTTGTTCGAGCTGCAGATTGATTATCCTTCCTTCGAGGAGGAGCGCAATTTAGTAGAGCATCATTCCTTCACGCCGCTGGAACATTTGAAACCGGTGATCACCGGACCGGAAGTGGTGAAATACCGCGAGGCCATCGCGATGGTTCCCGCCGCGCCGAACGTGGTGGATTACGCGGTCCGGCTGGTGCGTTCCACGCGCCCGAACGACTCGCGCGCGCCGGATTATATCCGGCGCTGGATCCGCTGGGGCGCAAGTCCGCGCGCGAGCCAATACCTGATTCTCGCCGGTCGCGCCCGCGCGGCGAGCCAGGGTCGCTTCAATGTCGCTTGCGAGGATGTGGCCGCGTTGGCGCCGCTGGTGTTGCGCCACCGGATGATCCGCAGTTTCCAGGCGGACGCTGAGGGAAAATCCACCGCCGACATCATTGTCAAACTGCTGGAGGATGTTCCCCGGCAAACCTGAGTTCGCATGATCGCCGCGCCCACATCCGCCTCGCTGATTGAACGTTTCGATCCGCAAGTGCTGGCGACGCTCGAAGGGCTGGACATGAAGGCGCGATATGTCATGGAGGGTTTTCTGCACGGTCTGCACGGGAGTCCGTTTCACGGGTTCAGCGTCGAGTTCAGCGATTACCGCAATTACCAGCCCGGCGATGATTTGAAGCACATCGACTGGCGGCTCTATGCCCGCAGCGACCGGCTTTGCATCAAGCGTTACATGCAGGAAACGAATGTCCGCTTTTACCTCATCTGCGACACCAGCGCGTCCATGGGTTATCGCGGCGACCTGGCGTGGGGTTCGAAACTGGATTGCGCGCGGCTGCTCGCGGCGGGGTTGACCTGGTTTTTGCTGCGGCAAAACGATGCCGCGGGCATGGTGTCCGTCAGTGGCTCGGAGCATGCGCCGCAATTCGTCCGCCCGTCGCAGCGCGCGAGCCAGTTCGGGCTGATCTTGCGCCAGTTGGAATCGCTCGCTCCAACCGGCGGCGCGTGTCTCGCGCAACTCCTCGAACACACCGCGCGGCTGGTCCACCGGCGCAGCGTGATCCTCTTTTTCTCCGATCTCCTCGAACCCTCGGCGGAAGTCGCCAAGAGTTTCAAGCAACTGCGTTTCCAGGGCCATGAATGTCTCATCTTCCAAATTTTGGACCGGGATGAAGTGGAGTTTCCATTCACGGAGCCAAAAGTTTTTGAGGACCTGGAAACCGGAACGCGCCGGGTGGTGACGCCCGCGACCGCGCGACAAACTTATCTCGCGCGCTTCAATCAATTCATGGCGGAGCACCGGGAATTATTTCGCAGCCTGGAAATGCCTTACTGCGTCACGCGCACGGATGAAGACCCGTGGCGCGCGCTGGCGCTGTTCATGGCGGAAAGGCAGCGGTTGCAATGAACTTTGGTTTTCTCAATCCTTTGTTCTGGCTCGGCGCGCTGGCGCTCGCCGCGCCATTCTGGCTGCATTTACGCCGCAAGGCCGAGACGAACAAAGTGAAATTTTCCGCACTGCGCTTTCTGGATGACCAACCGATGGCGCGGCGAGACCCGTTCCGGTTGCGCGACCTGCTCCTGTTCATTTTGCGCGCGCTGGCGCTGCTGTTGCTCGTGGCCGCTTTTTCGTGGCCTTACATTCATAAGTCTTCCGAACTGGCGGTGAAAGAGAGCCGCGTTTATGTGCTGGACAACACGATGAGCCACCAGGCGGGTGACGGTTTTGGGCATGACCGCGATCAGGTGATGAAGGAAATCGCGCAGGCGGGGCGCGACGTTCAGATTGCGGTCATCGAACTCACCGGTCAACCGCGCGTGCTGGGTTCCTTCGGGGACGATCGTGGACTGATCAGCGCGAAGCTCAAGGATTTGCAGCCCTCGTTCCAGCGCGGCTCCTATCTCGCCGCGTTCCATCAGGCGAACACCCTGCTCGCCAATTCATTCGGCGAACGCAAAAAAATAATTTTCTTCGGCGACAATCAGGAAAATCAATGGTCGGAAAACCTCAATACGCCTCCTTTCCTGCGGAATGTTGAAGTCGTCCTGCCCAGGACTGCGGCGGCGCAAGCGCCCAATCTTTCCCTTTCCGAGCCGCGGTTGCAGCGCATTTTCCTGGGCGATAAATCGCTCGTGAATTTGACCATGGAATTGGCCCATACCGGCGAGGCCCGCGACGCCAACGTCACGCTGCGCATGAATGGCCAGGTGATTTTCAATCGCCCGGTGGAGGTGGACAAACAGCCGGGGACCATTTCGTTGCAGGCGCAGTGGGAAGCCGATCCCACCCTCTGGCTGCGCGGCGAAGCCACCGTGACCGGCGAACCCGACGTGCTGGCGGCGGACAACCGGTTGTTTTTCTCGCTCGCGCCATTGACCGAAGGCCGCGTGGCGCTGCTGGCCCAATCGTCTTATTTGCGCTCGGCGTTGTCGCCCGACGTGATGCGCGGCCAATGGGCGGCGCGCATCCTCGAACCAACCATGATCGCAAACGAACTGGGCACCAATGACGACGCCGATGTCCTCGCTATTGAAAGCAATTACCTGCAACTGGCCGATGCGCGCAAATTATTGCATCGTTATCTGGACAACGGCCACGGCGTGTTGCTGATGGTGAATCGCCTCACGCCGGCCATCAGCGGCTACCTGCGCGAACTGGGGTTCGCGCCGGAACCGGAGCCGGCGACAGCTAATTCCACTGTGGAAAGAATCAAGTTTGTGATGGGAAACCATCCGATTTTTCACCCGTTCGTTTCCTCCGATTACGGCAATCTCACGGAAGTCAAAATCTCCAAATATGCGCGGCTGAAAGCCCCGAACGCGGTGCCGCTCGTTTTGTCGGAATCGGGCAATGGGTTGTTTTTTCAGAGCACGACCGCGCGGGGAAAACTGTTTGTCGCCGCGTTTGGATTCGACCGGGATCAAACATCATGGCCGTTGCATCAGACGTTCATTCCGTTTCTGGACCTGGCGCTGCAAGCCGCGCGCGCCGAAGACCCAACGCCGATTAATTACGAGCCGGGCGCGGTGGGGTTGGTCCAGCTTCCCGGCGACACCAAGGTCCGCGAGGTGGTGCTGCGCGATGACTTGCATGAATTGTCGCGCGTGCCCGTGGCGCAGGGCCGCGCGCAGATTGCCATGCCCCTGACTCCCGGGCTTTACGGCCTGACCTACGACGCGGGCACGAACGTGCAAAAAGTTTTCAGCATCAATCCCTCGCCCAAGGAATCGCAGTTGACGTACACGAAAGCGCCCGAGGCCATTACCAACTGGCAACTCAGCGCCGCGCCGGAAACGGGAAAAGCCGCAGCCGCGCCCTCCCCGGTCCGGCTCAATGTGGCGGGCATCTGGCGCCAGCAATTCTGGTGGTGGCTGATTGTCTTTGGATTGCTGGCATTAATTCTTGAAACCGGTGTGGCCATGCTACGGAGGGAACCCGCATGAGCTGGCAGGATAATTTGGTGGAATCGAATTTCAAGCGCGCATCCGGGCGTTGGAAACGGCTGCGTTTCTTGCAGCACACGGCCACCATCGGCGGCGTTGTCTGTTTGCTGTTCAGCCTGCTCGGCGTGGCGATGATTCGCGGCTGGCTCAGCAGCACCAATCAGGCAATCGGCTTGGCGGTACTGCTCTTGATGGCCGCACTTATCGCCGGGCTGGTGATGCTGGCGCGCGTCGCGACCCGGCGTTTGGACCGCAAGTTGATCGCCGGCTCATTGGAAGCAGCGGACCCGCGCCTGTTGGACCGGCTGAACACGCTGGTGTTCTTGCAAAAAAATGCGCGCGCGGACAAGGCCCGATGGTTTTTGCCGCGCATCTTCCGGCAAAGCCAGGCGCTGTTGCAGGAACAAAAACCGACGCTGCCTTTTTCGCCCACGCGTCCGCTGATCCACTTGGGCATTTTTGTGGTTCTGCTTTCAGGCGCGATTTTCCTTTATCAAAAATATTCGCCGTGGCAGCGGTTGGCGGCGGCGCAGTATGACCGGCAGATGAAAACTGCGACGGTCAACAAGCCGGCAGAACTGGCGCTGCCCACCAACAATGTGGCCGAGGAAAAAAAGCCCTGGGGCGAAGTGCGCATCACCGACCCCGCGCGGGACATGAAGGTCACGAAAGTGGATGTGGTGCCGTTGCAAATCGAGGCGGCGGCCAACGGCTCATTGAAAAAGGTGGGCTGGTTTTCCACAGTGAACGGCGCGGAAGAAAAATCGCACGCACTGCCTTCGCCCGCCGAGCCGCGTTACGCGGTTTATCAACCCGTGTTGTACCTGGATGAACTGCGGCTGGCGGATTGGGATGTGCTGACCTATTACGCCAGCGCCCACACAGACAAAGGCGAGGGTTACGCGTCTGAGGTTTATTTTTTGGAGGTGCGGCCATTTCGCGAGGATATTTTGAAAATGCCGGGCGGACAGGAGGGCCAGGCGTACCAGGCCTTGAGCGAGATGACATCCTTTATCGAGCGCCAGCAACACGTCATCCGGCAGACGCATCAATATCAGCAGACGCCGGACGCGGAGGCGGCGTTGCGGAAACAGGATCGTAAAAAACTTTCGGGAGCGGAAGAGGATCTGGGGGATTCCGTGCGCCATCTTTACGCGAAGATGAGTTCGGAAATGGAAAACAAACCCATCGGCGAGGCGCTGGATAATCTGGCCAAGGCGCAACGCTCGCTCGACGCCGCCAGCACCGCGCTGGAAGACGATTTGATGAAGGACGCGCAAAATCAGGAGCGTTCCGCGCTGACCGACCTCATCGCGGCGCGGAAAATGTTTCAAAAAGCGATTTCAGAACATCCCGATAAATTTGGCGACAAGGCAAAGGATGGCGAAACGGAACCGCTTCCTGAATCGTCGAAGAAGCTTGGCGATATTGCGGAGTTTCGCAATGAGGCGAAAGCCGCGCAGGATTTTATTCAGAAAGCGGTCGAGCAACAACGGAAACTGGCCGGACAGGCGGCGACCGCGACTCGCGCGGAACAGGCGCAATTGGCCACGAACGAAACCAAGCTGGCCAAGTCGCTGGAGGATTTTGGCCAGCAGCATCCACAGGTGTTCCGGGCCGTGACCAACGAATCGGCGGCGGCCACCAACTCGCTCGACCATGCGGCGGATTTATTGCAGAAGAAATCGAGGGAAGCCCGCGCCGCCACGGAAACCGGCGTGGAAAAATTGGAGGCATTGCAATCGGCGATGAACCGCCATGCCGCCGGCCACGAATTGGGCGATGCCTACAAACTCAAGGAGTTGCTCGACCAGCAAATCAAGACCTTGCAGCAGTATCAACGGGCCACAAATGAAATTTTGCGGACCAACCTGCAGCAGACCGCCGCGGAATCGCGCGAGACGCTGAACCAGTTGAAACAGGTCGCCGAAAACAAACCGACGAGCAACGCCTTCGGCCCGGCGTTGCGCGAAGCGCTCAGCGGCACCAATAAATCCGGCCTCGATTCCCAACTGAATCAGCTCAGTCAGGCCACGGGCAAGGATGGCCAGCGGCAGGCGGCGGGCGCGGCGGGGAAGGGCCTGGAACGCGTGAGCCAGGCGTTTGCGGCGAGCCAACCTTCGGCCATGCAGTCCGCGCAGAAACACGACGCGCTCAAGCCGGGTCAGCAGGAAAGTTTCGAGCGGGGAATGCAACAGTTGGAAAGCCTGAAACAGGATCTGGAAAATGGCCATAAGATGTCCGCCGAACAGGAGGCGCGGCAACGGCGGGAGGCCTTCTTCAATTTGAAGGACGGACTGGATGATTTGCAGGGCCAGAACGAACACGCCCAGGAAATCCTGATGACGCTCGACTCGGAATTGAAGCAGCGTCCCGGTCCGCTCGACTTGGCGGCGCTTAAGAAATTGATGGATCAATTGCGCAATTTTTCCGTGGAAGTCGCGGACAAGCGCGAAAAGAGCGACAACCCGGAGATCACGAACATTGATCCCTCGCGGCTGCCGCCCGCGTATCGCGGACGCATCCAGAAGTATTACCAAAAACTCTCGGACCAAAAACCATGAACCTGGTCTTCGATTTACCACTGGGTTGGAAGATCGGTCTGCCGCTGGCCGGCGCGATCCTGATTATGTCCGCTTGGTGGCAGCGGAGGCGCGGACAGCCCTGGACCCGCGTTGCATTGCTGACGGCGTTGCGGGCGGTTGCCTTGTTGCTGCTGGTTTTTCTGGCGGCGCGACCGGTTTGGATCGCAAAGGAAAAAGCGCATTCCGCCAATCCCCAGGTTGTGTTGCTGATGGATCGCAGCGAAAGCATGTCGCTGGTGGAGGGCGGCATTAGCCGTTACGAACGCGCGCTGGATTTCGCGCGGGATCAATTGTTGCCCGCGTTGAAATCCGCGAACCAGCCGGTGCAGGCCATGCTGTTTGCGCATGACACCGAGCCGGCGGACGGCGAAAAACTGGTGGCCACCGCGCCGGATGGCAAGCGCACGAATCTGGGCGGAGCCATCGCGCAAGCGCTGGCCAATCCCGCCGAATCGCCGTTGGCGGTGATCGCGCTGACGGACGGCATCGCGAATGAAAGCGCGGACAACAATCACGCGCTGACGGCGCTGCTGGAAACCGGAGTGCCGTTCATCGGCGTTGGCTTCGGCAGTGATACGGGTGTGCAGACACTTTCGCTGCGCGAGGTGGATGCGCCGCCGCTGGCCTCGCCGAAGGCCGCCTTCAATATTTCCGCCCAATTGGAGGCGATCAACTGCGAGACGTTGCCCGCCTTTGATTTGCTGCTTTTTCGCGATGGACAGGCTTGTCAGCAAAAATCGGTTCAACCCGGCAAAGGTTCCCGCATGTGGCTGGAAAATTTCCGGGTGACCGAGGACGCCGAGGGAACGCACAATTACGAGGTGCGGCTCGTGCCGCCCGCCGCGCCCGATTTGAAATGCGTGAACGCCTCGGCCAGCGCGGCGGTGCGGATTTCCAACGAGAAGGAATTGCGGATACTTTATATCCAGGGCGCGCTGACTTGGGATTATAAATTCATCGGCATGGCGTTGCGCAATGATCCCACAATCAAATTGACGGGCCTCACGCGGACTTCGAAGCAGTCCATTTTCCGGCAGAATGTGGAAAGCTCGGGCGAATTGATCAACGGTTTTCCCACCACGCTGGAAGAAATCGCTCCGTTTCGCGTGATCGTGCTTTCCAACATCCGGCCCGTTGACCTGACAGCGGCGCAACAGGAAATGCTCGGTCGCTATTGCGGCGAACTCGGGGGCGGGATTTTGATGATTGGCGGCCCGGAGACTTTTGACGGTTCGTGGCAGAACAGCCGGCTGGAGCAATTATTGCCGGTGGTGTTCGCCACCCGCAGCGGCGTGGAAGGGCTGGACCGGCCTTTTCGCCTTCAGCTCACCGAGGAGGCGTTGCAGCATCCGGTTTTTCAAATTTCGGAGGACCATGCGGCGCGCGAAACCTGGGCGAAACTCCCCACGTTCACACAATACGGCCGCGTGGACGCCGCCAAGCCCGGCGCCCAGGTGTGGGCGCAGCATCAGGTGGACGAAGGTCCCAACGGACGCCGCATCCTGATGGCTTCGCAGCGATACGGGGCGGGGCTGTCGGCGATTCTTTGCATTCAAAATTTCTGGCGCTGGCGGCTGGCGAAGGATTCGGAACCGCAGCAGTTCGACCGTTTCTGGCGGCAATTATTTCGCTTTTTGGGAAATGTCGGCGGGCAGACGGTCACCATCCATCTGGCGGACCAGGATTTGCATGCGGGGATGGATGTCCAGGTCATTCTCGAAAAACAGCCCGATCCGAAAAGCGTCACGGCCACCAAACGCACTTACCGGGTGCGCGTCGAGAATGGCCGCAAGGAAGTCTTGGTCGAACAATCACTGGAACTGCAGGTCGGGCAGCCGCATGACCTGAATTTTCGCGCGGAGCAGGCCGGCACCTACACCGTAACTGTGCTGGATGAGCAAAAAGTCACCCTCGCGTCCCGCGCCATTGAGATCCGCGAAATCAACGTGGAATTTCAGAACACGGGCCGGGACATGGAGACGCTGAAGCAGTGGGCTTCCGTCAGCGACGGTCTGGCCTTGAAAGTGGAGGATTGCCCGAACGGCAGCGAATTGGTCCGCCAAATCAAGACGCGTGTGTTGCAAGCCGAGCACAGCAAAACCATCCGCCAACCCGCGGGCATGAATGGCTGGACGATGGCGATGTTGCTTGGCTCCCTGGGCGCGGAGTGGGTGCTGCGCAAACGCTGGGGGCTGGCGTGAACTACGGTTGATAATTGGCTCCAATAGATTAGACTTATTTTTGTATGAAATCCCGCTTCTTGCTCGCCGCTTTTCTAGGCTGCCTTATCGCGCTCTCGGTTCAATCAGAGGGCCGGGAAGACAAGCAGACGACCTTTTTCATGGGCCGTTTAAAGTACAGCAACAACGACGGCGACGATTGCGCGGGCGTGGGCGAAGACCTGATGAAGCTGGTGTCGAGCGCGTCCACGCTGAAAGTTCAGGAGGAGCGAAAGGTCACGCTGAATGGTCCCGAGTTGTTTGAAACGCCGTTCGTCTTTATGAACGGCCATAATGATTTTACCATCACGCCGGCGGAATTGGAAAATCTGAAAAAATATCTCAGCCACGGCGGTTTTATTTTCGCCTCGGGTTGCTGCACCAACCCGGATTTTCCCAAGGCGTGGCGGCGGGAGTTCAACCGGCTTTTCCCGGGCGAGAAAGTAAAGCCGATTCCTTACGACCATTTGATTTACCGCTCGTTCCACAAGATTGACCGGGTGCGCTGCCTGAATGAGCCGCGCGACATCCAACTGGAGGGATTATTCTACCAGGGAAACCTCGTCGCCGTGATGTGCGAGGACGGCCTTTGCTGTTCGTTTGCCGCCGATAACAATTGCAATAGCGGAAAAGGAATCAGCCCCGCAGACGGCAAAAAGCTCGCGCTGAACATCGCCATCTACGCGCTCACACACTAAAGGTTTTGCGGTCAACCACCGGTCACGGTTGGGCAGTATCCGCGACGGGCGGGGCGGGCGGAAAAAAAGGGTCCAGAGACGCGTCCCGCTGGCTGGTGGCACAGCCCGCCATTAATGACAATGCTCCAATCAGAATCAATAAACTTGCGGCTAATTTGATTTTCATAAGTTGCTGCTTTCTTGTATTTGCGTGTTTTCGATTGAACCGAAACAACCTGTATTCCTAATACCTTAGACCTAGCATCGGGCGTAAGGTTACACCGATTTGAATTTGCGCAAGAGGGCGCGGATATTTGCGCGGCACGCCGGAATATCACCGGGAGGGCAGCCGGATTGAAGTGCAGCGGCGGGGGAAGAAGTGAAGGTGGTCGGAGGTGTTATTTACCGTATTCTTTGCGCGGGGATTCAGCGGCGGTTTTGACGGGCCAATTTGCATCTTCCGTGCGGGCGGTTTTCAAATATTCGCTGATCCTCGCGATGACTTCGGGATTTTTGTCGGCGAGGTTGGCGGTTTCGCCGAGGTCGGTTTTCAGGTTGTAAAGTTCAAGCGGACCATCCACGCCAAAACGCAGCGCCTTCCAATCACCCATGCGGGCGGCTTGTTTGAAACCGTCCTCGTGTGATTCCCAGTACAGAAATTCATGACGATTGGTTTGCGTCTGGCCCGTCAGGGTCGGGAACAGGGAAACGCCGTCCGTTTTTGTGGGTGCCGGCTGCCCGGCAATTTCCACGGCGGTGGCGAGAAAATCCCAGGACGCGCAGGGCAGATCGCTGACCGAGCCGGGCCGAATTCTGGCGGGCCAGGAAACGATGAGCGGCACGCGAATGCCGCCTTCATACAAATCGCGTTTGATGCCGCGCAACGGACCGGCGCTGTGGAAAAACTTCGGATTAACGCCGCCTTCGTTGTGCGGACCATTGGCGCTGGTGATGATAATGATGGTGTTGTCCAGGCACTTGAGTTCCTTCAATCTGTCCTGTAACATGCCGACGTAACGGTCCAAACGGGTGATCATCGCGGCTTTGTTTTTTTCCACCTGCGGCCACTGCTCGGCGGAATACGGGGCGTCTTCGGGAACTTCCATGCCGTTGCCGGTTTCGGCGCCGAGCTTATGGTTGGCTCGGGCTATGGTATAAGGGAGGTAAAGAAAAAATGGGCGGTAATGATTGAAGAAAGCCGGTCGGCTGATCCGCAGGAAATTCGTCCCGGCGAACGTGAAATAATCATCCGCATACCTGCCCTGTCCGCCGCCGCGATTTTCATCAATCGGCTGTTCCTTTACTTTTTCGCCTTCGCTCCGGTTTAGAAACTTCGGGTAATAATTATCCGCCTCGTTTTCGTCGAGATACCCGAACCACTCGTCAAAGCCCTGTCGGCGCGGCATGCCGGGCGAGCCTTCATTGCCGAGGCCCCAGACGCCAATGGCGCCCGTGGCATAATTGGCCGATTTCAAAAGTTGCGCCGCCGTCAGGTCCTCCGCCTGAAGGCAAACCGAACTATTGCCGCGAATGCGCGCGTGGCCGGTGTGCAGGCCGGTGAGGAGCACCGCGCGCGAAGGCAGGCCCGTGGCGCTGCCCGCATAGAAACTGGTGAAACGCATTCCCTGCGCGGCGAGCTGATCAATATTGGGAGTTTTAATTTGCTTCTGGCCGTAGCAACCGAGGTCGCCGTAGCCCAGGTCATCCGCGACGATGAGCAGGATGCTCGGACGACGCGGCGCGGGCGGGCGGTTGGTGGAGTCGCCGGCTTGGACGCCTTGCGACGCAATACGCACCACCAGCGAGGCCGCCAGCAACACGAGGCTCAATCGTCTTTGGATTGACCGAATACGACAATTAATCATGGTATGGAATTTAAATGTATGGGGCGCGCCGACTCAACTCATTAATGGCCGACGCCGCTCAAGCGATGGTGGTTGGACAAGTATTGCTTGAAAAGCTTCAAACGAGCATCGCATGATTGAATAGTGACCTTAAGTTTGATTCGGCAAAAGCTGCGCCGGCTTCCGCAGCGGACGCGTTCCATCCTCGCCACCTGTGTGTACGGTTTGGCAGCAGGTGGAGCGGCGGTGGCTTTCCAACTCAGCATTAACTTCGTTTTCAAAGCGACGTATGGAACGCTGGCGCAACAATCCAAAGCGCTGTTTCTCGGCGGCAGTTTTGTTGTGATCATGGGGAGTTCCTTGATCGTGGGATTTTTGTTGAATTTGTTTTGCCGCGAGGCTGCGGGCAGCGGCATCCCGCAACTCAAATTGGCGTTCTGGAAGGATTTTGGCTGCGTGCCCTGGCGGGTGGTGTGGGTCAAGTTCGTGGCGGGGATTGTCAGCATCGGCGGCGGCGCGAGTCTTGGCCGCGAGGGGCCGAGTGTGCATTTCGCGGGTGGATTGGCATCGAACCTGGCGGGTTTGATGGGCGAGCCAAAACAAAATCGGCGTAACGCGGCCGCGGCCGGAGCGGCTGCGGGCTTGGCGGCTGCATTCAACACCCCGCTCGCGGCGATTACTTTCGTGCTGGAAGAAATCATCGAGGATTTGAACAGCCGCTTTCTCGGCAGTGTGCTGTTGGCCTCGGTGATCGGGGCGCTTGTGGTTCACGGATTGGTAAGCAAGCAACCGGCTTTCAGCCTGGCCAATAATCTGGAGCCGTCTTCCTGGCCCGTGTATGTGCTGACACCGGTGGTAGCATTCGCGGCGAGCATGGTCGGATTGCTGTTTCAAAAATCCGCGCTCGATCTCCGCGCCCGGCGCAAAGAATTTACGCGCATGCCAGGCTGGCTCGGGCCTTCGATGGGCGGCCTGGTGACCTGGGTCCTGGGTTCGGCGGTTTTTCTTTACAGCGGCAGCGTGGCGGTCTTTGGGTTGGGTTACGGCGATTTGTCCAAGGCCTTGAGCGACGGATTCGACTGGAAGCTGGCGGGCCTCTTGATCGCAGCCAAGTTGATCGCGACGGTGGCGTGTTATGGTTTTGGCGGCTGCGGCGGAATTTTTTCGCCCATGCTCTTTCTCGGCGGCATGAGCGGCGTGTTTATTGGCGGGTTTTTTGGCGAGGTATTGCATCTCAGCGCCGCCGACCAAATCGTGCTGGCCGTGGTGGGCATGAGCGCGTGCCTTGGAGCGGTCGTGCGGGCGCCGGTGACGAGCATTTTGATCGTGTTTGAAATGACGCATCAATTTTCGCTGGTTCCGGTACTGATGCTCGGCACGCTCGTGAGCCAGACGCTGCGCGTCAGATTTGCCAAACATAATTTTTATGAGGCGTTGCTCATCCAGGATGGTCATGTGCTCGAACACGTCATTCCACCGCGCGATTTGCAAAGCTGGCAGCAACTGCCCGTTTCCACCATTGCGAATTTCCACCCAATCATGCTGAGCAGCCTCGCGTCCGGAGAAATTCAAAAAACGCTCACGGCGCATCCGTTTCAATATTTTCCAGTGGTTTTGCCCGGGCAACCCGCGCAAATTCTCTCGCGCCGCGAAGCCGAAACGGCGCTGGCCGGGCAACGCCCGCCCTGCGTCGAGCCAGCCGTGACATGCCTGGCATCGCAAACAATCCGCGATCTTCAATCGCTGCTCGTGGAATCCGGCCACGGCGTGGTATTGGTGCTGGATGTGGCGGGCGGCAAGGTGCTCGGGCTTATCACTCTGCACGATTTGCTGCGCGCGCAAATGTCCCTGGGACGGGACAACACGGGCGCCGACGCGCTTGGCTGAAGGCTTACGCAAGATAAGGAATGGTCAGCGGGCCCTGCGGGAGCACAGCCACGCGGGCGTCCGGTCCCGATTGCGCCAGACGCTCCCGCACTGCGGCGCCAATATCCGGACACGGCGTGAGGTGCGCGGCGCGGACAATTTCATCCGGCAACGCGCTGTGAAGAAGTACCCGGGCTTTGCGCTGGATGAGCGACTGAATTTGCGCCTGCCATTGTTCGGGACGCACGAAGCCGGGCGTCGCGAGCAAAGCAAGAATTTCCTCCGGGCTCCCGGCGCTGCGCAAAAGTTTGTCCAACGGACTTTGCGCAGGCACGCCTTCCCGGCATTCGCAGGCGAGGATCAAGGTGCCGCCCTCCTGAATGATGCGCGCGCCGGCGCTCATGCCCTTCACGCCCTGGTAAAGATTCTGGTCGAGCGGATAACCGCTGTTGGTGGTGACCACAATTTCAAACGGCGCCTTGACGCGTTGCATCGCCGCGCGTCGCACAAATTCAAAGCCGACCTTGTGCGCCGCCAGCAAATCGCCCGCAAACACGCCGGTGATTTGTCGCTGCTCGTTCAACGTCACGTTGAGCAGAAAGCTCGATCCGACGCGCAAGGCGATGTCGCGCATTTCCTCCCAAATCGGATTGCCGTCGGTGACGCCGAAGGTTGACCTTGGGTCGCCAATATTTTTTTCGCCATGGTTGCTCATCACCGTTTCCAGCCCGGCGAGTCCCGGCATGATGCCCTTGGGTCCGCCGCTGAATCCGGCGAAGAAATGCGGCTCGATGAAGCCCGTGATGATGCGCACGTCCGCCTCGGCGAGATGACGGTTGATGAGCGCGGGCGTGCCGTCGCGCGTGGTCCCGAAGGCGACCATGGCGGCGGGATTTTCCGGCTCGTGATTGAGCACGCGATAATCGCGAACCACTTCCGGCGTGAGGAGTTTTTCCAATTCAGCGCGCGTATTCGGGCGATGGGTGCCGAGGGAATTGAGCAGGGTGATCTGCTCGCGCGGAATGTGGGATAAATGGGCGAGCAGCCAGGGAATCAAACGGTGGTTCGGCGTGGCGCGGGTGATGTCGGTGAAGCCGATGCAAACGCGGTCGCCGGGCTTGATGAGTTCGCGCAAGGGCGGCGCGCCGATCGGCTTTTCGAGGGCCGCAATGACGGCGGCCCGTTCGTCCGCCAGCCCCGGCGTGTGCGCGGGTTTGATGACGGTGGTGCGCTTGTCCGGCATTTCCACGGGCAAATGACCCTGGCCGTAGGCGAGATCTATTTTCATAAAATGTTCCGCATCTATTAATAACCCAAGTCGGCGCGCCGGGAAAGCGCCAAAATTGGCCATCTATATTTGCTCGTTCGCTTCACGGAGTTACCACGCGTAACTTTTTCGGCTGGATGGAAAACGTCGCCGGTAGATGGCCGATATTTTCGCCCTCCACTTCCAGCGGCGTAGTCGCGTCGCTGGTAATGGTGAAATTCTTTGCGCGGAAGCTTTTCGCCACGCCCGCCGGCAGCTCGAATCCCGCCAAGAACATTCCGGCGCAGCGTACCAGGGTCAGCCAATTGGCCTTCGGGAAAACGCTCACGTGCAGCCAGCCGTCGCTCAGGTCCGCCGAAGGATGAATGCGAAACTTGCCGCCGTAATATTTTCCGTTGCCCACGAGGACCAATTCGCCCGTCTCGGATTGCGCGCCGTGCGTGGCGATGACCCGCGAAGGTTTGCCGCTGATCGCCAGCACGCCGGCCCAGACATACGCGAGCGGTCCCAGTTTTTTCTTCAGTTCCCAATTCGCAAGCTCGATGGCCCGCGCGTCCAACCCGGTCCCCGCCAGTTGCGCAAAAAATCGCCGCTCGGCCTTCCCCGCCGCGAACCATTCCACCACCGGCAAATCAATGACTCTTTCCTTCCCGGCGCGCAATACCTGCCAGGCCGGTTTCAGCGCCACGGGCATGCCCAATTCCTTGGCAAACACATTGACCGTTCCCAGCGGCAGCACACCCAAACGCGCGCGCTCAAATCCATCCGCCACATCGCCCATTCCGTTCAGCACTTCGTTCAACGTGCCGTCGCCGCCGGCGGCCACAATGGTGTCGAAGCCTTCGCGGATGGCTTCCGCCGCGAGCGGTCGCGCGCCGCCCGCCGCCGCGGTTTGTTTCAACGCGCACTCCGCGCCGATCTGGTCGAGGTGCTGGCGGAAATTCCTGGCACGCTCGCCCCGGGCGGCGGGATTGAATATGACGCAAATGCGCACCCGCTCAGTTTTCGTGAGTCTGCCGACAGTAGTCGAGAAGAAAGAGCGTATGAGCAAACCAGCGGGCGATCCCGGTTTTTGGGCGGAGGTCGAGGTTGGCGAATCGGTTCTTAAAAAATTCTCCTCTAAAGCGATATTAAGCGGTACCAAGCGGTACGAAGCGGGACAGGTTCGCTTTCCCGCCGGTTCAACTGGTCAAAAAGCAACAGTCAAACCGTCAAAGTGGTGCGACTCGGTTTGACTCGGTGCGACCAGAGGGAGGAACCGGCGAAAAACTCCCCGGTTTATGCGTGTACAGAACCCATCGCCCCGGTGTTTAAAGACCAGTGACGAAAAAACCACGTTCGCGCACATTTGAAATTCAAATGGCACCACTTGCATCCGCCCAGGATGTCAAGGAACAAGCTCCTCTTACTGCATCAGAAAATACCCGTGACCGGAGGCTGGCGCAAGAAATTTCGACTCAGAAACCGGAGCGCGGTGCAGGACAAAATTCTTAGGCTGGAAGAAATGCGGGTTTTCCGGTCGCGGAGCGACCACGGATATTAGCCAGGCACAAAGTGCCTGGAGGCAGCATGAAAATGATGCTGTCCTGAAAGGACTCCGGAAAACCAGAGCGCGAGGCGAATCCATCGCCCCTCGCGGGACGCGGCGGATTTTTCCTGCGGTTTACCAGCCACTTCGTAGCTGGCTAATTTCCGATGGCCTTCCAGGCCGGGAAAATGATCCCTATCGAGCCGTCTATATTTTCGAGCCAAATGGCCAAAGAAATTCACAGACCGACGAATTTTGTCCTGCAACACCGGCGCGCTGGCGCACACCAACACCGCCCTGGACTGCGGAGCTTTGATCCGCTCGAAACGCTTTTGTGGACGCGCGGAGCGATGCTCCTGCCTCCATGGGATGCCGCTTAATGGCATCGCGCGAATGCGGTCAAACCTCATCGCGTGATAATCTTGAACTCGGGCCCCGGTTTCCGTTATGCTGACAGCATGAGTAATCCGACTGATTCTAAATTGGCCAAGTGGCCGTTTTTTTTGGGCGATGCCATTTTGTTGGGGTTGATCATTTTTATTTGCGCCGGGCGCCTGGCTTCACCGATAGGCGGTTGGACAATATTGGCGATTCTGCTGGCTGGCGCGTTGGGCGCATTGATCGCGGTCGCTCCCTACGTGCTCGAATATCAGGCCGCTGTTAAAATGGTGGAAACCGGCGCGATGGTCTCGACCATTTCACAAGTTCAGAATCTCGAGGAAATTGCCAAGCAAATCGGCGGCGCGACGGCCCAATGGCACGATGTCCAGGAACAAGCCGCGCGAACCGCCGCTGGCGCGAAGGAATTAACCGAACGCATGACTGCCGAGGCTGCGTCGTTCACGGAATTTCTGCAAAAGGCGAACGATGGCGAGAAGGCGAATTTGCGTTTGGAAGTCGAAAAATTGCGTCGCAGCGAAGGCGAATGGCTGCAAATCGTTGTGCGCATGCTCGACAATACTTACGCGTTGCACCAGGCCGGGATGCTCTCCGGCCAGCCGAACTTGATCGAGCAACTGGGTCAGTTTCAAAATGCCTGCCGCGACGTCGCGCGCCGCATCGGCCTGGTGCCCTTCGCGCCGGCGGTGGATGACAAATTTGACGCGCGGATCCACGAATCACCGGAGGCACCAAGCGCGCCCGTGGCCGATGCGCGGATTCGCGCCACCATCGCGACGGGTTACACTTTTCAAGGTCAATTGATTCGACGCGCATTGGTTTCCTTCCAAAACTCCGCGCCCAGCGGCGAAACTTTGGAGCTTGCCGAACCCGCCGCCACTCCCGCAGCGAAAGGAAATACTGAAAAAGCGGAAGTCGAAATCGAGGAACAAACGCTGCTTTGAACAACGAACTCATTTGTTTTCGCGCTTGGAATGGGGTTATGCCGCTCCCACGGAGCTTGGAATATTTTGGCAACCATTACTATAAACATGGCGCTCCTCTGGAGCTTCCACGATCACGGCCTCAAGCTCCAGAGGAGCGCCATGGTTATAGAAGCCAGTCAGCAATAATTTTCCCAACTTCGTGGGAGCGGCATGAAACCGTGCTCGACGAGGCAAATTACCGTAGTGCGAGGTAACATTGGAAAAAAGGCGCAACCGCTTTCAGTTCTCCAAACTCAACGCCACAGAGCGTTTCAAATTCAAAAAATGCAAATGCGCCCGCGTCACGGGGCGGTGATAAATTCGGCTTAAGGCCAGCGCGTAAAGTCGCAACTGCGTTTCGTAGAGCTTCGTTTTCCCGGGCAATTCCGCCACGGTCATTTGATCGGTTTTGAAATCAACCAGCCAGATTTCTTCCGGCAGGAGCACGACCAGATCAGCCGCTCCCTGGACAACGATGAATTCCCCGTCATCCAGGCCGCAGGCAATATTTCCGGGCAACTCGGCGGCCGCAAATCGCGCGGTGAACGCCAGTTCGCGGCGCACATTCTGCGCCTGCGCACGAATGGCGGTTCCTATGGGCGATTGCCAGAAGTCAGCGAGCGCGGCGAAGTCCAGATGGGCGATTTCTTCGGCGGAGAGCGTCGCTTCCAATTCCATGCGCCGCGCTTCGGCTTGCAGGCGCGCCTGGGTTCCAACCTCTTCAAGCGCGACGAATTGCAAAAAGGTATGATGCGCGTTGCCGATTTCCACAGCGGACAATCTTGAAGTGCGGAGTGCGGAGTGGGGAGTGCGGAGTGTGAAATTGAAAAACGGCCTAGGCTCTACTTCCGCCCCCTCGGATGAGCGCCGACGCAGCAAGGTTACGGAAGTTTTGGCGGTTTCACGGGTCGCGGGCTGGTGCGGATATTGCCATTCTAGGCGTTGAAAAAGTTTTTGGAAATAGGGTTCGTCGAGGGTTTGGCCAATGGATTCTAAATTTCCAATGGGCGCGGGCGGTGTCGCATCATCAAGTAGTCGCTCATCAAGATCATCGTAGATGGTCCAGCGCCAGAAGGCATTTTCCCCAGCTGGAGGATTGATTTGGCTTTCGGCCGACTGCGCCGACCACGCAGCAAGCCAATCCAGATAGCTGCGGGCGGCGAGCAATGATGCGGTGGTCGGAGCGGCGGTTTCACGCCATTGTTTGTCGAACTTTTTTTGTGTCATGCTCCCGGTGAGAATGAGCGTGTCGCGCGCGCGCGTCATGGCCACATAGAGGAGGCGCATTTCCTCGCCGAGCATTTCATTTTTTTGGCGCTGGCGCGCCAGGAAATAAGGCAGGCTCGGATAGCGCTGGCCGGTGTGCGGCGGCTTGACCTGCGGGCACAGGCCGAATTCGGCATCGAGAATGATTTCGGCGCGCAGATCGGAAAGATTGAACGGCTTGCCCAAATCCGTCACAACCACCACGGGAAATTCCAGACCCTTGCTCTGGTGAATGCTCATCAACGCCACGGAATTTTCCCCGGAAACGGCGGCGACCTGCGGCTCGGTCTCGGCGGCTTGTTGCGCCTCGATGAATTTCAGGAAGCGAAACAATCCCTGGCGTTGAAACTGGTCGAATTGCTGCGCGAGGGCCAGCAGGCGTTGGACATTGGCGTGGCGCTGTTCACCACGCGGCTGGGTGAGCAACCACGCCGCGTAGTGCGTTTCGTCCAGCACGGCTTCAAGGCAGCGGGACAAGGAAACCTGCCGCGCCAGCCGACGCCAGGCCGCGAAGTTTTTCAGGAAGCGGTCGGTCTTCGGCCAGCCGGAATGTTGCCGGCTGAGTTCGTGAAAACGTTGCAACGCGGTCCAAAACGGAGCCTTGGGCAGCATCAGCCGGATGGCCGCCAATTCGTCGAGAGACATGCCGACAAGCGGCGAGTGCAAGACGGCGAGCACGGGCAAATCCTGGAGCGGATTGTCCAGGGCTTGAAGCAAACTCAGCAGGTCGGTGATTTCAAGGCTTTCGTAAAATCCGCCGCGCACCACGGTCAACGGCACGTCGAGCCGCGTGAATTCCCGCGCGTAACTTTCCGCCTTGCCCGAGGGTGAACGCAGCAGCACCGCCATGTCGCCCCATTCGACCGGCCGCATTTCATTGTCGTCCCAAATGAGGTGGCCGGACATTTTTAATCCGCGCAGGCGCAAAGCCGCCAGGCGGGCTTCCTTCGCGGCCTCTTCCAGGTTCATCACTTCGGTCCAAGCCGGCGTGGATTCTTTTTCTGCGTCGCCACCGACCGATTCACCCGCCCCTTTCAAGCGCAAGTGAAGTTCAACGCGCGGCGAAGGGTCTTTCGCAACGCTGAGCGCGTGGCGATTTTCGGGATCGCCAAAATGCAATCGCGCTTCCTCGCCGTAAGGCACACTGCCAATTTCGCGACGCATCAAAGCGCCGAACAGCGAATTGATAAAGTTGAGGATCGCTTCACGGCTGCGAAAATTGTCCACCAACGGAATGACGCGGCCGGATTCGCCGCGCCAGGTGTCCGCGTAATGCTGGAATATATGCGGGTCCGCGAGTCGAAACCGGTAGATGCTTTGCTTCACATCGCCGACGAGGAAACGGTTCGCCTCGTCGCGCTCACGGCTGAGGGCCTTGAGGATCGCATCCTGGGCTTCGTTGATGTCCTGGTATTCGTCCACGAAAACGAAGCGAAGTTTGCGACGCCATTGCAGCGCGGTGGGCGTGGGCAAGTTGGTGGAGCGGTCCCAGAGCAACCGGAGCGCGTGCTGTTCGAGATCATGAAAATCCACCGCGCCGAGTTCGCGTTTTGCCGTGCTGAAAGCGACGGTGAATTCGCGCGCCAATTTCAACAGTGTGGCCATTTGCGGGCGCGCCCAATTCCAATCCTGGGCGAGCGGATCAGCAGGCGTATCTGCGCGAGCGAGTGAATAAAGAAAAGCGGCTTCATCAAATAAATCTACGATCGGCTTGCGCCAGGCAGCGGATTTTCCCTTGGGCCAATCGGCATCGGCGAGTTGGATTTGATGCAACACGGCGGCGCATTGTTCGCGGGACGGCGCGGCAAACATGTCTTTCAAAATGGCCGAGCACTCGGCAGCTTTCGGGTTTTCGAGCGACGAGTTTTGCAAGACGGGCAGCCAGCGATTGCGCCATTCGGAGATTCCCTCAAGAAGCCAGGTTTGCCATTGCGTGGGTTCGGCGGAATGAAACATCGCCAACTGGCTCGCGAGCCAGCCCTCCGGATCGCGCAAAGTCTGAGTGTAATGATGCAGCTTGAGCACGAGTTGGCGGATGGGCAGATCCCAGCCGCGCGCCTGGGTTTGGATGAGTTGCTGGACGGCCTCTGCGTTGGGCGTCTGGCCGGCGTAATGCGCCTCAAAAATTTCGCCCAGCGTTTCGTCAGCCAGCAATTTCGCCTCCTCCTCGGGCATGACGGTGAGTTGCGGGTCGAGTTCCAATTCGTAAAAATGCTGGCGCACGAGTTGCAGGCAAAAACTATGCAGCGTGCCGAGGTGCGCGGTGTCAAAAAGCGCGAGTTGTTCCCTCAACCGGCTGGTTGTTTCATTTTCCGATGATTGAAGCTTTTCAAGTTCCTGCTCCAGCGCCTCGCGGATTCTCTTCCGCATGTCCACCGCCGACGCATCGGTGAAAGTGACCATCAGGATCTCATCCATGGCGGCGGGCGGCTGCGCTTCCAGCAGGCAATGCAGGCAGCGTCGGACCAGGGTGGTGGTTTTCCCGGTGCCCGCGCCCGCGACCATGAGCACGTTGCCGCGCGCGGCGATGGCGGCTTGTTGGTCGGCGGTGAAGCTCATGGGGTCAATTTAAAAGGAAAAATTATAAATGCAAAATGGGGAGCGCACGCGCCCTCGCGTCCAGCGGTCGGCGCCTCGCCAACCGCAAATGGGGCAACGCAGGTGCAACCTGCGCGCTCCCTTGCTTAAGCATGTTTCTTTTCTTCGCGGCGAGGCGCCGCGAAGGGCACGCGAGGCGCGTGCCCTCCCCGATACGAATCAGGATCGTGGCGATGCTTACGCTCATTCCGTTTCCTCCGTGGCTTTTCGGATGACGCGGTAGCTGTGGGTCCACGGGTCTATGCGGCAGAGGGCGCGATAATCGCACTGATCGCAGGCGGTGACGGAATTTTTGCGGTAAGGATCAACTTTCGCGACGCCGGCATAAATGGATTGGCCCATTTTTTTCAAGGCGGTTTCCACACCGTCAAGCAGGGCGATGAATTCGCTCGAGTCCATGGCTTCGTGCGAGTTGGCATTCAGGCTGCCGTCCTTTTTGAGGCGGTAATTGAACTGATCGCCTTCGGTTGCGTTCCTGCGCTGATCCAGCTTGGGGAGGACTTCGGCGTCGAACCGGCCCGTGTGACGATAGGCGAGCTTTCGCGCCTCGACCGCGCCGGAGAGGGTTTCATCGCGATTCTCACCACGCTCATATTTTCCGCGCAGGTTGACGTAAAAAACCCCGGTGGGCAGCAGCTTGGAAACGCCAAAAATGGGCCGCGGATTGGGCCAGTGGCGGAGGACATTCAGGTAGGCGGGCAGTTGCAATTGCAGGCCGTGTTCCATCAGCAACGAGTCGAGTTGTTTCTGGCTGGATTTGTAATCCACCACCACACAGAGCGCGGTCTCGCCGTTTTCGTCCGGGCAAAGATCAATCCGGTCAATGCGGCCTTTCAACTGCAAGCGATGGCCTTCGCCCAAATCCAGATCCCACGGCGGAAACGAAGCGCCAGCTTCACCAAAGCCGAGTTCAACAGCGGCAGGATCGAAGGCATATTGCTCGCGCATCCAGCCGACCAGCGTTTCCACGAAATCCTGCAACGACTCGGCGAGCACGCGCGCGGTGAATTTGCCTTCCTCGCTGGATTGGAGTAGTCCCTCGCGGAAGCTCGCCAGCATGCTGGCGGCGATTTTTTTGATGCGCTCGCGCGCCTCGGCGGGGGTGATGTCGCGCCAGCGCTTGTTTTCCTGGCGCAACTGATCGTGAAACACGGCCAGGGCCTCGTGCTGAAAATTTCCCTGGTCGCGAATATCCAGCTCGAACAATTTGCGCTCCTCGGCGCGCATTCCGGAATGGACGAAGAATTTGAACGGGCACGCGGCGAACTGTTCCATCCGGCTCACAGATGTGCGCAAAGCGGGACCATAAAGCTGATGGGCGAGCGCGGGATCAAGCGAATCACTGTCCGGCACGGCGATCAAATGCCGCATACGTTCGCGCAAGTGAGCGAGCGCGGGAAGATCGTTGAGGCGCGAAAGGATCTCGCTTTTCGCGGCGGGATTCTCGGCTTCGTTGCGCAGGAGCGGCACGATGAGTTCGCTGGCGTGCTCGCTCGCGCGCCAATCCAGCGCGCGCGGAAAGTTTTCAAATTCGAGCGACGGAAAAAGTTCCTTGAAATGCGCCAGAAATGGCGACGGATTGAGCGGGTTGCCGACGGCATCGGCGGTGGCGGAAGTCAGCACGAGTCTTTGACGGGCGCGGGTGAAGGCGACGTAACCGTAATAGCGCTCGCGGCTGAGTTGCTGGCGCGCGGTCGGGAGGGAAATGCCCTGCCGTTCGAGTTCGACGCGGTCGGCGTCAGTAAGCAGCACGGAACCTTGCGGCGGCGCGGGGAAGATGGTTTCGTTCATGCCAAGGACGAGCGCGAGACGGATGTCCGGATTGCGCGAGCGGTCAATGGCGCCGATGGAAACCTGGTCCAGCGCGGGCGGAATGACGCCGACCGTCAAGTTGGCCAGCCCCGCTTCGAGAATGGGCAGCCACTCGCGCAACGGCAGCGGTTCTTTCCCGAATGCGCGTTCAACATTTACCAACCACTCATTCATCTGTTCCCAAACGGTGAGATGAATCGGGTTCGGCTCGCCCTCGCGCGCGCTCCATTTTTCCAAGGTGTCGGCGACCTTTAATACGGACCAGAATTCACGCAAGGCGGCGGCGAGTTGATCGCCGGTGGGCTGGTGGCCGAGGTTTACGGCGAGTTTGTTGAAGGGCGGAATTATTTTCTGGCGCAGGCGTTCGAGTTCGGCGGCGAGAGTGGGATCGTCAGCGATAACGAGGGGCTGTTGCCACGCAGCGCCTTTCCAGCCGCGGGCGAGGGCTTCATTTTCCAGGCGGTCAATATCGGCTTCGGCGGCGGGGACGAAGCCGGTTTTGAGCGCGGCAAACCAATCATCGCGCGCCCAGGAAAAAGTGACGGTGCGAAGCGCGTTCCGGGAAAGCTCGGCGAGGGGATGGTGGGCGACGGATTCGCGGCGATCGAGAAAATAGGGAATTTCGTAGCGGCGAAAAACATTTGCCAGCGGTTGGTGATAGCTCTGCAAATTACGCGCGAGCACGGTGATTTCGCGGTAGCGCCCACCGGCGCGGACAAAGCGGAGAATCTCACGCGCGGCAAGGACGGCTTCCGCTTCGGGATTGGCGCAAGTGGCGACCCGAAGCGAGTTTTTGAGAATATCTGCGGAATCGTGAATGTTCTCAATTTTTGCGATTGCTTCGCTTCGAAAATTCAGCTCGAAAGGCATTCCGCCCTCACCCCTGCCCTCTCCTCCAGGAGGGGGGGAAAGAAAGGCCGTCGCGGCAAAGGCTTCGTTCACAAATTCCGCACTCCGCACTCCACACTCCGCACTCACGAAGGGCTGGGGCGCGGCCCAATGAGCTTCGAGATGGGTGAGAACGGGGTTGTCCGCAAAACGACTCTCCGCGGCGCGGCGCGGAAGAAGTTCCACGGTGAGCGGAAAATTGGGCAAATTGCCGAGACGTTCGCGGCTCTTATGGTACGCCTGGCGGACGACGGACCAGGTGGAGAGCCAGGAGATTTTTTCGGTGGGCACGCGGTCGAGACAAAAGGTCAGAGTCGCGCCGGTGATGAGTGGAACAATTTCAGCGAGGAGATCGAGTTCTTGGGGTGAAAGCTCGGTGAAGCCGTCAACCCAGAGATGTGAGAGAGTGAGCGTGGTCTTTATGTCCTGGTAGGAGTCGAGGTGACGAGACTCTGACTGGTTCGGCCGGAGAAGGGGAAAAGTCAGAGTCTCGTCACCTCGACTTCTACCAGTAATTGAACGAAGCGTCTGCGTGGCGAAATCAAGCAGATGGTCGGCGTCGGACAATTGATGCGCCTGTAGCCAATCGAGATAATCGCGGAGCAGACGGGCGAGATCATGCAACTTGGCATTGAGGCCCTCGACGCCGTGGACTTCGGCGGCGAGTTTGGAAAGGTCTTCGGGTGTTAGATTCTGTCGCTGGAGTTCGCGCAGGACGAGGCTGAGTTGTTGCGCGAATCCAGTGAGGCGCGCGCTGGCGCGAAAGAGTTTGAGTTCATCGCGCTTACGGGCGAGCAAACTGCGCAGGACCATGAGGCGGCCCTCCTCGTCGAGCATGCGCGGCGGGGATTTTTGCAGTTGGTCAAAGACGAAAAATGCGAGTCGCTCGAAGGACAGGATATGGAGTCGGGTATAGCCGGACAGGGAGGGGTCGGCGAGAAGCTGGCGTTCCAATTGATACGTGGTCTGGTTCGGAACCAAGAGCAGCAGCGGCGGCCCATCGGGCGCGGCGGCAAGCGCGGCGCGGATTTCCGCCAGGCAGCGGAAGGTCTTGCCGCTGCCCGCCGGGCCCAGGATGAAGCGCGTATGCACCCGAAAGTTTTATCAACAAATAATCGGTAACGCAAAGGGAGTTGCGGAGTCATAAAAAATGAATCATCGTCCCAAAGAGCAGGAAGCCCCGCTCGAATCGAATGGAAATAATTCAACCACGGAAAGGAACTCATTATGAAGATCAATAAAGTCATCTTTGGCTGCGCGCTGGCCGTCGGCATTGGCTATTTCTGCCTGGTGCCGACTCGCCGGGCGGGAGCCGCGGACGACGTTTTACCGGTGCCGCCGGTCATCCAGGACGGATTCCAGGTCTGGACCAAAAAGCAAAATTCTTCTTACGCGTTCGACATTTGGAAAAAGGCCGGGCTGCTCGATGAAGACAAGAAACCCTCCGTGCTTTCGGGTTATTTCAGCCGGATTGACCAGACTGTGGGCAACTATAAATCCTACGAAGTGGTCGAGTCGAAACGCATCAATGAGAGTTCGGAAATCTTTTACCTCGCGATTAATTTTGAGCACGCTGTGGTCTATGCCCGGTTTCTCGTTTATCGCGCCGACAAAGCGTGGGTGGTGCAAAACATGGATTTCAGTCTCAGGCCGGAAACGCTCATGCCGTGGCTGGCTTTTGCCGGGGAAAATTATTCGCAGTAATCCGAGCGGGACGGGATGCAGGATGCAGGATACGCGAGGCGCGCGCTATACCAGCCCCATCTTGCATCTTGAATCTCGAATCACGCATCCTCTGCGCTTGTAATCCGCGCACACTACACGATGCCAGCATCAATCTCCGCCGGTTGCCAGAGGAGGCGTCCTTCCATGCCGCCGGCAATAACCAAAGTCTGGCCTGTGATGTGCCGCGCCAGAACATCTGAGGCGAGAAAGACTGCGGCATTCGCCATGTCGTCCGGGCGGCCGATTTGCGGCAACGCCATCGTGGCGGTGACTTTGCGGACGGTGGCGGCGTCGCCAAGTTTGGCCTGGTTGCGCGGCACCACGGTCCAGCCAGGGCAGATGCAGTTGACGCGGCCGCCGCAATAATCGGCAGTGTGCGGCGCGAGGCGGGCGATTTCATTTTTCAGGGTTCGCGTCAAACCAAATGCCATTGCTGCCTTGGCGGAGGCATAGTCCGCATGGCCGGCTTCGCCAAACACCGCGGCCGTGGAGGCGACGAGCACCGCGTTGCCACGTTTTTGTTTCGCGACGATTCGCAAGAATTCGCGGAGACTGAGAAAGGCTGAAGTCAATACGGCATCAAAAGTCCTGCGCCATTGCGAAAGGGACATTTCGTGCATGGGAACATCCCGCGTTTCCCAGGAACCGGCGTTGGCTACGAGTGTATCAACGCGGCCAAACTTTTTCAGCGCGGCGGCGAGTAGGCGTTTGATCTCCGCTTCCTTCGTCAAGTCCGCCCGCACGATGAGTGACTCGACGGGGTGCAATTCCCTGGCGAGCGCCGCGGCGCCGGCGCGATTGGCGCGGCAATGCAGAACCAGTTTCGCGCCTTCCGCCCCGAATTTGCGGGCGAGCGCCGAGCCGATGCCGCCCGAAGCGCCGGTGATGAGAACAACTTTGCCCGCGAGTTCCGAATTCATGCGTGATTTGTACCGCAAATTGCGGTCTTGAAAATGAAAAGTTTTTCGAAGAAGCATGCCGGGATCTTATTACGCTTCGCCGACGGGCTATTTTTCTTGCGCGGACGGGCGCGGGCTTTATCTTTTAGTTCACCAAGATGAAGTTAAAGCGGCTGATTTCGCAGGGCTCTCTTTCGCGGCTGCTGCGCGAAGCTGAAGAGTCATGGAATCGTCAGGATTTCACAAAAAGCATCGAGACCTTGGAGCGCGCCAGCCGGATGGACCCGGCCAATGTTGGTGTGCTGCTGGATTTGGGCCGCGCGCACGGGGTTTGCCAAGATTATGCGGCGGCGGAACGCTGTTTTGACCGCGCGGCGCGGCTGGCACCGAGGCGGGCGGAGGCGATGGCCATGGCCGGTGTGCATTGCCGGGATTTCATGCGATACGAAATGGCCCGGCATTATTTTGAATTGGCCACCAAGGAACCCGGCGCTTCGGCCGATACTTTCGTCAAGCTCGCGGAATTGTACGAGCGATTTCGCCTGCTGGAGGAAGCCGGTGAGGCGGTTGACCATGCGCTGCGGCTCGATGGCAAATGCGCGCTGGCTTTGTTGGTGCGGGCGCGGCTCGACCGATTGACCGGCAAGCTGGAACCGGCTGAAAAGATGGTGCGGTCTTTTCTCACGGATACCGATCCGAACACCTGGTCCACACGTATCCGAGGATGGTATGAGCTGGGCGTGAATCTTGATCGCCAAGGGCGCTATGATGAGGCGATGGCGGCGTTTCTGGAAGCCAAGGCGTTGATCAGGCCGAATGCAAGCCAATTCATCGCCGGCCAGCACGCGGCGCAGCAGCGATTGAAAGAAGGGGAAACGGACCTTACGGCGGAAGTGCTCACTCGCTGGTCGGCAGCGGGCCGCGACGAGGCACCCGGCCAAAGGGTGGCCTTCCTCTGCGGTCATCCCCGTTCCGGAACCACTTTGCTGGAACAGGTTTTGGATTCGCATCCAGAAGCGATTTCATCCGAGGAAACGCCAATTTTCTTCCAAAAGTATCTTCAGTTCGCCCAGCGCCTGCCCATTGGTTCACGAATGCTGGCGGTGATGGAATCGGCGCCGGCGGATTCAGTGGTGGACGCCCGTAAGAATTATTTTCGCTCGACGGAATTGTTGCTGGGGCAACCGATAGCTGGCCGGCTTCTGATTGATAAAAATCCCTCGCTGACGGGACTGGTTCCCGCCATCGTCCGAGTGCTGCCGGAGGCGAAATTCCTCGTGGCGCTGCGCGATCCCCGGGATGTTTGCCTGAGCTGTTTCATGCAGCCGCTTCCGCTCAATCAGGTCAGCGCGGTTTTTCTCAGTCTGGAAGGCGCGACGCAGGAATATGCCTCGCTGATGGGTTTTTGGCGAACCATGTCGTCGCGACTACCGAATCCAGGGATGGAAGTGCGCTATGAGGAAATGGTTGCTGATCTGGAAGGCACGTCCCGCAAGGTGCTGGAATTTTTGGGTCTGCCCTGGAACGAACGCGTGTTGCGGTTCAATGAACATGCGCGTCAAAGATTGGTACGCTCACCGACCTATGCGGATGTCGCAAAACCAATCTTCACGGGCGCGATTGGCCGCTGGCGGAATTACGAGAAGCATCTGGAACCGTGGATGGACAATTTAACGCCTTTGCTGAAGGCATTTGGATACGAATAACTGCCCAATCAAGAGATAAAAAAAGCGGCTTCCTTTTCAGGAAGCCGCGATGATAAAAGGATAGGATTATTTCTTGCGACGGCGCAGAGCAAGGGCACCTGCCCCACCCAGGCCTAGCAATACGAACGTAGAAGGCTCGGGAACCGGGTTTTCAACCAGTTGCAACCCGTTGAAATCACCTTCTCCCGAAAGGCCGCTGTTGGGATTGCTCACCGCGCCCCAATCAATGGTGATGTTGCCATTGACATCGGGCGAAACATCTTCGGCGACAACGTAATTATCCCCAAGAATGAAGGTGTTAGCAGGGCCAGCAATGCCGTCATTAATTGTGCTGCTGAATCCGTCTAAAAACGTGCCACCGCCGTTGACGGTAAATGACGCGCCACGGCTATTGTCATAATTAGCGCCATAAAGGTAGATGGTATAGGTGCCTGGAGCCACATTCCCTAAAGTTACTACGCCCAATGGATTGGCCGATGTGCCTGCGCCGGGACTGCCAACATTGACCACAGCCGCCCGGCTTAAGATCCATGAAGGAGTCCCTTGCGTAATTCTAGTGGTATTACCGTTATCGAAGCCGTAATTGAGGCTAATGGTAACTGGGCTGATCGTGCCGGCAGAAGTTGCATTGCCGACATTGCCAGCACCAGAGTTGGCGGGACTAAACAAGGTTGAACCAGTGGAAGATGTTCCGCTATGCCAAGCATAGGGATTGCCGGGAAGCCCGCTTGGCACAGAGCCGTGTGCTGAGTCAGGATTGCCGCCCCCATAAAAATCAGTGCTGCCCGGACCACCGTACTGTCCAAATCCGTTCCACACATTATTGCCGGGATCGCTAGCAGCACCCTGGCCGTAATAAAGAACATTATAACCGCCGTAAAATGCGTATCCCTGGCTGGCAGCATGAAAATTAATCACTTGGGCAAAGGCACCGGAAGCGACCATCAATCCAGAAGCAATAAGTAGAGAGCGTTTCATAGGTAGTGAACTATCTGATTAATTACGGCTAATGTTTGAACCTAGCACTCCATGCCCATTAGCTGCGCGATTTTTGACACAATTTTGTAACATGTCAATAAAAAACTTAGATTATTTTGCAAAAAGCGGGGGTTTTAACTCACGGATTCCCGTTGCTTCAAGAGAAGAAGACCGAGCGCTCGCAACTGTTAGGCAAGACGCCACAGCAGCGTCGTGGCCAGTGTGCTCCACGCTCCGGGCAGTGACAGATGGCGGCTGATGGTTTATTGTTTTTTGAGTATGTTCTGGCATCGGCTTATGGTCTTCGGCGCATTGATGGGGCTTGGGCTCACGGCTTCCGGGCAAGACGACGGAAAGGCGCTGACTCACCGGCAATGGTTCGAGACGCGGACGGCGCATTTTAATGTCTATAGCTGCGGGACGGCGCCGGAGGTCTGCCGCGTCGCGGGGCAATTGGAGCAGTTTCGCGAAGCCTACGGCTTAATGGCCGGCGCGAATGCGGTGGCGTCGCCGCCCATTGTGGTGATGGCGTTTCCCGACCTCGAAACGATGCAACCGTTCCTGCCGCTTTATGAGGGCAAGCCGGCGAACCTGGCGGGTTTTTTCAAACCGAGCACGGATGAAAACCTGATTGTGCTGGCGTTGTCGGGCACGAACCCGACGGCGATGAGCACCATTTTTCATGAGTACGACCATTTGTTGATGCGCGGCAACGACCCCGTTTGGCCGCCCTGGCTGCAGGAGGGAATGGCGGAAATTTACTCGACGTTTGAGGCGACGGGTCGCGGAGTAACGGTCGGCAAACCGATTGAGCATCATCTCCGGCGGCTGGCGCAAAGTCCGTGGATTCCATTGCATAAATTGCTGGCGGTGACGCACGAATCGCCGGAATACAACGAGAGCGACCGCCAGGGCGTGTTCTATGCCGAATCCTGGTTGCTGACGCATTATTTGATGAATGGCGACGACCTGGTGTTGCGCAAGCGGTTCAAGGATTTCACCGCGTTGCTCTGGCGCGGACAGAAACAGGAACAGGCTTTCACCAACGCGTTGCGGCTGCCGTTGCCGGTGATTGAGGCGAGACTCCATCGCTATCTCGAACGCGGCGACTTGCAACCCATCGGCTATGTGGTCTCGGTTGATTTGTCCGCGCCGCGCGCCGTGGCAACGCGGAACCTCGGGCGGGCGGAGACTTGTTTCCGGCTCGGCAACGAGCTGATGCGGCTGGGCCGTCTCGATGATTCCGAACCCTATTTTCAGACGACCCAAGAACTGATTCCCGCCAGCCCGCTGGCGCACGAGGGCCTGGGCTTGTTGGCGGCGGAACGCGAGCAGCACGCAGCGGCGGTGAAGGAATTGCAGGAATGTCTGCGGCTGGGTTCGGCGAGTTTTCTCGCGCATTATGTCTATGCCCAGGAGCGGCTTCAACTGCTGGAGGACCCGCACGGCCGCTTTGGACGCATTGAGGCGGGAACGGCGAAGGAACTGCGCGCGATATTGCAGCGGGCCATTGCGCTGATGCCGAGTTTCGGACCGGCGCATGAGTTGCTCGGATTTCTCGAGCTGGCGCAGGGCGAAGATTTGGGCGCGGCGGAAGAGCAATTGCGACTGGCGATTCAACTGGAGCCGGACAACCGATGGTATCTCCTGACGCTCGCGCAGGCGCAGATGCGGAGCAAGGACGACACGGCGGCGCGGCGGACCCTGGAGCCTTTGCGGCGATTGCCGAATGTGGAATCGAAACTGCGCGCGAAGGCCAACGAGTTGATGAGCGAGATTGACCAGCAAGCAGCCCGCAAGGCATCCCAGTGATGAGTTTATAGATTCTCAGCCACGCTCTTATAAATTCCTTGCGGAGCATGTTGTCAAAAGTTTGACAAAGCATCTTTGACGGGTGAAGCCCGCGCGCGTAGTGTTGTCCCATTATGAAAAACCCTTCTTTCTCCGCCCCGGTCAGCCGCAGAAAATTCCTTGCTTGCGCAGGGGCTGCGATGGCCTTGCCAACGATCCTGCCACTCAGCGCGCTCGGTCGGGGCGGAAAAACGGCGCCATCGGAACGGGTTACTTTGGGCGTGGTCGGCTGGGGCATGCAAGGTCCGGGCAACACCGAAGCTTTTCTTGCGTTGCCGGATTGCCAGGTCGTGGCCGCGTGCGATTTGGACAAGAACCACCTGACGGCAGCCGTGCAAAAGATTAATGGCCATTACCAAAACCAGGATTGCAAAGCCTACCATGATTTTCGCGAGATGATGGCCCGGACGGACATTGACGCCGTCATGCTGGCGGTGCCGGACCATTGGCACGCGCTGGTGGCCATTGAAGCCGCGAAGCACAAGAAAGATATTTACGGCGAGAAACCGCTCGCCAAAACCATCGCCGAGCAGCAGGCCATCGTAAAGGCGGTCGAGAAAAATGATTGCGTCTGGCAGACCGGCTCGTGGCAGCGCTCGGAGGCGAATTTTCACAAAGGGGCGGAAATCGTCCGCAACGGTTTGATCGGCGCCGTGACGCGCGTGGAGGTCGGCCTGCCTTCCGGCCACAATGATTTTGGCGGCACGGCCAGGTTCATGACCGAGACGCCGCCACCACCGGAGTTGGATTATGAAACGTGGATCGGGCCTTCGCGGATGATGCCGTACATCCGAGGCCGCGTACACATGAACTGGCGCTGGAACTACAATACCGGCGGCGGCCAGCTTTTGGACTGGATTGGCCATCACTGCGACATCGCGCATTGGGGGCTGGGTTTCGACAACTCCGGCCCTTCGGAAATTGAGGGCCACGGCGATTTTCCGCCCGCGGACGCCGTTTGGAACACCTGCACCAAATACCGTATCGAACTCCAGTATCCAAAAAATATCACGATGACCATCGCGGGCGGCCACCCGGACATTCGCGGCGGCACAAAATGGATCGGCACCAACGGCTGGGTCTGGGTGGATCGTGGCCGGTTTGAAGCCTCCAACACGGATTGGTGCGATTACAAACAATTACCGGAGGAGCTCCGCAAAGTGAAGCTTTACGAATCCGGCAATCACCAGAAGAATTTCATTGATTGCGTCAAGTCCCGGAAGCCGACCATCACGCCCGCGCGGACGGCGCATCATTCCGCGATCCCCGGCCATCTCGGGCTGATCTCGATGATGGTGGGACGGAAGCTGCGGTGGGACGTGGCGAGCGAACGCATCCTGAATGATCCCGAGGCGACGAAGTTGATGAACCGGCCCTATCGCGCGCCGTGGAAAAATCCCGCCGCGCACGAAATCTACCGCTCGCCCAAAGACATGTCAGAACACTCAACGGTCTAATCACTAGGTTTGGCGGCAGCCAAATGAACGCGCCATAAATTGGTTTCCGCGTAAAGTTCCAGAAAAGTCTGTGGCCGCAGCTCAAAAATGCCCGCCATCAGGTGGGTTTTATTAGCGTCCAGATTGGCGTCGAATTTCGTCGAAACGATCATCACCGGCGCGTATGGGTCCGGCGGGATTTGGCTCCAATAACCGACTTGGTTGAACCGCCGCAAATACCACGGCAGCGGCCAATAATCGCTCTCGGGCGCGATCAACTTCACGACCATGGAATATTTCTGCGGGTCCGCCTGGGCCAGTGCGTCCACCCGGTTGACCAGGTTTAAAATGTCCTGCGAAGTCTGGGCATAGACGTAAGGATTTCGCGGGTCCGCCGCAAACTCCACGCCTGCGCGCCAGGCTTGAAATGCCAATTGCGCCGCGCCCAAAAGCAAGAGCGCGCTTATGGCCATTTTCAAAACGGGTTGCCGGAGCGAATCAAGCAATGCCACCGCGCCAAAACCCGCCAGCAAAATCATTCCCTGCCAGAAGCTCAGGAGACACCACGGCGTTTTGTAACTAATGGCGCTGTAGATGGCCGTCAAAATAATTGTATAAATAGCGAGGAACCGCACGAAGCCCGCATTTGCTTCGACGAGATTACGTCGCGCGAATGCAAAGATCATTCCGAGCAATGCCAGTCCGAGAATAAGCACCTCGCTCCAAACCGGTCCCTTGCCGGAGTGAAACCACGCCAACCGCTCCAGATAAAAATCCCACGGGTGAATATGCGGCGACGCGCCGCCGGCGCGATGCAACCAAGGCAGGTAAGTCCGCACCGCATCCACCAGCCCATGACGATTGGTGAAGAACGAGGTGAACAGAATCAACGCGACGGCAAACCACGCGCCAACCGCGAGCGCGAGAGGTTTGAAATTGAACGGCGGCGACGAGGGAGAAGATTCCCGCGAGCGAATCCAGATCGCATTCAATATCAACGCCGCCGCCATTGCCGCGAAAGCGAGCACGAAAGTTTCCTTCGTTGCCTGCATCAAACCCATCGCCGCGCCTGCCAGCAAGGCCCAGCCCGGCTTGCGGCTTCGCGAATATCGCCAGCCTGCCGCCAGCGCCAGGAAAGTGAAAAACACCAGCAGCATTTCGTGAATGAAATAACGGCTGTAAAAAACCATCGCGGGCGAGCTGGCCGTCAAAACTCCGGCGCACACGGTCGCGCGGCGACCCAGACCGTCCGCCACCAGCGGCAACAGCAAAATGAGTCCGAGGCCAAAAATCACCGTGACAAAACGCAGTTCGCTTTCGTCGAAATTTACGAAATCCACCGGCCCCGCCAGCTTCATCCAGGCGAAGGTCAGGTAGAGCAGCGTAGGACCGTGATATTCCTTGGGGTCATATTGATACGAGCCGTGCTCCCACAAATCCCGGAGCTTGATGGCGTTTACCGCCTCATCGTTGTGCATCGGGCGGATGTCCAGTTGCGGGCAGCGCAACGCCAGAGCGGCAATGACCGCGAACAAAAGGCCCAGCGTGAGCGTCCGGCTCATTTTAGCGGACGCCCGTAAATCTCAACTTCGGTGTACTCGTTGAGCGAACTGTCCGTGTTGCCCTTGGAGTAAAGGCGGACATGACGGGCCTTCACGCCCCGGGCGTCAATTGTCTTGCCCTCGAACGTTTCAGAATACTCCCCTGCCCGCAAATTTATCCCGTTTGCCAGGCCCAAACCCGGCGCCGGCAGGCAAACGAATTGCCCGGAGAATGCTCGCCTCCCCCAAAGCGCTCTTGGCAATTTGATCATCAACCAATCATTAAACCCAAGGGCCATCGCTGACAAGCTTGAGTTCGGTTTGGGAACGTAGCCATCAGAATTCAATCCAACCACGGATGCACATGGATAGACACGGATTCAGATTTGAAAAGATGGATTTTTGGCAAATGGATCACGACCCAGTCTCTAATGCGTCTTGAGGAAAATTTGGAAAGTTTGTTTTCTCGATTTTTTATCCGTGTTAATTCGTGTTTATCCGCAGCAATTCTCATTTTGGTTTCAATTGGTCCGGCGGACAGGAGCGTGAGAGTCGTCAGCGGGGTTTGCTGGCTCGCGTCACCGAAATGTCACCTTTGTCACACAATTGTAACTTGTACTTT
>Ga0182013_10000301_pt1 | contig 67575 bp, 60 predicted proteins | sample 612S2MmetaG_FD_120487 | JGI IMG/M metagenome (GOLD analysis project Ga0182013, IMG submission 120487) | Permafrost microbial communities from Stordalen Mire, Sweden - 612S2M metaG | ecosystem: Environmental > Terrestrial > Soil > Wetlands > Permafrost | place: Sweden: Stordalen | collected... | reverse complement strand
GCGAGGAATCGCTCCTCGAGGCACAAGGCAAGACGCGTCAGCACTTGATGGTCGATCATGTTGATCGGGACGACGCTGATCTCGCTCATCGGCGATTGCTGTTTTCGCGCTCGTGGGAAAGGCTGCCTGCGGACCGAACGGACCTTAATGATCATTGGCTTGGGCATCGACCTGGCAGAGGTCGAGCGCTACCAGTTCAGCGACGCCGAACGCGAACGGTTCGCGCGCAAAGTCTATACCGACGAAGAGATGCATTACGCTATGCGCAAGCGTCACTGGGCGGAGCGGCTAGCCGGCTTTTATGCCGCGAAGGAGGCGACGCGCAAAGCCTTCGGCCACGCGATCCCGTGGCGCGACGTCGGCGTGACGCACGAGCGGTCGGGCCGGCCGGCGATCGCGCTCTTCGGCAAAGCGGCCGAACTGATTGGGCGGCGCGGCGTCACGGCGATTCACCTGACGATCACGCACACGGCGACGACGGCGGCAGCGGTCGTGGTCTTGGAAGGCTGATGCGCGCCGTCACCGCCGCGCAAATGCGCGCGATCGACGCCGCGGCGGTCGCGCGCGACGGCGAGGTAGAGCTGATGCGCCAAGCCGGCGCCGCCATTGCACGGGTCGTACCGCGTTATCGCGGCGACGGTCCGGTGATCGCGCTCGCCGGGAACGGCAACAACGGCGGCGACGCGTTCGCGGCCCTGGCGCGCCTCGACGGACGGCGCATCGTCTATTACGACCCGAGTGCCGGCTGGGGCGCCGCGCGCATGCAGTCGTTCCAGCGGGCCCGCGCCAGCGGCGTCGAGCTGCGCCGCTATCCCGTCGGCGCCGACGATCTGCGCAACGCCGGGCTGCTGCTCGACGGACTGCTCGGCGTGAACGCGCGGCAGCCGCTCGACGCCGCGACCGCCGAACGCGTGGCGGCGATGAACGCATCGGGGGTACCGATTCTCGCGCTCGACGTGGCGACCGGCTGCGATCCGACCACCGGCGCGCTCGCACAAGAACACGTGCGCGCGGTCGCGACGGTCGCACTCGGACGCCCGAAGCTCGGTTCGTTTCTCGATCCCGGCCGCAACGCCACCGGCGATCTGTGGTGCGCGCCGCTGGGCATGCACGATCGCGACGCGCGCGGCATCGACCTCGATTCCTACGTGTTGACCAACGATGCATTCGACGCGCTGCGGCCGAAACGTGCGAGCGATTCGGAGAAGCGCAGCGCCGGCGCACCGCTCGTTATCGCGGGCTCGGAACAATTTCCCGGCGCAGCGATCTTGTGCGCGCTCGGTGCGGCGCGCGCCGGAGCGGGCTACGTCACCGTCGCGGCGCCCGCGCCGGCGGCGGCGACCCTGCGCGCGCATTTGATCGAGCAAGTCGTCGTCACGTACGACGAGAACGATCCGAAGAGCGCGATTGCCGCGATTCTCGATCTCGGCAACCACTGCAACGCAATCGCAATTGGTCCGGGGCTCGGCCTATCCGATGCGATGGGCGAGATCGTGCGCGGCGTGATGTCGGCGACGAAACTCCCGATCGTCGCCGACGCGAGCGCGCTCTTCCATCTCGCAAAACACTTGCCGGAGTACGCGGACAAGGCCCTGATTCTTACGCCGCACGCGGGTGAGTTCGCGCGGCTCTCCGGCAAAGGAACGGTCGAGCCGGAACACCGGCTGGAGCGTTTGCGCGCCTTCGTCGGCGAATACGGCATCACCACGCTGCTCAAAGGGCGCACTACGCTGATCGCGGAGCGTGCGAGCGTTCACCTCAACCCAACCGGTACGCCCGCACTCGCGACCGCCGGCACCGGCGACGTGCTCACCGGCATCATCGCGACGTTGCTCGCGCAAGGCCTCGCGCCGATCGAGGCCGGCCGCGCCGGCGCATTTTGGCACGGCCTCGCCGGAACGTGCGCGGCATCGACGCGGCCTGTCGGCGTCATTGCCGGCGACGTTGCCGACGCACTCGGGCGCGCATCCGACGTCGCCCCCGACGACGACCCGATCCAGATTTTCTGATGCGTCGCATGCCGCGTGAGATGGCCTACGATCGCGATGGACACGACCACTTTGTTGAAGGCGATGCCTTCGCGCACCGGGCGCTGCCCGGCTTCACGTTCGCTTGCTACGACGTTTTCGCGGTTCTCAATCGCCCCCGCTGACACTGCTGAATTAGGGAGCACGATTCGGGTCGCATCGGGGCGGCGGATTCGGGCATGATGGGTATCATGCGCATCCCCGCGACTCGCCTTTTCATCGGCGTCATCTTAGCCGGCCAATTCATGGCCAACGTCGACACGGCGATCATTAACGTTGCCACGCCGTCCATCGGCTCGACCCTTCATGCCTCGGGTGCGGAACTGCAACTGACCGTGACGGTCTACGTGCTTGCGACGGCTATGCTGCTGATCACGGCCGCGCGTCTGGGCACGCTGTACGGTTACCGGCGGCTGTTTCTTACGGGGCTTGTGATCTTCTCGCTCGCGTCGCTGGCCTGCGGCCTCGCACCGAACGTCTTGACGTTGATCGTCGCGCGCATCGTCCAGGGAACCGGGGCGGCGTTTATGGTCGCGCAAGTCATCAGCGGCATTCAACGCACGCTGACCGGAAATGCCCGCACGCGCGCTATCGGCGCGTACACGATGACGCTCTCGCTCAGCGCGGTGATCGGCCAGATTCTCGGCGGCGTGCTCATCACCGCGAACGTCTTCGGGCTCGCCTGGCGGCCGCTGTTTCTTATCAACGTGCCGATCGGCGTGCTGCTGCTCGTTCTCGCGCTGCGCGTCATGCCGCACGATGAAGCAACGACGGCACCGCGTCCGAAGCTCGATCTGATCGGCGTCGGTCTGCTCGGGCTGACGATGTTGCTGCTCATCCTGCCGCTGACGGTCGGACGCGAACTCCAGTGGCCGTGGTGGACGTTCGCATCGCTCGCCGCGAGCGTTGCGGGTACGGCCGCCTTCGTTTTCTGGCAGCACCGCCTCGGCGGCGCGGGGCGTAGCCCGTTGCTCAACCTCGCACTATTTCGCGAACCGATGGTCGTGCCGTCGCTGATCTCGCAGCTGTTTGCGCGCATGACGTATTTCTCACTGCTCTTCGTGCTCGCGCTCTACGTGCAAAACGGACTCGGCGAAACGGCGCTCACCTCAGGACTCTCGCTGCTGTCGTGGGTCGCCGCATATGGGATCGCCGGTCCGATCTATCCGCGCCTGCCGCAACGGATCGCAACGCGTTGCGGCCCGCTCGGTGCCTTTATCGTCGCTGCGGCGTTTGCCGCAACCGCGATCGCGACGGCGGTTCACGCCGGCACGGGACCGCTCCTGATCGTGTTCCTCGGCTGCGGCGGCTTCGGCTTCGGCGTGTTGCAGACGGCGATAACGGCGCAGCTTACGGCCGCGGTCGCCAAAGAACGTGCGCCCGACTTGAGCGGCGTGCTAGCCACGATGACGCCGCTCTCGGCCGTCATCGGCATCGCGACCTTCGGCAGCGCCTATCTTGCGTTGGCAGCGCCCGGCGGCGCCGAAGCGGCAACGCGCGCGTTCGCGATCGTCAACGCCGCGTTCGCCGTGTCTGCGCTCCTGGCAGCGGCGACCGCCGTGCTCGCGATGCTAGGAGGCGAACGAGTACGCGCGTTGCGGCAGCATGCGGCTCGTCTCGATCTCGTGCAGAACCTCAATCGGAATCGTGACGCCGGCGTAGCGTGAATCGTGCGGGCGCGTGCCGACGCGCCAGGTGGCCGGCGGTACGCCGTGCGCCCGCCGGAACGCACGCGAGAAATACGCCGGGTCGTCGTAACCGCAGCTCACACCGACGTCTGCGACCGGCAGATCGGTGAGTTCGAGGGCAGCTCGCGCGCGCGCCATGCGCATGTCGGCGATCCAGCTGCCGAGCGCGCGACCCGTATGTTCGCGCGTCAAGTCGTTGAGATAGTTGGCCGTATAACCGACATCGCGGGCGAGGCTCTCCAGCGTGAGGGGCTGCGCAAGGCGCGTCCAGATGGAGCCGAAAAGTTCTTGCAGCGTTGCTTGCGCCGCGTGCGGCTCGCGTTTCCAGACGAAGGGCAACACGGCGTTCTTCAATCGCCGCACGTCATCGAATCCAAACCGGCCGCTGGCGGCGCGGTCGGCGTACTCCATCATGCGCTGCCGCCAGCGGCTGCCTTCGGACGGCGAGAAGTGCCGTTCGAGGAACGGGCTGAACGCACTCGGATCCTCGGGCGCAACGACCGGATCGCGCACCGCGACGACGTACATCTCACGATCTTCGCCCAGACTGCACGCAAACGTCCCGGCGGGCGCCGAGATCAGCGTGTTCGGGCGCAAGACGCTCGTGCGGCCGTTCGCGTGATACGAACCCTCGCCGCGCGCGACGAACAGAAACACGTCGTGGCCGGTGATGATCTCCGTGCCGGTTTTGTCGTGCGACGCCGTTTCGCCGTTGATGACCGCTGCGGTCGCAACGGCATCCGGCCGCATGACCACGATCCGTCCGGTGGGCTCCATGCCCCCTAGTACCGTCCAAAAGCGCAAAGAGTGTCGGGCGCGGAGAAAAGAATCCGTGGATAATCCAAGTCTGGCACTCCGCGTCGATCCGTGCTGCGTCCTACCACCGTGCAAGCGCCGGCGGCGTAGAATCCGAGCATGGAAATGCGACGCGATGTCGTCGAACACGGACTGCGCCGGTGGATCATCGTTCTCGGCGTGATGCTGGCGCCGCTGATGGAGACGATCGACTCGTCGATCGTCAACGTCGCGCTCCCCACGATTCAAGGTAACCTCGGCGCGACGCTCGACCAAGCGGCGTGGGTGATCACGGGATACCTAGTGGCAAACGTCATCATCATTCCACTCACGCCGTGGCTGCAAACGCGCTTCGGCCGCCGGCAATATTTCACCGCGACGGTCATCGGCTTCACCGCAGCATCCGTACTGTGCGGCATGTCGAGTTCGATCGGCGCGCTCATTGCGCTACGCATTCTTCAAGGGCTCTTCGGCGGCGGGTTGATCGCGACGGCGCAAGCGACGCTGCGCGACACGTTCACGCTCGAAGAAGTGGGTCTGGGGCAGGGCGTCTTCGCCGTCGTCATCCTCGTCGGCCCGATCATCGCGCCGATGCTGGGCGGCTACCTCGTCGATGCGGCTTCGTGGCAGTGGATCTTCTTTATCAACGTACTGCCGGGCGCGATCTCCGCCATCGTCGTCGCGACGATGTTACGCAATCCGACGGAACCCGAAGCGGCAGCGGTCGACGTCGGCGGCATCGTGCTGCTGACGCTCGCGCTCGGCGGTTTGCAATTCGTCCTCGAAGAAGGCGAACGCCGCGACTGGTTTGACAGCGGCAGCATCATCGTCGCCGCCGCCGTTTCGGCCGCCGCCTCGATTGCGTTCGTGTTGTGGGAGCTGTACGGAACGCGGCGCCCGATCGTCGATCTGCACATCCTGCGCTACCGCACCGTCTCCGTCGGCATACTGCTCGCCGCCGGAATTGCGGCTACGCTCTTCGGCACGACGTTCGTGCTGCCGCAATATACGCAGAACGTCCTCGGCTTCACGGCGTTCGGCAGCGGCGAGCTGCTGCTCTTTCGCGCCCTGCCCATCATGCTGATCGCGCCGCTCGTTGCCGGGCTCGTCGGCGCCGGACGCATCGACGTACGCATTACGATGGCGGTCGGCTATCTGCTCACCGGAATCGGTTCGTTCTTGATCGCCGGCGTTACGACGAGCATGACGTCCTTCGAGCAGTTTCTGCCCGGCCTCGTCATCGGCGGACTCGGCACGGCGATGCTCTTCATTCCGCTCTTGATCGCGGTGCAGACATCGACCTCGGCCGACGATGCGCCCAAAGCAAGCTCGTTCATCACGCTGGCATTTCAGCTCGGCGGATCGATCGCGAGCGCCATTCTGGTGACGATGATCGATCGCCGGGCCGACTTCCACGCCTCGATTATCGGCGCCAATTTGACGCTGGCGCGGCCGGAGGTTCGCGATGTGCTGCAATCCGTGGCGCCGCAACAGCTCGCCGGTCTCGCCGCCGCCCAAGCCCAAACGCTTGCCTTCGCCGATCTCGCGTACGCCGTCGCCGCGGTTGCCGCCGTCCTCATCCCGATCGTGTTTCTCTTGGCGCGTTCGCGCCACACCATCACGGAGATTTCGTTCGAATGACAACTACGACGCTCGACACCGCCGCCGGCGCCGTCGCCCGGTTCGATGCCGATCTCGCCGCCGCAGCCGCGACGGCCGAACTACAGGCGTTGCGCCGGCGCGCGGTCGAGGTGTACCGCAGCGCGATCGTTTATGCGGCCGGTAAACCCGACGATCCGCATTGGCGTCTGCTCGTACGCACCGTCGCTGCGTTCGCGTCGCGCGTTCCCCCGGGCAAACGCTCGCACCAAACGGCAGCGGCGCTCGCGCGCCTCAACGCGCTCGTCGAAGAGAACCTCGGCTAGCGCGCCATGCCTGCCGCCGCCGCCTTGAACTTCGGATCGTCGCTGGCTTCCATCCGGTCGCGCAGCGTTCGCATGAGGACGCCGAGCGCCGTGCTTGCGAGGAGCCAGCGTTGGCGATCGTCGCTAGCCTCGTCAGGTTGCGCTTGCATCCGCGCCTCCATGTACATCACGCGCAAATCCTCAACCGCATAACGGATGAACTGCAGCAGCGCTACCTCCGGGGGACGGCCGGCATATCCGGCCTCATCGCCCGGCATGTAGTTCGCGAGAAAACGCGCCAGCTCGCCGAAATGCTCCGGCGCCACGCCGCTAAGACCAGGATGCGCCTTCCAGCGCGCACGCGTGGACTCGACTTCGCTCGCGAGGTCGATCGTGCGGGCATGCGCCTCGATCTCGACGTCCGAAGATTGCAAGGGGGCCGCGCGCTCGCGGCGCTCCGCCGCGACGAAGTCTAGGAGCACCGGACCGCTCGGAGCGTCGAACGTCGAGAAGGCGAGGTCGAGGACGGCGCGCTGCTCTTTGACGTCGTGCCGGTGGCCGATCGACATGCCGAAGGGAAACGGTACCCATACCGCGCGCGGCGGCTTGATCTTGACCGTATGTTCGCGAACTAGACTGATCCCAACCGTGCTTAGTCCGCGCTCTTCCAAAACCCGTGCGATCACACCGACCGTGTGAGTGCACAGCGGTCAAGTCGGGGTGAGAAGAACGACCTCGACGCCGTCTTCCAACAACCGATCGGCCACCTCGTGCGCCGTCGTCGTCTTGATCGCCGTCACGTCGCGCTGCGCGCCCATGAACGAATACAGCGTCGGTCCGAGCGAGCCGATACGACCCTCGGCAACCATCTCGCGCAAGCGATCGATCGGAAAGACGACGTTGACGTCGGCCATCACGCCGGTGCGGTCGAAGCCGATGCTGTTGTGGCTCTGCAGCAGGTCGCCACCCTGCGCGCTCGAGGGAATCCGGCGAAAGGTCGGATCGGCCGGCACGAACGGCCGGTCGCCGTGCAGATGCATGCCGGCGGTGGTGACGATGGAAACGACCGCAGTCGCCAGCGGCTTGGAGAGACGCCGGAACGGCGTGGTTTGGTTGATCTCGACCGGAAGCTCGAGCATCGATTTGCGCGAGGCTTCGGGGAGTCTATCGAGCGACGGCATCGCGCTTGCTTCGACTACTCCGCCTCAAGTTGCTGCCGGAAGTGCGCGAGCATAGCAGCGCTCTCGCCGGCGACCTTTGGATAGCGCAAGCCCAGCGCGTCGAGTTTGGCCCCGATGACGTTCGCGATCGCCGTTCGTGCGAACCACTTGCGATCGGCGGGAACGACGTACCACGGTGCCCAGTCAGTACTTGTTCTTTTCGGGTGGGGCCGACTCGCGCGCCAGCAGTTCCTCATGCACTCGTACGATGATGACTTCTTCGTAGTACGAGCGGTTGAAGATCACGATCCGGCCGCGCTCGGGCAGCACCCGCGAACAGCGCCAGAGAAAATCGTGCGCGACTTCTTCATCGGTCGGCGCTTTGAATCTGTAGACATCGACGGTTTCGGGGTCAGCACGATGAGCAGCGCGTGTGAACGCGCGGCTGCAAATACATCCTGTAGCTCCTCGAGCCGAACCAGATCGCTCTCGAGTTTGCCGCGCGCATTTTTCTTTTTCTCGAACGGGAGCGTGGCCCGCGGATCGCGATCGGCCAGCCGGACGCCACGGCCGGGCGGCACGAGCAGTTCGTCCGTCTTCACGCGCCGCCGAGCAGTTCGCGCAACGCCTCTTCGTCGATGATTTCAACGCCGAGCGATTCCGCTTTGGTCAATTTCGAGCCCGCTTCTTCTCCGGCCACGACGTAGGTGGTTTTCTTGCTGACGGCCGAGGTCACTTTCCCACCTGCGGCAACGATCATTTCGCCGGCTTCTTCGCGGGTGAGGTTCGGGAGGGTGCCGGTGAGGACGAACGTCTTGCCTGCCAGCGGTCCGACACCTGCGCGTTCGCGTTTCGGCGCGGTCAGCTCGACGCCGGCGGTGCGCAACCGCTCGATGAGCGCGCGGTTCGCCTCTTGCTGAAAAAAGAGCGTCACGCTGGCCGCGATCTGCGCGCCGATGCCGTCGCTGAGCATGAGGTCGGCTTCGCTCGCGGCCATCAGCGCATCGATCGTGCCGTAGTCACCGGCGAGGATCGCGGCGTTCTGCGCGCCGACCATCCGGATGCCCAGACCGAAGAGCACGCGCGCGAGGCCTCGCTGCTTGGAGCCGGCGATGTTGGCCAGCGTGTTGGCGATCGTCTTTTCACCCATGCGCGGAAGCGTCGCGAGCCGTTCCGCGGTAAGGGCGTATAGGCCGCTCACGTCGTCGATGAGCCCCTCGTCGACCAGCGCGAATGCCAGCACGTCGCCGACGCCTTCGATATCCATCGCACCACGCGAAGCGAACTGGCGCACGCGTTCGCGCCGCTGCGCGGGGCAGGTAGCGTTGGTGCAGCGCGCCATCGCCTCACCCTCGGGACGGTCGACGTCGAAGCCGCACACCGGACAGTGCGTGGGCATCGTGAATTCTTTGAGCTTCTTTTTGCGCTCGGCGAGCACCGGGCCGACGACTTGCGGGATCACGTCCCCTGCGCGCCGCACGACCACGACGTCGCCTTCGCGAATGTCTTTGCGCCGGATATCGCCTTCGTTGTGCAGCGTCGCGTTGCTGACGGTCACGCCGCCGATCTGCACGGGTTCCAGCTCGGCGTACGGGTTGAGCGTGCCGGTACGCCCGACGTTGATGCCGATACGCAGCAGTTTCGTCGTCGCTTCACGCGCGCGGAACTTGTAGGCGATCGCCCAGCGCGGATCTTTGCCGGTGTATCCGAGCTTTTCTTGCAGCGCAAGATCGTCGACCTTGATCACGATGCCGTCGATCTCGTAATCAAGCGAATCGCGTTCGCCGTCCCACTTCTCCGTGAATGCGATGACGTCGTCGATCGTCGGTGCGCGCCGGACGTGCGGGTTCGTCGCGAATCCGAGCTCGCGCAAAAATGCCAGTAAGTCGAACTGCGTCGACGGAAAGCCGGCGGCATCGACGGCGCCGACCGCATAGGCGAAGAACGAAAGGCGGCGCTCCGCCGTCAAGCGCGCATCGAGCTGCCGCAGCGCACCGGCCGCGGTATTACGCGGATTGGCGAACAGGGTCTGACCGGCCGCCTCGCGGCGCGCGTTGAGCGCGTCGAAGTCGCTGCGCTTGAAGTAGACTTCACCGCGCACGTCGATCGCGCGCACGCCCTTGCCGCGCAGCTTCAGCGGAATCGACCGCACCGTGCGCAGGTTTTCGCTAACGTCTTCACCGACTGTGCCGTCGCCGCGCGTGCCGCCGCGCACGAACGCTCCGTTCTCGTAGTGCAGCGAGATCGCGAGGCCGTCGATCTTCAGTTCACAGGTGTACGAGACCGGCACGTCACCGGCGAGCTTGCGCACCCGCTCGTCGAACGCACGCAGTTCGTTACCGTCGAAGGCGTTGCCGAGCGAGAGCATCGGTTTGCCGTGCGGATACGGCGAGAAGACACTCGCAACGGCGGATCCCACGCGCACGGTCGGCGAGTCGAACGTGCGTAGCTGCGGGTTCGCTTCTTCGAGATCGATCAGTTCGCGGAGAAGCGCATCGTAGTCGGCGTCCGATAGCTGCGGATCGTCGAGGACGTGATAGCGGTAATTCGCGTCATCGAGCTGTTTCCGCAGAGCGGCCGCACGCTCAGCGGCGCGCGGCACCGGCATGTTTGGGCGAGAACACTTGGATCACGTATCCGTCCGGATCGGTGATCACGGCGACGCGACCGAAGCTCTGGTCGTAGGGGTCTTGCAGCACGCGAACGCCGGCCGTGCGCGCATCGGTGATGAACGCATCGACGTTGTCGACGTGAAACCCCAGCTGCAGCGAACCCGGACGCACCATTAGCGTGTCGCTATCCGGATGGAGCCCGAGGCGCTGGCCGTCGCCGAGATCGAAGTCGACCCAATCCGGTGAGGCGTCCGTCGCAACGCGTAACTCGAGCACGTCCCGGTAAAAGGCGCGCGAACGCGCCAAATCCGAACACACCAGCATCGCCATCGCAAAGGCGCCCATCCCGCGACCTTCGTTAGGCTTCGACGGGAACCCGGCCGTCGGCGATGAGATCGTCGAGGGTTTTCAGGTTTGCTTGCTCTCGCGCCGCTACTGCGGCGGCATCGACGTGGATGCCGTGGGCGCGCTCGTCGACCAGTACGGCCTTCAGATACTCGCCGGTGTAGGAGTTGGGGTTGGCCGCGAGTTCCTCGGGCGTGCCCGTGCCGACGATCGTGCCGCCGCGGTCGCCGCCTTCCGGACCGAGATCGATCAGATGATCGGCTGTCTTGATCACGTCGAGGTTGTGTTCGATCACGAGCACCGTGTTGCCGACCGAAACGAGCCGCTGGAGAACGTCGAGCAGCTTGTGGATGTCGGCGAAGTGCAAACCGGTCGTGGGTTCGTCGAGCACGTAGAACGTACGGCCGGTCGCGCGCTTGGAAAGTTCCGTCGCGAGTTTGATGCGCTGCGCTTCGCCGCCCGAGAGCTGCGTTGCGGGCTGGCCCATCTTGATGTAGCCGAGACCCACTTCGGCGATCGTCTTGAGTTTGTTCGAGATACGCGGAATCGCCGCAAAGAGTTCCGAGGCTTCATCGACACGCATCTCGAGGATGTCCGAGATCGACTTGCCCTTGTATTTTACTTCCAGCGTTTGGGCGTTGTAGCGTTTGCCCTTGCACACTTCGCACGGCACGTAGACGTCGGGCAGAAAGTGCATCTCGATCTTGATGATGCCGTCGCCTTGGCACGATTCACAGCGACCGCCTTTGACGTTGAACGAGAAGCGCCCGGGCGTATACCCGCGCAGCTTCGCTTCGGGCGTCATCGAGAACAGCTCCCGCACCAAGTCGAATGCGCCCGTATACGTCGCGGGGTTGGAGCGCGGCGTGCGGCCGATCGGCGACTGGTCGATCACGACCATCTTGTCGAGTTCTTCGGCGCCCTTGACGCTGCCGTAGGTGCCGCCGGCGGGCTGATGGTGCAGATGCTGGTTGAGCGCCTTGACGACGACCTCGTTGACCAGCGTCGATTTACCGCTGCCGCTCACGCCGGTGACGCAGGTAAACGTGCCGAGCGGAATGTCGACGCTGATGCCCTTGAGGTTGTTTGCTTTCGCGTTCTTGACGGCGAGCGTCGAGCGCCCCACGCGCCGCTTCTTCGGGATGGCGATGAACTGCCGCCCCGATAAGTATGCGCCGGTCAGCGATTCCGGGTTCTTGAGAATGTCGTCGATCGTGCCGTTCGAGAGGATGTAGCCGCCCTCGGCGCCCGCGCCGGGGCCGATATCGACGATCACGTCGGCCGCGCGCATCGTATCCTCGTCGTGCTCGATGATGATCAGGGTGTTGCCGATGTCGCGCAGCGTTTGCAGGGTCGCCAGCAGCCGGTCGTTGTCGCGCTGATGTAAGCCGATCGACGGTTCGTCGAGAATGTAGAGCACGCCGACCAGCGACGAGCCGATCTGCGTCGCGAGGCGGATGCGCTGCGATTCACCGCCCGAGAGCGTCGTTGCGGAACGCGAAAGGTTCAGGTAACCCAGGCCGACGTTGGTGAGAAATCCCAGCCGCGCGCGAATCTCTTTGAAGATCTGGTGCGCGATTTGGTTTTCGCGCTCGCTGGGCTTGAGATCGGCGAAAAACGCCTGCGCGACTTCGACGGACATCGTCGTGACGTCGTTGATGTTCTTATCGGCGATCGTTACGGCCAGCGCTTCCGGCTTGAGCCGCGCGCCGCTGCACACCTTGCACACCGAGGACGACATGTATTTCTCGATGTCTTCCTTGACGTAGTCGCTGGTCGTCTCGCTAAACCGGCGCTGCAGGTTGTTGATCACGCCTTCAAACGAGGCTTCGTAATCCCACGTGTGTCCGCTGCGCGCTTCATAGGAGAACTTCTGCTTCTTGTCGCTGCCGTAGAGGATCGTCTCGACCAGATCCTCGGGCATGTTCTCGATCGGCGTCGTCGTCTTGACGCGCCGCGAACGCAGTACGCGTTCGACCTGCTGGAGATAATAGGGGTTCATCGAAGGGAAGCGGCCGCCGCCGATCGATTTCGACCACGGTACGATCGCGCCGTCGGCGATCGACTTGGTGCGGTCGGGAATCACTTTCCACGGATCGATTTCGATCTTCACGCCGAGGCCGCTGCAGGCCGTACACGCGCCGAACGGCGAGTTGAACGAAAACAAGCGCGGCTCGAGTTCTTGGAACGAGAGACCGCAGTGCGCGCAGGCAAAAGCTTCGCTGAAGCTGAGCTCGTGCTGCTTTTTCGAGCCGGCTTCTTCGTAAAGCACGGCGACGATGCCGGTCGAGAGGCGCAGCGTCGTTTCGATCGAGTCGGTCAGCCGCTTGCGGATGTCGGATTTCATCACGAGCCGGTCGACCACGACCTCGATCGTGTGCTTCTTCTTCTTGTCGAGGTCGATCTTCTCACGCAGTTCGCGGATCGTGCCGTCGATGCGCACGCGGGCGAAGCCCTCTTTACCGATTTCTTCGAAGAGCTTGGCGTACTCGCCCTTGCGGCCGCGGATCACCGGCGCCAACAGCTGAATGCGCGTGCCTTCGGGCAGCGCCATGATCTGATCGACGATCTGTTCGCTCGATTGCGCGCTCACCTCGCGACCGCACTGGTAACAGTGCGGCACGCCGATGCGCGCGAAGAGCAAGCGCAAGTAATCGTAGATCTCGGTGACCGTGCCGACCGTCGAGCGCGGGTTGCGCGAGGTCGATTTTTGATCGATCGAGATCGCCGGCGAGAGCCCTTCGATATAATCGACGTCGGGCTTCTCCATCTGACCGAGAAACTGCCGGGCGTACGATGAGAGCGACTCGACGTAGCGGCGCTGGCCTTCGGCGTAGATCGTGTCGAAGGCGAGCGAGGACTTGCCTGATCCGGAGAGCCCGGTAATCACGATGAGCCGGTTGCGCGGCAGAGTCAGATCGATGTTCTTGAGATTATGTTCGCGCGCGCCCTTGATAACGATCGCGTCAAGAGCGTGCGAGGGTGCCGGCGCCATACCTCGGTTAAACCCCGCCGGGGGGCCAGTCGTTGCGGCTAGTAGCTCGGCGGAGGCGGCGGAGCGCCCGGTTCCACCACGACCGGACGCAAGACCAGATATTCGCCCACAATCACGAGCACCGCGTAGGCCACGACGACCTGCGAGATGATCGCCGCCACGATCGGTCCGAGCAGCGGGGCGAACGAGAACAAGTGCGCGATCAGCTTGCCGAGGACTTGCAAGAGGCCGACCAAGATACCGATGATCAGCGTCGTACCGAAGCGCGCGCGGGCGATCGCGAACGATTCACGCAATGCATCCATACCGCCGCGTTTGCCGACGACCGCGGCAGCGATCGTGTACAGCGTAAATAAGTAGAACGCAAAGATCGAGAGCGCGAACGTGAACGGCGCGAGGATCACGGCGAGGATTCCGAAGAGGAAGAGGTAGACCGCCGCACCGAGCACGCGGCCGGAGTCCTCGTTCAGGGCACGGGACCCGTCGGCGAGCGTCGCCGTCCCGCGCTGCCACGCCGCACCGGCCATGCCGGCGGTGTAGCACTGCGTAACGATGTAGCCGGCAATCGCGATGATCGCCAGGATCAGGTTTGCGACGAACGAGCCGAAGCCGTAGGCGAACGAGACGGCGGCGCCGCTCGGCTCCCCGTACGTGTCCGGCTGCGTTAGGCTGTAGACGCCGGAGAACGCGCCGACGATCAACCCGACGACGACGCCCGGAACGATGATCACCCAGTTCTTCGAGAGCAGGTCCCACGCGCGAGCGAACATGTTTTCGACGGTCGGCACTTGCACGGCAATCTCCTTAAGGGGCTAGGCGAGCCTCAAGCCTCCCGCTTCTGTACCCCGGCAGGCGCCCCTTGCGGCGGTCCGAGCGGCAAAACGCCGAGGACGTCGGCGATCGAGTTCACGACCGCATCGGGCGGACGGGCGCCTTCGGGCAGCGGGATCGCGTGGATGTCGATCAGGACCGTAAAGAGCCCCACGGTACCGGCGCCGACGATGTCTCGATCGTACCGGTCGCCGACCATTGCCGTACGCGCCGGCTCGCTGCCGAGCGTGCGGCAGACGTGGCGGAAGATCTCCGGGTCCGGCTTGACCATCTGCATTTCGTCCGCGAGGAACAGGCCGTCGACGTACGGCCGCAGCCCGAGCCGGTCGACCTTCTCGTTGTGCGTCGCGGCGAAGCCGTTCGTCACGATGCCGAGCTTACAGCCGTGCTCGCGCAGTCCGCGCACGAGTTCGAGCGCGCCGGGAAAGAGCTCGAGTCCGTCGGCCCGGTAGCGCGTGTAGCTCTCGGCGCAGCGTTGCGCCAACTCGATATCGACCGGTACCCCGCTCGCGACGAGCGCGTCGCTCCACAACTGCGCGCGGGCATCGTGAATCGGCAGCGTGAGGTGTTCTTGCGAGAGCTTCTTCCAGAAGCCGCTCGCCTGCGCGACGTATGCCCGGACCAATCGCTCCACATCGACGCCGCGCTCGGCCGCGAGATCGTCGGCAACGCGGCGTGCGGCACGCTTGTACGCCGTCGAATCATCTAAGAGCGTATCGTCTAAATCGAAGAGCACGGTATCGATCGTGCGCGGCGTACCGTTCACGGCAGCACGCGGAACGAACGGAGCGCGTAGGCAGGTAACACGAAGCTCAGCAGTTCGCCGTCGATGCGCAACTCGCCCGCGACCGGACGTTCGCACGCGTCGACCGAAGTGACCTCGCGCATACGGCCGCCGCAGCGCAGGTCGACGCGCCGGCGTTCGCCGTCGCATTCGCGCACGCGCACGATGATGCCCAGGCCGTCGTCGGCGGGCTTCGTCGCGACGACCAGCACGGCCGGATCGTCGCAGGTGAACAGACGCACGCGCTCGGGTTCGGCGTAATCGCGCCAAACCGCCTCGAGCGCTCCGATCGTCGCGCCGGCCGTCGGCACGAGCGCGTAGGCGATGTAGTGCTCGCCGCGATCCGCTTGCGGGTCGGGCCACTGCGGCGAACGCAATAGCGACATGCCGACGCGAATGCCGCCCTTGCGCAGCGCGTGCGCGCTCCAGCCGTAGGTGTCGGCGGCGAGGATCGCCACGCCTGCGTCGCCGTCGGTGACGTGCATCCAGCGCTGCGCGGGAACTTCGAACCGCGCGCGTTCGGCCGGCGTCTGCGGGGCAGCGGTGCGCACGAGCGTGCCGTGCGGCATGCCGAAACGCACCTCGTTCGTGCGCAGCGCGAAGCGGTGTTCCGCCCGTAAGATGCGATGTTTCGCCCGCCAGTTGACGTTGAGCTCGACGCGCAGATACGGCTCGCCGGTATTGAGCGCGATGCGCATCGCGATCGCCGTGCCGTCGCCGTTCAGCTCGACGATCAGCGCGTCGTCTTCGATGCGGGTCGCACCGGGACGCAGCTTGCGCGGATGCCGTTCGTAGGCCGCATCGAGGTTCCACGCATCGTACCGCTTCGGCTTATCGATGTAGAGCATCAAGCCGTTCGCGATTGCGGCCAAGTTACGTCCGTCGACGCCGGCGAGTTCGACGATCGTGCCGTCGCTGCGCACGCGCGCGCGCACGTACTCGTTGGCGAAGACGAACGTCTCCCCGTCGGCCGTGGGTGCAACCGGCACGGCCGGCGCGCGCACGATGTCGGCCCGCGGCAAAATCGACCGCGCGCTCGAGACGATCCGCTCGACGATCCGTTCCGCGCGTTCGTACTCGTGGAGCACCTCCGCATATGCCGCGCCGATCGCACTGCCGGCCATGACATCGTGGAACTGGTTGCGCAACACCAGCGTCCACGCCGTGCGGAGATCGTCGCGCAGCGGCGCGATCGCGCTCGCCGGCGCACGCACGCCGGCACACCACGCGCACAGCTCCTCGGCCTCGCCGAGCGCGCGCTCGAGCGCGGCGTTGCGCGACTTTACGTCGCGATGGGTCGTGTACGTGCCGCGGTGCGTTTCGAGGTAGAGTTCGCCGCGATACTGGGGCAGCGTGCGCCGGTCGACCTCCGCGAACCAGCCGGCAACGCCGAGCCACGGCCGCGTCGTGCGCGGTTCCGCGGCGATCTCGCGATCGAGCACGCCGCCGCCGCCGTCGCCATAACCATGCACGAGAATCTCGTTGCGTTCGCGCGCGATCGCCTTGCGGTTCTCCGTCGCCTCGCCGTCATAGCGATCGATGACGGCCGAGACGAGATCCGAGCCGTCGTCGCCGTACCAGCAGAACTGCGGATACGGCCAGCGCGTCACCTCGTTCCACTGCAGTTTCGATGTGGCAAAGAAATGCAACCCGGCATGCGCCGCCAGGGTCGGCAGCGTGTTCGGAAAGCCGAACGTATCCGGCAGCCACACGACCTCCGGCACGACGCCGAGTTTTTCCGTCGTGTACCGCACGCCGTATGCGAACTGCCGCAAGATCGATTCGCCCGACGGTGCGTGCAGATCCGGTTCGACCCACATCGACGCGACGCTCGCATCCCAGCCGCTGCCAACCCGCCGGCGAACGCGCTCGAAGAGATCCGCGTCGTCGGATTCCACCCACGCGTAGAGTTGCGGCTGACTTTGCGCGTAGACGTAGCGGTCGTCGATCGTCATTTGCCGGAGCGCCGTTCCGAACGTGCGCAGCGCCTTGCGCCGCGCGTCGGCATACGTCCACAGCCACGCGAGGTCCAGGTGCGCGTGCCCGATCATCGGCGTTTCGCCCGGTTCTGCGCCGGGAAGCGCACCGTAGGCGTCCGGCGCCGGCGCGAGTTCCAGCGTTTCATGCGGCCGCTGCTCCGCGCGTGCGAGCATCGCGCGCCAGCGCAGACCGTCACCAGCCGGAAGGCCGGCGATCGGCAACGAGCGCCGTTCGACCGCCAGCGTCACTTCATGCGTGCCGTCGTACGGCGGCAGATCGATCGCCGGGTGTTTGCCGTCGAAGGCGCCCGCGATCGCGCCGTCGATGCGCAGCAGCGCCCCGGTACGCGTCGGATACGATAGACGCAGGGCACGGCCGTCAAACGCAATTTGCGCTCGCAGCGTTACGGTGCGCTCGTCGGCGCCGCAGCGCTCGAGCCGCACGCGCATCGTCAGAACGTCTTTTGCAGGCTGTCGTTGATTCCGGAGCAGTTGTTGCGGAGCGTGCGGCGCTTGTCGTCGAGGACGTACCGCACGAGCACCATGACCGGATCGGTTCGCTGCGTGGTCGCCCGGAAGATGCGGAACTGGAGCGGGTAGACGACGCGCGCACCGAGAGCGGGCAACTTTTGCGTCGCGACGACGGCGCCGTCGCGCAATAACTCGGCGTGCTGCGCGAGATTCGGCTCTTGCGACGCCAGGCCGACGTTCGTGAACGTCCCCGTGATCAGAAGGCGATCGGCGGTTGCGGCTTTAGCCGACCCTTTGATGACCTTGATCTGCAAGTCGGTAACGGAAATATCGCTGCCGGGGCATGGCGTCGGCGTGGCGAGTGCGAGGATCCCGGCGAGAAAAACCCCGATCATGACCGGGTTGTTAGCCCATCGCGAAAAGAATCATCTCAGGGCGTGGCGAGGGCGGCGAACGAGGCGAGGCCGGCGCTGCGGTCGATGCGCCGCCGCGGGAGCGCGTACGGCGCCGCGAACGAGGTTACGGCGCCCGGCCGCTCGGTGAGCGCCGCTTTCATGCCGAGCCGGCGCATCAAGTCGGCGATCGACGCGTTCCAGCGGCCCGCGGCATAGGCGTAGGTCGTGGGCGGGGAGAGGTAGCGCGAGAGCGCCACGACGCAGCCGCCGGCCTCGCGGGCGGCTCCGGTCCGGCTCAGGTGGGTCAGGTCGAGATGGTGCGTACCGTGGCAGCCGATCTCCATCCCGGCCGCACGCATCGTCCGCAGCTGCGCCCAACTGGCGTGCCGGCCGTCGCCGACGAACCCGGCGCTGATATAAAAACTCGCGCGCGCACCGTATTTGCGAAGCAGCGGCGTGACGACCTCCGCCGCGTCGGAATAGCCGTCATCAAAGGTCAGTACGACCGCGTTGCGCGGATGTTCGCCGCGTTTGAGCGCGTCGGCGAGATCGTTCATCGTCATCGTTCGAATCGCGTGCGTGCGCAGCCACGCCAGCTGCGCTTCGAACGCCGCCGGTTCGAGCGTCAACGAGCGGCCGACCGGTCCGGGCGGCGTGTGCGGATCGACCTTGTGATACATCAGCACCGGCACACCCTCGATCGGACGCGCGACGGCCGGCGCGGCACCGAGTGCGACGCAGAGGAACGCGAGTAACAACGCAAGACGTATCAAGAACCACTCCCCGGAACGACGACCGCGAGCGCGCGGAACCGTAACGCACCGGCGGTGCGGTTTGGCGGGCCGCCGAGCGAACGCACGACGTAGATCGACGTCAGGCGCACGGGCGGATTGAGATCGGGCGGCAAGGCGATCGCGATGCGCCGCCAACCCGTCCAATCCACGCTCTTGGCAAGCGTAAGCGCCTGCTTCTCGCCATAGCGATTGATGAACGACGCCCGCAGCGGCACGCCGTTTCCATCGCCGAACACCTCGACGCTCAGGCGCACTGGTTCGTCCGGCAGCGGTACGATCGCGTTGGCGTACGCCGCGCGCGCGGTGCCGGTGAAATCGTATGCCAGCGGCGTTTCGGGGTAGGCAGGCACGGCGACGGTGTGATCGCCGACGCGTACCAGCGTCGTTGCGGTGATGGTGCCCAGCGTTGCCGTCACCGCAATGTCGCCCCCTTGCGTATCGTACACGGCGCGCGGACCGCTCACCGTGCGCGTTCCGAGCGTCCAGTGCACCGCTGCATCGCCGAGCGCAATCGGTGCGCCGCGTTCGTCGGCACCGGTGACGGTGAACGGCAGTTGCACGCCGCGGGCGGGATTCGGCCGGTCGGGCGCAATCGTCAGCGACGCGACGCGATCGACGATCCGGTAGGGCACGGTCGCCGTTAACGCGCCGCCGCGCTCGCGCACGACGGCCACGTGCGTGCCGGTCTGCGGACTCGTATCGAGCGGCGCAACATCGGCCGCGCGAATACGGTGATCGGCATCATCGACGATCGCGCCCCGGAGCTCGATCTGTGCGCCGCGATACGCGGTGAACGATGCCGGCCGCACGACGAGCCGGGGATTCATACCCGCCGGCGCGTCGCTATAGGCGAGCAGCGCGTCGGCGACGGGGCGCTCGCGACCGTCGCTCGGATCGTTCACCACGCTCGTCACCGCGGCGCCGAGTTCGCGCGTCACGAGCGTCGCCGAACCGCCGGAATCGAACGCGAGCCCGTCGCTCGCGCCGAAGCCGCGCATCAGCGCACCGAATTCCGGCCGGGTGAGCCCGATCGACACGGCGGTTTTGCGACCATCGGCAACGATCAGCAACAGCGTTCCATCGGATTCGAGCGCGGCGCCGGCCACCGGGAAACGAACGTCGCGCTCTTCCGGCGCGGGACTATACGGATCGTCAACCGCCGCACCGTTCGCAACCAGCAGCGGACCGCCCCCAACCGCAGCGCGCAATCCGCCGCTGTCGGGCGTCGAGCCGTACGCCAGCGTCACCGTATCGCCGGCCTGCGGCGGCGGCGCAATCTTTTGGGCGGCCGGTCCGAAGCCGAGCAGCACGCCCGTCACGGGTCCCGGAAGCGCAGCGCCGGCCGCGACGACGCGATACGTTCCCGGCATTCCGGGCGCGGTATCGAGCGGCGTGAGCGAGGCCACGATAACGTCGGGCGCAGCGCCGAGCGCGCCGTACGCCGGCGTTACGAGCGTAGCCCCGCCTTGCGGCGGCCACTCGTTCACGCCGGTCAAGGGAATCTGCGTCGTGCCGTACGCGACGCTGCCGGAAAACGATACATAGCCGATGCCCACATCCCCGTTGCTCGCAACGTCGATCGCCGCGCGTTTCGATGGCGTGCGCAACAGCGCGCCGTCGCGCACGACGACGTTGAGCGGCTGGTTGGTATTTCCGATGTCGAAATAGTCGGCGTTGATGCCGGCCACGGCGCCGGTGCGCGCCGCCATCGAGCTCACGGTCTCACCGTTCGAGATCATGCGATCGCGCGCAACGACGGCGCCAAGCCGCACGGTCGGATCGTGCGTGTCGATCGCCACGACGTGCACCACGAGCGGTCCGGCACTTGTCGTCAGCCGGTAGTCGGCACGCCGAATCCCGGGCGCAACGTCTTCTTGCGCCGACCATTGCGTGACGACGAGCGGAAACGGTGCAGGCGGCGCAAGTTGCACGGGCAGCGCGATCATTTTAAAGGCGCTCCGCCCTGGGCTGCGCGCCCCCACTCCGTGGGGCCTCCGGGTCCAAGCTCGCAATATACCTGACAGTCGTCGCAAGATCACGCGGCGCTCGCTCCATCACCGGAGGGGTACCGTAAGCGGCGTGGGTTCGACGTGCGGACGCGGCGACGTTACGATCGTGCCGAGCGGCGCCGTGCTGTAAACGAACAAGGCATCGGTGACGTAGCGTTCCTGATCGAAGTCCGACGGCACGTTGCGCACGGTCGTGGCCGCGTTGCCCGGCGCGCGCGACACCAGCGTTACCGAGCCGCCGGAATCGAGCGCCATTGCATCGAGCATCCCGTAACCGCGCAGCATCTCGGCGAATTCGGGCCGCGTCATGCCGATCGAGCGCTCTGGATGCCGCCCATCGACGGCGGCGAACATCAGCGTACCGCCGGGCATCGTGCCGATTGCAATGACCGGCCACTGCACGTCGCGCTCGTCCGGCGCCGGCGCGTGTTTATCTTCGTACCACTCGCCGTCTTTGAGCAGCAACGGACCCGAGCCGATCCCGGCGACCGCGCCCGGCACCGGCGGCTCGATCGCGTAGTGCACATCGACGACGTCTCCCGGCTGCGGTAACGGCTCGCGCAGTTCGCTGCTGAAACCCAAACCGAACGTGACCGGTATGGCAACGGTCATCGGCTGCAGCGAGAGAACCCGATACTTTCCCTCACCGAGCGGCTGCAGCGCCGCAAACGTCACGCCGGGAGCCGCCGCGAGCGTCGGACCGTAGTCGGGCGTAATGATCGCAACGTCGCGCGTGGGCCACGAATTGTAGAGCGTTATCCGGTAACTGCGCGCTCCATCGACGACCGTGCCGCGCAAGTGAAAGATCGCGAACGTCGGCTTGTTGGTGCGATCGAAAACGACCGCTTCGTGATCGGTCGGCCCGTGCAGCAACACGCCCGACTTGATCAGCATGCCCTGCGGCTCGTAGGTGCGGCCGATGTCGAAGTAGTCGCCGTTCGCACCGGCGACGGCTTTCGTGCGCAGCGCGAGATCGGACGTGCGCTCGCCCTTGGAAATCACGTGTTCGTGCGAGAGCGCGGTATCGAAGCGCAGCGTCGGCTCGCTCGGGTCGACGCCGATCAGCTGCACCACGTGCGGCACCGTCTTGGTCGTCATCGCGTATTGGCCGAACGTGATGCCCGGCGCGGTCGTTTCGACGTTCATCCAGCGCAAGTTCGGCTGCACCGCGATCAGCGCAAACATCTTTGCGAGCGCGCGCAGATCGCGCGTCCCGGCGGTGAGCATACGGCCCCAATCAACACCGTCGTGTACTTCGCCGACCGCCGCCACGGGCGTGCCGTCCGCGAGCAGCGCGTCGAGTCCGGTGCTCCCGAGACCGTCGTGTACGATCGTCACCGGGCCGGCGAGGCCGTGCACGGGCCGTCCGGCGATCGTCGCGCTGACGTTGGCCAGCGCGAACGTGCCGTGCAGACCGCCGGCCGACGTAAACGTTACGTTGCGCGCCTCGCCGTCATGCACGGTGAGGTCGGCGTTGCCGAGAAGTGCCGCAATCGGCGCGAGCGGAATCGCGGCCGCGCTCCAGTGCGCGTCGCCGTCGCCCGAATCGGCGATCGCCGTTGCGGTAAACGGATACGCGCCGGTGTCGGAAATGAGGTCGCCGTGCAAATCGTACGCGAGGTGCGCGGAAAGATCGAGCGTTCCGCTCACACCGGCCACTTCGACCTTGGTCGCGGCGTCTGCTCCGCGTACGAGCGCGAGCCCCGCGTTCTTCACATGCAGCACGAGACGTTGCAGGTTGAGGACGTGCGCGGAATTTGGGGCGCCGGAAAACTCGTCGCCCCGAACGCGATCGACGGCGACGGACACGTGCACGCCGTCGGTGTCGACGTTCCAGAGATCGCCGTTCACGGTGTATGCCGCGCGCCCAATGGTTACCGTCAGCGCTCCGTCGGCCGTCTGCGCGCTCACGCCCTCGAGAACCGTCGCGCCGTCCGTGTGGCTCAACGTGCCGATCGAGGCATCGCCGCCGAACGCGCCGGCAAGCGTGCGCTCGACGACCATCCGTTCGATCGTATCTTTCGCCGCTGCCGCGAACGCAACCAGAAACAACACGATGCAGCCGGCGATGAGGGCGACGCGCCGCAACGAAGGCCGAGGGAAGCCGCGCTTCGCTGAAGCAACACCCGTTTTGATGGTCAACCGCTTCCTCGCCTGGACTGCCTTCGTATGCTTCATGCTGGTTGCAGCACCCGTTCGGGGAGCCGATGACGGACTTCCTCAGATCGCCTCTGGAGGTCGTACGCCGTACGTCGCCGTCATCGTTTGGCACGACGTCGTTCCGGCGAAAGAAGTTTGGTTCGACACGCCGCTCGATACCTTCAAGACGCAGCTCGCGGCGATCGCGCGCGGCGGCTATCACGTCGTCACGCTGGAGGCGTTGCGCGCGCACCTCGAGCACGGTGCAGCGCTGCCGAGTAAGCCGCTCGCCTTAACCTTCGATGACAACGGCCACGGGATCTATGAAAACGCGTTTCCGCTGCTACGGCAGTATCACTTCCCGGCCACAATGTTCGTGCACTCGAATTTCGTCGGCACGACGACGCACGGCAAACGTCACACGACCTGGCCGCAACTCCAGGAAATGTCGCATAGCGGCCTGATGACGGTCCAGAGCCTCACCGCAAACCACCCGCCCGATTTGCGGGCGCTCACCGACGCCGACGTCGTGCACGAGTTTACGCTCTCGCGCACATCGCTGCAGTATCACCTGGGTCACAAGATCTACGCACTCGTCTATCCCGAGGACAACTACGACGCGCGGCTCGAAAAACTCGCCGCCGCCAACGGGTACGAACTTGCGTTCATCGAGGATTGGGGCAATGCCGGCGACTCGGCCAACCTCCTCGAAATCCATCGCTACTCCGCCCTGACCCGGTTCGCGCAGGCCCTCGCCGACGTCGCTAACGGTCACGCCCCGTAAGAAACCCGGCGTTCGTGGGAACGAACGCCTGCATGATCCTCGCGACGGCGTTCCTGATGGCAACCCTGGCGGCCAACGTCGCCGGCGTTCCGCCGCCCGTCAGCTTGCCTGCCGGCACGCACCTGCGTTTCCATTTGGTGCGCCCGTTGATGTCCGACCGCAACAAGACCGGTCAGACCTTTTCGTTCGTCATGCTCGGGCCGGTAGCGGTCGGCGGCCAGGTGGTCGTTGCAAACGGTGCGGTCGGTTCGGGCACGGTCGTGTTAGCCGGTCACAACGGAACCTCGGGACACGAGGGCGACCTCACGCTGCGGCTCGACCAGCTGCCCGCCGTCAACGGATCTCAGGTAACGTTTTGCAAACAGCAGTTGCGCATCAACGGCCGCAACAAAAAAATCATGTCCGGCCTGCTGGGATTCATTCCCTACGCGGGCCTCGGGGCGCGGTTCATTCGCGGATCAGAAATTCACATCAGCACGAAAACGCCGATCGAAACCGTGCTCTTGGAGCCGACCGGAACCCCGCCGAATTACTGCCCGGTTACCGTTTCCAAATCCCCGTAATCGGCGCGACACCGGCGGCTTTGCCCGTCGGCTTGAGGCCGTAAAGATCTTCGAGCGTGCGCAAGACGCGATAGTGATCGATGCGTTCGGGATAGCTCCCGGCGCGAATCATCGGTCCGACGAACATCGTCGGAATCGAGTTGAGCCGGTCGAACCCTTCGTCCCACGTAAAGATGACGAGCGTGTCATGCGTTGCCGCCCACTGCAGCAACGGCGTGAGGTGCGACTCGGCCCAATCGTCGCCTTCTTTGGTCGTTCCGTCGTGCATGTCGTCATCGACGTTCGGCACGATGAACGACACGGTGGGCAACGCATCGAACGACGTCAGCGCTGCGAGCGGCTGGTGCAGACGCTGCGGGATATTGGTGAAGTGCGTCCACGGTGCGTGCTTCTGACCGTACGTTCCGGCCGCGCAACCGAGGAAGCCCGCCGCCGGAAGCGATTCAGAATACGCCGCGAACGTGAAGTGCGCGGCGAGCAATTCGCTCGCGAGGTTCGGCGCGTCAGGCGGAATGCTTTGAGCCGGGCAGCCGTCGCCGTTGCTGTTGGTGAGCCCCGCGAAGAGCGCGAAGTAATTGGGCTGGCTCGGATGCGTGACGCCGAAGGCCTGCGTGAAGAGCGCGCCGTTGCGCGCCACGGTCGTGAGATACGGCGCGCTTTCGCTGCCGACGACTTGGGCGAGCGTGCGATTTTCCTCGATCACGACGACCACATGCGCCGGACGGTGCGGCGTCGATTGTGCCGAGACAGCGCCGGCGAAGAAGACACACGCGAGCGCGAGAACGGCCGCGATCGGGCTTCGCGTCACCGTTCGCCTTCGAAGTAGTCGAGTTCCGGTTCGCTGCGCACGATCGTGCCGGTCTTTTCTACCAGCAGCTTGCGCGAATCGGGATAGTGGCAGACGTCGCCCGCATCGATATTGGCGAACATCAGCACCACGCACGACGTGTCGCCCTCATTGGAGATGCGGTGCGCGCCGCGCTCCCCGGTCGGGAACGCGATCACGTCGCCGGGTCGCAGCACGAACGTGCCCTGCGGCGTGCGCAGCGTCGGGGTGCCGGACCAGACGACGAACGCCTCTTCTTCTTGCGTGTGCCAGTGATTGGGGCAATAGACTTCGCCCCGTTCGAGGACGCCGAGCGCGTATCCGAGCCGCGTTGCGCCGAGCAGCCGGCCGACTTCAGCCGCCGCGCCGGTGTAGGGCGCCGGCGCGTCGTCGCTCGCGAGCGTGAGTTCGTCGAGGTTGACGCGCCGCGTCAACACGCCGTTACGCGCGTCGAGCATGTCGAGCAACGCGTCCCACGCGCCGTTGAAAATCGGCATGCCGTCACCAACGAGCAAATGCCGCACGCCGAGCGCCAGCAGCTGCCGTGCGGAGAGCGCCGCGCGCGCCGGATCTTCGAGCTTTTCATCCGGCATCAGGCGCACGGCGCCGGCCGGTACGCCCCAGAACGCGTCGCCCGTAATTGCGCTGCGGCTCGCGCGATGGAAGAGCGCGAACTCGCCGGGCGTCTTGAAGCCGTCCAATCCGATCACGCGCCAGCCGAAGAGCGTCTCGCCGTGGGCGACGGTGCGCGTTACCGTTACGGTCATTTCGCTCGCGTCCGGCAGCGCGGCAATGACCGGCACGTTATATCGCTGCGCGAACAGCGCGGCGGACCGTTCGTGATCGCGGTTGGTGAGCACGACGGCGTCCAAGCCACGCTCGTCGATGAAGGCGAGATCCTCCGCGTCGGGTTCGAGCGGATCGACCACCATGTTGCCGCCTTCGCCCGCGACAAACCACGCATTGAAGAACATCGCGCGGTCGGCTTGCCAGCGCGACCACGTCGCGACGCCCGGCAGAATCGTCGGCTGCATTACGGCGCGCTCGCAATGCCGTTCGCGGCATCGCGCTCGGCGGCCGCTGCGTCGCGCTGCGCCGATGCACCGTAGCCGCCGCCGCCGGCCGTTTGGACGACGAGCGTCTCGCCCGCGTTCACTTGCAGGGTCACTTTCGCCGGCAGCGTCCGCATCGTCGGTTCTCCCTTATCGTCCGCGGCAACGAGCGTATGCCGCGCCGTGGCACCGGCACTGCCGCCGGCGCTTCCATGGGGACGCACGGCGTGCCGCTCGCCCAAGAGCGAGATCGTCGCCGTTCCGGCCCGCACCTGCAGCGCGCGCACGAGCCCCGCACCGCCGCGGTAGCGGCCCGCGCCGGCCGTTGCATCAGCGAACTCGTAGCGCGTCACGCGCAGCGGAAACGTCCGCTCGAGCACTTCGATCGGCGTGTTGAGCGTGTTGGTCATATGCGCTTGGATCGCATCGACGCCGTCGGCTTCGGGACGCGCGCCCATGCCGCAGCCGTTGGTTTCGTAAAATGCCCAGGGCTCGCCGCGCTCGTCGATCCCACCCATCATCACGTTGTTCATCGAACCGCCGCTCTGCGCGGGAACGCGCTCCGGCGCGAGCATGCCGAGCGCCGCGAGCACGAGATCGGCGTTACGCATCGATGTCTCGACGTTGCCGGCCGAGACCGGCGCCGGCCGATGCGGGTTCAGCAGCGTGCCCTCGGGCACGTGCACCTCGATGGGCCGGAACACGCCGTCGTTCATCGGGATATCCGGCGCGAGCAACGCGCGAATCGCATAATAGACACCCGAAAGCGTGACGCCGTAAACGGCGTTGAGCGGCATCGGCAGTTGCGGCGAGGTACCGGTGTAGTCGAGCATCATCCGCTCGCCGCGCTTTTCGAGCCGCAGCTGCAGCACGATCGACGGTTCGCCGTTGGCGTCTTCCATTACATCGCTGAGGTTCACCACGCCGTCGGGAAACGCGCGCAGCGCGGCCCGCATGCGCAACTCCCCATCGTCGATCGCCTTGGCTACCGCATCCGCGACCGTGGCCGCGCCGTAGCGATCGACCAGTTCGCGCACCCGGCGTTCGCCCGTGACGTTGCCGGCGAGCTGCGCGCGCAAATCGCCGCTGCGCGTTTCCGGCGTGCGCGAGTTCGCGCGAAACAGCGCGACCGTATCCGGCACGACCGCATCGTCGCGCATCAACCGCATCGGCGGCATGATGAAGCCCTCGGCGAAGAGTTCGCGGGCGCTCGGCGGCATCGAGCCCGGAACCATGCCGCCGACGTCGGCGTGATGCGCTTTGTTGCACGCATAACCGAAGATCGCGCCGTCGACGAAGATCGGCCGGATGACGGTAACGTCGTTGAGGTGCGTGCCCGAGAGATACGGATCGTTGACGACCCACTGATCCCCCGGCCGCATCGCCTCGCCGGTGGTCGCGATACGCTCGAGCGTGCGCCGCAAACCCCAGGGCAGCGAGCCGAGATGCACGGGGATATGCTCCGCCTGCGCCACGAGCCGCAGCTTCGCGTCGAAGATCGCGCACGAATGATCGAGCCGCTCTTTGATGTTGGGCGAATACGCCGCGTTGCGCACCGCGATCCCCATCTCTTCGCTCGCATAGAGGAGTCCCGAGACGATGATCTCGGCAGTGATCGGGTCGAGGGTCCGGCTGCGCACGTCCATGACTGACCGGTTCCTACCGCGGCGCAGTTGCGGGCGCCTGGCGTCCGGTTAGAGCGGCGTCGCCAAAAGCGTCCGGACGGTCGAGTTGTCGAGGACGACGAGGCGGCTGAGCAAGCGCAGTCCGCCGTCTCCGCTCGCATAGCGGTCGCGATACTCGCCGAGCGCGTACGTTTCGACTTTCCCGAAATCGATCGGATCGGTCCGCATCTGAAAGACGACGAACGGCGTTACGGCGCTCACGGCACCGTCCTGGGCCACGTCGATCAGCGAGCGCGACACGATGTGCCGGTAGCGATGCGGACCGTAGAGGCTCGCTTTGCGAATCGCGAACACGCGATCGAGCATCATCGCGCGATTGCGGCACGACACGATCGCGATCTCATACCCGAGCTCGATGTTTTCGCGCGGGACGATCGCATACGTCCCGTCCTCGGTGAAATAGCCCGGCCATTCTTCTAGCCGGTCGTCGTCGATCGTCTGCGCGTAACGTGCGTTGAGTTGTTCGATGTCGGCGCAGAGCGCGGGACTCGGTGCGTCAGAAAGCATCGTCGAGATCCATCACGCCGCGGTAGTACGTCCAGAACGAGCGCAGCATACCCTCGCTCACCAAGTTGTCGTCGCTTGCGGCCGTGCGTCCGCCGAGGTCGATGTATGACGATCCGGCGTTCCCATCCGCGACGGCCTGCTGCACGAGTTCGGTCGCGTACCCGTCTTCGAGCGAGATGTAACCGGCGGGGCCGACGAAATTTGCCTGCAGCATCCGCTTCGCGCGCAGATCGTCGTCGTCGTCGGCGTAACCGAAGTACGTGAAGATCAGCTCGTACGTCGACGGTCCCTTGGGGACGATCTGCCGCACCATCAGCGTATTTTGAATCTGCGCGATGAGCAAATTCGGAAAGATCTGCTGGATCGCGTTGGTCGCCGGGATCGGGAACTCATCGCGCGCTTCGAGGATCGCGGCATCGGCTAACTTCACACCCTGCTGGTACGTCCGCAGCCCGGCGTCTTTGTAGTCTTTCGTTTCCGCCGCTTCGCCGATCTTGAACGAGCGCAGAAACGAATGGCGACCGGTTGCGTCTTGGATGATGCCGCCGCCCATCGACGAGCGGTAGATGCCGAACGTCGTGTGAAAGAGATGCAGCAAACTCGCGTGATACGGGTCGCGCACGTTTTCCGCGTAGAGCTTCCAGTTCGCGCCCACTTCCTGGCGCGTGTACCCGAGCACGACGAGTTCTCGCCCGCCGAAGAGCCGGTCGATCCACGGCGTCATTTCGGGCCCGAGGTACTCAAGCAGCGGTTCGACCCCCGGATCGGCCGAGGCGAAGATCAGCCCACGGTATTCGCTCACCGCCAGTTTCTGCAACGAGCGTTCGGCCGTGTCGAACGTATCGTCGTAGCCGCCCTTGCCGTTGATGCCCTTGCGAAACGGCACGCCGATCAGATCGCCCGACGGTTCGTAGGTCCATTGGTGGTAGACGCATTGATGCGCCAGTTTGTTGCCGCGCATCTCGCGGCACACGAGCGCGCCCCGATGCGCGCAGCGGTTGACGAACGCGTGCAGCGCGCCGGCCTTGTCGCGGGTGACGACGATCGGCGTGTCGCCGAGGAACGTCGTCTTGAAATCACCCGGCTGCGGCAGTTCCGCCGCGAGCGCCACGAAATTCCAATGCGGGCCGGAGAAAATCTTCTCTTGTTCGCGCCGGTAGATTTCGGCGTCGGTGAACAGATGGTACGGAATTCGCGTCGCGACGGGAGTGAGCGTATCCATGCCGCTAGCATAGCGTCGGCCGTACCTCACGACACTAGCCAATTGTCCCAGCCGCACCCACCACGATCGTGGCCGTTAGGGGCGGTCGACGATGAGGTTGCCGGCCGGATCGGCGGTCGCGTTCCAGCCCGCGGGGATCCAACTCGTCGTGTCATACTGCTCGACAATCGCCGGACCCGCGAACGCGCTGCCGGCGGTGAGTTTCTCGCGGTCGTAGATCGCCGCATCGACGAACGTGCCGGCGTCCCATGCGCGGCGCGTGCCGATGCGAGCGGCACTCGCGTCGCGGCGCGTACCGTTGCCGCCGATCGCCGTGTGCGGCGCCGCGCCGGCAGAGCCGATCGCCGTCACGCGCACCGTTGCAAGCTCGACCCGTTCGTCGCGCGATGCATAGCCGTAGCGCCGCTCGTGACGCTGATGAAAGGCTTCCGCAATCGCGGCTTCGTCGCCGTCGAACGGAACGGTCAGATCGAACGACTGGCCGGTGTAGCGCACGTCGAGTTCCACCACCGTGCGAATCTTGTCTTCGGCAACGCCTTGGGCGCGCAGCGCGACGCGCGCTTCGCCGTCGAGGGCCGCTGCTGCGGCGCGCGCCGTTCCGAGCGTCGTCGCATCGAGCGGCGCCACGAGCGAACGCGAGAACGTCGCTCGCACGTCGGCCGCGAGTAACCCCAGCGCGCTGAACAAGCCGGGATAGCGCGGGATCACGACGCGGCGCATGCCGAGGTCGTCCGCGAGTGCGCAGGCGTGCATCGGGCCGCCGCCGCCGAACGCCATCAGCACGAAATCGCGCGGGTCGAGTCCGCGCTCGACCGACACGATGCGCAGCACCTTCGCCATTTCCGCATCGACCAGCGCCACAATTCCGGCCGCGGTGCGCTCGACGTCGCCGCCGAGCGGCGCCGCTACGCTCGCGACCGCCGCGTGCGAACGCGACGCGTCGATCGGAAACGTGCCGCCGACAAGCGCGACCGGATTGAGCCGCCCGAGCACGACGTTCGCATCGGTCACTGTCGGCTGCGTGCCCTTGCCGTAACACGCGGGTCCCGGATCGGCGCCGGCCGAGAGCGGGCCGACGCGCAGTACGCCCACCGTGTCGAGGCGCGCGATCGTGCCCCCCCCGGCGCTGACTTCAGCCAAATCGACGAACGGGAAGCGCACCGGATAACCGCTGCCCTTGGCGGCACGGCCGCTGTGCGTCGAACCCGCCGCCTCAAACTCGTACGCGATCTCCGGCTCGCCGCCGATGATCGTGCCGGCCTTGGCCGTTGTGCCGCCCATGTCGAACGACAGCACGTTGGCAATGCCGATGGCCGCGCCGACCGCGGCGGCGGCGATCACGCCGCTCGCCGGACCGCTCTCCACCAGCGTCGCCGGCCGTTCCGCCACGAACGCTAACGCCGCGGTTCCGCCGTTCGACTGCATCACGAAGACTGGCGCCGAAATGCCGAGCGCGCGCACGCCGGCGGCCAACCGCTCGAGATAGCCGCGCACGACCGGCAACAGCGCCGCATTGACCACCGCCGTCGAGAAGCGTTCGTACTCGCGCTCTTCGCGCACCAGCGCCGACGATGCGGTGACCGCGACGTCCGGCAGCGCCGCGCGCAAAGCGTCGACGACCGCGCGCTCGTGTGTATCGTTGATATAACTGTTGAGCAGCCCGACGGCCACACTGCCGATGCCCCGCTCGCGAATCGTCGCGACCGCATCGGTCACGGTTTGCGCATCGAGCGCGAGATGCACGCTGCCGTCGTAGTCGATCCGTTCGCGGACCGTCAGGCGATCCTCGCGCACGGCCAGCGGCGTGGGACGTTTGACGTGCAGATCGTAGACCGAACTGCGCGACTGCCGGCCGATTTCGAGCACGTCGCGAAAACCTTCGGTCGTCACGAACGCGACGCGCGGCAGATCGAGATGCACTTGCCCGAGCAGCGCGTTCGTCGCGATCGTGCTGGCATGGCTCAGCTGCACGATCGCGGCGGCGTCGACTTCGCGCAAGAGCGTGCGCAGCGCGTCGAGCAAGCCTTCTTCGGGCGCCTTCGGCGTCGTCGCCACTTTGAAGCGCACGATCGCTCCGCTCGCATCGGTCGCAACCAGATCCGTGAACGTCCCGCCGACGTCCACGCCCACGCGCCACGTCATAGACCGAGAAACGCCCGTTTGATCAAATCGCTCTCCGCGAGTTCGCGTGCGTCGCCGCTCGCAACGACCCGGCCGGTCTGCAGCACGAACGCCCACGTTGCCACGCGCAACGCTTCGCGCACGTTCTGCTCGACCAGCAGCACGGTGGTTCCGCGCGCGGCGATCTGCCGGATGCCGGCGTAAATTTCCGGGATCAATTTCGGGGCGATCCCGAGCGAGGGCTCATCGAGCATCAAGAGTTTCGGTCCGCTCATCGTTCCGCGCGCAATCGCCAGCATCTGCTGCTCGCCGCCCGAAAGCGTGGATGCCCGCTGCTCCAAGCGCGCGCGCAGAATCGGAAACGCGGTAAACGCTTCGTCGAGCCGGCGCGCCCGAGCGTTACGATCGCGCTCGACGTACGCGCCGAGGAGCAAGTTGTCGCGCACGGTGGCGGAGGCGAACACGCGCCGGCCTTCGGGCACGTGCGCGATACCGCGGCGCACGATCTCGTGCGCGGGCAGCCGCGTGATGTCGCTGCCGTCGAAGTGAATCGTCCCGCGTTCGGGCCGCACGATCCCGCTGATCGCGCGCAACAGCGACGTCTTACCGGCCCCGTTCGCGCCGACCAGCGCCACGATCGCGCCGGCGGCAGCATCGAGCGTCACGCCTTGCAGCGCGCGCATGCCGTCGTAGGCGACGGCGATATCGTCAACGGCCAGCAAGGCCGCCGCGGCGGGGGCAGGCTGCATCAGGCCGCCGTGCCGAGGTACGCGTCGATCACGCCCGGATCGCGCACGGCGTCCGCGGCGGTGCCCGCGAAAATCGTCTTTCCTGCAGCAATGACGACGACGTGGTCGGCCACTGCCATCAGCACTTCCATCACGTGCTCGACCATCACGATCGTTACGCCGCTCGCGAGGATGCGGCGGAGCAGCGCGACCGCGTCCTGCGCTTCGCTCGGGGTGAGCCCGGCCATCACTTCGTCGAGCAGCAGCAGCTGGGGATCCGTTGCGAGCGCCCGCGCTACCTCGAGCCGCTTCTTGTCGGCGATCGTCAGCGCGTGGCCGGGCACATTTGCGCGGTGCGCGAGACCGACAAGTTCGAGCACCTCGTCGGCTTTGCGTTCGGCGGCAGCGACGCGGTGGTGGTGCAGCAACGCGCCCACCGTCGTTGCCTCGCGCACGGTCATGTCGCCGAAGGGCTGCACGACCTGGTAGGTCCGCGCGATGCCGAGGCCGGCCACGCGGTGGTAGGGCAGCCCGTCGATGCGGCGCCCGCGCCAGAGAACGCTGCCCGCGCTCGGTTTGAGCGCGCCGCTAATGCACCCGAAGGCCGTTGATTTTCCGGCGCCGTTCGGGCCGATGAGGCCCGTCAGGCGTCCCTGGGCGGCATCGAGGTCGATTCCGTCCAGCGCGCGGAGCGCGCCGAACTGCTTGGCCAGGCCGCGCACTTCTAAGAGCGCACTCACGCCAAGCTCGTTCCGTTGTCCGGCCGGGCTTTCCTTATCCCGGCGTAACCCGGGTTAGTTCCAGTGCAACTCGCGAGCGATCTGCTTTCGTTCCCATTCATCCGAGAAGGCAACGTCGCCGGTCGGCTCTTCGATGTGCGTGAAATGGCGTTCGTACCATCCGATAACGCTCGCCACGAGCGCATCCATTGCGTCGTGCGAGAGTTTTGTTTTCTGTTCCATAGGTTGATTATACACCACGTAACGAGATACGTCAGTCGCATTTGTCTGAGATGCTACTTTTACGTAAATGGTACGTAACCGGAGAAAACCGCTAGCAGCAGGCTGCAATGTTGAAAGTTTCGCCCAGCAGCAACCGCGGCGGGTTTAACTTCCAACGAGCTCGCGCAGCGCGTGCTGGAAGATCTTCGGCGCTTTGCCTTGGAAAAGCACCGACTCGTTGCCGCCGACCTGCTTGCGCAGCTCGATGAGTTCGTCGCGCAGCGCGGCGGCTTTTTCGAACTCGAGGTTCGCTGCCGCTTCGCGCATCTTGCGTTCGATGTCGTTGGACATCGCCATCGCGACCTCGCGCGGCAGCTTCTCGCCCTTGAGCCCGGTGGCCGCAACGGTGCTCGCGCTCACGAGTGCGAGAATATCGCGCACTTCCTTGCGGATCGACTTCGGCTCGATGCCGTGCTCGAGGTTGTAGGCCACCTGCCGTTCGCGCCGGCGCTTGGTTTCGCCGAGCGCGCGCGCCATCGATTCGGTGACGACGTCGGCGTACATGATCACTTTGCCCTCGACGTTGCGCGCCGCGCGGCCGATCGTTTGGATCAAGGCGGTGCCGCTACGCAGATAGCCTTCCTTATCGGCATCGAGGATTCCGACGAGCGAGACTTCCGGCAGATCGAGCCCTTCGCGCAACAGATTGATGCCGACGAGCACGTCGAACTCGCCCTTGCGCAGATCGCGCAGGATCGCGATCCGCTCGAGCGTCTCGACTTCGCTGTGCAAGTAGCGCACGCGGATGCCGTTCTCTACTAAATAGTCGGTGAGGTCCTCAGCCATCTTTTTGGTGAGGGTCGTCACCAGCACGCGCTCGTCTTTTTCGGTGCGCTTGCGAATCTCGTCCATCAGGTCGTCGACTTGATGGCGCGTCGGACGCACCTCGACTTCCGGATCGACCAGGCCCGTCGGACGGATCACCATCTCGACAACGTGCGTCGATTTGGACATCTCGTACGTCGACGGCGTCGCCGACACGTAGATCACCTGATTGATGTGCGCTTGAAATTCATCCGCGGTGAGCGGGCGGTTATCGAGCGCCGACGGCAGCCGGAAACCGTGTTCTACCAACGATAATTTGCGCGAGCGGTCGCCGCCGTACATGCCGCCGACCTGCGGAATCGACACGTGCGACTCATCGACGAACAGCAGCCAATCTTTGGGAAAGAAGTCGAGCAGGCAGAACGGGGTCGAGCCTGCCTCGCGGCCCGAAAGGTGGCGCGAGTAGTTCTCGACGCCGTTGCAGTAGCCCACTTCCCGCAGCATGTCGAGGTCGTAGCGCGTGCGCTGTTCGAGCCGCTGCGCTTCGAGCAACTTGCCGGAATCTTTGAAGAACTTCAACCGGTCGACGAGTTCTTCTTCGATCGCGTCGATCGCGCGGTGAAGCTTTTCCTCGGGCGTAATGTAGTGCTTCGCCGGGAAGATTTTCAGTTCGTCGACCGACTCGACGTACTCGCCGGTCATGTTGTTGACGACGTTGATCGCCTCGATCTCATCGCCGAAAAACTCGATGCGGTGGACGAGCTCTTCCTCGACGCCCACGAACTCGAGCGTGTCGCCGCGCACGCGAAACGTACCGCGCACGAGGTTGAGATCGTTGCGCCGGTACTGCATGCCGATGAGCTTGCGCAAGAAGTCGTCGCGGTCGATCGTGTCGCCGATCTTGACGTCGGCCGAGAGTTCCATATAGTCGGCCGGCGAACCCAAACCGTAGATGCACGAGACCGAGGCCACGATCAGGGTGTCGGGCCGGGTCAGCAGCGACTGGGTGGCCGAATGCCGCAGACGCTCGATCTCATCGTTGATCGAGGAGTCCTTGGCGATGTAGGTATCCGTGTGGGCGATGTACGCCTCGGGCTGATAGTAGTCGAAATAGGAGACGAAGTACTCGACCGCGTTGTGCGGGAGAAAATCGCGGAACTCGGCGCACAACTGGGCGGCGAGCGTCTTGTTGTGGCACAGGACGAGCGTGGGCTTCTGGACCAGCTCGACGACCCGCGCCATCGCCATCGTCTTGCCGCTGCCCGTAACGCCCAGCAGCGTTTGGGCGTGGTCGCCCTCCAGGACCCCCCGGGCCAGGGCGTCGGTCGCCGCCGGCTGATCGCCGGCGAGCGCATACGGGCTGACCAACTCGAATTTGGGCATAAGAACTCCCCATAACACCCAGCCGGGTCCAAACCGCTTCAGGAGGGCGCACGTCGCCTGGGCGAGGAAAGGTCCGGGCTTCCCCCGTGCGCTCAGGCGATCTTGGGAAGCGTTAGGAGTACCCCGTGATCCAGCCGCCGCTGCTCTTTAGCGGGACATCGAACCGCGAGCTTGCCGACGAAATTGCCAAGAAGATGCAGACGCGCATCGGCAATGCGCTCGTCGACCGTTTCAAGAACGACGAATGTCGCATCGAAATACGCGAGAACGTCCGTGGGGCGGAAGTCTTCGTGTTGCAATCGCTCTGCCGCACCCCCTGGGGCGGTTCGGTGAACGATGCCATCATGGAGTTGCTGCTGATGATCGACGCGTTGCGCCGTGCATCGGCCAACCGCATCACGGCCGTGATCCCGTATTACGGCTACGCCAAGCAAGACAAAAAGACGAAAGGCCGCGAACCGATCTCGGCCAAGCTGCTGGCCAACATGCTGCAGACGGCGGGCGCCGAGCGAATCGTAACGCTCGACTTGCACGCCGCGCAGATTCAAGGTTTCTTCGACGTTCCGGTCGACAACCTGATGGCCGCGCCGCACATGTGCAATCACCTGCGCAACGAGAAGCTCTTCGGCGAGAAGATCGTCGTCGTCTCACCCGACGCCGGCGGCGTGCCGCGGGCCGAGTTCTTCGCCAAACGCCTGAAGTCGACGCTGGCCGTTATCATCAAGCGCCGGCCGGAACCCGACGTCTCGGAAGTAACGCACATCGTCGGTGACGTCGAGGGCAAGATCGCGGTCGTCGTCGATGACATGATCTCCACCGGCGGCACGCTCGTGAAAGCGTCCGAAGCCCTGATCAAGCGCGGCGCGACTGAAGTCTACTGCCTGGCAACGCACGGCATCTTCGCCGGCGACGCGATCAAGCAGTTCGAGCAATCGGCGATCCGCAAAGTGATCGTCACCAACACCATTCCCACGTCCGCGCATCCCAACGGCATCGGCAACCGCATCGAGCAGCTCTCGATCGCGCAGATCCTGGCCGACGCGATCAAGCGCATCACCGCCAACCGTTCGGTTTCCGAGCTGTTCGCCGGCGATGAATTCCTCGAACCTTCCTCCACCTCAACTACTGAAGAAGCTCCACAGCCCGAAGCGAACGCCGAAGCGGCGATTGCGGCTGCGGTTTAAGGAACCACGTACCCCGTCATGGCGAAACAAGAACGCATCACCAGCGTGACCATCCACCAACGAGCCGAGATCGGCACCACCGGTGCCAAGAAGGCGCGGCGCGAGGGCCGGATTCCCGGCGCCCTCTACGGTCACGGCGGCTCAGAGGCGATCTCGGTCGACGCAAAGACCCTCAACGACCTGCTATCGAGCGGCGGCCAAAGCCATATCGTCGACGCGACGATCGGCGGCAAGAAAGAATCGGTTTTGCTGCGTGAAGTGCAGCGCGACCCGATCTCGCATCGTCCGATCGCGGCTGACTTCCAGCGCGTGTCCTCGACCGAAGCGATCAACGCATCGGTCCACATCATTACGGTCGGCGTCGCGCCGGGCGTGAAAGAGGGCGGCGGTGTCATGGACGTCGTCACGCATTCGCTCGAGGTCAAGGGGCCGGCAGGCAAACTGCCGGAGCACTTCGAGATCGACGTCAGCGCGCTCAACGTCAACGATCACATCACTGCGGGTGACGTGAAATTGCCGGCCGGCTTCACGCTGATCACGCCGGCTGAAACCGTCGTCGTCGCCGTCGAAGGCTCGCGTACTGCATCCGACGATGCCGCCATCACGGCCGCCGCGCCGGTTGCCGCTCCCGCCGAACCGGCAACACCCGCCGCCGAGTAGCGGCCCATCGACGACCTTCGGCTCATCGTCGGACTCGGCAACCCCGGGTCCGAATATGCGCGCACCCGGCACAACATCGGGTTCATCGTCGTCGAGGAATTGGCGCGCCGCTGGCATCTCGAGGAATGGACCAAGCGGCGCAACGCGCGGCTGCTGCTCGACCGTAGCCGTCACGCCGTCATCGTCGAACCGCTCGCGTACATGAACGAGAGCGGGCCGCCGGCGCTTGGCGTGGCGACGTTCTACAAGGTTCCGCCGCCGCGCATTCTGGTGATCGTCGATGATCTGGATTTGCCGTTCGCGCGCTTACGGCTGCGCATGGATGGAAGTTCCGGCGGCCACAACGGGCTCAAGTCGCTGATCGAAGTATTCGGCACCGGGTTCCCCCGTTTGCGCATCGGGATCGGTCGCGATCGCCAGAGCGGTGAGGCGATCCGGCACGTGCTCGGCGCGTTCTCACCCGAAGAAACGCAAGCGCTGCCGGCCGTCATCGACCGCTGCATCGACGGCATCGAGCTGTGGCTGCGTGGCGACATGCAGGGCGCGCTGAACCGCGTCAACACGACAAATACAAAGAGGAACGAAGGCGAAGAGCCCAAAGACGCTTAGATGATCGTCGTTCGGATCGACGAGTCGACACTCGCGGCCGATGGCACTACGCTCTTTGCGGACCTCGCGTTCCTGGTCGAACGCGGTCAGCAGCCGATCATCGTTGCGCCCACGGCCGACGCGGCGCGCACGATCGTGAAGACGATCAACCGCACGAGCGATTCCGCCGTCGGCGTTTCCGGCGCGGATGCGGGCATGCTGCCCGCCGCCGGCGATTCGCTCGGCGCAGTGCAGACGCGGCTCTTGCACACGCTGCTTGCCGCGGGCTACATTCCGGTCGTCGAACCGCTCGCGTTCGGCATGTTCGGCGGCGACGTCGAAGTGCGCGCCGATGACGTCGCCAGCGCCGTCGCGCGTTCGATGGCCGCAAAACGCGCGCTCTTCTTCCACGAAAACGGCGGCGTGATCGACGCGCTTACCCGAGAATGCATCGGCGAACTGACGCCCGCCGAAGCGCTCACCCTCGCAGACGACGCAACGCTGCCGCAAGATCTACGCACCGCGATGCGCGCCGCGGCACTCGGCGTGCGCGGCGGCGTCGGCGCGGCCGACATCCTCGATGGCCGCATCGCACACGCCTCGATCGTCGAGCTCCTCACCGCCCGCCACGTCGGCACCCGCGTCATGGGAACCGTCTTCCTGAGTTAGCACCGATGGCGGCGCTCGCGAGAAAGGCTCCTCGATTCGTATTCATTTACGAGCTATCGGCAAATCGAGCGCGGGCGTTGACCTTGCTAAGTCGAGCCGGCCGCGCAGTTCGGCAACCTCCGTCTGCAATTCCGCCACCCGATACGCGGTCGCCGCCGCGTTGCACAGCCCGCGCAGCTAGAAAGCCACGCGCCAATGCCCTGCGATTCGAGCCCGTAGACCTCACCCGTCGGCAACACCGTCATCCCGTAGTCGACGCGCAACGTGAACCCCAGCACGGCGCAGGCGATGTTGATCCCAACGATCAGCAAGGTCGCGGCAAGGAGTGCGGCGGTGTCCCATCGCGGCCGGAACATCCGGGCTCGGCGCATCTAGGCCATATGGCGGGATGAGGTCGCAAACACCTCGCGGTAACAAGCACCCCTGATCCGTTCACCTTGGAAGGGAGCGCCCGTGCGTCTCAATCGCTGGTTGCTGGTTCTTGCCCTCGCCGTATCGGTCGGCGCGTTTCACGTCGTCCCGGCGCAAGCGGACGACGACACGATCCCCGTCGGCGTGATCTTGCCGCTTACCGGTGCGCTCGCACAAACCGGCGCGAGCCTGCTCGCCGGCGCACAACTGGCGGCCGACTTGGTGAACGGGCACGTCTCGTATCCGCTACCGGCCGTCGGGAAGAACGGTATCCCGAGCCTGCACAAACGCATTCGGCTCGTGATCGTCGATTCGCAAGGGAAGAACGATCAAGCCGCCAGCGTCGCGCAGCAGTTGATCACGCAAGATCACGTCGTCGCAATTCTCGGCGCGTATGCGTCGTCGAACACGGCTACCGCCTCGCAAGTCGCCGAGCGCGCCGGCATTCCGTTTGTGTGCGAAGACTCGACCGCGTCGAATCTCACCACGCGCGGCTACAAGTGGTTCTTCCGCCCGACCCCGACCGACGGCACGTTTGCGCAGAACCTGATCGACTTCATGGGCGATCTCAAGAAAAAGAAGAACATCGAGATCAAGAAGATCGCGATCTTGCACGAAGACGGTCTCTTCGGAACGGGCTCGGCCGATTCGGAAAATGCCGATGCGCTGAAAGCCGGCTACACGGTCGTTGCAAACATCGCGTATTCAGCGACCACGACCGACGTGAGCGCCGAAGTGCAGAAGATCAAAGTGGCGGCGCCCGATGTGCTGATGATTACGTCGTATCTGCCCGACTCGCTGCTCTTCATGCGCGGCCTCAAGGATCAGGACGTGCCGCTCAAAGCAATCATCGCGCAAGATGCCGGCTTCATCGATCCGAACTTCCTCAAGACGCTCGGCGCGGGCGCCGACGGTGTGTTCACCCGCGAAGTATTTTCGCTCAACATCAAAAATCGCAATCAGTCCGTGCCGCTGATCGATCAGCTCTACCGGGCCCGTTTCGGCGGGAAGCCGCTCGACGGCAATTCCGCGCGGGAGATCATGGGCGTCCTCGTTCTCGCCGACGCACTCAACCGCGCGAAGTCGCTCGCGCCCGAAGCGATCCGCGTCGCGCTCACGAAGACGAACATTCCCGGCGAACGCACGCTGATGCCGTGGAAGAACATCAGCTTCGGTCCCGACGGTCAGAACGACGGCGGCGCGGGTATCGTCGAACAAGTGCAGGGCGGCGAGTATCAGACGGTGTGGCCATTCGACGTTGCCGTGAAGCCGGTCGTTTGGCCGATGCCGGCGTGGAAGCGTTAGCGACTTTCGGTCAACTTCTCGTCAGCGGGATCCTCATCGGTCTCGTTTTCGCGTTGGTTGCGGTGGGCCTCACGCTGATCTTCGGCGTGATGAACATCGTGAATTTTGCCCACGGCGAGTTTCTCATGCTCGCGATGTACGCAACCTTCGGGCTCTCGCTGGTCGGCCTCAATCCGATCTTCGCGCTACCGTTCACCTGCATCGCGCTCTTCGTCTTCGGCTTGATCGTGTACCGGCTCGTCATCCGGCGTTTGCTGACGGGGCCGATCGAAGCAACGATGTTCGGCACCTTCGGCATGCTCGTGCTGCTGCAGGGGGCGGCGCAAGCGCTCTTCTCGAGTGACTTCCTGAGCGTCACGAACCGGCCGTTTCAAGGCACGATTCGCCTGGGCGAAATCAACATTCCCGAAGCCGCGCTGGCCGAAGGCGCGGGCGCGCTCGTGCTCACCGGCGCGCTGTTCTGGTTCATCGAGCGCACCGAAACGGGCCGCGCGATGCGCGCGCTGGCTGAAGACCGCGTCGCCGCGACGCTGATGGGCATCGACGTGCAGCGCATGAACGCGCTCGCGTTCGGCCTCGGTTCGGCCTGCGTCGGCGCGGCCGGCGCGCTGCTGATGCTCTCGTACCCGGTGTTTCCGACGGTCGGCAGCACGTTCGCGTTGACGGCGTTCGTGGTCGTAGCGCTCGGCGGCTTCGGCAGCGTCACCGGTGCGCTCGTGGCGGCGCTGATCATCGGCGTCGTCGAAGTGCTGAGCGGCTTCTACCTCTCACCCGAAGTGAAGATGATCCCGGTGTATCTGTCCTATCTGATCGTCGTGCTCGTGCGCCCCGCCGGATTGCTCGGGCGCCGATGAGGTCGCACTTCATCGCGCTTGCCGCGACCGTGGCTGCCGGCGTCGCCATTGCGCTCGGCGTGCACGATCCGGTCGCGCTCGATCTCGTCTTCTCGTTTCTCTTGTGGGCCGTGCTCGGCCAATCGTGGAATTGGGTCAGCGGTTACGGCGGCGACGTGTCGTTCGGCCACGCGATCTTCTTCGCGTGCGGCGCCTACGCGGCTGCCCTGGCGACGGTGAGTTGGCACGTCACGCCGTGGCTGGCCGTCCCCGCGGCAATCGTCGTCGCGGTGGTGTTCGCCGTGGTCATCGGCTACCCCACGCTCGGCCTGCGGGGACACTACTTCTCCATCGCCACCATTGCGGTTGCGGCTATCGCCGACGCCGTCGTGCGCACGCAGCCCTGGCTCGGCCGCGCGAACGGATTCCAACTCCCGATCGCCGACGGCTTCGCCAACCTGCAGTTCGCGGACAAAGGCCCCTACGTGCTGACCGCGCTCGCGCTGTTCGCGATCGTGCAACTCGCGACGATCCTCCTCGGCCGCTCGCGCATGGGTTACTACTTGCGCGCGCTGCGGGCCAACCACGAGGCCGCCTCGGCGCTCGGCATCAGCGAACGCCGATGGAAGTTGCTTGCCTTCAGTATCTCCGCGGCGTTCGCGGCGCTGGGCGGCGTGCTCTTCGCGCAGTACACGCTTTTCGTCGACCCGCCGTCCACGCTCGACATTTCGATCTCAGTCGACATGGCGCTCGTCGGCGTGATCGGCGGCATCGGCACCGTCTGGGGCCCAGCCGTCGGCGCGATCGTCTTCGTCGCGCTCGCGAAATTTCTCGCGCTGCAACTCGGCGGCACCGGCAAGGGCTACGACCTCATCCTCTACGGTGCGATCATCGTCCTCATCGCCACCCTCCGCCCCCGCGGCGTCGTCGGTTCGATCATCGACCGCATCCGCCGCCGCCAAGCCGTTGCGCCGCCGTAGCGCAGCGCTACTTGTGAAGCCCTAGCTCCGCCGGCCGGCGCGCGGTTTTCCACTCCGTCGTGCGGGCCGCGTCAACCGCCGAACATACCGCGGCTTGGGCGTCGCGCAAACACTCGCAGGGCCGATACCGCCCGGCGCGACATCCGCGTTCGTCGTGCAGCCCCGACGGATGCCCACAGCGGCAAAGCACCATCATGTCCATTACGTCGCGCTCCCAAAGCCGCGTCGCCGTCAAGGTCGGAGGCCATGCGTTGCTCATACCTCCGGGCGCGGGGCTTGCGTTCTGTCATACGCCAAGAAGAAAGCATGCGTCTGTACGTTCTCGCACGATAAACGTAAATGGTTGATTTCCAGTGTTGGCGGGTAATAACGGCGCAAAAATACGCTATCGAACCGGACGCTAGCGCGTTGTTGAGTTGATCTCGCCCACGGATCGAACGGAACGAATGCCTTGGAGCGGCGTGACCCGCGGTACCGGCGCATCGTTGTCGCCGTAGCGGCGCGCCAAGATCGTTTCGTTGCGCGCGCGCAGAAAAAGTTCGATCTCTTTGCGCATGAAATCCGGCGCCTTGTATTTCGGAACGCGGACCGGGGCGGGATCCGCCGCTTCGTCGCTCACGCTAGTCTCCTACCCCGTTAGCGCGGACATGGATCGGTGGTTTTGCTGATGGCCGCAATGCGCGAGCCGAGCGGCGGGCGCGATTCGAAGTACCAGCGGACCGTGCGGCGGCCGCACAAGGTAATGAGATCGTCGTCGGCGCGCCGCACGAGGAGGCGTACGCCGGAGGAGCGGTCGCTCACGGCGGTGAGGGCAACGGCGTCGGCATGCCATTCGGCGGTTCGCTCGAGCGCGTTGAAGGCCGGATAGAGCAGCAGCACGGCAATGCCGAGAAACGTTCCCACGAGCGGCAAGCGCGCGAGCGGATCGTCGTCGCGGCGGAAGCCGATGCGGTCGCTGATCAACACGGCTAAGGCCGCGGCAAACACGAACAGGGTGATGCCGGCGAGCGTGAGCAGCAGAACGTCGTGATCGCGTTCGTGCGCGTATTGGCGGGCGAGCATGAACTGACGCTCGCCGGGCGTCATGACTTGCAGGGCCTGATCGCCGATCAAGATGCGTGCGAACGGTCCGAGGCCCGACGTGCGGGCGAGCAGCGCCGACGTGCGCTGCGAGGTTCCGGTGATGACCAGCGGTACGGTCGACGTATCGAGCGCCCGCGCGATCGTATCGCCTTGCGCGACGACGGCGGCCGAGGCCGGGCCCTCGCTCGAGGTAAGGGGCGAGAGCAACACCGGTTCGACGGCAACAATGACCAGCGCCGTCACGTAGAGGATCCCGATGAAGACGAGGTACCACAGCCGCGTGCAGTCGACGAGCGCGAGGACCAAGGCCACAACGATCGCCGTGATCAGCGAGATCGTCGCGAGGCGCAAGAGCTCGTCGAGAAACCAATTCGGAATCGTCTGCTGGGTCAGCCCGACGCTGTGCGCCACGCGATATCCGGCAAAGGCAAACGGCAGCGCGGCGATCGTCGCGAGCGCCCCCAGCGCCGCACCGAACGCGCCGCGGTGCAGCCACGGGTCGCGCAGCCGGCGGCGCAACGTATCGCGCAAGCGGGCTGCTTGTCCCGCCTGCCACAACCACCAGAACGCCACGATCGGCGCGAGGGCCCATCCGGCGAAGATCAGATCCTGATAATCGGCGATCGCACGCGCGCGGCGCTGGCGGACCGGATCGACGAGTGAGACCGCCGACGTATGCAGCAGCGTCTGCACGGAGATCGCCGAAACGTGCTGATCCTCGCGCGTCTGCGCAGCGGCAATGCCCGGCACGAGCAGCGCGAGCAGCAGCGCGACCAGCGCAAGCTTACCGCGCAGCGGCGTATGCGTCGGGAAACGTCGCGGCGTGCTCCTGAGGGAACCGCTTCCGGTATTGCTCCCAGCCGATAAAATTCGCAGAACGCTGCTTCGCATCGGGCGCCGGCGTCGCGACGTGCTCGAACGGACTCCAATGCCCGTTCGCTCCACCGTCCACCAAGCGATCGTAGAGTTCGATATCGCGATCGCGGTCGCGCTTGCCGTCGTGGGTGAGGTACGACACGCGGGCGCACCGCGCGACGCTGAGCTTGCAGAGCTCCTTCTCGGGCAAACTGCGCTCGTCGGCTTGAATCAGCGGCAGATGCCAACGGCCCGCGGCAACCGGCGCCGGCGTACTGGCGCGATACTTGCCGAGCATCATGTCGGCGATGTGTTTGATCTCCGGCTGCGCATCGGGATGGCAGCGCTGGGTGAAGAAATTCGCCCACTCCGTTGCGGTGATGATCACGGTGATCCACGCGAACGGTTCGAGCAGGCGGTTCACTAGCTGCTTGTGCAAATCGATGTCTTGAGCGGCGAGCCGTTCGGCGTGACGCAGCGCGTCGTCGAGCGCCGCCTGCCATTCGGCGCGGGCACGTTCTTCGACGTCCGGCGCGACCGTTTCACGCGCGCTCATTCCGGTTTGATTGCGGCCCCAGTACACCGGCAGCGCAGGCTCCTCACGCACGGCCGCGATCATCTTCTTGATCGGGATCGCGCGCGAGCTAGCGGCGTTACGCGAGAACACGCGATGCGTCATCATTTCGCTATGAATGAAACGCGGGTAGCGCACCTCGAGCGTCGTGAGGCGCGCCCCCGCCGGAGAGCGGCTGTCTAGCAGAACCCGGGCCGAAAACGCCATCCCGGACGGCTTCGGCGCACCGCGAACGCGCTACTTCTGCGCGAGGAGTTGCGGGTAGGCTTTCTTGAGCGCGGCGAGCTTGGGCAGATCGTTGTAGACGACATACGGATAGTCCGGATGCAGCGCGACGAAGTTGCGGTGGTATTCCTCGGCCGGAAAGAACGCCTTGTACGGCTCGAGCTTCGTCACGATCGGCGCGGAGAAGCGGTGCGTCGCGGTGAGTCGTGCGATTTCGGCCTGTGCGACCGCGCGCTGATCGGCGTTCGCAACAAAGATCGCCGAGCGGTACTGCGTGCCGTCGTCGGGACCCTGACGATCGAGTTCGGTCGGATCGTGCGCGACGGTGAAATACACGTTGAGAATTTGCTGCAGCGAAATCTTCGCCGGGTCGTAGGTGACGCGGACCGACTCAGCATGTCCGGTCGTCCCGGTGCTCACCATGTCGTAGTGCGCGGTCGCGGCCGTGCCGCCGGAGTAGCCGGGCATCGCCTCGGTCACGCCGCTCAAGCCCCGGAACACGGCTTCCATGCCCCAGAAGCAACCGCCGGCTAGCACGATGGTCTGCGCAGGCGCCGCTGCGGCTGGGCTGGGTGCCCCGCCGGAGAGCGCGAGTTGCGCGATGAGTGCCAAGGCGAGACCCAGGCCGAAGCGTCTGCGTGAAGTCGTCATAATACGACTATACTACGTTCAAAGTACGGGTTTAGATGCAAGCCGCCTTACTATGCCGGGGGCGGCCGCGTCGGTCACGGCGTCGATCTTGGCGAGCGCCGGGAAGAGCCGGAAAAAGATCACCGCGACCAGGATCGTTCCGAAGCCCCCAAGCACGACCGCGCCGACCGGACCGAGCAGCGCTGCGGTAACGCCCGATTCGAACTCGCCGGCTTGGTTTGAGGTGCCGATGAAGAGCGAGTTCACCGCGTTCACGCGACCGCGCATGACGTCGGGCGTGAGGATCGCGACGAGCGACGAGCGGATCACCACGCTCACGACGTCGGAGGCACCGAGAAAGACCAGCGCCGCGAACGAGAGCCAGAACCAGTGCGAGAGCCCGAACACGACCGTGGCGATACCGAACGTCGCAACCGCCGCGAACATGATCCGGCCGGCGTGGCGCCGGATCGGATGCCGGCCGAAAAAGAGCGACAGCGTCAGCGCTCCGACGGCCGGCGCGGTGCGCAGCAAACCCAACCCCCACGGCCCGATCATCAGAATGTCGCGCGCGTAGATCGGCAGCAGCGCCGTCGCGCCGCCGAGCAGCACCGCAAACAAGTCGAGCGTGATCGCGCCGAGCACGAGCGGCGTCTCACGGATGAATTTCAAGCCGGCGAACACCGAATCGCGCGTGGGCGGACCCGACGTCACGGCGCTCGTTCCGCGCGTGCGCATCAGCGTCATCAACACGGCCGCGGCGACGAACATCGCGCCCGCGACGCCGTACGGAATCCACGGATGCCAGGCGTAGAGAATGCCGCCGATCGCCGGACCCGAGATGGAAGAGACTTGCTGCGCCGTCGCCGCGCGCGCCGAAGCGGCCGGAATGATGTTCGCCGGAACGAGGTTCGGCAACAGCGCCGACGAGGCCGGCGACTCGAAGGCGCGGCCGACGCCGAGCAGCACGACCATCGCATAAATAAGCGCCGGCTGGATCGCACCGTCGAGCGTTGCCACGCAGAGCACGATCACCGCGAGGGCTTCGACGAGTTCGCAGGCGCGAGCGATGTGGCGCCGGTCGAAGCGATCGGCCACGTGGCCGATGACGAACACGAGCAGCAGCAGCGGCGCAAACTGGGCGAGCCCCACAAACCCGAGCGCGAGCGCACTGCGCGTGAGGTCGTACATTTGCCAGCCGACCGCAACGCCGACCATCTGCCACGCCATCGACGTGCACGCGCGCGTGCAGCAGTAGTACAGAAACGACCGGTAGCGAAGCGGCTCTTCGTATTCGATCAGGTTGCGGCTTTCTTGGCACCGATCGAGCGCGCCGGGTTCCCGACGACGCGATCGCCGGCCGCCACATCGCGGATCACGACGGTTCCCGCCCCCGTCGAGGCCCCATCGCCGATCGTCACCGGCGCAACGAGCGAGCTGTTCGAGCCGATGAACACATCGCGCCCGATCGTCGTAGCGTTCTTGTTCACGCCGTCGTAGTTACACGTGATCGTACCCGCGCCGATGTTCGTGTTCTCGCCGATCGTCGCATCGCCCAAGTATGCGTGATGGTTCGCCTTCACGCCGTTGGCCAAGCGAGAGTTCTTGACTTCGACAAAATCGCCGATGTGCACGTCGCTGCCGAGTTCGTTGCCGCCGCGCAAGTGCGCGAACGGACCGACTCTCGACCGCGCGCCGATTGCCGAATCGAGGACGACGCTCTCGGTCACGATGACGTCGTCGCCGAGGCGGGCATTGTAGAGCCGCGCGTTCGGTCCGATCCGCGTGCGCTCGCCCAGCACGGAAGCGCCGCCGATCGACGTGTTCGGCCGCACGATCGAATCGGCGCCGATGATGACTTCCGGTTCGAGATACGTGGTTGCCGGATCGACGATCGTGACGCCGTTGCGCATGTGCTCCCTGCACAAGCGCTCGTTCATCGTCGCGCACGCCGTCGCTAGCTCCGCCCGGTCGTTGACGCCGAGTACCAGGCGATAGTCGACCGCCAACACCGGGACCACGCGATACGACGCGGCGACGAGTAAGCTCACCGTATCGGTAAGGTAGAGTTCGCCTTGCGCGTTCTTGTCGGTTAGCTGCCCGATGACGGCGCGCAGCGCGCGTTCGTCGAAGGCGTAGATGCCGGCGTTCATTTCTTCGATCGCGCGCTCGGCCGTGGTGGCATCGCGGAACTCGACGATTTTTTTCACCGTCGCCTCGTTGCGCACCACGCGGCCGAAGCTCGACGGCAACGGCATGCGGGCGGTGACGAGACCGAGGGCCGTGCCGGCGTCGGCATCGACCGTGGCCTGCACGTCTTCGAAGATCGTGGCATCAACCAGCGGCATATCGCCGTATGCGACGACGACCGTTTCGTCGCGCGGCTCGAGCGCCGCCAGCGCCACCTGCACCGCGTGACCGGTGCCGCGCTGCGGCGTCTGCACGACGCACCGCACGCCGAACGGCGCGAGCAGCGGCTCGAGTTCCGCGTTGCAGACGACGAGGATCTCGTCGATGCCGGTCGCGCGGAGCGCTTCGAGCACGTACCACAGCATCGGCCGCCCGCACAGATCGTGCAGTACCTTCGGCTGCGCCGACTTCATGCGCGTGCCTTTGCCCGCGGCCAGAACGATCGCGCGGCTCACGCGCGCCAGGCCTTTTGTTCCGCTGCCGTCGGCGCGCCGAGCGCGCTCAGGGCGGCGCGCAGCCGCTCGCGAACGATGTCGCGACCGAGCAACACCAAGGCGTCGTAGAGCGGCACGGACGTCGGGCTGCCCGTCAACGCCACATAGAAGACGCGCGCGATGTCGCGAAATTTTCGGCTCAGGCGTTCAGCAACGCTGCCGAGCACCGCCTCGACCGTCGCCTTATCAAACGTTTGCGATGCATCCAAATCCCACATCGCGAGCGCTAGCGCCCGGCGCATCTCGTCTTTGTCGAGCTTCTGTCCCTCGAGCAGTTGCGTTTCGGTGAGGTTGAGACGGCCGGCAAAAAAGAACGCGAGCAACGGTCCGAGATCGCTGAGCCGTTCGACGCGCGCTTGCGCCAGCGACGCCATGGCCGCGAACCGTTCCGGCTCGCCGCCCCATTCCAGCACGCGTTCGACGAACGCCTGCGGCGAGAGTTCGCGCAAGTATTTGCCGTTGAGCCAATCGAGTTTTACGAAGTCGAACACCGGGCCGCCTAAAGAGAGGTGTTCGACCTCAAAGCGCGCGATCAACTCGTCGAGCGTCATCACTTCTTGGCCTTCGGCCGACGACACCATCAACAAGCCGAGAAAGTTCAGCAGCGCTTCGGGCAGATACCCCATCGCCCGGAAAAACAAGATGCCCGTCGGGTTCTTGCGCTTACTCAGTTTGCTCTTGTCGGGATTGCGCAACAGCGGAACGTGCAAGAACGCCGGAGGCTCCCAGCCGAAATACTCATAGAGCAGCAGATGCTTGGGTGCCGACGATACCCACTCTTCGCCGCGGATCACGTGCGTGATCTCCATGAGATGATCGTCGACCACGTTCGCCAAATGATACGTCGGCAGGCCGTCCGACTTCATCAGGATTTGCATGTCGACCGTGTTCCATTCGATCTCGATCCGGCCGCGCCGCAGATCTTCGACCACGGCCGTGCCGCGATCGGGCACGCGCATGCGCACGACATACGGTTCCGCCTTCGCACGCGCTTCGGATTCGCTCGCAGGAATTGCGAGGCAGCGGCCGTCGTAACGCGGCGGGAGCTTGGCCATCTTCTGCGCTTCGCGCATCTCGTCGAGCCGTTCGGGCGTACAGAAGCAACGGAAGGCATGACCGCGGGCCAGCAGTTCGTCGATGTACGTCGTGTAAATCGCGCTGCGCTCGCTTTGCCGATACGGTCCGTGCGGGCCGCCGACGTCCGGCCCTTCATCCCACGAAAGCCCAAGCCAGCGCAACGAGGCGAGAATCGCGACTTCCGATTCCGGCGTGCTGCGCGCTTGATCCGTGTCTTCGATGCGCAGCAAGAACGTGCCGCCGTGTTTTTTCGCGAAACAGTAGTTGATCAATGCGACGTAGGCCGTGCCGACGTGGGGGTCGCCCGTAGGCGAAGGAGCGATTCGCGTACGAACCGGACGAGAGTCAGCCAACGGTTTCCCTTCGTTTACCGCATTCGCGTTCCACGAAGGCGACGATTTGCGCGAGCGGAGCGCCCGGCGTGAAAATTTCGCGTACGCCCAAGCGTTTCAACTCGGCCGCGTCGTCGGCCGGAATCGTCCCGCCGCCGAAAAAGACGATGTCGCCGGCGCCCTGCGCCGCGAGTTGTTCGACGACCAGCGGAAAGAGCGTCATGTGAGCGCCCGAGAGGATCGAGAGACCGATCCCGTCGGCATCTTCTTGGATCGCGGTGCGCACGATCTGTTCCGGCGTTTGGAATAGGCCGGTGTAGATCACTTCCATGCCGGCGTCGCGCAGGGCTCGCGCGATCACCTTCGCACCCCGGTCGTGGCCGTCCAAACCGGCCTTGGCAACGATGACGCGGAACGGGCGCCGCGCCTCGTTAGACACGCTCATAGCATTTATCTTATCGACCGTCGCGGCGACGGCCTCCGCTCACTAGAAAGACGCGCGCTCGATATACCGGCCGAACACGTCCGCCATGGCATCGACGATCTCGCCCTCGGTCGCGAGCGCCCGGCAGGCCTCGATCAGGGCCGGCATCACGTTTTCGTCGGAGCGGCACGCGCGTTTGAGCTTCGCCAGCGCGGCTTCCACCGCAGCACCGTCGCGCGAACCGCGGACCGACTGCACCTCGCGCGCTTGCCCGAGTTCGATCTCGCGACCGATCTTGAGCAAGTTCAAATCGCCCGGCGTTTCCTCGCGTTCGAACGCGTTGACGCCCACCACGACCCGGTCTTTGGCCTCGAGCGAACGCTGATAGCGATACGACGCGTCGGCGATCTCGCGCTGGAAGAAGCCCGCTTCGATCGCCTCGATCACGCCGCCGAAGTCTTCGATCTGGCGGAAGTAATCGAGCGCTTGGCGCTCCATTTCGCTGGTGAGCGCTTCGATGAAGTACGAACCGCCCAGCGGATCGGCCACGTTCGTCACGTTCGTTTCGTACGCTAATACTTGCTGCGTGCGCAGCGCGATCTCGACCGATTTTTCCGTCGGTAGCGCGAGCACTTCGTCCATCGAGTTCGTGTGCAGCGACTGCGTGCCGCCGAGTACGGCCGAGAGCGCTTCGTAGGCGACCCGTACGATGTTGTTCTCGGGTTGCTGGGCGGTCGCGCTGCAGCCGGCGGTTTGCGTGTGGAAACGGAGCATCCACGAACGCGGGTCCTTCGCCCCATAGACGTCGCGCATCCGGTGCGCGTAGACGCGGCGGGCGGCGCGGAACTTGCAGATCTCCTCAAAGAAATCGATGTGCGCGTTGAAGAAAAACGACAGGCGCGGGGCGAACGAATCGATGTCCATGCCGGCCTTGAGCGCCGCTTCGACATACGCGAACCCGTCGGCTAAGGTAAACGCGAGTTCCTGAACGGCGGTCGATCCGGCCTCACGGATGTGATAGCCCGAGATCGAGATCGTGTTCCACTTGGGCATCTCGGCCGTGCAGAACTTCATCATGTCGACGATGATGCGCACGTGCGGGCGCGGCGGAAAGATCCACTCTTTCTGCGCGATGTATTCTTTGAGGATGTCGGCTTGCAGCGTGCCGCCGAGGCTCGCGCGCGGCACGCCGGAGTTTTCGGCGGCGACGATGTACTGCGCGAGCGCGATCGCGGCCGGACCGTTGATCGTCATCGACGTCGTGATCGCGCCCATGTCGATCCCGGCGAAGAGCGTCTCCATGTCGCGCACGGAGTCGATCGCGACACCGCACTTGCCCACTTCCCCGAGCGCGTGCGGCGAATCGGAGTCGTAGCCCATCAACGTCGGCATGTCGAACGCGACCGACAAGCCCATCTGGCCTTGCGCGAGCAAAAAATGGTAGCGTTCGTTGGTCTGGCGCGCGTTGCCGAAGCCGGCGAATTGGCGCATCGTCCACAGCCGGTCGCGATACATCCCCGCGTGGATGCCGCGCGTATACGGAAAATCGCCCGGTTCGGGCACGTCGCGCGCCAAGTCGAGCCCGGCCACGTCGGCCGGACCGTAAACCGGCTTGAGCGGGAGATCCGAGATCGTCCGGTCGACCGCGCCGGAACCGGGACCCGTCCGGCCGTGCGAGTCGATCATCTTGGCCACAGACGGACCTTCGTCAGGCAGCCTGCACAATCCCGAGGCGAGCGTACGCTAGGACCAAACCATTCGGGTGGAGCCGGCCGTGCTGGCCGTAACGAGAAAATCCGATCCCGCTTCGGCGATGTTTCCGCTGGGATCGAGGCCCATCGCGTCGAGATACGCGATCCGCACGCTCTCGGGCTGCCCCGCCTGGTTGATAAAGCCGTTGCGCGGATCGATCGAGGGGTCCGCGAGCATGTCGGCGAGCGGCAACCCGTCGAGGAGCATTACGCGGCTGACGATCGGCAGTTCGATGCGCACGTTGCGTGCCGGGTCGCGCACGAGCCCTTTGGGATCCTCGCCGCGTTCGATGCGCGCGAGATCGTCGAGATATTGCTTGCGCATCAGGATGACGCCGCGGTCGCTGACGCCGAGGTGTTCCTTGGTCCGGTCGGTCGTTCGCCCCTGACCCGCCCAGGCGACAAAATCCTGATTCGCGATGTGACTCGTAATGAACCGGCCGGTCAACGGATCGGTGACGGGGCCTTCCCACGACGGAATGCTCGTTTGCACGTACGGCTCGCGTTCTTTCGGAACGCGCGCGAAGTGCCACATGACGAAGAGCGTGTTGTCGTCGTCGATCGGTACGCGCCACTCGAAATGCTGGTTGGGGCCAAGGCAATTCGGCCAGAGCGCAATCCGCCCGACCGTCCAGCGTTCGTGATCTTCGGGCATCCCTTCCACCAGCCGGTGATAGGTATAGCCGAACTCGAACTCTTTGAAATCAATCCGGACGTGCTTCTTCCCGTACGGACCGTTCTCGCCGTTGAGCCGTACGGTCCAGTTCCGGTGCATCCACTCGAAGTGCACGGGATCGATCGCATTTTCCTGACACTGCAGCCAGTTGCACGGAATCTGCGACGTCGTGATTTGCACGAACCCGTTGGGCCAGGAAAAGGGCTCCCAATCCGGCAGCAGCGGTGCCGGCTGCGGACCCATGTAGGCCCACAACAGTCCGCCCTTTGCTTCGATCGGATATGACGTGATACGGATTTTGTCGCGGAAGTGCGCGTCGGGATTCGCGACGTCTTCATAGGGCTGCTCGAGACAGCGCCCCGCCTCGTCGAAGCGCCACCCGTGGTAGTTGCAGCGGATGCCGCAGTCCTCGACAAAGCCGTACGACAGATCGGCACGGCGGTGCGGACAATGGCGGTCGACCAAACCGAACGTGCCGCTCATATCCTTGTAGAGCACGAGGTCTTCGCCGAACAAACGCAGCGGCTTGATCGAGATCGTCTCGAACTCGCTCACGCCCGCGATCGGCATCCAGTACCGGCGCAGCAAGTTGCCCATCGGGGTGCCCGGGCCGACTTGGGTCAACAGGCGATTTTGCTCGGCAGTTAACATAACGCTACCTGAGACGATAGCGGAAAGGCGATGGATCGTCAAACGCTAGACATCGCTTGGCGTAGGAGAGTAACGTGCGACGTATGCGTATCACCGGAATGCTTTTGGCACTTGCTTGTGCGCTCACGGTATCGAGCGCGGCGCCCGTCGCTGCGGCCGATCCGTTCGAGATCAACGTCATCCTCTCGCTGACCGGCCCCGGTTCGTTCCTCGGCAAAAACGAAGCGAGCGCGGTGGCGCTGGTCGAGCAGAACATCAACAAAGCCGGCGGCATCGAGGGACGCCAGATCAAGTTCGTCGTCGCCGACGATCAATCGAGCCCGCAGGTCGACGTGCAGCTGGCGAACGCGCTGATCGCGAAGAACGTCTCGATCATCATGGGCCCCTCGCTGACGGCGGGCTGCAACGCGATCACCGCGCTGCTCAAATCGAATGGGCCCGCGCTGTACTGCCTCACTGCGGGTGCGCATCCCGAAAAGGGCTCGTATGCCTTCACCTACGGTGTGTCGACCGGCGACTTGATCGCCGTCAACTTACGGTACTTTCACGATCGCGGCTGGAAGAAAATCGGCTTGATCACCTCGACCGACGCGAGCGGCCAAGACGGCGAAACCGGCGTCGATGCGGCGTTGGCACGACCGGCGTTCAAAGACATGACGCTCGTGGCACGCGAGCATTACGGTGTGAGCGATCAGACGGTGGCGGCCCAAATCTCGCGCATCAAAGCGTCGGGCGCGCAGGCGATCCTCGCCTGGGGTACCGGCAGTCCGATCGGGACGGTGCTGCGCGGCATCTCCGAAGTCGGACTGGACGTCCCGGTCGGCGTATCGGCCTCGAATCTGATCTACGCCGAGATGAAACAGTTCGCGACGATCTTACCGGCGGGCTTCATGTCGGCCGGCCTACCGTGCGTTGCGCTCGATTCGATTCCGGCCGGCGATCTGCACAACGCCGTGCGCGAGTACGCCGACTCGTTCAAGGCCACGGGCGTTCACGCCGACGTCGCGCAGGCGATCGGTTGGGATCCGGCGCTCATCACGCTCGGCGCTTTCAAGAAACTCGGCCTGAACGCAAGTGCGAGCGATATCAAGGCGTACCTCTCGCAATTGCACGGCTTCGCCGGCGCGAACGGCGTGTACGACTTTCGCGACGGCAGCCAGCGCGGCCTAACCGAATCGAACGGCATCATGGTCCGCTGGGACGCCGGACGTGACACCTGGGTCGCGATCAGCAAATTCGGCGGCGCGCCGCTACGCTGAGGCGTTAGGCACGACGCAGAAACGCCGCCGCCGAACGCGCAAAGCGGTCGAACGCGGTGCGGTGCAGCGTGTGACCTTCACCGGCGAACACGTCGATCGCGACGTTCGCGCCGCCGTGTTCGCGCACGAACGTCACGTCTTCGGGAAACACGACCGAGTCCGAGGGATCGGCCAACAGCAATAACAGCGGCTTCGGATAGCCGCGGACCGTCTCGCGCAAATCCCATTTGCCGCCGTCGGCGCCGTTTTCGTCTCCCAGCGCGACGATCGGGCCGATGCTCATGTTTCGCAAGGCGTGGACCTTCGCGTCGATTTCGACGGGCGGCAGGCCCGCAAACATCTCGCGGATCGCCGCTTCACGCCGCGCAACCGGGCCGGCGAGCAGCGGCTCGAGATCTTCCACGAAATCCGCCGCCCACGCGCCCGCAGCTTGGTGAATCATCGGATCGATTGCGATCACACGGTCGACGGCAACCTCGTGCCCACCCTTGAGAACGATCGCTCCGCCCCACGAATGTCCGATCAGCGCGAAGACGTCGCCGTCGATCGCGCGCGCGACCGCTTGCAGATCGAGTACGGACTGCTCGTGCGTCATCGGACCGGCAATGGCCGCGGAATCGCCGTGCCCGCGCTGGTCGTAGGCAAACACGCGATACGATTTGGCCAGCACCTCGGCCGTGCGCACCCACGACTTGCGCGAACTCGCGATGCCGTGCACGCAGAGAATCGCGGGTCCGCTCTCACCCCATTGTTCGAGCGTCGTAACGTCACCATCGCCCAGGTCGATCGTACGCTGGGTGCTAGCCGGCATTAACCGTCCGACAGATTGCTGGGACGGCGGTCGTTGAACGTCAACTCCGCGATGCCGGATTTATCCAGATCGCCGAGACCCGATTCGACCATCAGGTCGTACTGGCTCTTCGTCGCGGCGGCGAGCGGCATGATCACGCCGGCCGAGTGACCCAGCTCGAACGCAATGCCGGAATCTTTCGCCGCATGCGCACCGGAGAAGTACGTCTCGTGCTCGCGATTTTGCATGTCTTCGCCGTCGGTAGCGAGCACGCGCGAGTTGGCGCCGGTTTGGGAGAACACTTCGCGCAGCATCGTGAGATCGAGACCCAGTGCATCGCCGAGACCGAGCGCTTCCGCAAGCCCCGCCGTGTTGATGTTCATCAGCATGTTGACGAGCGCTTTGACCTGGGCGGCCTTTCCCGGCCCGCCGATCCAGCGCATCGACGACGACATCTTCTCGAGCATCGGCTTGACGCGCCCGTAGGCGCCCTCGTCGCCCGCGCACATCAAGTACAGCTCGCCGTTCCGCGCCTGCGGGATCGAACTCGCCATGCACGCTTCGATCGCCGCCCCGCCCGCTGCGGCGATCAGCTTGTCGACCGCGACGTGAACGCTCGGCGTGACCGTGGCCGCATTGATGAAGATCTTGCCCTTCGCACCGGTCAGCAGCGAGTCGCCGCTCGTCGCGTAAATACCGTGCATCGCGGCATCGTCGGTGACGACGGTGATGATGATGTCGCTGGCGGCCGTGACCGCGGCGAGCTTCTCGGGCGCGATCGCCCCGATCTCTCCGGCGAGTTCGCGCGCGCGCGCATGATCCACATCGAACACGGCACTCACCGTATAGCCGACGTCCTTGAGACGGCGCGCCATATTCGCGCCCATGCGGCCGACGCCGACAAACCCGATCTTTTCACTCATCACGTCCAACATTTGCCACCCGGCTCGCACGCTCCCACGAACGCTTGCCTTGGCCGTTACTTAGCGGCGCGGTCGAATCCGTCCCACGGCGCATCGGCCCGGGCGAGTTCGCGGGCGCGCGATTGCAAGTAGCGCGCGGCTTCGTCGTGGCTGTCTACTTCCAGCACGCCGTCGAAGCGCGCCGCGGCATCGTCGAACGCTCCGTCCACAAACGCGCTTACGGCGGCGGCAAAATCCGCCGCCGTGGCATGTTTCGCGACCAGGCGTTCCGGCGGATCGCCATCGATCACTTCGTACATTCCAACGCCCGCGCTCGTACCTTTGACCGCAATGCGTCCGAGATAGCGCATCTCGTAGTCGTTCGGATCCGCGAGCGCACTGCGAACGCTATCGGTCACCATCACCCGCGCACCGAAATATTTCGTGAGGCCCTCGACGCGCGATGCAATGTTTACCGCGTCGGCGATGACCGTGCCGTCCATGCGCTCGTGCTCGCCGATCGTGCCCAACATCAACGAACCGCGGTGCAGACCCACCCCGACCACGATCGGCAATTGGCGCTCTTCCGCTCGCTCGCGGTTGTGCGCCGTCACGGCTTCTTGCAAGCCGATTGCCGCCCGCAGCGCGTCGTCGGCGTTCGTCGGAAAGAGCGCCATGATCGCATCGCCGACGTACTTGTCGACGATCCCGCCGTGCTTGCGCACGACCGGTCCGGTCGCCGAGAGCAGGCCGTTGATGAACCCAAACGTTTCATTCGGCGAGAGCGATTCGGAGATCGTGGTGAACGAACGCACGTCGCTGAAGAGCACGGTCATCTCGCGCTCGATGCCGTCGCCGAGCCGGACGTCGCGCACGTCGTCCTTTCCGAGCAGATCGAGAAAGGCGCGGGGCACGAAGCGCGAGTACGCCACGTTGAGCGTGCTGATCTCATCGATCGTCCGGCGCTGCGCGCGATCGCGTTCTTCGTTGGCGAAGGCGATCCGGTCGGCGAGCCCGAGCGCGAGGGTCAGCGCTTGGAACACCGTTCCGAACTCGACGCCGTGTTCGAACGTGTAGGCGAACGCACCGAGGCTCGCGCCGGCGATGTTCCATACGAACCACATCACCGCGCCGATAAAGAACCCGGCATAGGCGATGCCGAAAAACGTAGCGACGCGCACGCCCATGCGCACGGCGGCAACCAGCGCGCAGCCGGCGACGATCAGGTCGGCCAGCGCGAACGCTTTGGCGCCCTCGCCGAACCACGCGTTCAGCGGTGCGAGCGCCGCCGTCACGGCCAGGACACACGTGAGCGCAAAGAAGACGCGCTCCAGCCGCGGCTGCATCGTCCGCAGCGAAAGAAACGAGTGAAACAGCCAGTACCCTAGGAACGCGAGGAGCGAAAAGCTCAGCCAGAAGAGCGTATTCCCATCGACGTGGAGGCCGAGCACGGCGAGATATTGCGGTTCGCGGCCGAGCTGAAAGATCGCGAGCGCCGCGAGATACGCGCCATACGACAGAAATTCCGGCACGCGCAGTACCGCATACATCAGCAGATGATAGATCGCGACGGCGGAAATCAATCCGAAGAATGCGCCGAAAAACATCGCCTCGAGCGTCGAGGTCACGACGAGCTTAGAGGCCCTTCACCGTGGCCCGCACCGATGCGCGGCGCAGCGGGGCTTCACCCACGGCGGCATCGTCGCCGAAACGCGCGAGCACGTCGTGGGCGGCGGCATACGGATCGCGGCCGTCGGGAATGCCCGCTACCACAGCCTCGACGCGCCGCTCGAGCGCGCCCAAGGCCAGCGCGCGGACGCGGTGTTCGTAGGCGCCGCGCCGTTTGTGCGCGATCTCGCCGGACGTGCGCAGATACGCGTCGTGTTCCACGATCGCGTCCCACAACGCCTCGATGCCTTGAGCTGCGATCGCCTGCGTCGCAACGAGCTGCGGCACCCAGCCGCCATAGTCGAGCATTTCCATCATGGAACGAATTTCGCGTTGCAGTTGGATTGCCATCGGGTGATCGCGCTTGTTGACCACGAACACGTCGGCGATCTCGAGGATGCCGGCTTTGAGCATCTGGACCGTATCGCCCGAGCCGGGCTGCAGCGCAACGAGAATCGTGTCGGCGATCTCGGCGATCTCGATTTCCGACTGTCCGACGCCGACCGTCTCGACGATCACGACGTCGTAGCCGAACGCGTCCATCAGCGTCGCCGCGTCGGCCGTCGCACCGGCCACGCCGCCGAGGTGGCCGCGGCTCGCCATCGATCGAATGAACACGCCCGGATCGACGAAATGTTCGGTCAGCCGGATGCGGTCGCCGAGCAGCGCACCGTGCGAGAACGGCGAGCTCGGATCGACCGAAATCACGCCGACGGTCTTGCCGAGCCGGCGAACGTGCGCCACGAGGGCCGCGGTCAGCGTCGATTTGCCGACCCCCGGCGGTCCGGTCAGCCCGATCGTCATCGCCCGTCCGGCGCGGTCGAACAGCGCGCGGATCAGCGGTTCACCCTCACCCGATTCGCAGCGCGTGATCGCCCGCGCGAGCGCGCGCTGCTCGCCGCGGTCGAACGCCGCGAGCAAGTCGTCGTTCATAGCGGGAAGCGCATTCCGACTTGGATCACCGGATAGACGACGAGTGGGGCGAGGTCGGTCGTGAGCTGACGCCGGCCCTCGTCGAAATACGGCTGAAACTTGGTGTAATTCGCGGCGATCGCGCCGGTCGCCGAAAACTCGACCCGCGCACGTCCCTGATAGTACAGCCCCGCATCGCCGAAGAGTCCGGCCCGGCGGCCCTTGCCGCGCGGACCAAAACCGAAGCCGAGATACGGCGCGATCGCGGGCCAGCGCACGACGGTAAATATTTCGCCGGCGTTCGCCTGCGAATAGCTCGTGCCGTCGATAACGACCGACGAATCCGTCGGGATGCTCGTGCCGTCGATGCGGTTCGAATTGGAAACCAGTCCCCCAGTGACGTAAAACGATCCGTGAAGCGTGTGATCGGCGTACAACCCCAACGACCGGACGTGAAAGGTTTCGTGCACAGCCAGATTTGCGGTAACGTCGATGACCAGGTTGCTGAAGCTCGCCGTCCGCGTAAAATCGACGCCGCCGTACGCCAACCGCAGATCGGTCGCCGGTCCGGTCGGCTGCACGAACGCTCCGGCGATTCCGAGCGTGCCCAGCGACACTTCCAACTCGCCGCCGGCGGCGCTTGCGGCCACCGGCCTTAAGAGTGCGCAAAGCAAAAGACCGAAGACCGCTATGCGCCTCACCTCCCACGACTTCGTTTCAGCCGTTCGCCGCACCTCACGCGAAGGTCGAGAAGGGAACCGATCTTCCGTCCGCTTAATCAAGGAGCCCAACGCACGGTTCTGCATCGGAGCGCTTCTCGTGAATTTCCGCAATGGTTTGATCGCCGCCACCATGGCTTTGACGGCGCTCGCCGTTGCGGCATGCGGCGGCGGCAGCGTCAACACGACCCCGATCAGTCCGGCGGCCCCCACCGCTCCCGCCATCCAGGCGCTCTCGTTCACCCCGGTGGCCGGGGCCTCAGCGATCCCCGCAACCGGGGGCACGCTGCCGACGCTGACCGCGACCGGCGGCACGGCGGCGACGCTCACCCTGCCGGCACAAGCCGCCGGCGGCGTGACGGCCCTCGCGGCGGCTCTTCTGTCGGCGACCGCGCCGGCAGGGCCGCCCGTGCTCTCGAGCATCGATCGTCGCAGCGCGCAGAGCGAGTCGTCTCCGATCAGCGGGATCCTCTACATCAGCTTCTCGTTGGCGGTGCCCCCGCCGGCGACGAGCATCACGCTCACGGCCGCCCCGTCGTTCTCGTTCACCTTGCCCGCATCGTACTTCAGCCTTCCGAATACGTCGTTCTACCTGGCCGTGTACGACCCGTCGCACCCCTCGCTCGGCTGGCAGAGCCGCCAAGAAACGTGCACCCCGGCCGCCGCGACCCTCACCCTCGCGTGCGGCCCTCCGCAGCCGCCGTCGCCGGTGACGATCCTCAACAACGTGACCTATACGATCGCGCTCTACGCCGTCTCGACGTCGGCCGTAGCGCCGACGCCGCAACCGTCGGCGAACCCGACGGCCGTCGCGACCAACACCCCCGCCGCTTTCGCGAGCGGCACGGTGACGCTCGTAGCCGGGACGCCGATCGCTCTCCCCTCGGCCGCCGGCGCGAGCGGAACGCTGACGCTCGGCGCGGTCAGCGCGTCGACGACCGCCACGGTCGCGCTCTACCTGCAAGTGCCGCCGGGATTCCCCGCGCCGGCGACCACCTACCCGGCACCGCTCTTCTACGTCTTCACCCCAGCTGCGACGATCACAGTCTCCGGATCGTCGAGCGGAACGTTCAACCCCCCCACCGGCTATAACACGAACGGCGCCGGTAGCAACACGTGCCCATTTATCGAGATGTACGATACGAGCCGCACGACCGGCTGGTACCTCAAAGCGCTCGGGCCGGGCACGTGCACCGGAGGGAACACGACGTTCACGACCACGCAGCCGATGACGTTGACGGGCGGCGTAACGTACGCGTTCGGCGTCTACCCGTCCAACTAGGCGCACTGCGGCGCCGCGCCGCATATTCGGTCCTGCTCGTCTCCCTCGCCGCCGGCTGCGGCGGCGGCGGGGGCGGCGGAGCGAGCACGCCCGCGGTTACCGCTCCGGCCGCTTCGCCGGCGAACGTCACGCCCGCGCCGCTCGTCACGACGTTTCCAATCACGCAGAACGGCACCCTGACCGAGCCGTTTCCGACCTATGCGGGCGGCTACACGGGCCAGCTCGTCGCGCAACAAGTGCTGCTGACATCGGCATCGGCGACGATGCAGTCCGCATTGTCGATCGGCGCGCCGCCCGCACTCTCGCAGGCGGTGAACGCGCCCAAACCCGTCGTCGCGTACGCGGGCAGCAACGGCACGACGCCGACGGTGCTGAGCTACGCCGAACTGACGCCGTCGAACGATCTCACGGTCAACGGTGCGGTTACCCTCACGTTCGGCTATCCGCCGGGAACGCTCGATCCGAAATATCCGTACTTGTACGCGTTCTGGTTCGGGCAGCTTACCGGAGTGAGCTGGATCGACGGCTATAACGTCTCGACCGTCGACTTCACCGCGCAAACCGTCACGATTAGCGGCACGCCCGCGGCCTTCAACTTCAATCAGTTTCGGGGCGGCTTCATCTACGGATTCGCCATCTACCACAATTAGCGCGCGCGCCGAGGACGTCGTTCCTTAGCGGCCAATCCCGCGGCGATGGATTCCCGTGGCTACTACCGCACCCCGACGATCGCCGGTGAGACGATCGTCTTCGTTTGTGAGGACGATCTCTGGAGCGTCGATGCGCGCGGCGGCCTCGCACGCCGTCTGACCGCCGGTCCGGGAGCGGTGACGCTGCCGCGCCTCTCGCCCGACGGCTCGACGATCGCGTACGTCGGCAGCGATGAAGGCACGCCCGAAGTCTACACCATCCCCGCCCTTGGCGGTCCGCCGCAGCGGCTGACGTTCTTCGGCAGCGGCGCTCTCTACCTCAGCGGCTGGTCGCGCGACGGTCGCGAGATCTTTTTTACCTCGGACGCCGGCGTGCCGTTTGTCAAGGAAAGTCTCGCCTGGGCGATCGGCCGCGACGGCGGTGAAGCGCGGCGGTTGCCGGTCGGCCATGCGATGTCGCTCGATGTCGCCGCGAACGGCGCGATGCTGCTCGGGCGCAACAACCTCGACCCCGCGCGCTGGAAACGCTATCGCGGCGGCACGGCCGGACATCTGTGGGCCGACGCGACCGGTAAGGGAGCGTTTGCGCGTCTCGGCGCCGAGCTCGGCGGCAACCTCGTGTGGCCGATGTGGCACGGCGACCGCGTCGTGTTTCTCTCCGATCACGAGGGCATCGGCAATCTCTACTCGGTGAACGCCGACGGTTCGGACGTGAAACGGCTCACCGACGAGCGCGAATACTTCGCCCGCTATCCCGCGACCGACGGCAAGCGCATCGTCTATGCATGCGGTGGCGAGATCGTCTTGCTCGATCCCGCCGCCGGCGCGCCCGTGCGCGTGGCGATCGAGACACCGTCGGCCGCGCCGCAAACCGCGCGCCGCTTCGTCGATGCGGGCGATCTGCTCGAAACGTTCGTGCCGTCGCCCGATGGAAAGGCGCTGGCGATCGTCTCGCGCGGACATGCGTACACGATGCCGCTCTGGGAAGCGGCGGTCAGCGAACTCGGCGGCGGCGTCACGACGCGCCGGCGCGAGATCGTGTGGCTGCACGACGGCACGCGCGTCGCGTACATCGACGACAGCGCAGGGTTCGAACGCATCGCGGTCGAGCCGGTCGATCAGAGCGGACCGCCGGCATACGTGACGGCCGCCGACGTCGGCCGCATCACCGAACTCGTTGCCTCGCCGTGCGGCGAGCGCCTTGCGTTTGCCAATCACCGGCACGAGCTCTTCGTGCTCGATCTCGGGCAAGAGCCGCGCAAGCTCGACACGAGTGAAGCCTGGCGCTGCATCGAATTGGCGTTTTCGCCCGACGGCCGCTGGCTGGCGTACGTGTGGTCGCCGAAGGCGAGCACGATGATCGTGCGCATCGCCGATTGCGAGAGCGGCACGGTCGCCGATGCGACCGAAGCCCTGCGAGAAGATCGTTCGCCCGCCTGGGATCCCGAAGGCAAGTACCTCTACTTCATCTCCGCGCGCGACTTCAATCCGATCTACGACGCGTTGCAATTCGACCTGAGCTTCCCGCACGCGATGCGGCCGTTCGTCGTGACGTTACGGCGCGACGTGCCCAACCCGTTCGTCGCGGTGCCCGCTCCGCTGCACCACGCCAAGGACGATGACGACGAGGACGACGACGACGACGCAGGCGACGACAAACCCAAGAAGGCGCCCAAGCCTATTCTGATCGACACCGATGGTCTCGCGCAGCGTATCCTCGCGTTTCCGGTCGAAGAAGGCAACTACGCGCAGGTCGCGGGCGTGAAGGGCCGCGCGCTCTTCTCGCGGTTCCCGGTGAACGGCATCAAGCCGTCGCGCCACGACGACGACGAAGAAGGCGGCGTGCTCGTTGCCTACGACTTCACCGCGGAACGCAGCGCCACGCTGGCCGGCGACATCGACGGCTTCGTGCTCGGCAGCGACGCGCGCACGCTGGTGTACGAATCGCACGGCAAACTGCGCGCGATTGACGCCGGCGGCGAACTGCCCGAAGACGATCCCGAAGAAAAGCCCGCGACCGAAACCAACCGCCGCAGCGGCTGGCTCGATTTGGGCCGCATCGGCGTATTGATCGAACCGCGCACGGAATGGGCGCAGATGCTGCGCGAAGCGTGGCGCCTGCAGCGCGAACAATTTTGGGATCCGCAGATGTCGGGCGTCGATTGGAACGCCGTGCTGACGCGGTACGAAGCGCTGCTGCCGCGCATTCGCACGCGGGCCGAACTCTCCGATCTGATTTGGGAGATGCAGGGCGAACTCGGCACCTCGCACGCCTATGAAATGGGCGGCGACCTGCGCGTGCCGCCGCAATATAAACGCGGCTTTCTGGGCGCGGATTACAACTGGGATGCCAAGCGCAAGGGCTATCGCATCGATACGATCCTGCGCGGCGATTCGTGGAACCGCAGCGACGATTCCCCGCTGGCCGAGCCCGGCCTCGACGTTGCGGCCGGCGACGTCATCGTTGCCATTGCCGGCGCGCGCACCTCGCAAACGCGGACACCCGACGAACTGCTCGTGAACCTCGCCAACCGCGACGTGGCGATCGACATCGAACGCGGCGGAAAAATGCGCCGCGTGCTGGTGCACGCCTTGCGTGACGAACGGATGTTACGCTACCGCTCGTGGGTCAACGCGAACCGCCGCCTCGTGCACGAACGCACGAACGGGCGCGTCGGCTACGTGCACATTCCGGATATGGGGCCGTGGGGGTTCGCCGAGTTCCATCGCGGTTACCTGACCGAGTTCGAACGCGACGGTTTGATCGTCGACGTGCGTTACAATCGCGGCGGCCACGTGTCGCCGCTCTTGCTCGAAAAGCTGGCGCGCAAACGCGTCGGCTACGACGTTTCGCGCTACGGGCCGCCGCAGCCATATCCACCGGAATCGTTGGCGGGTCCGATGATCGCGCTCACCAACCAATTTGCCGGTTCGGACGGCGACATCTTCTCCCACTGCTTCAAGCTCTACGGGCTCGGCACGCTCGTCGGCATGCGCACGTGGGGCGGCGTGGTCGGCATCAATCCGTATCACGAGCTCGTCGACGGCACCGTCACGACGCAGCCGGAATACTCGTTCTGGTTCGTCGATGCGGGCTGGCAGGTCGAGAATTACGGCACCGATCCCGACGTCGAGATCGATATCGCACCGCAAGACAGCGCGGCCGGCCGCGACCCGCAAATGGAAGCCGCGCTCAAGCTCATCGGCGAAGCGATGACGCACACGCCGGCGCAACCGGTCTTCCCGCCCTACCCGAATCGCGGCTACCGCCCGCAATGATGCGCGGGGAGCGGTGATCGGTCCGGAAATTCGCCGCGCGGTGCTGGCGAGTTTTCCGGCCGGTGCCGCGTTCGCCGATGCCGCCGGCGGCGCCGAAGCACTCGATGCAACCGCGCCGCACGTGCTGCTCGAAGGACTCGACGCCATCGACGACCCGCGCGCGTTCTTGGCCGCCGTGCGCGAACGCATGCCGCACGCCCGCCTCTTTGCACTCGTCGCCAATGCCGCGCATCTCGCGGCGCTGGGCGCATTCTACGCCGGCGTCGCACCGGCCGCCGCGCACCCACTCGTCCGCGCTGAGATCGAACCGCTCTTCCTCGCCGCGGGCTGGCAAACGACGGCCATTACGCCGATCGTCGATGGCTCGCTGCCGCCGCCCGAAGCCGCGCCGTTGGAAATCAACGCGGGCGCGATCATCTTCCAGATCGCCGATGCGGCGACGCTGGAACGCACGCGCGACGCCGCGTTCTTCATCGTCGCCGATCCGCGATGATCGTCGACTGCTTCACGTTCTTCGATGAGTTCGATCTGCTCGAGCTGCGCTTGCGCATTCTCGGCGGCGTGGTCGATCGTTTCGTGCTGTGCGAGGCGCCGTTCACGTTTCGCGGCGATCCCAAACCGCTGCATTTTGCGAGCGCGCCGCCGGAACGCTTTGCGCGCTGGCGCGAACGGATCACCGTGCTCGCCTATCCCGGCCCGGCGGACGAAAACCCGTGGCAGAACGAGTGGGGGCAACGCGATTATCTCGCCACGGGCCTGACCGGGTGCGCGAGCGAGGATCTCATCCTCATCGGCGACTGCGACGAAATTCCCGATCCGCGCCTCGCGGCGAAGCGGCCGCGCGACGGCGGCATCCTGATGCATCGCATGATGTATGCGCAAGGCTACGTCAATCGCGTAGCCTGGTCGGGAACGCACGCCTGGAACGGTACGCGCGCGTTAACGTATGCGAACCTCGCGCGTTACGGGACGCTGAGCAACGTGCGCAAATCGACCGGCGCTGAAATCGAAGCGGTCGACGGCGGCTGGCACTTCACGTCGCTCGGGGGAGCGGCGGCGATGGAACGCAAGATTCGCGCGTACTCGCACGTCGAGCTCGACATTCCCTATTTTCGCGACCGCCGGCGGCTCGACGTGACCTACGGGAGCAGCGAAGAGATGCACTGGCTGCCGCTCGACGACCGCTTCCCGCAAGCGCTGCGCGACGACGCGCGCTGGCAGCCGTTCGTTTTGGAGCGACCGCCCGGCGCCGGCGGTCCCTCCGCGCACGGATTGGCACATGCGCACGGCGCTCTCGCTTACGTGCCCGCGGACGCGGCCCCGGTCGCCGTCATCGCGAACGACGCCGCCGCGTGGCAAGCGGCCGCGCAAGAACGCCTCGGCACCGCATTCGCCGGCGTCTTTTCCGATGCGCCCGCGCTGCTGGCAGCCGTTGCGACGCCGGACTGGGTCGTGGTCGACCGGCCCGAAGCGTTGCCGCGCGGCACGCTTCGTGCGCTGGCCGCCGCCGGCGCCGCCGTCGTCGCGTTCGCCGCCAACGCGCGTTCGTTCGAAGTGTTTCGCGGTGTCCTCGGGGGCACCGGCGCCTTTCCGGCCGGACGGGCGTTTGGGCGGGCCGAGCACGAGGCGGATATCCGGGCGGCCGGCTATCGTATCGTGGCGGACGACCGCGTGTTCTCAACCCAGCTGGCGATCCCGATCACCAGCCAAGCGCAGACGAGCCTCTCGATCGAGGGTTTCGCGTTTGCCGAAATCGCGGCCGGCGCGCTGCACGACTTTCTGTCCAACGCTTTCATCTTCACGCTCGCGCCGGTTAATGCGCCGCCGCCCGCGGCCGAACACTGAAGCATGTCCGAGAACGTCACCATGACGATCCCGATCGTTACGGTCAGCGATATCACGCTGCCGCGCTGGATGACGCCGTTCGCGAAGCATCTCTTCGGCATCCCGACGCACATGACGATGCAAGAGCGACTGGTGCTGCTGCAGTCCGCCCTCGAGCTGCCGGCCGGATTTGCCGCGGTCGAGATCGGGAGCTACCTCGGTGCGAGCACCGCGTTCTTGGGCTTTGCCGCCCTCCACCGGGGCGGCACCGTGCATGCCGTCGACCCTTGGACCAACGACGCGATGGGCGCTGAGGGTACCCGCGATACCTTCGGCGAGTTCCGGCGCAACACCGAACCGTTCGCCCACTTCATCGTGCCGCACCACGGCTTTTCGGCCGACGTCCAGGCGCGCGAAGGCGGGATCGCCTGCGATCTGCTCTTCATCGACGGCGACCACAGCTATCCGGCCGTAGCCGCCGATCTGCGCCTGTGGCTGCCCTCGCTCAAGCCCGGCGGCATCCTCGCCATGCACGATATCGACTCGCCGGGAGTCAAGCAAGCGTTCGATGAGGTCGTCGGCGAGGGCGGGCTTAGCGCGCCGCCCAAGGTCGTCGATCGCCTGCTGGTGGGCCGCCTGCCGGTTTGATTTTCCCCCGGCCGCGTGGTATGATCCCCAGGCCGAAGCAGGGCCGAGAGGCTCTCACCGGATGCCTCACGGCGATCCGGTCGCAACCTCAGGAGACCCGTCGGCACGGGACTCATGACGAGCGGAGATGTTTCGGCATCCCGTTCTTTTTGTTTTTGTCAGGAGTAAAGCCCATAGCACGACCGCTACGCGTCAACGACCAGATCCGTATCCGCACCGTTCGAGTAATCGACGATGAAGGAACGCAGCTCGGCGTCATGCCGACTGAGGAAGCGATGAACCTCGCGCGCTCGAAAGGGCTCGACCTCATCGAAGTCTCGCCCACTGCAGTTCCGCCGGTCTGTCGCATTGGTGATTACGGCCGTCTCAAGTACGAGCAATCGAAGAAAGACAAAGACGCGCGCAAGAAGCAGAAAAACTTCGAACTGCGCGAGGTCAAATTGCGACCGAAAATCGACACCCACGACTACGAAGTCAAAGCGAAG
>Ga0182013_10000300_pt1 | contig 67620 bp, 56 predicted proteins | sample 612S2MmetaG_FD_120487 | JGI IMG/M metagenome (GOLD analysis project Ga0182013, IMG submission 120487) | Permafrost microbial communities from Stordalen Mire, Sweden - 612S2M metaG | ecosystem: Environmental > Terrestrial > Soil > Wetlands > Permafrost | place: Sweden: Stordalen | collected... | reverse complement strand
GCGGCCCAGGGCGAACCTGCGAACACCACCCCTGATCGCTTGCTTGCCGGGGCAGTCCTCTGTCTGCGCCAGTGCAGTCTGCCGATTGGCGGCCAGAGCCGGCGACACCGAGGGCAACTGCTGTACCGATGGTTCTGACTCGAAGAGGACTGCCCCGGCAAGCAAGCGATCAGGGGTGGTGTTCGCAGGTTCGCCCTGGGCCGCGAGTTCGCTGAGCTCGCTAGCGAACTGTGCCGGAGTGGGTGTGGCTGAAGCCTTTTGGGCCACAGGCTGGCTGGCTGGTTGCTGTTCCGACGTGCCCGCCGGGGGCGTTAGCCGGAGAGTATCGGCAGGACCCGTCAGTGCTTTTGGCAGAGTGAAAACTGTCCGCGCAAATGCAACCTGTCGATTGGAGGCCGGCGCCGGCGCCGGCGACGCCAAGGGCAGCTGCTGTACCGATGGTTTCGGCTGGACGAGGCCTGCCCCGGCAAGCAGGCGAGTGGGGGTGGTGTTCGGAGGTTCGGCCTGGGCCGACAGTTCGCTGAGTTCGCCGGCGAACAGTGCATGGCTGCCGCCGTCGCCTTCGCCGGAGGGGCGAAGCGCGAGCAGCGCCGGAAGGGAAGGTGCGGCCGCATGCGCAGCGGAGGCAATCGTCACGTCACCGGGAAATGCAGATAGAGCGCCATGATCGGCCGCTATTCTTTTCAACCCGATAGGCGAGCCGGACGGGTGTTGGGGTTTTGACTGTCAACTCCGCGAGTCAAACTTTTGACAAGCGTCAGCCCCACTTATCCCTACATATCGCCGCTTCTAATGCCTTTTCGAGAGAAATCTTCGAAGCGTAACTTGGGCCACTCACTTGCAAACTCGGTTAGCAGTCGCTCCGTTATGGATAACCTGACTATTGCCGCCGCGAGCGGTTTGCGGTCCCGAATGGAATCGCTCGACCTGCTGGCCAATAACCTGGCCAATACCGCGACCACAGGCTTCAAACGCGACTTGGAATTCTACGGCACCTATTCTTCGGCGGACTCGGACGATCCCGTAAACGGCGGACCCAGTTCCACGCTTCCCACGATCGAGAAACAGTGGACCGACTTTTCGCAAGGCACCATTCAGGTGACCGGCAATCCGCTCGATGTCGCGCTCCAAGGCAGCGGATTTCTCGCCGTGAGCGGCCCGCAGGGCGCCTTATATACGCGCGCCGGCAATCTGAAGGTACTTGCCTCGGGCGCCTTGGCCACCAGCGATTCCTACCCTGTCCGGAGCACCACCGGCGATGCCATCCGGATCGCGCCGAACAAGCCGATCGCGATTCTACCGGACGGTACGGTGGAACAATCCGGCCAGCCGGTGGGACAGTTGAGCGTCGTGACTTTCAAATCCACCGACTCGCTCCAGAAAATGGGGAGCACCTGTTTCCAAAATACCGACAGCAAAAATGTGCCCACGCCGGCTACCGATGTGAACGTACAACAGGGAAAGATCGAAGGTTCAAACGTTCCCGTGGCCGATGCAGCCATGCGGCTGGTTGGGGTGATGCGCCAATTCGAAATGCTGCAAAAGGCAATCGGGCTCAGCAGCGAAATGGATACTAAGAGCATTCAGGAGGTGGCGCGCGTCGGCGCCTGACGCACGCCCCAGCAGCAAAGGAGTACTTACATGATCAATCGCGTAACCCATAGCAGCGCCGCCACGGCAATGGAACTTCAAAATGCCGCCGAACTGCGCCGAAACCAAGCCGCCAACGCGCAGACGTCTCCAAAGGCAGGCGCGCAATATGATTTCGCGGAGATCTTCGGGGGCACGGTTTCGTCCGTAGTGCCGGCTTCCGCAGCGCCAGTTCCCACAGAGCAGGCTTCCTCGCGAGGCGGGTTCCACACTGAAATCGCCACTGCTACCGCCAAGGTGGTCGAAGACACCGGCGTAACTGCCACTCCGGCGCTGAGCACTAACACACGCCTTGCTTCCGCCGCTACCGCGCAGACATCGGCGGCCGATACGGTCGCCGCCGCGGACACAACTTCGGCGGTAAGCAATCCGGGCGTGGGGGCGCTGGTGACCGCCATCATGAACGGCTCGTTCCAACCTACTTATGTGACCAACCAGTCGCAATTGCAAGAAACCACTCCGGTCGGGACGGACTATATGCCGAATTTCTATTACGCCTCCGATCAGACGGCCGCACAGCTGGCGTCTTTATTGGGCGGAACGGTAGTGAAACAGACGCCATTCGGGCAAGACCAGGGCTGGAGCGAACCGCTGGCCAATTTCATCCAGCTACCCAATGGGCAGACCTTTAATGCCGCAGACGTGGCCTATTACGCCAATGCGGGTCCGGAAGGCGCGGCGCAACTTACCGCCGATATTACGGGAACCATCAACCAGGGATCGGCGTGGACTCAGTACTACCAGTCAGGCGGCCAGATGTCCATGCCCATCTTCGCCGAGGGATATGTCGGACCGCCTATTTCGGGCATGACTTATGACGCGAGCATGATAGGATCCGACGGCAACGTCATTAATCCGGCCATGCAGCAATCCGCGGTAACGGGGGCATAACTATGATTCGAGCTCTTTACAGCGCTGCCAGCGGCATGACCGCGCAGCAGCTTAACGTCGATAACATCGCCAATAACCTCGCCAACGCGAACACTACCGGGTATAAGATGCGCAGCCCGCAGTTCCAGGACCTCTTATATCAAAGTATCGTGCAGCCGGGCACCAACGCAGGTCAACAAACCACCGTGCCCGCCGGCCTGCAACTCGGCCTCGGCACGCGCGCGGCCTCTAATGAGATCATCTTCACGCAGGGCAGTCTGAACCAGACCGGCAACCCCCTCGACATCGCCATTCAGGGAAGTGGATTCTTCCAGGTGAAGATGGCTACCGGCCAGCTGGCCTATACCCGCGACGGCTCCTTCCAGATGGACAAGAACGGCATCGTGGTGGACTCCAGCGGCAATCCGCTCGATCCGCAGATCACCATACCGCCGAATGCGCAATCGGTCACCATCGCCACCGATGGCACCGTCAGCTATATGACTCCCGGCCAGACAAGTTCGCAACAAGCAGGACAAATTCAGCTCGCCATGTTCCAGAATCCGGCCGGCCTCACCAGCATCGGCCAGAATCTCTACCAGCCGACCGACGCCTCGGGCGATGCAACTGTGGCGGCGCCCGGCGGAACCGAAGGCCTCGGCACCTTGATGCAGGGTTACACCGAACAATCGAACGTCAGCGTGGTGGACGAGTTCATCAACCTGATTGTGGCGCAACGCGCCTACGAAGCAAATTCCAAGGTGGTCAAGGCCGCCGACGAGATGTACCAGCAGGTCAACAATCTTAAGCAATGAAGCTCCGGGCCCTAATTCTGTTTGGTTGGACGGCGTGGTTCGCTCCCGCGCAGGAAGCGTCTTGCCATCCCGTGGAGGGCGACCGCATATCGGCACGAGACCTTGCGGCCGCCCTTCCGGAATTTCGCACGGCCCCTCCGGAAGCCCTGGTTGGGCAGGCGCCCCTGCCTGGCGCACGGCGCACGTTCCACGCTCCGGAACTGCGCGCGCTGGCGCACCGGTTCGGGATTACTCTGCCTTCGCCGGAAGACATCTGTTTCGAATGGCCTTCGCAGCCGCTGGATCGCACCGCGGCGATCGCGGCGATGCGGGAATCGCTCTCCGTTCCCGGCGCCAGGATTGAAGTCAAAGAGGCGAGTTCCGACCGCATACCAGCGGGACAAATCGAGTTTCCACTCAGCGGGCTGGGCACGCCTTCGCCAACCGGCCCGAGCGCTCCCGTGCTGTGGAGAGGCGACGTAGTCTACGGCGACAGCCATCGGTTCGCCATTTGGGCACGTGTGGAGATCGCCGCACCCTGCCGGAGATTGACAGCCGGCGAGAGCCTGAAGGCCGGCCGGCCCCTCGAGGCGCGCCAAATCCGCGTCACAACCGCTACTTGCTTTCCGATCGCCGGCAAGGAGCTCCCGACGGCCGCGCAACTGACCGGGATGTCGCCGATTCATTCGATCGCCGCCGGCAGCGAACTCCGGCTCGAGCTGTTGGCGCCGCCCAACGAGATCAACCGCGGCGATGCGGTGCATATCGAAGTGCGTAGCGGCGCTGCCCGGCTGGTGCTCACGGCCCGCGCTCTCAACGGCGGACGCAGCGGCGACACCATTTCGGTGCGCAACCCGGACAGCAATAAGACCTTCCAGGCCCGCGTTACAGGCAAGGGCACCGCCATTGTCGAGGCGGACATTCCAAAAGGGATCTAAATGCGTTCTCCCATATCATTCCTGAGTCTCGCGGTGGTGGCGTTGCTTTTGGCCACTCCGCTGTATTCGACCGACAAGAAGCCGAAGAAATCCACCCAAACCAGCGCACTCGATAAGTACCTTCAGGAAGCACTCAAGCAGCCGCTCGCACCGGTGCAACCGTCAGCCGGCTCGCTGTTTTCCTCGGCTTCGCGCCTGACCGATCTGGGCAGCGACGTGCGCGCCGCTCAGGTGGACGATCTGGTCACCATCGTGGTTAACGAATCGGCGTCGGCGGTGGCGACAGGCGCCACGCAGACGTCGCGTGCCTCTGCCGCGACCAGTTCCATTACCGCTTTGCTCGCCCCCAAGAGCCCCGGCGGCGCATTGTCCAATCTGCTGAACACATCCAGCACGCAGACCCTGAACGGCGCTGGCACCACGTCGCGAGGTTCCACCATCACCGCCACGCTGAGCGCCCGCGTGACGCACGTGCTCCCCAACGGGTATCTGGTGCTTGAAGGCACGAAGGATGTGCTGGTCAATTCGGAACACCAGTTGGTGACGGTGCGCGGAGTGATCCGGCCGGCCGATTTGACCGCGGGCAACATCATCACATCGAATCAGATCGCCCAGATGGAAATTCACATCGACGGAAAGGGCGTGGTCAACGACGCCATCCGGCGGCCCTTCTTCCTGTGGCGCATACTGCTCGGCATCCTGCCTTTCTGAGGGAGCATGAAGAGAATATCGAAGGAGTTCATTCTCCTGCTGATTTCCGCTGTGCTGTTAGCGGCCGGACCGCTCTCGGGCACTACCGGCGCCGTCCGATTGAAAGAGTTGATCACGCTCGAAGGCGTGCGCGACAACCAATTAATGGGATATGGACTGGTTGTCGGGCTGGCGGGAACCGGCGATCGCCGGCAGACCATTTTTTCCGCTCAAAGTGTCGCCAATCTCCTCGAGCGCATGGGACTGACGGTGGATCCGACCACCATCCAGGTGAAGAACACCGCCGCCGTCATGGTGACGGCGACGCTGCCGCCGTTTGCGCAGCCCGGATCGCGCATCGATGTCACCATCGCTGCCATGGGCGATTCTCCCAGCCTTTCGGGCGGCATTTTGCTGATGACCGGACTGAAGGGCGCGGACGGCCAAGTCTACGCCGTGGCGCAAGGCCCTACCGTTTTGGGAGGATTTACAGCCGGCCAGGCAGCCAACGGCGCGGCCGTCAACCATCCGACGGTTTCCCGCATTCCCGACGGCGGGATTGTGGAGCGCGGCGCTCCTTCCACCAACCTGGGCAGCCAAATCCATCTGCAACTCAGCCATGGCGATTTCACCACCGCTTCGCGAGTGGCGGAAGCGGTAAACAAGCGTTTCGGCGATGTCGCCCACGCCGATAACGCAGCGCTGATTTCCGTCGCCCTGCCGGCGGAATACGCCAAACGGACCACGGAATTCGTTGCCGAGTTGGAAGCTCTCACCATCGAGCCGGATGCCGAAGCCGTCATCGTGGTCAATGAGCGCACCGGCACCATCGTGATGGGGAAGAATGTGAAAATCGCGCCCGTGGCCATCATGCAGGGGAATCTGAGCGTGGAAATCCAGACCACCTACGATGTTTCGCAGCCCGCGCCTCTCTCCGGCGGGACCACCACGGTGACGCCGCAGACCAATGTTGCCGTGAAGCAGGAGCCGGCGCGCAACTTGATGCTGAAAGAGGGCGCCACGGTGGAAGAACTGGTGCGCGCTTTGAGCGCCATCGGCTCCACGCCTCGCGAGATCATCTCGATCCTGCAGAATCTGAAGAGCGCGGGGGCGTTGGACGCGGAATTGAAAGTGATCTAATAATGAGCCGCGACCGCGAGGGAGCGGTGCTTTGTGCGAGGAATCATGAACATCGACTCCATTACCGCAGCCGCCACGGATGTGACCAGCCTGGCGGCTAAGGCCAAAGACAGCCCGGACAAGATTTTGAATGCCGCCAAGCAGTTCGAATCGCTCCTGGTTGCTCAAATGATGAAATCCATGCAGGATAGCGAAGGCGGATGGCTGGGCACCGAAGACCAGTCGGCATCGGCAGCCATGGAGTACGGTCAGGAGGCTTTCGCGCAGGCGATGTCCGCCAGCGGCGGTCTGGGGCTGGCGAAAATGGTGGCCGCCGGTCTCCAACGCGCCGCTAAAGACTGATGTCTCTACGCGCTCCAGCCCTGTCCCGCGAGTTCCGTTTGCGCCCCGGTAAAAGCGCTGACCGCGCGATGCGATTCAGCGGTGCGATTCGATTCGGCCTGGGCCGCCGGGCGGATGGCGTTCCAAGCCTCTCCCAAAGTGCGCAGCAGCGACTCCACCTCTGCCAGCGGCGCCTCTTCCTGACGAATGTTGGCCACCAGCAAGCGAGAGCGCATGTATTGATAGAGCGCTGCCAGATTCCGCGCCAGGGAACCGCCGGCGTCGCGATCGAGGGAGCAGTCCAGTTCGTCGATTGCCGCTATGGCGCGCGATATGGAACGGCCCCGGGCGGAGATATTGCCTTCCGCCAAGTGCCTCCGAGCATCGGCAACCATGGCCAAGGTGTGCTCGTACAGGATGTGAACCAATTCGAGCGGGTCCGCGGACAGAACCTGATTATCGAGGTACGCGTCTCTCCACATTTCGTTAGCGCTTCTCTCTTTGGATGGTGCTATTTCAGTTGCTGTGCTAATTCCAGAATTGTCGCCGACGGTATCTGGTCAAGTACCTCACCGGTATTTTGGTCGACGATCTGGATGACTGGCCGGCGCGTCTCCGGATCGCGGGTAAAGGTCAGCTGGCGACCTTCGCCCATTAGCTCCGATTTGTTGACTTCGTGGACCGCGGTTACGACCTCGCGGACCGGTATGTCCCTTTCGTTCGATGGCGTAGGGCTGCTCACCGCGGTGCTTACGCCCATGGAATCGACTCGCGGTATCTCCATGACCTGCCCTCCACAAAACATTTCGGCGTTCGCCGCCAGTTTTCGAGGAATTATATGATCGGCTCGCTAAAGCATTGTAAATACGCAATCGGTCTGGCCCTGCTGGCTGCCCCCATGAATGCGCAATCCGCCGATGCCACCGCCAAACAGCGGAATGCAGCCGCCGCCATGCAGGAATCGCTGGCGAAACAGCGGGCCTCCATCGAGCAGCAGACCGGTAACGCCGGCGGCGGTTTTTTCCTTCTGCCTCGCGCGGCCAGCCTCGGGGGCGTTACCGGCGCCATGGCGGCGCCTGCTCCCATCGCCCCGATCGGGATGCCTCAACTTGCCGAGTGCGATCCTTTGCCAGCACCGGAAGTCGAGTCGCTAGTGGGGGAGACCTCTGAACGCGACGGTGTGAGCCCCGATCTTCTACGCAGCGTGATGAAGCAGGAATCCGGCTTCCGCCCGTGCGCTGTTTCCTCCAAGGGCGCCATGGGGCTCATGCAGCTGATGCCGGCCACCGCCGAGCAACTGGGGGTTCTGGATCCATTCGACCCGATTAGTAATTTGGATGGCGGGGCGCGATTTCTGAAGCAGCTCCTGGGCAGGTACGGAGGCGACGTTCCTAAGGCCCTGGGAGCTTATAACGCCGGTCCGGCCAGAGTGGACGCGACAGGGGCTGTACCGGCTATCCCGGAAACGGTGGACTACGTCCGGCAGATTCTAGCCGCCCTGCCGTTCCACTAGAGCATCGGCCGATTCTTACGCCAGAATGCTGCTGGGAGCCGCTCCGGTTGCCGCCGAAACGAACGATCGTTGGCCGCATGTCCGGAACTCGTAATGGTCCATCGCCAGCACCGTTCCACGCTCACTCGCGCTGGCGGCAGTGCCGCGCACCACCAACTCCAGCGGGCAGACATTCTGTAAGAGGTACGGCCAGGCGATGCGGAGTTCCACCTCGGCGCCGTCCGGGGGCGGATCGTCGGCCCTAAAGAGTACGCTGCCCCGACTCAAGTCCACTGTCACGCCTGACCCAACCTGCATGGCGCCGGCCAGCGTGTAGCTGAACTGCAGCTCCATTTCGTATGGATAGCGGCGGTCCCCGCGGCGGTCTCCGTGGATGATTTCAGTCCGGCCCATACAACGCAATCATCGGCGGCTTTGCCCTACAAAAACAGTCCTGCAAGTACTCCGAATTGTACCCCTTCGTGCTGCTGGTTCTATGTCAGTTCCAGTACTTTCATACCGCCAACCGTACAGGGACTAGTCACCAAGCGCTGTATTGTCTGCCACCAGGAACCCTCGTACTATCTGTTCGTATTGGAAAGAGGATTCCGCTCATGCTAGCTGTAACACGACACCCGCTCTTTGCCGCCCTGTTGGTTGGGGCGATCGCGATCGCCGCGGCTTTGTGGTTGGAAGCGCGCCGCGACGAACGGCGGCGACGCCTGATGAAAAGGCTGGAGTCGGTGTTAAACGACGAAGGCTCTCGCCGCGCGGCAGAAGACCAGCTCAAGCGCGCTGCCTGAGCGAAATGGCAGGCCAATGGCGCGTTCGCACTCGCGCCAGGGGGTTTTGCCATGCCTTTGAGTTGGCCCCGCTCGTTCCGGAAACGCGATGGGGCGGATCGGCATCGTATCGCGGTCGCTCCCACCGACACCAGTAGGCAGGAACAGCCGGGCAAAGAAGCCGAGCGCGGCGCGGCACTTTTGGAAAGACCTGGCGGTTTCAACTGCCTCGGGGGCGGCCTCCTTCGTCAGCACCTCCGCGGTTCCCGAAACCTTCTTCGTTTGGGCTGGCGGGAGTTGGCGCCCAGAAGAGAACCAGAAGAGCAAGAGACCGTTGTATCGTCGTGGCAATGCTCCTCAACGGAACGTGGCCGGTTCAACTTCTCACGTTAAAGACAACTATGTCCCATGAGCTCGTGTGGTGGCAGTCGCGCAAGGTCTTGGGTCGATATCGCGAAACTGTGGATCGGGGGTACTCGTTGAACTCCGCACGGGGCGAAAAACGCGTGAGAACTAAGAAAATATCGCACTTTCGCCGATATGTAAAAGTGTAATGCCCGAACGCATCTCCGATTCGGCGACGCGGCGGACCTATCTTTGCGCTCGTCTGCTGGCCGGCTTGGCGGCGGCGGTGCTGCTGGTGTGTCTCGTCGGCTGTACGGGCCAGCTTTCAAAGACATCGGCCCTGACCACCATTGCCGAAATCCGGCGGTTGACCCCCGAACAGGCCATGCGCCGGTACCCCGTCCGGATCAAAGCGGTGACGATTTACCATGACCCCCTCCTCAAGATCCTGATTGTTCAGGACCGTACCGGCGGAAGCCGTGTCGAGTTACTGGATCAACGGCATGACTACGATCTTGGCGATGAACTGTCTATCAGTGGCGTTACCGGCCGTGGTGAGCGCTTACCCGTTATCCTGAACGCCGTCGTCGAAAGCGTAAAGCGTGTACCCATGCCCGCACCGGTTCGCGTGCTGGCGTCAGACCTCGATGCAACCATCCAACAGTACCGGTATGCGGAGGTTCGCGGGATCGTGCGCAGTTGGAATGAACGTAATGACGGGCGCATCTTGCTGAATTTCGACTCCTCAGGCGTCTCGTTCAATGCCATTATTCTGCACCGGAACATAGTCGATCCCGGCGCCCTGATCGGCGACTGGGCCACGGTTCGGGGCGCGGCACATGCCGTGTATAGCGTCACCGGAAAACTGCTCGGGCGTGAGATTCTCGTCGGAGGAATGAATGACCTCATCGTGGTGCGGCGCCAGGAAGCAGGATCGAGTGTCGCCACCGGCCGGAGCAAGTCGCAGCAGCTGAACTCGGCCGCGGCGGTTCGCGAAATGCCCTTGACAGACCGCATGCGAAAAACACCGGTGGTACTGAATGGTGTCGTCACGTTCTACGATCCGGATTGGCATCTGCTTTTCGTGCAGGACCAAACCGCCGGCGTTTTTGTCTCATGCCCGGGATCTTATGCCGTGAAGGCCGGCGATCGCGTGGAGCTCAAGGGTGTAGTCAACCTGGATGGCTTTGCACCCTTGGTGAGCGATGGAGTCTTCCGCATCCTGGGTAAGGGTTCGTTTCCCCCGCCACTCCACATCCCGCTTCAAAAAATCTTCACCGGGGCCTACGATAGCCGGTGGATCGAGACTCAAGGAGTGGTGCAATCGATTAGGCGTGCGTACAGCCATATCGTACTCGGAATGGCTTCGGGGCTGTACCGGTATACCGTGCATATTCCATTTCCGGCCGGCCGGCCGCTGCCATCCAGTCTTCTCAATGCAACGGTGCAAGTCAGAGGTGCTGCCGGAACGGCGATCAATGAACGCCACCAGTTGGTTGGCATCGGACTATTCGTGCCCACCCTGGATCAGGTGGAAGTTCTGCACCATGGCGACGCGCCGGAGTCGCTCCCGGTCCACCCGATCCCCAGCCTGCTGCGCTTTACGCGCGGCGACGACTGGCAGCGCCAGGTTCGCGTGCAGGGTACAGTTGAGTATCACCGCCTTCGTTCTCGCGAGTTGTATATCGCCGATGGCGCCGCCGGTCTGCTGGTTCAGACCGAACAGGAAGAACAGTTCCATACCGGAGACCGGGTGAACGCGGTGGGTTTCGCCACGCCCGGCGAGATAAGCCCGATACTGCAAGACGCCATCGTCTCCAAACTCTCTGGCGGCCCTCCCGTTCCGGCGGCGCCCATCGATGCGCATGAGGCCCTCAGCGGAAGCTACGATGGCCGACTGGTCGCAATCGAGGCCTACCTCCTGAACCGCGTCATACAGTCCTCGGAGCAGGTCATGACGTTCCAGGCCGGCGACCTGCTGTTCACCGCATCGCTCGAGAATAGCGGGGCCGAGGATCCCTTGGCCGCCATCCGCGCCGGCTCATTGCTGCGTCTGACAGGTGTGTGCCTGGTTCACAGTCCGGATCGGGACCATGTACCCCGATCCTTCCGGATCTTGCTCAGGACGCCGGCGGACATCGTCGTCCTTCACGACTCTTCCTGGTGGACGCGGGAGCGGGTCATCGCGGTAGCGGCGTGGTTTGGCGCGTTGATCCTGTTTTCCGCCATCTGGATTTGGATGCTGACCCGCCGGGTTCGCCGTCAGACCACGATTATCGAGGTAAAGCTGCGAAATGAAGCGTCCCTAAAACGGGCGGCCGAGGCTGCCAATCGAGCCAAGAGCGAGTTTCTAGCCAACATGAGCCACGAGATCCGCACTCCCATGAACGGGGTGATCGGAATGACGGGTCTGCTATTGGATACCGATCTCACACCCCAGCAGCGGGATTATGCCGAAACCGTACGAGGGTCGGGGGAAGGATTGCTGAGCATCATCAACGACATCCTCGATTTTTCCAAGATCGAAGCCGGCAAGCTGGCCATCGAAGGTCTGGCATTCGACCTCTGTCCGGTACTGGAAGAAGTCAACGAAATGCTCGCGCCCAAGGCGGCCGAGAAGCACCTCGATCTGATCTTGGAGTACCCGTCCACGCTGCCGCGCCGCTTGATCGGAGATGCGGGGAGAATCCGCCAGGTGGTGACTAATCTGGTGGGAAACGCTGTCAAGTTCAGCAGCACCGGATCTGTCTTGACCGCCGTCGATTGCGAATCGCAAGACGGGCCAAGGGCGCGGCTGCGGATCTGCGTAACCGACAGCGGCCCGGGTATTCCGGTAGAGAAGCTGAGTTCGCTGTTCCGGAAGTTCAGTCAGGCCGACACGTCCAATACCAGACGGTATGGAGGAACCGGGCTGGGGTTGGCGATTTCCAAGCAACTGGTGGAACTCATGGGAGGGACGATCGGCGTGAGCAACCGGCCCGGCGGCGGCTCCACGTTTTGGTTCAATCTGCCGCTTGAGATCGATTCGCGCCCGCAAACCGCGGCGCCCCACTCCGCCGTCGACTTGCGGGATTTGCGCGTGATGATTGTAGATGACAACGAATTGAGCCGCCGCGTACTCCGCGAACAAACCGCCGGTTGGGGCATGCGCAGTGAAGGTTTCGGCTCCGCCGATGGGCCGATCGAGGCTCTCCGTGAAGCCAAAAGGCAGGAGGACCCGTACCGCTTCGCGATCGTCGACTCCAGTGTTTCAGGCATCGGCCTCGCCACACTGACGGCGGCGATCGAGAGCGATCCCGAGATCCACACCGTAGTCATTCTGCTGGCATCCATCGGGCATTTGAGCACCAGTCTCCTGGAGGGCACATGTATTGACGCTTCCCTGGTCAAGCCAGTCCGCCAGTCGCAACTCAGGAACAGTCTCGCCGCCGCGTGGGCCCGGAGGTTGGGGATGCCGTTGCTGGACGGCCCCAACCCCGATAATCTCGCCGCGAATACGGAGGTTTCCACCGCTGACAGGTTCGCTGGGCGGCATGTCCGCGTGCTGGTGGCTGAGGACAACGTGGTCAATCAGAAAGTAGCGGGACTCATGTTGCAGCGCCTGGGGCTGCGGCCGGACTTCGCGGCCAATGGCCACGAGGCAGTGGAAATGGTCGCCATGGCGCCTTACGATCTGATTTTTATGGACTGCCAGATGCCACAAATGGACGGCTACGAAGCGGCCCGGGAAATTCGCCGGCGCGAAGGATCGGGACGGCGTGCGGCAATCGTCGCCATGACCGCCGAAGCCATGGCGGGGTCTCGCGAAAACTGCCTCGCTGCGGGGATGGATGACTATATCGCCAAGCCGGTAAAACCGAGCGACCTGCTCGGGAAACTCGAACGGTGGGCGCCGCACGAGCAGGAGTTCCATCTCCCCGGACAGCCCGCGCCGCCGGCGCCTTCACGATGAGCGGGTCACGGACCCTGATTTGCGCGGCAAACAGTGGGGACGTGAGGGACGAAGTACATCGCTTCATAAATACGGTCTCGCATCTGCGGAAGACCGCTCCCTCGCGGTCGCGGCTCATAACGGAGCCGCGCGCGTGAGCAAGCGGTCGGTCAATAGGTTAGTGAACTTCTGAAGTGACCGGCTAAGCGATCGAAAAATACATTGCCGAACCGAACCTCGATCGGGACGAGGATTTCCGGGTAGAGGGTTGAGGCCATCTACTTCTTGAAGCCCGCTCGCTGCGGAAATGCCGCGCCAACTAAACAGAACCCCTGCCCGGAAGGACGAGGCGACGTTCAGCGATTTTCGATCGATGTCGGCGGTTCCGATCGGCGTCGCTACCGAGGCGTTACCCAAACGATTCCGTAGCTCACTTGCGCGGCGCGAGGCAACCGGTTCCAATGGGTAAGACCGGCCATAGGAGAAAGCACTTGCGAAACAAAATGAGTATTGCCGCGATCCTGTTCGCGGCGTCTGCCAGCCGGGTAGCTGCGCAGGGAAATCTACGCGTCGGCGCCGCACGCGTCGACATCACGGGTCCAGCTGACCCGGCTAACCCTCCTTCGGGAAAATACCAGCATGAACGTCTCTACGTCCGGGCGATCGTGCTGGACGATGGCGCTACCCGCGCGGCTCTGATCGGCGCCGACCAGGCCGGGCTGGGAGAGGCAGTCTGGGCGGCGGCTTCGAAACAGATTGCCGCCGAGTTGAACTGCCCTGTGCCAAACATCGTGATGTCGGCTACCCACACTCATAGCGGCGGGATGCCCAACTTCGGCCGCGGCGGCCCTCCGCGCGGCGGAATGCCGGGCGCAGACCCTAATCAACCGCCTCCGCCGATCGTCGCTCAGATACTCGATGCCGTGCGCCAAGCCAAGGCCAAGCTGCAACCGGCCCGCGTCGGATACGGCAAGGGCTTCTCCTATCTGAACGTGAACCGCGATGTCGTCGATCCCGAGACGCACCGTTGGACGCAGGCCGCGAATCTGGATGCACCGTCCGATAAGTCTGTGGCGGCGATCAAGTTTGCCTCTCCCGCCGGAGATCCCATCGCGGTTTACATGACCTATGCCATGCACCCCGTCAACGGCTATCTCGCCGGCTTCACCAGCGCCGACTTTGCCGGCGCCACCTCGCGATACGTGGAGCAGGCATACGACGATAAGATCGTGGCCGTTTTCGGGCAGGGCGCCTCCGGCGATCAAAACCCCTTATACCTGCGCGCCGCCACCAACGATCTGGCTTCGCGCAGCGGCGTGAAGATTACCGGCAATGTGCTGACACGCGAAGCGGTAGAGGCGCCGATACGCGACGGAAAGGTTCCCGCCGGACCGCCCGATCCGAAGGTTCGCGATGCCCTGGAGCGTGTTATGGATAGCGAAGGCGTAATTCTCGGCGAGGAAGTAATCCGCGTGTTGACCGACACCACGCGCCTGAATGCCAGCCCGCACATCGCCGGCGCGCAGACCGTCGTCTCTGTCCCAGGGCGCAAGCGGCTGGACAACGCCCGCGAAGGGACTGCGGGCTCATACGAAGAGGGAGATCCCGTGAACATCCGGCTGGGTGTGCTGCGCATCGGCGACATCGCTCTGGGATCGGTGGACGCGGAAATCTACAGTCCCATCGGACTGAAGTTCAAGGAGCGCTCACCCGTGGCCGACACCATGCTGGTTACGCTGGCGAATGGCGCTGCCAATTCCGGCTACATTCCAAACGATACGGCATTCGGCGCCTATACGTTTCAAGTGCTTGGATCGCGCCTGAAGCCGGGCTACGCGGAATCCGCCATCGTCAACGGTCTGCTGGACCTGACTCAGGCGACCGAAAAGTAGACGGCTCTTCGCCGCTGGGGTAGGCAACCACCTTGCGCTTCGCGTCTCGGATGATGCTGGCAGCGCCCTCGGCGTGGAGCGGGCGCGGCTTTTCGCGCGCAACTCCCGCCATACTCCGCCGCCGCTGGATATCTGGCCGCCCTCGGGGATAAAGACTGACAAGCGTACCACCTGAATGGCGCAGCGATTCGCTGGCTTGGGCCACGAATATCCGGCCGAGCCGCTCCTGGCCGGATCGATCCCCCACACTCCCGGCTCGATGTGCCAAGAGCCAATCGCTACGGACGTAGACTTGTGAGCTGCGCATTTTTCATGCAGCTTACCTGTCCCCTTACCGGTCAGATCCACGTCTTGACGATGTTTGCCTCGATGAAACAGGGTGCCCTAGCACTACTGGTCCAGCGTAGCCTGGATGGCGCGCATGGCTTTCTCGAGGGCAGGGAGATCTCGCATAACGACCAGCCAGACCGTCTCAAAGTCCACTTCGAAGTAATCGTGCACCAGGACGTTCCGCATGCCGGCTATCGATGGCCAGTTGATCTCGGGGTGCCGCTGCTTGTGCGTTTCGCCGATGCGTTGAGTCGACTCGCATAGTACCTGGAGGTTGCGTACGATTGCGTCCTGGAGCGTTCGCGAAGCGAAGACTGCATCCCGGCCGGACGCGGAATCCTCGGCGATTCTGCGAATGCACTCAATGACATGTCCGGCATACGCTCCCTGGGATTTCACAACGGAATGGCTTCCCGCAGCACCGCGTCACGGATCAGTGGACTCAACGATCGTCGAATCACTACCTGTACGCGCTGGCCCAAAAGTTGTTCGAGGTCGGCGACCAGGCTCCCCGGAAACCATGGCGTGGTGTCACCGGTCACATCGACGAGGAAATCCACATCGCTTTCCGAAGTGTTTTCCCCGCGAGCCACCGAACCGAAAAGCATGACATTGCCCGCGCCGTGGCGCGTGGCCACCCGCAGGATCTCGTCGCGACGCTCTCGAATGCGGTGATCGGGGTTCATTTAGCTACTATTCTACCGTCAGGCCAGACCGTCGGAAATGCGGCTGCTACTGGGGGTGCCGCGCATCGGCGACCTGCCGCTCGGATCGCGCCTGAAGCCGGGCCACGCGGAATCCGCCATCCTGAACGATCTGCTGGACCTCACCCAGGAAACCGCGAAGTAGCCCTCCTTTACTGCAACACGTGGATCGTATGCATCCAGGTGAGGACGCTCGCTGGCCACGTGGTGACCGGCAGTGCCGTCCGTCGAAGTCCGTATCCGTGTCCGCCGGCGGCGTAAATGTGCAGTTCCGCGGGGACCTTGGCATTCTTCAAGGCCATGAAATAGACTACGGCGTTTTCCACGTGAACCGGATCGTCCTCCGCCTGCACGATGAACGAGGGCGGCGTCTGCGCCGTCACCGGGATGTCGGCATTGGCCTCAAAATTCTTCTCCGCCAGGGCCAAGTACCCCGGATAGACGATCACCGCAAAGTCCGGACGGCAACTCACGCTATCGGCGGCGTCCACGGTATCGTACAGCCGGTGTTCGAAATGCGTGCTCAATGCGGCGGCGAGGTGTGCGCCCGCCGAGAAGCCGAGTACCCCAATGCGGTTGGCATCGATATGCCACTCGGCGGCGCGTGAGCGAACGATTCCCACGGCCCGCTGCGCATCCTGCAAGGCTGCCGGCGATTTCGGATAAGGACCCGTGTTCGGCACCCGGTATTTCACCAGCGCGCAGGTGACACCCGCGGAATTGAGCCAGTCGCACACTTCGGTGCCCTCCAGGTCAATGGCCAGAATGCTGTATCCTCCGCCCGGAAACACCACTACGGCCGCGCCGGTATTGTTCTGCTTCGGCGCATAGAGGGTGACGGTGGGGCTCGACACGTTGCCGAGGCGAATGAGCGGTTTTCCGGCGATGAGGTTATCCTTGGCCGTAGTCATATCGGCCTCCGCAGGCGGGTTCGCCGGAGCCCCCGGCGCCCCTGCAGGCCACAGCGGCAAGGTGACATGCCCGGGCGCGGGTTCCCAGGCGGGCTTTTGGCCGAATAGCGCAGCGCACCCGCAGGTCAGAATCGCAACAATCGTGAAACGCTGGTACATGAGGGCATCATCGCAGCACCGCAACGCTTTCGCAATCACCGGCCTCCTGGCGTTAACGTGGTAGGAATGAAAATCTCGAGAAGGGCCGCTCTGGGAGTGTTGGGCGCCGCCGGCATAGGTTCACTCCCTGGTGAGGCGCAGCCGCTCACCGATATTGAAATCGCCAAGGGCCCTTATCAGGCCGCCGGCGACTCGCTCAAGGCTTATACCAGCCCACTGTGGTTCCGCGATGCCAAGTTCGGCATCTGGGCGCACTGGGGACCCACCTCCGCCATCGGCGCCGGCGACTGGTACGCGCGCAACATGTACATGGAAGGCAGCCGCCAGTATAAATACCATCTGAAGACCTACGGCCATCCCTCGAAGTTCGGCTACAAGGACACCATCCCGCTATGGAAGGCCGAGCTTTTCGACCCCAAAGCTCTCGTGCGCCTCTACCGCGATGCCGGCGCGAAGTATTTCGTCAGCATGGGCGTCCACTGCGACAACTTCGACCTATGGAACTCCCGTAACCGCCGCTGGAACTCGGTCAAAATGGGGCCAAAGCGCGACATCGTCGGCGAATGGCGTGAGGCCGCGCGCGCCGCGGGTCTGCGCTTCGGCGTCAGCGAGCATGTCTGGGGCAGTTACAACTGGTGGGAGACCAACAAGGGCGCCGACAAGCAGGGCCAATACGCCGGCGTTCCCTACGATGGCAATGACCCTGCCAATCGCGATCTCTACTTCCCGCCGCATGCCCCGGCGCGCGAGGCCTGGGCCGAACAGGGCAACGAGCCGGACCAGTGGAAGCGCGAGTGGTTCCTGCGGGCGCAGGATCTGATCGATCAGCACCAGCCCGATCTCTATTACGAAGATGGGGCCATCCCCTTCGGCCGGTGGGGCCGCAGTCTGGTGGCGCATTACTACAACCAGAGCCTGCGCTGGCATGGTCGGCAGGTCGACGTTGTCTATACGGGGAAGCGCCGCAGTGAGTGCGCCTCCGGTACCTGCGTGCTCGACGTCGAGCGCGGCGTGGCTGACGATATCGAGCCGCAGCCCTTCCAGACCGACACCTGCATCGGCGACTGGCACTACAATCGCGACGCGGTCTACAAGCGGCCCAAGACGGTGATCGATCTGTTGGTCGACATCGTCAGCCGCAACGGCAATCTGCTGCTCAACATTCCGTTGCCGGCCAGCGGTATGCCTGACGATGCCGAGTTGAAGATCCTCGCGTCCATCGCCAGCTGGATGAAGGTGAACTCCGACGCGATCTATGCCACGCGGCCGTGGAAGATCTTCGGTGAAGGCCCGGGCATCCGCAAAACTGCGCCCGGCGGCGGCTTCGCCGGAACCGAGGAGCACTTCAACGAAAACAAACGCGTCGACCTCACCGGCGAGGACATTCGTTTCACCACTAAGGGCGACAGGCTCTACGCCTTCGCGATGGGTGGGAATCCGCGCGAGACGCACATCAATGCGCTCGCGCAGTCGCGCGGCCTCGAACAGCGCCAGGTCGCGCGCGTCGAACTGCTCGGCTCGCCTGCCCCACTAGAGTGGAAGCTCGCCGAGGACGGGCTGCACATCCAGTCGCCGCCACAATGGCCGAGCGAACACGCCGTGGCGTTTCGAATTCTCTTCGCGTGACGTGCGAGCTTGGCTCGCTTGGACAAGCTGAAGCATGTCCCACGTGGGGTATGCTTTAGCTTGCCCCGCCGGGCGACAGCCCGGCCTGTACAGCGATTCTATAAATAAGGTCCGTTCATCTTTTAGAATCTGAGATCAAAAGCCCAGGTCGCCGTCGCAGCCGCAGCCGATGTCGCCGTCACAGCCGCAGCCGATGTCATCCACGCAACCGCAGCCGTAGTCGGAGTCGCAGGAGCAGCCCACATTGCCGACACACGAACAGCCGGTGTTCGAATTGCACGAACAACCAGTGTCGGAAACGCAAGAGCAGCCGGTATCCGAATCGCAGGCGCAGCCGGTGTCGTACACACAGGGGCAATCGCCGGGAACGCAGTCGCAGGAGCAGGCGAAACCGCCGGGAAGCGACCCACCGCAACCGAGCGTATAAAGCATCCCTCCTTCGAAATACTGGAGTCCGCTCGACGACGGCGCTGAGGCGGCAAGGTCCATGAAACAAATCGGCAGGGGGGCGCCGGTTGGCAAGCCGTAAAGGTAAATGTTCCGATCGGAGGCAACTGCCAGGTAGCGATTCTGCGGGTCCATGGCCGTCGCCAGGGAGGGCCCGCCATTTACCTGCAGATGGGCAATCAGGGTCAGGTCGGGCGCGGAATAAAGGCGCGGCGCCGCGTTGGAATAAGCGACGGCGACAAGCTTGCTATCGGCGCTAAAGGCGAGCGAAGTGGCGGCTTGCTTTTCCACCAACGATGCCAGGGGGGACAGGCTTGGGAACGCGTTCACGTATAGGCGCGTGGCATCGTGCGCCGTAATCAATTGGCCGTCGGGACTGAGGGCGAAGACCTGTCCAGGTGTGGCTTGCTGAATCGCTCCGGTGGCCAGCAAACGCCGATAAACCTGCGTGCCGGAAGTCACCAGCAAACCTCGTTGCGTCGGCCGTCCCCTGCCCGGGGCCCGGCGGAACGGCGGAACGGCCACCTGATTCATGGCGTCCGTATCGGAAAAGGTGCGGAGTAGTTTGGCGTCCGCTACGGACCAGATCCTGGTGGTATGATCCTGGCTTACCGAGACTAGTTTCGTGCCGTCCGGAGTGAATGAGACTCCGTTCACGGTGGCGTTGTGCCCCACCAAGGGACGCCGCGTTTTGCCATCCGCCGACCAGATTTCGAGCAGGCCGCCTTGCATCGCTACCGCAATCCATTTTCCTTCCGCGCTCACGGCCAACCCTACGGGGACCGCGTCGGTGGAGACGGAGCGGAAGAGAGCGCCCGCCGGAATCGTCCAGAACTTTACCAGGCTGTCCTGCCCGGCGCTGATCAGCGTGTTGCCATCGGGGAAAAAGCTCAGGCTCGCGATGGGAAGCTCGTGGGCGAAGGCGCCGGCGGAACAGGCCTGCGCACGGGCGGTGCGCGGCAATCCGGCGAAGGCGCCGGCAGCGAGCAGGCCTATCAGGCTTCGGCGAGTCAGACAGACCGGCGTGTTCGCGGGTAGAGGGAAGTTTTGAATTCGGTCGTCAAATCGCGGTTTCATGACCGGCCCGCTCTCCAGAACTGCTTTTAATTTTTGGAGCTATGCCACCGCCGCCGGCGAGTTTCTCCAGGATCTGATCTTTCGTCAGGGCGCGAATGATCTCGCACCGTCCGGCGCCGGCGAACTCGCCGGCATTCCAATGGAGAGCCTTGTGGTAGCAGTCGCCCGCGCAGTGCCATTTGGCGAAACAGCCGGCGCAATATTCCAGGCGGTCGGCGGTATGGGCGCGGAGGGCGGCGTATACCTGCTCGTCGAAATCGAAGCCGGCGGCGCCGGTGGAAGGGCGGCCGTAAAAGAAGCGTTCGGCCCACGGCTGATGCTCGTCCGCAACCTCATGGCATGCGCTGATATTGCCCGCCGGCGACACGCAGAAATTATCGTTGGCCACCCCGCAGAAGCGGTTGGTCAAGGTTCCCAGGCGCGCGCCCGAGAATCGCAGCAGTTTCGCTGCCTTGGGCGATGTGCGCCGCGCCGCGCGGAACGCTTCGATGAAGACACCTGTTTCGGCATCCGCCGCATCGCGCCCTCGGCCCATGCGGTAAAGCGGTTCCACTTGAATGGCGCGCGGCCGGAAGCGGCGGCAAAGATAGCCGACGGACTGCGCCATGCAAGCCGCGGCATCCGCGGTCACCGTCATGCGGATGGAATAGCGGAAACCGGCGCGGTCGAAAGCCCGCAAAGTCGCGAGAACGATGTCGCTCGAACCGCGCCCGGAGGGAAAGGGCCGGTTGGCATCCTGCACCTCCGGCAGGCCGTCGAACGAGAGGGTGGCGCTATCCAGGTGGGAAACGATCCACGCGCGCTTGGTGTTGGTGAGCGCTCCATTGGTGGTAAGCGAAGCTCGCAGGCGCAGGCCGCAAGCTTGGGCCACGCCGCGGGCGTAGCGATGCGATTCTTCAAGCAGTGTCCAGTGGGCGGTTGGCTCGCCCGCTCCGTGATAGTTCACTTCGAACGAAGGCGTGCCCGCTGCCACGGCGTTGGCAGCGACGAAGTCGATTGCGCGCCGCGCGGTTTCGGGCCGCATGTAAGCCGGCGCCGCCTCGCCCGCCGCCGCATAGCAGTAGCGGCAGCGCAGATTGCAGGCATTGGTGAGGAGCAGCGTCGCGGAAGTGGGCCGCGGAGGCCCTGTAGGCGATATGCCCGGCGCTTTTTCCTCGGCCGCCGCGGAAAGTTCTTCGCGCCAAGCGCTCACCTGCCCGGCATCGGCAATCATGGCGCTGTGGCGCAATGGCGCGTACACCAGATACTGGGAGTCGCCAAGCGGCAAGACAAAAACCTCGGGAGTCATTGCTTTTGCGGCGCAGCTGCCGCGCCGGTGCGGAATCGCAGCACCACCGCCGGCAGCGGAACGCCGTCCGCACTCAGGAACGATTGTCCGCCCGACCAGCGCAGCGGAATCGCGTACTCCCGCTGCGGTTCGAGCGTAACCGGGATGGTGACGGCCGTGGCGCTCGCATCGAAGCGCCCTCCGCTGATTCTCGCGCTCCGGTCCGGGCCGACGCGGTTCATCGGCATGCTGAAACGGACCACGATTCCCTTGGTGGCGGGATCGACGTCGCTCGCCCCATCAACGATGCTCGTGGAGATCGCTTTCGGTTGCAAGCGATCGATCAAGTCTTGAATGGTGGGCGCGGCATCGTTGAAGAATTCAACCACGCGCGGCATGAACGATTCGAACGTGGGGTACTGTTGGCGGTCTTTGCGATAGGTCTCCAGAAGGTCGACGAGACCGCCCATCCAGAAGAACGATTTGGCGTTTTCCTTCCAGACCACCGTCCGCGCGGCTTGCTGGCCATCGTGTGCAATCACGTATTCGATGGTGGCCGCGCGCGCCAGCGATTGATTCACCATGATCCGCCAGTTTCCGTAAGACTGCTGCTGCATAGCGCCGGCTACCGCCTGGTAAATCTGGCTGGCCGGCGTTTGCATCTGCGACGCATATTTGCCGGCCGCCGGACTGGCGTACACTTCCGCCAGTTCGTGCACCATCACGGTGCGCCAATCGGAGTCGAAAACGGGAATGCCTTCCGGATCGACCTTAGACACCCCGGCAATGGCGTAGATCTCCTGCACCCCGGACGCGTCGATGAAACGCGCGGCGTAACTGGGAGCGCCGTTGGCCATTCCGGGGACGATGGTCAATCGTGCCGGCGCCGGAGGCCCGAAGAAGGTGGCGAACCAGTCGAGGTCCGCCTTGTCCCGGATGAAGGCCTGGAGACGGGCGTCGGTGGCGGCGAATAGCGGTTGCTGCGATTGCAGAAAAGCTTTGGCATTCGTATCGCTGACGAATTGCCGGGCGGCAGCGACGAAATCGCGGGCCTTGGCGGCGTTCCAGGTTTGATACAGGCGAAACCCCGGCCGATCGAACGGGATCAATTCGCTGAGGGAATCGATGTCCCCCAGGCTGACTGCGAATTTCATGGGAGCGTCGAAGCCGATGGCCAGGGAATGCGCCCGTTGAACCGCATCGTGATTGCGGAAGGGCGCGAAGTACTTATCGATTGCCTGGTTGTAGGCCGGGACGCGGCATTGGCGATATTCCTGATTTCCGGCGAGGCGGAACAGGATGCTCATCAGTTCGACACGCGAGTCGATGCCGGCACGCCAGGCTTGCGCTCTGGCGGCAACGGCGCTTCCCAGCAGAAGCGCCAGGAAGGTCACCGCAATTCGGCGACGCATGGAGGTTTCCTACGTCCCGAAAGTACCACCGGGTGTGACGGGTTACAAGACTCATTAGGGCCAAAGGTGGGACGGACGCCCTCGTCCCGCTCTTACGTCGAAGAGGCCGATTGCCTTCGTCGAGATGGCCGGCCAGTTTAGCGTCCCGCATCCCGCTCCCTTTGGTCGCGGCTCAGTATCGGCACATTGCGTTTCCGAGCCGCGACCAGAGGGAGTGGTTTGCGGCTCATAGCAAATTCCACGAGAACCATATCCCTCCGCGGCCTCTGCCCCCTCCCGCTCTCCTGTTTTGACTTTGACTTTTGTTTTCCTCCGCGTCTCAGCGCCTCTCCGGTGAAAATCAACCCATCGTAAATTCAGCATTCGATCATACTTTTGGCGGATTTCGCGCCGATCCGCCAAGTTGTAACATCGACCCGTATAAAGTGGTTGGCTCCATGCAGAGAACGCTTCGGGAGCACGCTTCAGGTGCTCGCTTTAGGGGTGATAGCAGGTCTGGGCGGTTTTCGGCGTCACTTTTGAGAGAACCGGGCGCCACCAAGTGAGTGGGTGTGTGCGTACCTCGCGGCGTAAGCAGCTGAGCCATTCGGGAGTTGTGTAACCTTCAGAAAGTAGGAGGCTCAAGTGGTTGACTCAAAAACGCTTCGCCGCTACGGCACGACATTCCTGTTAACAATCGCCGTGTTAGGGGCGCCTCTTGCACGGGGCCAGAACGCCAATACCGGAGAACTGAAAGGCACGGTAACAGATTCTTCCGGCGCCATTGTCCCGGGCGCGACGGTGTCGATCAAGAACGTGCAGACCGGTGTCATCAACGCCACCACCACCAACCAGTCCGGTCTCTACGATGTGCCGTTCCTCTCGCCGGGCAACTATACCATCAAATTCTCCAAGCAGGGCTTTCGCGATTTTATTCGCGAGGGAGTCACCCTCCAGGTCGAAACACTGGAAATCGATGCCCCGCTCCAGGTCGGCGTCGCCACCGAAGAGGTCGTGGTGAACGCGGCCGGGCCCCTTATCGAAACCGAAACTACGTCGCAACATGTCGACCTGACCACGCAGAGCATCGTCGACGCGCCCATTGTGGGCACCGACTGGCGCGCCGAGATGATTCAGCTAATCCCCGGCGTGAACAACGGCGGAGGCGCCGGCGAAGCCACCGGCCAGGGAGTCGGCATCAACGGTACGCAGGGATACAACATCAATTTCCTCTCCGACGGTTCAGCCGCCACCGCGCCGAGGGATTTCAACAGCAGCAACTTCTACCTGCCGGTGGACGCCATCTCCGAGGTGAGCATCAATTCCGGAAATGCGCCCGCCCAGTATGGCAACGGACTCACGTCCATCAATGTGATCACCAAAAGCGGGACCAACAGCTTCCATGGCAGCGCGTTTGAATACGTTCAAAACACGGCGTTCAATGCGCGCGGTTTCTACAACCAGACCGGCACGAAGGCCGTCGAGCATTGGAACGAATACGGCGGCAGCGTGGGCGGCCCGATCGTGAAGAACAAGCTGTTTTTCTTCTTCGCCTATCAACGAAACCCCGCCTCCACCCCGGTTTCCGGACTCTGGAGTTACCCCACGGCCGCCATGCAGGCCGGCGATTTCTACGGCATTCAGGGCGCCACCGGCAAGGCTTTCAGTGCCACCGGCCAGCTGCTGGGAACGTACGATCCCGTATCCACCAAGCTGCAGACCTACTTCCCGGCGTCCACTGCCGCCGGATGGATTCCGGGTTGCCCCGGCCCGGCCGGCGTTGGACCAGGCACTCCCCAGACCTGCCCGACCATCAATAACTACGTGTTCAACAGCAGCAGCCCGAATCTTGCTACCTGGTATACCGCCAAGATTGACTACAACATTTCCGAAAAGAATAAGATCTCGTACAGCTTCAACTATCTGCCGACAGTTGTGTCGTATGTCCCGCCGGATCCTCTCTACCCCAACGATGCTACGGCATACGATCAGGGCAATAACTATAACTTGACGATGCAGGTCACCGACATCTACACCATCAAACCGACCATGGTGAATGAATTCCGGTTGGGCGGCAGCCGCGAGCTCGACAAGTACAAACCGCCGTCGCTGAACAAGAACGATCCGACGACACTAGGCTTGGAGCCGGCATATGGCACCAACTCACCGGCAAATGTGTTTCCCAAGATCTCCATCGACAGCGGCGCCGGCGTCGGCGGCATGGGCTTGGGGGCCGGCAACGGACAGAACGGGAACATCGATGCCGTCCTGGGCGAAAGCGTCTACAACGCGTCCGACGTGCTGACGCTGGTTCACGGCAGGCACACCATCAAGGTGGGCGGCGAGTTCGATAAGCTCTACCAGAACTACACCAATTGGGGCGACATCACATCCGGTAATTTCGAATTTAATGGCGGCGTCACCGGCATTCCGTATGCCGATTTCCTGGCCGGCGACGTCTATGGATGGTATGTCTACGAGTACGACGCCACCAGCGCTCACACCTGGAATTCGTCAGTGTTCGGCAGCGACGACATCAAGGTTACTCCGCACCTGACGTTGAACCTCGGACTCCGCTGGCAGGCGCAGGCCGGCTGGGGAGTGGGCCATAACATGTTCGGCAACTATGACCCCGTCATCCCCAACGGCAATTACAAAGGCGCCATCCTCTTCGGCGGACAAAGCGACAAGTCATACGGCGGCACTATCGGCGACCTGAGCACCATTCAGAACGGCGACTTTCACGAATTCGCGCCGCGCGTCGGCGTTGCCTGGTCGCCCCGCGACAAGTGGTCCATCCGCGCCAGCTACGGCATCTTCGACGCGCCGCGTGACGCGGAGAATTACACCGATGGCGCGCTTGGCTTGGGTTTCAATCCCCACAACGTCGGCAACGGTGGATACGTCAACGGCAGCTCTGCGTTCAAACTGGCGGTGGGACCGCCTGCCGGCACCGTGCTCTTCCCGACCCTGCAGACTCTTTCGCCCACCATCGACAACTACAGTAGCGTCGAGTACTATCCCCAAAACATGCCGACCGACTATGTCCAGCAGGCGCTCGTCAGCGTTCAGCATGAATTCGCCGGCGGCGTCCTGATAGACACCAGCTATGTCAATACGCACGGCACGAACCTGAACTTCGCAACCAATATCAACCAGGCTCCTGCCAGCCTATTGGGCTGCACCGGTTACAACTGCGGAAATCCCAACCCCATCTTCAATTCAATCGCGGCGCAGATTTACGACGGCTGGTCGAATTACAACGCCTTGCAGGTCCGCCTGCAGAAGCGGATGTCGCACGGCGTGCAGTTCCAGGTGAACTACTCCTGGGCGAAATCCATGGATACAGGCACCGGAAACGGTCACGGATCGGGTGTCGATATCTACCAGAATGCTTATGCCCCGGGGGCCAACTATGGCCTGTCCAATTTCAACGCAACCGGCACCATCGTCGGCCAGGTGGTCTGGGAATTGCCGTTCGGCAGCGGACGCCGGTTCTCTCTCCATGGAGTCGGGGACCAGATTCTGGGTGGCTGGCGAGTTTCCAGCGTAGTGCAATGGCATAGCGGAACTCCGTTCACTCCTGTGATCCAGAGCTCCGTGGCGCAAGGCGTCGACCCGGGTCTCGATTCCTCCCTGAGCAACGGTTCCACGCTATATCCGCTGCTGGTGGGCAATCCGCATCTGTCCAATCCCACCATCCACGAGTGGTTCAATCCCGCGGCCTACGCCGACCCGGCCTATGGGACCTTTGGCAACTCCGGCCGCAATACACTGATCGGGCCCCACTTCTTTAATACCGACCTGAGTGCCGCCAAGACGTTCCGTATTCACTGGGAGGCGCTCAAACTGGAGTTCCGGGCCGACATGTTCAACTTGTTCAACCACGTGAACTATGCCAACCCGGACGCCAACGTGGGCTACGCCAATGGCGCGCTGGCCGATCCCACTGCTGGCGCCATTACCGGCACATCGGCCGGCCAGCGCGTCATCCAGCTGGGAGCGCACATCATGTTCTGATCGGTAAATGGACAAGCTGGAGCATGTCCCACAAAATCGCCGGCCTTTCCGATGTGGGGTAAGCTTTAGCTTGCCCAGCCGGGCGACAGCCCGGCCTTGGCCTGCGGGCGGTCACTGCAAATACGCGACACTCAGTAGTATGAAGCAATGGAACCAACGGCTCGCCCTCGCCTTGATCTTCTTGGCGGGGGCGTTGCCGTTTGCGGCGGCGCAATCCCCTGAGATTCACGCTCACCTCCAGAAAGCCGCCGCCGCCCTCCAAGCCAAAGACCCCGATTCCGCCGCCCGCGAATTCAAAGCCGTCCTGGCGCTCGACCCCAGGAACGCCGAAGCCAACGCCAACCTGGGCGTGATGGCGTTCTTCCACGGCGACTATAAAACCGCCGCGCAATACCTGCGCACTGCGCTGGCCGCCGATCCGTCGTTGGCCAAGTCGCAGGCGCTGCTGGGAATCTGCGAGAACAAACTGAGAGATCCTTCAGCCCGGGCGCTGCTCGAAAAATCCTTCCCCAAAGTGAAAGAAAAAGCCCTCAGAATTCAGGCCGGCATGGCGCTTGCCGGTATCGACTATCAGCAAGGCAATCTCGACGACGCCGCCTCCGTCATGCGCTCGCTGATGGATCTCGACCCCGACAATATCGAGGTCTTATATCTGGCGCAGCGCATCTATTCCGAATTAGCCGACGACACGCTCAACAAGCTGGCCATCGTCGCCCCCGGTTCGGCCCGCATGCAGGTAGTGATCGCCGAGCGCTTGATCAACGAGGGCGACCTGAAGGGCGCTACCGACCACTATCGCAAAGCGCTGGAGATCGATCCTCACCTGCCGGGCCTGCACTACGAGTTGGCGGAAGCCATCTTCGCGGCCGCGCCCACCGATCCGCAGGCGCAGGCCGATGCCGCCAAGGAGCTGGAGATCGCCATTAAACTCGAGGGCGAAAGCGCCCGCACGGAATGCATCTTTGGGCGGATCGCATTTCAACGCCAGGATCCCGACGCGGCGTACGCTCACTACACTCGTGCCTTCGCTCTCAATCCCGCGAATGCCGAGGCTCAATTCGGCCTCGGCCGCGCACTGGCCGGTATGGACAAACCGCAGGAAGCCGCCAAGTACCTGCGCATGGCGATCCAGTCCGACCCGCTCAACGACAACGCCCACTTTCGCCTGGCAGGTGTGTGCCGCAAGCTGGGACTGAACGGCGAGGCAGAGAAGGAAACCCGCCTGTTCAAGGACATCCGCGAAGCCAAGGACCGCCTGGAGGCGCTCTACCGGCAGATGCACAAGAAACCCCCGGGGCAATGAAACCAACAGCCGCGATTCTCTGCTTCGCCTGCACTTGCCTGCTGGCACAACCTGCCGAGCTGATCGATCCGACTCCAATCGACGGCGAAACCTACTACCTCATCAATCAGCTGACCGGCACGCAGCTCGATCTGGACAACAGCCGCGTGGTCCAGCAGGCGCGGAGCTTCACGAGTCTCAGCCAGAGATGGGCGTTCACCAGCCTCGCCGGCGGATTCTGGCAAATCGGCAACACCCTGAGCGGCCTGTGTCTCGACGGGGCCGGCATTCACATCGATCTGCCGGTGCGCAGCAAAAGCGCCAAACCGGCCCGCGTACCTGTGGCCCAGAAGCCCTGTTCGGGCGGCAGTGCCCAGCAATGGAGCTTGCAGCCCGCCAGCAACGGCTATTACACCATCGCGAACCGCAGCACCGGGCTGCTGCTCGACCTTTCCCGGAACTCCACATCGCTGGCCACCCCGGCCCAGAGCCAGCAATGGCTGCTCCGTCCGGCGTTCTTCCGCGGCATCGACAACGCTCTCCTGGAGAAGCAGGAAGCAGCCCGCACGGCGCTGGGACTCGCAGGGTGGAACGACGCCGGTCAGCAGCAGGACGTTCTTCAGATCCTGAAAAACCACGGCGTGAACATGGTGCGCCTGAGGCCGAGTTCGGTGCCGCCCTACGCCAACATCTCGCAGCCGGGGTGCAGCGGAAACGCCTGTTACGGAGAAACCGACGCCCAGGATCTGGACCTCGCCAAGCGCGCCCGCAATCTCGGCTTGAGTCTGGAATTGACGCTACTCTTCGATGGCGGCGCATCCGCCAGTGTCCCCCCGGCATGGTCCGGCGACAACGAGCTCTCGCGGCTGCAGTCGGACATCTACGACTACGTGAAGAGCGAGCTTCTGGCGTACCGCCAGGCGGGCGCCGTGCCCGACCTGGTGTCCATCGGCAATGAAGTCGATACCGGATTTCTCGGGCCTATCGGCAGTCCCACCGGACAGAATTTCGAGGGCTTCGCCACCTTGCAAATCGCCGCCTTGCAAGCGGTCGCGGACGCGGCTGCGGACACCTCGGTCGGCGCCGCGATCCCTCCTCCGCTAACGTGCATTCACATCACGCCGGCTTGGGACCTGACGCAGTTCTTCACGCTCGTGAATCAGTTCAAAATTCCCTTCGACGCCATTTGTCAAAGCTATTACCCCATCTACCACGGCCCCCTGACCGCCGCGCAGGCGGCCGCATCCAATCCCAACGGCAAGCCCGTTGAGCAGCAAGTCCTCACCAACGCCGCCAACACCATTGGCAAGCCCATCTTCATCATCGAAACCGGCGAGCATTACGAGAACGGGTTCGTCGCCAACGATCCCTGGTATACGCCACCTTCCCAGGCATTGCAGCGGCAATTCCTGCTGGACCTTCAGGCAGTCGAAAAGAGCTTGCCGAATAATTTGGGAATGGGAATCGAGTACTGGGATCCGGCCGGTGTGACGATCCCCGGCGCGAGCGGTATCTATACCTGGAATGGCCTGACACTGTTTGACGAAACTTCCACTCTGCTCCCGGGCGTGGACGCACTAGGTGGCAAGCTCGACCCCACCTTGACCTACCAGTTCGTCAATCGTAGCAGCGGTCAGCCAGTCGGTGCGCAATGGCGGATCGCCAGTAACAATGACGGCTACTTCCAGATCGCCGGCGCCTCCGCCGCGGGCATGCTCCTCGGCGGAACGGCGGCGGAATGGAATATCGTCTCCGCCGGGAACGGCTATTTCTATTTCGTCGACCGCGCCAGCGGCACGGTGCTCGACGTGAGCGGCAGCGTCGTGCCGAATATCGGCGCCGCTGCCCAGCAGTGGCAAATCGTCCCCGCGCGGCCCTGAAGTTTGGCCTTTTTCGTGGGACATGCTTCAGCTTGTCAGGCGAGCGGAGCTCGCCCCAGCCCTTTGGTCCATCTCGGCGAGTCGCGCGTGATGCGGCCGACTGCTTCGCATCCCCTCGTCAATCCGGGGTTGCGGCGTTACCGCTCAGGCAGAACCTGGCGAATCGCGTCGACGTTCTGCCCTACGGTCCGGCCCGCCGTATCGATCACGAGATGTTCGCCGTCCCACGGATCATATTCCCGGCCAACCACTTCTTCCCAAGTCGGCAATTCCAATCCAGGAATGTCGGCGGTTCGCCTTTCCACCCGGCGTCGATGCTCGTTGACATCGGAGCACTTTACTTCGATTTCGATCGCCCTAACCCGAACGCGGTTCGCTACCGAGACCCACGCCTCGCGAGTTAGGCGAAGAGGATTCACTGAGTCGGCAATCACGGTCCTGCCAATTCGGAGGTTATCTTCGGCGACCGCGTAGGCGACGCGGTACCCCACGTCGTTGAGTGGCTGACTCGCGACCCCGGAGGCGCGGATGGCTTGCTCGATCGAATCGATTCGCAAGTGAAGTGCGCCGATGAGGCGAGCCAACTCCGCTGCTATGGCCGTCTTTCCCACGCCTGGCAGGCCCCCAAAGATAATCAGCATGGGATATGGTCGGCCGATTGTTTGCGCGTCAATTCCACATCGCGATTGTACCCGGTCGATCGCATCGGAAACCATCCGGACCCCATCGCCGCCGGCGGCGGCAGCTACTCGGCTGGTTCGTCGCGAAAGAGTAAAAATCAGCCTCGCGCCAAAAGCCGCCGGTGCTCGGCAGTGGCAAATCGTCCCCGCGCGGTAGCCAGGGTGGGGCAACGCCCTAAGCCGAGTTCCAAATCAATGTCATCTCGAAATCAGCCGGCGCGCTTGAGACCTTCTCGGATGGCTTGCTTGAGCACGGTCTGATAGCCGACACCGGTCTTTTCGGCGATCTGCCGCGCCTGTTCCAGGTCGGCGATAGGAACACGAATTGAGATGGAGCGAGTCGCGTTTCGTTTGGCCTCCTGCATGAGTCGTTCCAGCACCTTCGGATCGCTTTTCGCAATTTTCGATCCAGTCGAGCGAATCATCGTGCCGCCCTTGAGCGCGCGAGTAAACTCACGCAGAGTCTGCCGGCGACCTTGCGGGGTCGCGTACCAGTCGGCCTCCTCGGCGTTGGCCTTCATTCTCATAACCTCAGTCGATTTGCGGGGCATACTTGCTCCTCTCTGCGGCATTCATTTCGTATGCAGTCACGGTTCGGAACAGCTTCCGGCGCACCGTGAAAACGACCACCAGGTATCGCCCGCGTGCCGTCTTGCCAAACAACTTCCATCGCCTCTCTCGCTTGATAGTTCTCGCGGCGATGACGAGGCATTTGCCGCCGGGAACCTCTTCGACCTCGAAGGGCGTGACGGCGTGGCGAACAATGTGACCGACGTTGGCGTCGTCCCAATCGAAGCCTACGATCCTGTCGAGCACACCTTTAGTATATACGATTAACGTATATACGGAGGACAGGCTCGAATCGAGGGCCTTGGGCGACCCACCGTAAAATGCCTGTAGAAACCGGCTGAAGCAACGGGCGTTACCCCGCAAGATGGTCGCCCGGTACCGCGGGATGGCGTCAGGGCAGGTCCCGTGGAACGTGAACCATGACTACTACAAATGTAGCCAGAAGGGCAAAATGAGCAAGAGCACAATGAGCACCTTCCAGGTTTTGGAGCTTTTTCCAGATCAACATGCAGCCCGAAACTACTTGGAGCATCGCCTGTGGCCGAATGGCCCAATTTGCCCGAAGTGCAGGAGCGGCGAACGGATTACGGCGCGCGCCAAGGGCGGTTTCAAACATTGCAACGCTTGCAAGTTCGATTTCACCGTCCGCACGGACACTATCCTCGGCCGGTCGCATGTTCCCTTGCATAAGTGGCTTTATGCCATGTACCTGCTCGTCACGGCGCGCAAGGGAATCTCTTCAATCCAGTTGGCGAAAGAGATTGGTATCACCCAGAAATCGGCGTGGTTCGTCCTTCACCGGCTCCGCGAAGCCTGTGGCGGCAGCGGTTCCGAGGAGGCCCAATGCACCCAGGTGAGCGCCGACAACACTGGCAGCTTCTACGCAGTCCTGAGGCGCGGGCTGTATGGCATCTACCATAGGCCTAGCGCGAAGCACATGTTCCGTTACGTGAATGAGGTCGCCTTCAGGCTGAACGAAGGCAACGTGAAACGTCACACGCTGGAGCGACTTGATAGTTTCGTTGACGCGGTGGTTGGGAAACGGCTCACTTACAAGGATTTGACGGGCACTTCGTCTAGATAGCGGCGTTCGCCTCTCCTCGTGACCGTTTCTGGGACGCTCGACCAATCGGTCGCAAGCATGTTGCCGCGTAGTCGCCGTTCCGCGGAATGGCGAAGGACCGCTTTCGAACCGCCGCAAAAGGAATCATCGGGCGTTTCCCGTCAACCTGCCAGCTTCGCGGGCGCAGGCGGCACGGGTTTGGTAGGAGCCTCGGGCACCAATTGCAGCAGTTTCTTGCCCTCTGGCGTTCGAACATTTACCCCTTGCCTCCGCAATCGAGCTACTTCTGCGGTAGTCAGCGACGTGAAGATGATGGTCTGAAATCCGGCGCTCCGTGCAAGTTGTCTGCTAAGGAATTGAATAAAGCGGTCGCGGTGGTCGGGGTCAGGGTTCTGCTGCAGGGGCTCATCCAGAAGGACCAAGCCGGGATGAAGTCCACCAGAACCGCTAGTGCTCGCTGCAAGTGCCAGCGCATATGCCGCTATCAAACGCGACTGATCGCTGGCCGAGCCAAGCGACCGCAGCCTCCGCTCGTCGAAATACGGAATGTACTGTTCATCAAAGCTCAGCAGGTTTTCGGCTCCGCCCACGGTGTGTCGGAGCAAATCATCAGTTGTGCCACCCTCTGCAAAATACGCCTGCGGCTATCTTCGAGTGATTGATGCAGGGAAGGTAATGTTTCATCTATCTTCCGCTCGAATGCGAGCGCCACGCGCCAATCCCCCAAAAACTGGGCCGTAAGGCGTTCGATTGCACAGACATGCTGCGGGCGGATCTCACGAAGCGTGGCCATCTTTGTGCCGAAATTGATTGGATTTTCGATTTCGACGTGCTCTGCGGCTGTCTGTACTTCCTTAAAAAAGATGCGCTGCCGGGAACGAAGAATTGTACTCTCGTCGACGGCGTAACTACCCGCAAGATCTTTCGGTCCCCACACGACTACGGACGCGCCGGGGTCCACATACCTACACGAGCTGATTTGCTTATACTGCGAGGTAGCGGTAGAAATTGGATTGAGAACCCGGTGGCTTTCAAACCAGTTCACAATCAGCTTGATGTGCTTGATAGTTTGGCCATCTGGTAGTATCGTTGCAATCTCTGTGTTCTCGGTCCGTACGAGCTTTCGCTTGTCAAAATCGAGCTCGAACAGCTTGCGCAAGTCGCTCTTGAATTTCTCGGCGACAGCCTTCTCGCGGTCCTTAGCTGTCTTGAACTCATCCGGCTCAGGGCCATAGCAACAGTACCCGTGCTCGCCGTTGTGCGATATTCCATCGAGGCCCGCGTCTCCCTGCGGCTTCGCCGGGATGCTCTGAAAACTGAGAATCACCGCCTGAAGGCGTGAACATACCTCCGCCTGGAAATCATTCCCTGTCAACTGGGAAAGGGTCCGGGCATATTCACGAATAAGCGACATATTTCAGGTTCGACGTTCTTCTCTACAAGAAGGAGTGTAACAGAGCACACTGGCCAGATCGAGCGGTTAGTCTGTCGCCGATATGCGCGTCCCCTTATGCGAGGGGGACGTGTACCTGAGTGACACAGGAGCAAACGGCTTTCCGGCGCTGAATTCCTGAGCTACGTGTTGGGGCTCAACAAACCTTGACACAACACCGTCAGGGTAATAACCGACAAGGGCCGGCGGCCGACACCTCCGGGGGCGCCCCGATCCCTGCTCCGCTAACCTGCATTCACATCACGGCGGCTTGGGATCTGACGCAGTTCCTCACCCTTCGTGAATCAATTCAAAATTCCCTACGACGCCATCTGTCAAAGCTATTACCCCATCTACCACGGCCCCCTGACCGCCGCGCAGGCGGCCGCATCCAATCCCGGCGGCAAACCCATCGAGCAGCAAGCCCTCACCAACGCCGCCAACACTATTGGAAAGCCCATCTTCATCATCGAAACGGGGGAGCATTACGAGAACGGGTTCGACGCCAACGATCCCTGGTATACGCCACCTTCCCAGGCATTGCAGCGGCAATTCCTGCTGGACCTTCAGGCAGTCGAAAAGGGCTTGCCGAATAACTTGGGAATGGGAATCGAGTACTGGGATCCGGCCGGTGTGACGATCCCCGGCGCGAGCGGTATCTATACCTGGAATGGCCTGACGCTGTTTGACGAAACTTCCACTCTGCTCCCGGGCGTGGACGCACTAGGTGGCAAGCTCGACCCCACCTTGACCTACCAGTTCGTCAATCGTAGCAGCGGTCAGCCGATCGGCGCTCAATGGCGCATTACCGGCAACAACGACGGCTATTTCCAGATCGCCGGCGCCGCCGGCGCGGGCATGCTCCTCGGCGGAACGGCGGCGGAGTGGAATGTCGTCTCTGCCGCAAGTGGATATTTCTATTTCGTCGACCGCGCCAGCGGCAGATCGTCGCAGTGCATTAGCCGAGCGGGCCAAACCATCCTAGCCGCGCCCTATTGGTCATCTCGGGGAGTCCGGCCGTTAGACAGCCAAGTGGCAATGCACCATGTGCGGGATTCCCAAACGCTGCGCGTCTCGGAAACCATCGATTTGGGCAGTGCCCACAAGGGCGCAAGGATAGCTCGGAGCATAGCGCGTAACGGCAAGTGCGCGAGACCTCCCCACAACCGGATGAACACCCTAGGAGCGATGCGGGGTGGAAGCGTCTCCAACGTCCGGGAGAATCAGCGGAAGTCCAAATGACTTGAACAGGTTCGGCCCAGTAGGCGGCACGAACATCGTGATGGTTGAAATCGTTTCCTGGTCAAGCGAGAGCACGTGGATAGAGTGCGCGGCCCACCGGGCATCAGGGCCGCTGGTGAGCTCATAAACGGCGAAAGCGGGCTGGCCGTTGGCTCCTGTCGGAACCAGGCGAAGACCGTTGCAAGTCTTCCAAGCGGCCCCAAAGAAGGACCCAATGGCGTCGCGGCCCACAAACCATTCTCTCCACGGCGGCATTGTGACCGTGGCATCCTCTTTCAGGAGAGCTGCAAAGCCGTTCACATTGTGCCGCTGCCAAGCATCCAGATAGCGTCCGAGAAGCCTTTCCTGGGCCGGATTTGACAGGGGTGTGGCCTGCGGGCGACCTCCGGAATAGTGTTTGGCAAGAGTTTCCCGCGCCCGCTGCAAAGCACTGTTGATCGAGGCCGTCGAGCTTTCGAGCAGGGTCGCGGCTTCGGCAGCTGCCCAACCGAGCACGTCGCATAGCAACAATACGGCGCGTTGACGCGCCGGCAACAACTGAATGGCAGCGACAAAAGCCAGTTGCACGGCCTCGTGGGCGGCATAGCGTGCCTCGGGGTTCGTCGCCTCGTCCCTGATCCCTTCGAGGTAGGCATTCGGGTAAGGCTCGATCCACGCCAGGTCGGTTGCCGGGCTCGACGGCATCTGCAAAGTCGCAGGTCCCAACTGGTTAGGCAAGAAGCGCTGCGGGTCCTTGCGGCCGGCCAAGGCATTCAGGCAGGCGTTAGTGGCGATCCGGTACAGCCATGCCCGAAAAGAACCGCCCTCGACATGCTTGAAGCTGTCAAAGCCACGCCAAGCACGCAAATATGTCTCTTGCACCAGATCCTCTGCTTCGTGTACGGAGCCAAGCATACGGTAACAATGCACTTGGAGTTCGCGGCGGAACGGTTCCGCGTGCCGTCCAAACTCCTCGCTTGGCGGGGTTGCGGCTTGCGGTTGATGTGACGATCCCGGTGTCATTTTGCAGTCAGTATGGGCCTTCGGTGACCGTCCGTCAAGGGTTCTACCATCAACCAAGCAAGACTGGTTCCTCCTAGCTTAGCTAGTTCCCCTTCGGCTGTTTTGGGTTGGGCCGGCCCTTGCCGGTGGCAATCAAACTGCGCAGACTGCCGTTTACATAGGAGCCCCATGCGTTGGAGCATACATCGAAACACTCATACGCGGGAACGAGGCCCTCGTGGGTGAAGCGGATTTCCGTCTTGTTGCCGTGTGTGGAGATTTCAAATACAATTTTCGTGTTCGTCCACTCGGTCTTGTCCTCAGTGAAATTGAAGTAGTTATCCACAACAAGCCAGACGACTGTCTGGTTGGGCGCCATCTCTGTCACTCTCATTGTGCAACGGTGCACGTCTTTGTAACGATAGGTCCACTCATCGCCGAGATTTGCCGTGCTGCCTTCGATATTTTCCCCCCACCATCCACGAACATTGTTGATGGCGGCGAAGGCCTCTTCGGGAGATTGGTCTACCGAAATGGTTGTGGTGAAATTTGGGTCCGGGTTGTTCATGGCTGGTCCCTCCTATGCGAACACGTCTGGCTGACTTTTACCCGTGGCGATCAGTTTGCGCAAATTGCCGCTGATGAGCATGCCCCAAGCGTTGGAGCAGCTACCGTAGCACTCAATCACCGGTTCGAGGCCCGAGTGAGTAAAACGGATTTCCGTTTTGCCGTCTTTCGTGGAGATGTCAAAAACGATGTCCGTGCCAGTCCATTCGCTCTTGTCTTTCACAAAGCTCAGATGGCTCGCGGACACATGCCAGGCGACCTTCTTGCCGGGAATGAGTTCCATGACCTTCTGCGTGGAGCGATGGGCATCTTTGTAACGATACGTGAACTGAGCTCCCAGCTTGTCGGTGGCGCCCTCAATCTTTCCTGACCACCATCCACGAACGTTGTTGATGGCAGCGAAGGCTTCGTTCGGTGTTTGGTCCACCGAAATGGTTGTGGTGAAACTGCGCTTCTTCATGGCTTGTTCTCCTGGCTAGACGTAGTATTACACCGCCACGCTCTCCGGCACGAAGCCCGCGTACTGGCGCTCGAATGCCTTGGCTATGCCAGTGCGCCAGCCCTCGGCGATTGACTGGGACGCGGGGTCGGGAAAGATATCCTCTTCCTCGTTCTCCAAACCGTCGAAGATGCCCCGCGCGACTGCCTCGGGCGAAGCCTTCGGTATCTCAAAGCCTCGGGTCATATCGGTGTCGGTGGGACCGAGGAACACGCCATGGACCGTCACGCCCTGACCCGCAAGAAGCGCTCTCAGCGATTGCGTCATGTTGAACGCGGCGGCTTTTGAAATCGCGTAAGCAGGCGTGAGTGGCAACGGGGCGAGCGCCACCAAGGACAGAGTGTTGACGATGGCGCCTTTGGAGCGTTTCAGCGCCGGCAAGAAAGCGCGGCTCATTTTTAGACTTCCGAAGAGGTTGACGGCCAGGTGCTGCTCGATCACGTCGATATTGCTCAGATCGTCATAGAGAGCGATGCCCGCGTTGTTGATCAAGATGTCGAGGGTGTTGACCTCGCTGGCCGCCTGCTCAATCTGCGAGGCGCTGGTCACATCAAGTGGCAGGGGTGTCACGCGAGCGTCGGCGACTGACAATGGGCCGCGCGTCCCCGCATATACCCTCTTCGCTCCTCGTCTAAGCGCCTCCTTGACAAGCGCACGGCCAATGCCGCGATTCGCTCCGGTGATCAAGACTGTCTTGTTCTGAATGTTCATAACGTTCTCCTTTTTGTTGTGTCCTTTCACTCTGTATAACCGCCGGCGAGGTGGAAACTCATCGGTGCTCTGCGAAGTTTTTTCGATGCGCCGCCACCCAACAGTGGCAAATCGTCCCCGCGCAGTAGCTGTTAGACTGTCGAGAGGCATTTGCCGGCTCACTATGGACGAAATACACGATTCGAAAAAAGGCTCTTCGCGGCGCGACCTGCTACGGTTCGCCGCACTGGCGCCGGCGGGCATTGCCCTGGCGCAGGCGCCGCCGCCCCAGACGTCGCCCACCATGTCAGGAGTCGCCTTCGAACCCCGCGACAAAGTGCGCCTCGCCTTCATCGGTATCGGCGGACGCGGCAACTCGCTCATCGACGACTTCAGCGCCATCCCGCAGGTGGAGATTACCGCGCTCTGCGACGTGGTGAAGGAGAAGGTCGCCAAGGCCCAGGACAAGCTCGAAAAAGCCGGCAAACCGCGCCCCGCCGCCTACGACTCGGGCGACTTCGCGTACGAGGATCTCGTGAAGCGCGACGACATCGACCTGGTCGTCATCGCCACACCGTGGATCTGGCACGTGCGTATGGCCGTGGCTGCCATGAAAGCCGGCAAACACGCGGCTTCCGAAGTGCCCGCCGCGCGCACGCTCGACGAGTGCTGGCAGTTGGTGAACACCTCCGAGGCCACGCGCCGCCACTGCGTCATCCTGGAAAACTGCTGCTTCGGCTACAACGAAATGCTGCTGCTGAACATGGTGCGCGCCGGCATGTTGGGCTACCTGATCCATGGCGCCTGCGCCTACAATCACGACCTGCGCGAGGAATTGTTCTCCAATCAGGGCGAAGGCCTGTGGCGGCGCGACGAACATTGGAACCGCGACGGCAACCTCTACCCTACCCACGGCCTCGGCCCGGTGGCCCGTTACATGGACGTCAATCGCGGCGACCGCTTCGACTACCTGGTCTCCATGAGCACCAGTTCCACCTCGCTCCAGGCGTACCGCAAGGAGCATCTAAAGGCGGACGACCCGCGCCAGAAAGAAATCTACAAGTGCGGTGACCTGAACGTCAGCCTGATCCGGACGGTGAAGGGCCGTGTCATTCAGCTGGAACACAACGTCACCAGCCCGCAGCCTTACGACCGCATCAATCTGATCGCCGGAACGAAGGGGATCTTCCGCGACTATCCGCCGCGCATTTACCTGGATGGAGCCAAGAGCGAGGAATTCGGGCCGATCGACCCCTACAAGGAGAAGTTCGAGCACAAATTCTGGAAGGAGAGCGGCGATCTGGCGCGCCAGTTAGGCGGCCACGGAGGCATGGATTTCGTGATGGCTTACCGGCTGATTCAGTGTGTCCGCGCGGGCCTGCCGCCGGACATCGACGTCTACGATGCCGCCGCTTGGAGCGCTCCAGGGCCGCTGAGCGAAGCGTCGGTGGCACACGGCGGAGCGCCCATCCAGTTCCCGGATTTTACGCGCGGAAAGTGGCAGTCGGCGACGCCAGCGGCGTGAGCGCTAGTAGAATGCACCCGTAGAGTTCGATCCGGCGCCTGTCAGCTGGGGATTCAAGAAGCTGGCGATTGGGCGGCAGGCTGCGATGTCGTGCCGCTGAAGATCTCACCCGTAGTCGATTGCTTGTCCGGGCATGTCGATGCGCGGGTTGAGGTCGCATCGTGAGAAGTTTGTGGCCGATCATTGAAGTCATGGGCGCCTCGGGGCTGGTGGGTTTTGAAATTGTTTCACGGCTGAAGTGCCGATGGCCTGCTCGGAAAGCAATTGAGAAACACACCCTGGAATGCCTATTTGCGAACTGGCAGGGCGTAATGATCGGTGACGGTGAAGTCTCGTCTGGTTTGAGGAACAACGGAACGGCGGCATGAAAATCAAGACGCTGAACATCCCGTAGCCCGGTGGCCAACGCGTGTGGGCTCGCCGGCATCGGTGGGGTCTCTGGCCAAGAAAAGGGCCATTTCGGAAACTGGACCGGAACAGCCGCATTCCAGGTCGCCGATTGCTTGCTTTCGCACCATTTGCAACAGAGCACTGGATCGTCGAACCTGTTCCGGCACTCCGTTCTCACCCGTCCCGCGGCCGCGGCCATAGAATTGTTAAGAGATGTCCTTTAGCCAGTATCTTTCTCTCGCCGCTCTCGCCATGCTGCCTCATGCGGCGTCTGGAACTTTTGCGGTGGTCAGTCCCTCCGCTGCCCAGGCCCTGCGCAGTTCTCCTCCCAGCGAGGCGCGCACGGCGGCTATACAAGCGGCCGATCGCCAGTTGGATCATGCGCCTAGGGCCATGCGTTCGATTCACACAGAAGGCACACTGCCACATCAAGGGATCCGTGATGCAAGTATTGAAGCCGAGCGGGACTTTCCCGCGGCGCGGCAACTGGCGCTGGCCTCTGCGCTCAGCGGAGATTCGCGGTATGCCATGGCTGCGTCGCGTATTATTGCCGCATGGCTGGATATATACCAGCCCGACTTCAATCCCATCGACGAAACAGACGCGCTGCTTGAAGCTTATGACTTACTACCCGATGATGCGAAGGCCCCAATTAGCGTGGCATTCGGCAACTTTGTGAGAAACCTGGCTAAAGGTTATGTTGACCGCATGCCCGGCGTCCACGGAGGAACGGCAACCAATAACTGGCAAAGCCATCGCGTCAAACTGGCGACATTATCGGCTTATGAGTCCGGCGATGCTGCCTTGATCAAGCGTGCCCGGCAGGCGTTCGTCAAACAACTCGAAGACAATCTGCTGCCAAATGGGGAAGTTCTCGATTTCGAGCAACGCGATGCCATCCACTACGTGGTCTATGACCTCGAGCCCCTCATAACGGCTGCCCTGGCCGCAAAAATGCATGGCGAAGATTGGTACGCGTTAGCGATTCGTTCGGGCGCGTCGCTCCGGAAATCGCTCGACTGGCTCGCGCCATTCGCTGACGGTTCGAAAGTGCACCAGGAGTTCTTGCGTTCGCGTGTTCGCTTCGATTACGAAAGGCGCGATGCGGGCGTGGCCGGATTTTCAGGTGAATTCGATCCAAAGAATGCGCGCAACGTATTCGCGCTGGCGGCGCGTGTGGACACGCGTTATGTGACGCTCGCACAGAGACTGCGCGCTGGGCCAACGTGGCTCGACGTGGTATGGCCGCTCTCCTGAACACTACCGATGAAGGCGGAACGCTCTTGCCACGGCTTTTGTTCAGGAATTGCTGAATCTGTGTTGACGCTTAATATTGCATGAGCTTTCATGCACCAAAAAGAACTTTTCCACAAAGCTGGATTCCTGGTCAACCGCCGCCGCCGAATCGTGGACATCGGTGCAAGCGATCGCGGTCCCGGTCACCCGCGCTGAGATCGAGACTTGTGGACGAAACTCTCCTTCCATTTACCCTGGCCGCGAGCCGAAATGGTGGCGCCGTCCGGGTTGGTTCGACAAGAGCCCACTTGGCAGTGTAGTCGCGAAGTAGTGCGAGTGGGACGTCGCGCGGATGTCGCCAAGCCAAGTCCGTGCGCGCGTCTTGTAATTTTACTAGGAGGCAACTTCCACGTAGCCCACCGACGTTCGCGGGAAAACCTCTTTCGCGGCGCACATCGCCGCGGAAGTCAGTTTCGCGGGCGTGGTGGCGCCGGGATTGTATCGGTTCAACCTGGCGTCGCCGTCCGCAGTCACACGCGGCCAGGACGTGCTGGTGGTGGGTCTGTCCGGCGACTTTTGAAACGCAGCCCGGCGCGTTCCTCACCATCGCAGCGCAGTAAGCCGGGATATCAGCGCTCCACGGACACCACGTACCACGTCGTCACCGGATTGCCGATGGCAAATGTCCATTCATCGCCCGCGTGCTGGGCCCGAATCTTCGCTCCCAGCGGACAACCCGAGCCATCCAAAGCAGTGATGCTGACGCTCTTCGCGCCCTGCAAATTCCGCAGCACGATCTTCCCGGTGACCGGCTCGATGAGCGACGGCGAGCCCCCCTGATTGACGACTTTGGTGTGCTCGGAATTCCATTTCATCCCGGTATTCGCCACTCGCGAGCCCGCGGTGAGCAGCATCTTCGTCGCTGCCGAGAGCCCTTTGGAATCGAGCGAAGTGAGCGTCACACTGGCGAATTCGTTGTCGATCTCGGCAGCGAGATTCTTCAGTTGCTTCCCGGTCTTCACGAAGCCAACCAACGCCTGCGTGCGGTCGGTATCGATGGCGACGATGCCGTGTTTCGCAGTCCAGCCGGACCACGAGAGTTGACCGGTATCGGAAACGATCGGATCTTGTGAGCCGGGAGCAGTGGGATTCACCGTCGCGGGGCCGTCGAGCGAGCGAATGCGCACCCCGTGCTCCAGAGGAATCGCCAGCGGAAATCCCGGCGTAAAGTAGGGGATCTCCGACGACGGCAGCCGCCGGCTATCGATGACCTGTTCGCGGGAGTAAGTTCGCTCCACGAAATCCCGCGCGTGGCTGACGTCGGCGCGCTCAAAAATCACAGCGCCCGCTGCGAACTCCGTCATTCTCACGGGGTCATGCGAAATGTCGAACGGATCGCCGACGTACGGCTGCCAATCCGCCGCCCGTTTCGGCTCGAAAGTGTAGGTCAAAATCGCGTCCCAGTCCTGAAAACTCCCGTACGCCGCGATAATGGGGATGCCTTCGCTGGCCCATTCGTTGGGAAACGGGTGATTCGTCTCGGTCACTGTGTATGGCTTTCCGGCGAATGCAGTTCGCGAAAGCTGTACCACCGTGGAGTGCAGCGGGTCGTTCACCATCGGGGTATTCACTGGCGGCGGCGACTCCGGATGCTCCCAATAAATGTGGCCGTCGAGCGCATCCATCTGCAGCAGCGAAGTCAGCATGGGGAAACCGCTGGAAGTGTGACTGTGGTCGGCAGTGCCAATGACCGGCACTTTCACTCCAATGTCAGTCTTGAGATACCGGTTCATCTCGCGGTAGTAACTGTCCTCAATGCTCATATAGAACGAGACTTCGTTGCGGAAGCGGTCCTCGGGAGCGGCTGCCACTTCCGAACCCTTCAGGAGCGGGACCGGCGCACCCACCGCCGCCCCAGCCGAATGCCGCAGCCAGTCGTTGTAATCGTTCGTCAGTTCGTCCTGGTAGTAGGCCGTCGGCGCGCGGAATCCCACGCCAATGCCGTTTTCGTTATCGATTTCGACGATGGCCACCGCCGGCTCATTGCGATACTCCGACCCCGTGTAGGGATTGCGATGCGTGAGCAGCTGCCTGGCATACTCTTTCTGCAGTTCGATCAGCCGCGGATCGTAGAGAATCACGCCCTTGCCCCAGCGGATCTTGTCGTATTCCCGCACGCCGTCGCCAGCCTTATAGGAGCGCCCCACGTTGAGGTTCAGGTCGACATAAATGCCGCGGCTCTTCAACTCGGACACCATAAAATCGAGGCGATCGAGTTGCTGGGGATCGAAGGAGCGGGAATCGTCCTTCGTCCCGTCGATAATGCCCCGCGGCGCGGGCAGATCCAGGAAATGCAGCCGCACGCAGTTCACTCCGAAGCGGGCCAGGCTATTCGCCCACATGGGAATGTCCTCTTTGGGCGGAAGCAGGACGGACCCCGGACTCCAGTCCGTGAGATGGACACCCCAAAAGCGAATCCTGCTGCCATCGCCCTTCACGAAGTGGCCGCCCTGCACGCGAACGAATCCGCTTTTGCCGGCGGGCGCGTCCAGCAGGAAAGAGAGATCCACCGCCGACGAGCCGGCGTGGCGATGATTCATCGTGAACGGCCGAAGTGCGCTGTCGTTCCACTGAGCGGCGGCGGCCGAGGCCATCAGAAGCACAATCGCGGGCGATATTTTAGGCACCTGGACTCCTTACGCCAACGGAAACGATTCTAAAACCGCGCCCAGCGGATGGAATCCGACTAAAGTTGGAGGCCGGCCGCTCAAAGGTGGGCCAGCCCGCGCTGCAGCGCCACCAGCACGGCCTGCGTGCGATCCACCACGTCCAAGCGCTGCAGGATGACACTGACGTGACATTTCACCGTGGCTTCCGAGATCTTGAGCGCGTCGGCGATGCCTTTATTGCTTTTCCCGCGGACCATCAGCGCCAGCACCTCGCGCTCGCGCGGGCTCAGATCGGAATTGGGCGTGCGATTGGCCAGGCTGCGCGCCACCGGCGGCGGAAGATAGCGGCCTCCCGAGTGCACTCGGCGCAGCGCGTCCACCAGCGTTTCATAGGACATGGCTTTGATGACATAGCCCGCCGCGCCGGCATCGAGCGCCTGGTAAATATCCTCGTCGCCTTCGTAAGTGGTCAGCACCACGCAGCGCGCCTGGCGGTCTTCAGACCGTATGGTTCGCAGCGCTTCCACGCCGCTCATCCCCGGCAGCCGCAAATCCATCAAGGTGATATCGGGATGGTGCTGGCGAAACCCTTCCACCGCGGCCTCGCCCGTCTCCGCCTGGAAGCACACCGTCATATCGGGCTGCGCCGCGATGATCGACGCAATCCCCATGCGCATGATGGGATGGTCTTCCACTACCATCACGCTGAACCGCCGTTCGGTGCTCATTGGCTCAATGCTCCACGCTCTTCCACGCTCAGTTCCGTGCCCTTGCCGCCGGTCTCCTCTACGATTCGCACCGGATCGTAGCCGCTGGGTGAGCTCCGCTCGCCGGACAAGCTGAAGCATGTCCCACGAAGACGTTCGGTGCTCATTGGCTCAATGCTCCACGCTCTTCGCGCGCCAGCGAGCGCGTGGGAACCTCCACGCTCAGTTCCGTGCCCTTGCCAGGTGCGCTGCGGAGGGCGAAATGCCCACCCAGCCGCTCGGTGCGTTCGCGCATTCCGATGAGTCCGAAATGGCCGCCGGTCTCCGGTACGATTTGCGATGGATCGAAGCCGCAACCGTCGTCATGCACGGTCATGCGGATTCTGCCGCGCTGGAAATGAATGCCGAGAGATACTTCATTGGGGTGGGCGTGCCGGATGGCATTGGAGACCGCCTCGCGAGCCACCATCATGATGTCGTGTTCCACCAGCGGATCGAGCACCACCGGCTTGCCGGAAGTCTCCACTTTCACCGGCACCTGCGAAGCGGCGCAAGCCTGGCGGGCCATCTGGTCCACCAGCCGGTTGATTTCCGAACGGCCGCCGCGATGCAAGTTCCACACGGCGGCGCGCGCTTCGTCCGTGACTACGCGTATCTGCGTGCGGGCGCAATCCAGCAGATTCCTGGTGGAAGCAGAAGCCCCATCCGGAAACATGGAGGCGCATGCCTCCAGCAGCGCCGAAACCCCGGCGCAGCCCTGAACCAGCGTGTCGTGCATTTCGCGCGCCAGACGATTGCGTTCGCCGAGCACCGCATCGAAACGGACGTGCGCCTGCCGCATGCGCGCCTCGTAGGTGAACCACACCGCGCCACCGATGGCCCCGACGCACAACAGGTAGAACCACCAGGCGTGGTAGAAGTGGGGCCGCCAATCGAAGGAAACTGCCGATTCCGACATCAGTCCGGGGTGGGAGATATCGAACGCGCGCAGACGAAAACGGTATTTTCCGGCGGGAATATTGGTATAGCCCACGCGGCGCGCCCGCGTTTCCGTCCAGCCGCTATCGAAGTTTTCCAATTGGTACAGGAAACGGACGCTGTCCTGCCCGCGGAACTGAATCGCGCCCCATTGAATCTCGAGCTTGCCTTGTCCGGGAGGCAACTCGACGGCGCCGTCCACGCCGACCTCGCGGCCATCCGCCGCCACCTGGTAAATGATCGCCGTGGGCGCCGGCGCGGGGCCCTCGGAATCCTTGCCGAGCCGCACCACGCCCGCCGTGCTGGGGAACCAGACTTCGCCGCTCGCCGTGATGCATCCGGCCGGCTGCACGCCGCCATACATCTGCGTGCTCCGGAGACCCTCGGACGCGCCGTAAAGCCTCACCGCGGGGCGATGGGAGGGGTCCGCCGCGGTGAGCTCCAGATCGTGCCGGCCGACGGACGAAATACCGTCCGGCCCGCTTAACCAGAAGTCGCCGTTGCGGTCTTCGAGAATGTCATAGATGCTGTTGTTGGCGAGACCTTGCGCTCTGGTGAATGCCGTCAGTTCGCCGGTCTTCCAGCGGTACAGTCCGCCGCTGCGCGTACCGAACCACAACCCTCCCTCGGGGTCTTCATGGATCGCCCACACTTTCTGGTCGCGCAGCCGCGCGATGGGCGAATCCGGCGTTTCAGTGCCGTGCCGCAGCCGCGACAAGCCGCGATCTTTGCCCACCCAGACGTCGCCCTGCCGGTCGACATACAGCGCGCGCACGCTCTCGTGCTCCTCGAAGTAGCGCGTGCTGCCGGCCTGCCACCGGCAATACCCGCCGTCGGTGCCCACCCAAACTCCGCCTTCGTGGTCTTCGGCGAACGCCCGCACATAGGGCTGCATGTGCGGTACCGCTTGCGGAGCGCCGTTGACCCAACGGAACGCGCCTTCCCCTTCCGTTCCGAACCAGAGCGTGCCTGTGCTGTCGCGAAAAACATTGCGAATGCGCACATTGGCCAGCGGCCCCGGCATATGCAGCATTTCGGCGTGGTTTCCGGCGATGCGAAACAGGTGGGTGCTCGATACCCAGACCGAGCCATCGCGATCGGAGAAAATAGTCCCGAAATCGGCATCGGCAAAGTCCGGTAAAACCAGAGTGCGGGCCACCGTCTTGTTCAGGCGCACGAGTCCGGCCTGCGTCCCCACCCAGATATTGTGCCCCGATCCAAGGAAGCTGCTTAGGATGGTCTTGCTGGGCAGCGCTGTGTCCGCGGAGAGTTTGGTGAAATGGCCATCCCGATAGCCGATGAGACCTTCGCCGATGGTGCCGATCCACAGGGTGCCATCGTCGTCTTCCAGCAGTGTGCGGACGGTGCTGTGGATCTCCGGAACGTGCGTGAATACGACGGTCGCGGAAGGTTCGGCGGAGGTGCTGCGCTGCAAACCGCCCACGGTGCCGACCCAAATGGTCCCGTCGCGCGTCTGCAGGATCGACTTCACATTGTCGTTCAGACCCCCTGGCAGCCGGTACTCGACTTTCGCACTGTCCGAGATGCCGAAGAAATGGTAACCGCCGGCCCAGAGGCGGCCTTGGCGATCCTCATAGATGGAGTGCACCGAAATCGGCGGCATGCCATCGTGCCCGTCCACCCGTTCGATTTTCCCGCCGCGCCACCGGAATAGCCCGTCATCCGTTCCCATCCAGATGGCGCCGGCTCGATCCTCACGCAGCGCCCGCACGTAGCCGTTGGTCAAACCTTCGGCTTTGGACCACGCCTGGAACCGTCGATTCCGGTAGCTCGCCACGCCGCCGCCCTCGGTTCCGATCCACAGGGTTCCGTCGGTGGCTACCAGCAGGCAAAAAATGCTGTTTTCATGCAGCCCGGGCGTGTTGTCGTGGTCGAACACCACGAACTGCGTGCCGTCGAAACGAACCAGTCCGCCGGTGGTGCCGATCCACAAAAAATGGTCGGGCGTTTGCGCAAACGCCTGCACGGTCTCTTCGGGCAGGCCATCTTCGAAATGCCAGACGCGCCCGGCGTAATCCGCCAAGGCGCCGTACACCGGGCAGGCAAAGGTGACGAAAATCGCTGCCGCCAGCACGGGCATGGGCCGACGATGCGCACGTGGCATATTCCTAATTTACGTGCTTTTGTGCCAGGTCGGCTACCGCCCGATACCGCGGGATCGCACTTACCTTGACCAGCCGGGCAACTTGCCCACCCTTCGGGATGGCGGGCCGCGCGCCCTCCTGCAGGTAAACCGGGGCGTCCTGGCGCAAGGGCAGAATTTTCAATTCGAACCCATTTTGCGGGTAAGGAACGTTGCGCAGTCCGATCTCCCACGGCGCCCCATGATAGAAATCGTCGGTGATCAGCTGGTCGCCGGCATAAAGCCGGGCTACATCGCCCTGATACTCTATGCGCAAAAAGAGCTCCTCCACGCCTTCCGCTTTTGGGTTCGTTACGCGAATCGACCACCGCGCGGCTGCCTGGAAATCGGCCTCGGTGGGCGCCATCGCCACCTCTTTGCCCATCCGGACCGGCGGGGCCTGGCCGGCTGGCGCAATCTGGTGAATTACCGGCTCCACGTTAACCGGGTGGACGGCGGCGGCATACCGTTCGAAGATTCCATCTTGCCCCGCGGGCGTGAAACCGGATGGCTTCGTTTCGGCAGGAGGAAACACGCCGAAGGTCAGCTGGGCGGGGTCGGAGGAACTCAAGTGAATCCGATCGCCGTCAAAATACAGGTCGGCCGGTGAAAGGATGAGCCTTTCCTGTCCCGCGATGTGGGCTTTCCAGAGATTGCGGGCCTGCTCGCGCGAAAGCAGCACGATTTGCGAAACGAAGCCATTCTTGCCGCTAACTTCAATGGCAACATCAGTTCCCGGGGTCAGTCCGCTGACTGTCACGCGGCCATCCTCATGGGCAACTTTGCCTTGGCGGGCAGCGACGCTCACTCCTTCGGCGGCGTGAAAAACAAATTCCGCCGAGATTCCAGGCCAGGCAAGGAACACCACGGTGTTGGGGCGATCGAGAGAGCATAGCGGCTGCGCCGTGGCGTACTCCAATACGGCCGGGCCTACCGGCATCTCCACCGGCCAAAAGGTGTATGCACCGGCGGGAAGAGTCACGGGCTTGCGCGGTACGGTCACCGTCCGCTCCGGAAGCTTCAGTTCCACCTGAAAATCCCTGTGCTCCGGCAGGGGATGATCTCTCTGGTAATTGTTCACGAACAGGAAGGCGCGGCCGCCGCCGGCCCGTGCCGCGACGCGCGGCGTGTCGCGGTCCAGCTTGCCCGCCGGCATTTGCTCGGGCAAGTAAGACGGCATGGGCGCCAGATCCTGCCCGAAATCCTCCAGGAACAAGTGAACCGTCTTCAGATCGCGGAAGGAGGGATGCACCTGGCCGAACTCGCCCAGCGGCGCCTGGAAATCGTAACTCTTCACCGGCACATCGTTGGGATATCCGGTCGCCTGCGACTCCTGGAGCGTGGTCAGCTTGCCATTCGGGTTCGTTCCGCCGTGGAACATGTAGTAGCCATAGAGCGTCACGCCCGACCCCAGCTTCGCGATATCCAGGGCGGCAATGTCATCGGCCGACATCAGCGGACGCCGGTGGTAGGCCAGCTCCATGCCGCCGCCCATTTCGGCCGTCAGGTACGGAAAGTAAGCCAGTTTGGCGTCGATATCGGGGCGCAGCGAGTGCAGATCGCTGCCAACATTCTCTTCGCAGCGAATTGCTGTGAAGAAATAATTGGGGCTCGGCGGCAGCGGGGCCAGAGCGCGATACCAGAAGCCGTCGGGATACCCGCCGAACACCGGGATGACGTCGCGATCGGGAATGACCGCATCGTCCCAGCCGGTGATCGAGTAGAACGGCGCGTCGATTCCCGCTTCGCGCGCCATCCGCCGCAGCGTCAGGAGGTGCTCCGCGCCCTTTCCCGGACCGCGTTCATGATACTCGTTCTCGATCTGCACGCCGACGAGGGGACCGCCGTCCTTCCAGTACAGCCCCTGCAATTGGCGGCCGATCTCATGGTAAAAGCGGCCGACATACTTGAGGTAGGCGGGGTCGTTTTGGCGCGGCATGCTCTGGCGCAGCAGCCAGTCGGGAAGGCCGCCATTGCGCGCTTCGCCATGGTCCCACGGGCCGATCCGCACCCAGACGTACAGTCCATGTTTGGCGGCGAGTTCCACGAAATGGCGCAGATCGCGCTGGCCGGACCAGTCGAACTGGCCCTCGATTTCCTCGTGGTGGATCCAGAAGACGTAGGTGGAGACGATGCCGATGCCGCCGGCTTTCATTTTGAGGAGCTCGCGCTCCCAATCGGCTGCCGGGTAGCGCGAGTAGTGGAACTCGCCCATCACCGGAAACCAGGGTTTGCCGTCCAGCAGCAGGTAACGGCTGTTAACGGCCAGCGCGTGTCCCTGGGGGGAACGCCCGCCGGAGTTGAAGGGAAGTTCCTGGGGAGGGGCTGGGACTTTGCGGGCATCGATCACCACCGCCGCGTGGGAAAAGACTGTAGTCAGGAAGCAGCAGACGGCAAAGCGGAATCCGGATTGGATCGTCATGGCACGCTAACCGAAAGCCGAGTCTACCAGCCTCAGGGCGGGCCGCCATCCGACTAAGGTTGGATCGAGCAGAGCGTGAAAGAATATTCACCGCCGAGACGCGGAGACGCTGAGAAAAACAAAAGGCGAAATCGGAGGGCGCGGAGGGGGCAGAGGACGCTGAGGGGTGAGGTCCATAAGCGCTAAGATTAAGGCCTGTTTTGCCGCCGACCTCCTCAATAGGTTGCGGCGGTCGAAATCGAGTTTCCATCATATGGGGCTCAAAACATCTTAAGTTAGCGCTTATGGGGTGAGGTCCCCGCGCCTCAGGTTCACGGTCCCCCACTCCGATCACAACCCCGAGGGCGAAGTGTGCGGCTCCTGTGTGACGCCCGGGTCATGCCACTGCTTGAAGCCCATTCTTTGCCACCAGGGAAAGCACCTTGAGCGACGCTCCCTGCGGCCTCTTTTCCCCGCGTTCCCACTGGCTCACGAGCCCCGTCGTCACATTGAGATAGCGGGCGAAAACCGCTTGGCTGGCGCCCTCACGTAAACGAAGCGCGCGGATTTCTTTCGGCCTCAGCGGTAGGACCGGCGTGAGGCACAGCTCATCGAATTCCCGCATCGTGCGCTTGTACATGATTCCGGCTGCATGGAGACCTTCGGCGGTTTCGTGGACCGATGCCATCAAAGCACTACGGTCTTGTCTTCTCATCGCAGCTCATCTCCAGCAGCACTCCCGACGCGACGACTCGCGCGATCGTCTTCTCGTCATAGGACAACAGTTCGACCGTCGAGTTTCTTTCCGGCGGCAACTCGCCTTCTTCGATGTTGGTCTTTTCGTTCTTCGCGAAAACGTGAACGAAGATCGCCCGTACGCTTGCCCTGAAGACAATCAGCGTTCGAAATCCGCCGGCCTTTCCATGGCCAGGGCGCGCGATCCGCTGTTTGATAACCGCGCCGCCGAGGTCGGCGGCAAGCAAACCTCGTTCTGCGTCCCGCACGGCCCGGCACAGCGCAGCATTGGAAATGCCGGCCTTGTAGGCAAAGCGCGCGAAGGGCTTGGTCTTGAACGTTCGCACCCATGCTTACCAGGGCTACGGTGCACATCGCTTTCGGATAAGTAAACACTGTGTGCTATAGATGATCGGCGTGCAATCCCACGCCCGTGCGGCCGGCAGGCCCGGCGCTCACAGATCGTTCAGAGGACATCGGTACAGTCCCTGCTCTTCGCGTTCCTTCGTCGCGTGCCTGGCAAAAATGCGGTCCCACTTGGCATTCTCACGGCAGTCGCGGCACGAGCCGCAGGTACATCTTGCATAAGGCGCCAACGGCGGCAGCGGGTGATTGGTTGGCACATCGCGAAACGCGCCATAAGAATTAGATGCTGTGGACAAGGCGTTCACCTCCAAGCTGAATCTCTCTGGCTAATCATGCAGGAGAACGCGGACGCGAAAAAGTCCCGTAAGTACTTTCGGAGTACTAGAGTAGGATTCGCTCCATCCACGGGCCCACGAGTCTTTTGCCGCCGGACGGCATCCGGTGGCCGCCGTCGATCAGATGGAACTCGACGTCGGCCGCACGACGCCGGAGGCGCTCCGGATAATGCCCGGTGACATTGGCTGGGTAGTATTCATCCTGGCCCCTGGCGATATGCAAGACGGCCCCACTGACAGCCCGATAGTCGCCCTCGTCCCAATCGCCCGGCAGACCGCCGCAGATGGCGATGACGCCGCGAACCATGCCGGGACAGGTTGCGGCGAGGCGATAGTTCAGCGCCACGGCCTGCGAGAAGCCGGCCAACAGACGCCGGTCCGGTGGGATGCCGAACTCGCGTCCCGCCTCATCCAAAACGTGAGACACCATGTCCCGATGCAAGCGGATTGACTCGGCCGGGCGGCGGTTGGTGATCCAGCCGTAGCCCACCTCCTGGTTCTTCGCTCCGAGGAAGAATTGATACGGCCCCTGAAGGGCAGCCAGAACCGGTGGCCTATCGAACAGGCGGGCCGTCAGGTGCAGCATGGTTTCAGGGTTGGCGCCGAACCCGTGCAGTGCCACCACCAGCGGTGTCCGCACATCCACCGCGTCCGGAGCCCGGAGCAGATAATGGCAGTCCAACCGCACCGAAAACAGCCGGCCGATAGCGTCTCTCATCGATTTGGTTTTAGCACGGAGCGGCGTGCGGGATACTCCGCTTTCCGTCCAAACTGCACCGCTCCCTCGCGGCCGCGGCTCATAAGGCGGTAAACGATGCGCCAAGCGCTTCTCTCACCTTGATCGCCAGCGCTTCGGGAGAGAACGGCTTTGACAGATAAGCTCCGGCCAAATCCGGAACTGTGTGCCCGCTGTAACCCGACATATAGATGATTTCCATGGACGGCCGCAACGGTTTGATGCGGCCGACCAATTCCGGTCCGGTCATTCCCGGCATGATCACGTCAGTAAGCATCAGATCAATAGGACCTGGGTGGCGTTCGGAAGTCAGCAGTGCGTCTTCCGGATTAGCCGACTCGATCACCCGATACCCGTAATCTCGCAGGACACGTACCGCCATCTTACGGAGTTGGTCCTGGTCTTCCACAACGAGGATGGTTTCGCTACCGCGCAGCGACGCATGCGAGGGTGCAGGCTCCTGCGGCAAGTTCGCGCCGTCATCGACCCGCGGAAGGTAGATGCTAAACGTCGTCCCTACCCCCGGCTCGCTGTAGACCCAGATCGATCCATCGCTTTGCTTCACAATGCCGTAAACAGTGGCCAAGCCCAAACCGGTGCCTTCACCGGGCTTCTTGGTTGTGAAGAATGGCTCAAAAAGGTGGGACTGCACGTCTTTCGTGATGCCAATCCCGGTGTCACCCACCCTGAGCCGCACATAAGGACCAGGTTTCATTTCGGGGTGTTGCTCCACGTAGCTGGTGTCGACATCGACATTGGCAGTTTCGATCGACAATGTCCCGCCGCCAGGCATGGCATCGCGCGCATTCACCGCGAGATTCATGAGGACCTGGTGCAATTGCCCGGGATCTGCCAGCACATGTCCCAGAGAGGGACTGAGAACGGATTCCAGGCGGACATCCTCTCCAATCAACCTCCCCAGCATTTTCTCGACCTCGGCTACGATATCGTTCAGGTTCACGGGCTGAGGCTTAGTAACCTGTTTCCGGCTGAAGAGCAACAATTGCCTGGTCAAACCCGCGGCCCGTTCGCCGGCTGTCCGGATCTCCGTTGCCGTTTCGTAAATCGGGTCGTCATGCCTTCGGTTGTCGAGCAACATGTCGGTGTACCCATTGATCACGGTGAGCAGATTGTTGAAATCGTGCGCCACTCCTCCCGCCAATCGACCGATGCTTTCCAGTTTCTGAGCTTGTTGGAGTTGAGCCTCGATGCGCTTCCTCTCGGCCTCGGTGCGCCGGAGTTCCCGCCGGGCCAGCGCGTCCCCGATCTCCCGTTCTACGGCCGGAGCCAGGCGCGCCAGATTGCTCTTCATGACATAGTCCTGTGCGCCGGCTTTCATCATGCCTACGGCGCGGTCCTCACCCATGGCTCCGGAGACGACGATGAAGGGAATGTCCAGAGCGGCGCCTTGCAGGACGGCCAACGCCGCGGGAGCATCGAACTGGGGCAAATAATAGTCGGCGACGATGACATCCCAGGTCTGCCTTTCCAGCGCAGCCCGCATCTGCGCAGCGGTTACCACCCGCTCGGCCTTCACGCCATAGCCGGCATTTACCAGGAGTCGAACAATGAGAGACGCATCGCTTTCGGAGTCTTCCACTTGGAGGAGTTCCAGGGGTTTACTCATGGGGAGCTTCCGGGGATGGTTGCCCGGCTGGCGGAGGCGCCTCGTTCCACACCAGCCAGTACAGGCCCAAATGCCCGATGGCCTCCGCGAACTGGTTGAAGTCCACCGGCTTGCGGATGTAGCTGTTGGCGCCCAGATCGTAGCTGGCGGCCAGATCCTGTTCCTCCTTGGAGGAAGTGAGGATCACGACCGGCAGACGCCGGGTCCTGGCATCGGCGCGAATGCGCCGCAGCACCTCCAGGCCAGGCACCTTCGGCAGCTTGAGGTCGAGCAATGTCACGGCAGGCGACTCCGAAATGTCCCGGCCCGCATGGGCGCCTTCGCCCCAAAGGTAATCGAGGGCTTCCTTGCCGTCTCTGGCCACCACCACCTGGTTGGCGATGCGGCCCCTTTCGAGAGCCCTGATGGTGAGATCGACGTCACTGGAATTATCCTCAATAAGCAAGATGGCTTTGTGATTGTTCATTTCTCAGGTCCCAAAGTGAAGTAGAATGTGGCCCCGTGGCCGGGCTCGGCTTCTGCCCAAACGCGGCCTCCGTGGCGGTGGATCACGCGCTGCACGGTAGCCAGTCCGACGCCGCTTCCAGGGAATTCGGAGTCGCTGTGCAGGCGCTGAAATGGGCCGAACAAGTTACTCGTATATGCCATATCGAAGCCTACGCCGTTGTCGCGAACCGTGAAGACAGTCTGGCCTTCGCGCTCGACGGCGTCAAATTGAATATGCGCATTAGCGCGTGGGCCGCTGAATTTCACGGCATTTTGCAGCAGGTTCGTTAAGGCCACCTCCAGCAGGCGGGCATCGCCGAAAGCAGTTATCCGCGGCCGGATGGTGAATTCCAGCTGCCGATCAGGATGGGCCTCCTGCAACCGGGCGGCGATCGATTCCGCAGCCTGACTCAAGTCCACCATATCGCGATGCATCTGCGTGCGGGAAATGCGCGAAAGCTGCAACAAATCGTCAATGAGACGCGCCATGCGCTGAGTCTCGGAACGGACGCGTTCCAGGTATTTCAGCGCGCGTTGCTCCAGTTGGTGGCCGTAGTCCTCCACCAGGGCCAGGCTCCATCCGTCTATGCCGCGCAGCGGCGCTCGCAAGTCGTGCGAGACTGAGTACGCAAACGCTTCCAGTTCCTTATTAGAGGCTTCGAGCTGAGCCGTGCGGTCGCGGACGCGCTGTTCCAGTTCGGTATTCAGCCGGCGAAGCTCTTCGTCAACCCGTTTGCGGCCGGTAATGTCACGCCCGACAACCACTGACCCGACAATCAGACCGTCAGGGTTGCGTATGGGGCTGAAGCTGTAACTTCCAACCCAGGACTCACCGGTATCTCTCCGCCGCAAGGTGTATTCGGCGTTGGTGGCCGCTTCGCCCCGGAGGGCGCGCGGGACGGCCCACATTTCCAGGGGAGCCAGAGTGCCGTCGGGAAGGAACACGTCGAGGATGGCAGGATACTCGGCCAGGGTCTTGGCGCACTCCTCCTTGCCGGGGAATCTGTGGAAAGCCGCGAATGCGTCGTTCAGGTGGACAAACCGCCCCTCGGCATCGGAAATGAAGACCGCGTCGGTCATGCTGGCTAACGCCGCCTCCAGCGTCGCCCGGCTCGCGCGCACCTCTTCCTCGGCGCGCTTGCGCTCGGTAACATCCCGGAAGAACAGCGACATGCCATCTGCCGACGGCTGGACAGATACCTCGGTCCAGATGTTCACAGGAGCATAATAATCCTCGAAGGTCATGCCGACCTGCTGGGCTATGGCGCGCTCATATCGGGCAAAGAAGGGGAGTGCCTCGGGAAACAGAGCGCGCATGTCCCGGCCCAGCAAGTCCTCGCGACGGCGGCCGAGCAGACGCTCGGCCGCGGCGTTTACGTAGGTATAGCGCCACTCGCGGTCGCAGGCGACGAACCCGTCGGCGAGGCTCTCCAGAATGCCCGTAAGCTTTTCGTGGACACGCTGCACCCCCTCCTCGGCGCGCTTGCGCTCGCCGATGTCCAGCCACGACGAGAGAACCACCTCTTCTCCCGCCATAGTCATGACCGTTCCCGATAATAGCGCTTCGAAGGGCTCACCCGACTTTTTCAGAAGCGTCTGCTCCCACCCGCCGAGGGAACCTTTCTCTTGCAGTTCCCTGGAACTGCGGGCCCTTGCCTCGGGTGTCGGCCAGATCTGAAGGTCCAGCGAAGTGCGCCCGATGGCTTCCTCCCGGCTGTACCCGGTCATAGCTTGCCACGTCTCGTTTACGTCCACGAACAATCCATCTTTGAGCCGCGAAATCACAATGGCCGCCGGGTTTGTGGCAAACGCCTTGGCGAACTTCTCCTCCGAGAGGCGCAAGTTCTCTTCCGCCCGTTTGCGCCCGGTGATGTCGCGATTGATTTCCAGGTATCCCGCAGGCCGGCCGGCGCCGTCGAGTTGAAGAACCTGGCGGCTTTCGACCACGATTTGCCGCCCGTCGCGGCGGGTGTGAACAAGTTCTCCTGCCCAGCGGCCTCCTCCCTCCGGAGCGCGGTCTACTGGCGGAATCGGAAACGGCGATGCAGTGTGCATCAGGTCATCCGTGGTCCGGCCGAGCGCTTCCTTTTCGGTCCAGCCGTACATCTGTTGAGCCCCTGCATTCCATCCGGTGATCACGCGGTTGCCATTGGCCGTGACGATTGCGTCGTGGGAAAGATCGATCAGCCGGGCCTGATTCGACAGCACCTTTTCCACTCGTTTCCGCTCGCGGACTTGGCGCTCCATGGCAGCGCCGGCCAGAACCAGAAGAAGCACCAGCGAACCGCTACCCAAGCCCAGGATCCAGCGCGTGCGGGAATCGGCTTGGGTGGCAGCCGTGGTGTGGATGTGCAGGAGCCGCCGCTCTTCATCGTCCACAGCATCCAGGCTGGTCCGCAATCGATCCATTACGTCCTTGCCCCTCTTCATGGTCGCCAGGACGGCGGGAGATTTGGCTCCTTGCAGCCTGCTCACATCCAACGTGGTTGCCAAAGCATCCAGTCTGGCCGCCGCCAGACGATCGAACTCATCGAGGCGCGCCTGTTGCGCGGAATTATCGGCGGTCAAACGGCGCAACTCGGCTTGGGCTTGCTGTGCGGATTCGACGGCGGATTGGTACGCTTGCAGATACTGCCCGTCCCCGCTAAGCAGATATCCGCGCTGGGACGTTTCGGCGCCCTCCAGGGACGACCGCCCGGAATCTGCCGCGCTCAACACGCGGTACGAATGCTCGACCCAGTGTTCAGCGTCCACGGTACTTCTTAAGCCCGTCCACACCAAGGACGCAAAGACACCTAACGCCACCGCGCCGGCGGCTATCATGGCAATCCGCCTCAATAGCGGCGGGTCGATCGGATCGGCAACATTCCGGAGGAACATGCCGCCGGGCGGTTCCAGAAGGCTGATGGCCACCCCGGTTAAAGCGAACAGCCCGAGCCCCAGCAGATCGTAGGGGTGCGACAGAGCAAAGGAGAAACGCGGATCGAGGAAGAAATAAATGGCACTGAGGACGCTGAGTGCGCTCGCCGCCAAGGCGGGCCCGCGCCCCCCCAGACGCGCCGCAACCAGGACTGCGGCGATAAACGTTATGTACGGGGCCTGAGCGCCGAGCACCGGGTCGAGGGCCAACCTCAGGCCTACCGCAGCAGACACTGCCAGAACGGCAATGGCGTAGTGCGCAGTCCCGAACCTTTTAATGAAATCGGCCGAAATGTAAGACGCCACAGAATGTCACCTGCCGCGGCTGCGGGACCCGGTGCCCTAAATAGCGGAACGAGATGAGCACGTACGATCCCAAAATGACCTGCATAGAATAATAAGGATTTAGAGTCTGAAATTCTCAATAATTTCAATGTAGGGCGGCCGGCGTGGTAGAACACGACACTCCAATTGGGGCATATCACCCATCGCAAGCTTCAGTTACTCTCAATCGCAGCCGGAGGAGAATGACCCGCTTACTTTCGAAGTCGCATCCCGAGCGCAGGCCGCCCGCCGGCGTACGGCCTCATCCGCCAAATGCCCGGAGGTCTGACAGATCACAGCGAAGGCGTGCCGCCTGCACCGTTCACCGGCCGGCGGATTTCCGGCCCGCGAGCGCACCGCCGGGGCGCGAGGAGTCGGGTGACAATCGATTTCACGGCGCCGGATTCGGGCGGATCTGCCACAGGCCGACGTGGTAGGCTCCGACTTCATAGTATCCGTGCCAGGCGTAGCGGTCCTTGATCGAATCGTTCAACTTTTCGAAGGTGATCGGCGGCAATTGGTTGTCGTCGCGCCCCCACAGCACATAGCCAATCCCGTTAGCTGTGAGCCAGCGCGAGCTGTCCGGCAAATCGCCACGGAAGAACAGTTCGACCTCGCGCGCCCGCGCTGCGATGTCCACGCGATTTCCGCGCCAGATGTTTTCATGATTCGGCCAGCCCAGAAAGGCCGTCTGCCCGGCGAAGATGGTGAGCGCGGGCTGCACAGTGTAGGCTCCGGTAGGCATGCGCTGCAGCACAATGGCCGGCGGCTCGTTCCGCAGGAGATCGAGCATCACTCTCTCGCCAGCATCGTCGCGGATTCCGGCCGCGCCATCCAATTGGCCCACGTGCGGCTTGGGCATGGTCCAATAGTGAATCCCTAGCTCTACGGCGAAAGAACAAACGAGCACCAGAACAACTGCCGTTCCCCAGCGGCACAGGCGCGAGCGGGCTCGAAGGTTGGAGCCGCCGATCAGCAGGATACCGCCGGAATAGATCCAGGCCCACCATTTCAGCGCGGAGTTGAAGCGCTCATACTTGCCGCCGTAGATGTCGTCAATGAAGAAGAATTCCGAAAACGCCAGCAGCGCAATCCATAGCACGCAAAATCCCACGGCCGTCCGCGATCGCTCTCCGCAGAACAGTTGCAGCGCGACTAGGACGACGATGGGATAGAAGACGAGCAGCCAAAGAATTGGCGGCGTCCTCTGGGCGGCCAGAACCATGCGGAGCGGCATTCCGGCGTCCACCGACACACGTCCGAAGTGCGCCAGAAAAGGCTCCATCAGCAACAGGGAGGCGCCGAACCCGGCCGCCGCGGCCTTCCACGCGACGGGCTTTCGCGCCAGCATGCGAAGAAGAAGATAGCCGGCCGCCAATGCCAGCTGCAATGGGAATTGCCAGGTGTTACAGGCGATCATCAAGGGCACGGAAGCGCCCAACAGCGCATGCGAGGCTTCCCAGGCGAAGCCTGCCTCGATGTGGGCGATCGCCAGCAAGGCCAGCATCAGCAGCAGGAATCCGCTAAAAGGCGGATGGTAATCGCCGAGGCCAATCATATAGGAGAAACTCTCCACCGGGAGATCCGGGGTGGCCTGGTTGACCTGGCTCGCGCGGAGCAACCATCGTCCCAAAGGCCGCGTGGCGGAGTCCGCCGCAAAACTGGCTCCGATGAAGCGCGCGCTGGCGTACAGAGTGGGAGACCCTTCGATCAGGCGGATGAACGGCGCCGTTCCCGCGCCGCCCACCAGGAACGAGGCGGTCAGGAGGAGCGCCGGCAGACGCCGCCGGACGAGCAGCATGGCAGTAGCTCCGGCGGCCGTGGTGGCCAGCGCGACGACGGTGCAGAAACCCAGGTTGTAGGCCACGCCCGCGGTGGCGCCGAAGATGCGGCCGATCAATGCGGCGGCGTAATGCTGGAGCGCATAATACATTTCGAACCGGAACGGCGGCAGCCAGCGGTCTACCGGCGGAAGTTGGCCGCCCCCCAGATAATTCGCGATGAACGTCAGATCGGTAATTTTTTCGGAGCTGGCGTCAATGTCCGGGAAGGCATAACGCCATGCCAGGGCGTAGAGGAATGCGCCCAGGAAAACGCTCTCGGTGCGCCATCGGGCGCGCAGAAAGCTGGCCGACCGCACCACCAGCCAAAGGGAAATTGCGGTGCTGAACGGGAGCACCCAATGCAGGCGCCCCAGCCCGGCGAAATGCTCCACGCAGAAGAGGAGCGCCACCAGGGCGACCGGCGAGCCGACTCTCGCCAGCGCCCAGGACGCGGTGTACTTGCGGAGGGCCAAGGCCAGGCCGGTCAAGTTGGCCCAGAGGAGCAGGACGAGCAGCGCGTTGGAAATATGAAGCACGGGACCTGAATATCTTAGCTCGGCTCGCGGCTCGCATCGCGTGGAGGCAAAGCAATGAATAGCCACCGATGAACCCGGGTGAACACCGATAGGAAGTCGATAGGCCTTTCGACACTATTATTGCAGTTACATTGCAAAATATTGACAAAATCTTAATCTACGCGTAAGATCCATCTTCGATTCTTTTTTGTACGGAAGTCCACGGGAGGGTATCATCCACGTCCGCTCGATCCGCTCGACATCTTGCCTGTTGTCCTGCGCAATTCTCACTGCGGGCGCGGTTCTCGCCGGCGCCGGCGGGTCCATCTCCGGAACGGTAACCGACCAGAGTCATGGAGTATTGCCCTCAGCCAAGGTAACCATCGTCAATTCCGGGATGAACGTCCGGCAGACCGTGTTCGCGGATGGAAATGGAAATTATTCGTTCCCGGAATTGGCGGTGGGCGCTTATGAGTTGCAGGTGGAGGCTGTCGGTTTCAGGCTCTATAGCCGCACCAACATCATTTTGGATTCCAATAGCTCGATGCGCCTGGATGTCGCTCTGGTAGTGGGAGAGCGGTCGGATACCGTCTCCATCGCCGGCAACGCCGCTCACGTGGATACCGTGGACACACAACTGGGCGAGGTGATTTCCGGGCAGAAAATGGCCGCCGTACCGTTGAATGGGCGCAGCTTTACCGATCTGCTCGCCTTGCAGCCCGGCGTCGCCCCGGCCACCACCATCACCGGCCTTTCCATTCAGGCCGCAGGGGCGGCCATCCTTGCGCCCTCCGGCGACCTGAACCCCGGCACGATATCGATCAACGGCCAGCGCGAATATGCCAACGGTTTCACGGTGAATGACGCCGACGTGGTGGAGCGCTTCACTATGGGCGCGGCGGTGATTCCCAATCTGGATTCCATCAGCGAGTTCCGTCTCTTGACAGGTAACTTTGAGGCGGAGTATGGCAACTACAGCGGCGGGCGTATCAACGTGGTCACCAAGTCCGGCGCCAACCAGTTCCACGGCGGCGGATTCGAGTTTCTGCGCAACACCGATTTCGACGCGCGCAACTTTTTTTCGCCGGATCGCGGCGTGTATCGGCAGAACCAGTTGGGCGGCCTTTTCGGCGGCCCGATCGAAAGGGACAAGGTTTTCTTTTTCGCCGATTACCAGGGAACCCGCCTTAAAGAAGGAGTCGATACCGGCCTGATTCAGGTGCCGTCATTGGCCGAGCGGGGCGGAAATTTCTCGGCCGCCGGCGCCGATTTGAACGGAACCGTGAGCGGTCCGTATTGGGCCAGTCAGCTGAGCAGCAAACTCGGCTATGCCGTGTCTGCGAATGAACCTTACTACTTTCCCGGCTGTAACGATCCCGAAGCGTGCGTTTTTCCGAACGGCGTGATTCCGCAGCGGGCCTGGTCGACTCCCGCACAGAAGCTTCTGCAATACATCCCGTCCCCCAATTTACCTGGCAACTACTTCTCGACTTCGGCCTACGACGAGAGATTGCGGGACGACAAAGGCGCCATGCGGCTGGACGCCAGCACGCGTTACGGCATGCTGACGGCCTATTACATTGCCGACGATTACGCGCTCAACAATCCCTATCCGACCCTGCAGGGGGGCGCCAACGTTCCCGGTTTCGGCGCGCTGAACCTGGGACGCACCCAATTGGCAACCTTGGGGGATACCAAGAGCTTCGGGTCGAGAACCGTGAACGACTTTCATCTCTCCTTCGTGCGCGATGTCAACAACGTCGGTACGCCGCAAGGAACGGCCGGGACCGGCCTGGCCTCGCAAGGATTCGTGACCCCTGCGGGCGCGCCCAGCATCCTCCCGCAGCGGCCGTCGATTGTAGGTGTGGAGAACATCAACTTCAACGACTTCATTATCGGGTCGACCATCACCGGGCTCAAACAGGTGGATAACACGTACGAGGTCCGCGACAACTTTGCGCGTGTCATGGGCGCGCACACTTTGAAAGCGGGAGGCGAGGCGATGCTCAGCCAGGTGAACCTCGCCCCCGATGTGCAATCCAACGGGACTTTTTCGTTCTTCGGGCAGGAGACCGGAATAGACTTTGCCGATTTCCTGATCGGCGTGCCGAGCTTTTACAAGCAAGGAGACGCGCAACCGGCGTACACCCGGAATCGCTATGGAGCGATTTATTTGCAGGATAGCTGGCGCATCAAGCCGCGCCTGACGCTGAACTACGGTGTGCGCTGGGATGCGATCATGCCGTGGTACGAAAAGTACAACCAGATTCAGACGCTGGTTCCCGGCGAACAGTCGGTAGTGTATCCGGGCGCGCCCACGGGGCTGGTTTTTCCAGGCGATCCGGGAATTTCGCGCGGTCTCGCGCCGGTGCGCTGGAATAACGTGTCGCCACGGTTCGGTCTCGCCTGGGCGCCGCACGCGGATAGCGGTTTAGCGCGATGGCTTTTCGGCGATTCCGACCGGACCAGCATCCGCCTGGGAGCGGGACGGTTCTTCTCCGCGATTGAAGGCGTTTCGGCGGGAGTGATGGTGGGCGATGCGCCTTACGGCAGCACTTACGGCAGTCCCGCGCCGCCGCTGTTTGCGGATCCCTTCGTCACGGCCTCCACGGGCTTCGATAACGGGCAGCGTTTCCCGCTGACGTATCCGGCACTGAACGCATCGGCCAGCCACCCTAATAACACCGTGAGCTGGGCCAACTTCCTGCCGATCTCGGGACTGCCCGGATACAAGCCGGATGGTGTCACCCCTTATTCCGAACAGTTCACGGTATCCATCCAACGCCAGTTCGGCAAAAATACCGTGATGACGGCCAGTTATGTAGGCAACGAGTCGCACCACCTGCTGGTGCTCCTGGAAGCCAACCCCGGCAATCCGGCGCTCTGTGTGAGCCTGAGCCAGCCCGACCAGGTGGCCCCCGGAAGTCCTACTTGCGGGCCTTTCGGCGAGTCGAACACGTTCGTCACGCCTTCCGGCCAGACCATCAACGGCACCAGGCAGGTTTTCGGCCCGAACTTTGGCAGCGTCGACTGGCTGACGACCATCGGCAACGGTAATTACAACGCTCTGCAGATGAGCGTCCGCCACATGAGCCGCGGACTACAGCTGCAAGCGGGTTATACGTACGGCAAGTCCATGGACAATTCCTCCAGTATTGCCGAGCAGTTGAACCCATCCGACTATCGGGCTACCTACGCGCCATCCGCCTTCGATTTGAAGCACAACTTCGTGGTGAGCTACCGGTATGACCTGCCGTTCCCAAGCCTGTTCGGCGCCAAGAACCAATTGACGGAAGGGTGGACGATATCCGGAATTACGCGTTATAGCACCGGCTTCCCGGTTACGTTCACCAACGCCAGCGACAATTCGCTGCTCGGGACCCAGCCCGACGGCGTGAACGGGTACGGGGTAGACTTGCCGGACGTAGCGCCGGGTCCGCTGCAGCTGAACCACAATCCGCGCAACGGGCAGCCCTACTTCAATACATCGTTATTCAGTCTGCAGCCGCTGGGTCAGGCAGGAACGGCCGACCGGCGCATGTTCTACGGACCCGGCATGCAGAACTTCGACATTGCCCTTGCCAAAATGGTCAACTTGGGGGAATCGAGGGCGCTGCAGTTCCGCTTAGAGACCTTCAACACATTCAACCATGCGCAGTTCTTCGGCCCCGCCACCGTGATCGGTGAAATCACCAGTTCGGCATTCGGCCAGGTGGTGAGCGCCATGTCTCCGCGGCTGGTGCAACTGGCCGCGAAGATGACTTTCTGAGTCCAACGAATTGTCAGGCTACCAAAGCCCGCGAGCGGACCTGTTCCTGGAATCGCTGGAAGTGAAGTTGCCCCATGGGCCAGGGTCCATGGCCGGAGTCGACATTGATATGGCCCTCCGCTCCCACGTTCACGAACTCGCTTCCCCACTGGCTGGCGAATGCCGCGGCGGCCTCAATGCTGGCATACGGATCGTTTTCGCTGGCGACCAGCAGCGAAGGGAATGGAAGCCGCGCAAGGGGAGTCGGCATGAAGCTGGCCAGCGCCGGCAGCGTGCCGGGGCGACACGGGCCCGCAGACCGGCGGCAAGCAGGGGACGGGTGCACCACGCTATCCTCAAGCTGAGTTTGAATGTCCGTCACATCCAGCCCACCCTTAGTATAGTGTTTGCGCCGCAAGACCGACCCGCCTTACTACTTGGGATTCAACTTCAGATTGACCACTGCATCCTTGCGTGAATCGAAAACGCTCAGCGTTCTCGTTTTACTACTCGCGCCCTGAAACGTCGCCGTCAGTTCGTAGTCGACTTCGGTGCTCAGTTCGTGAAAATAATACTCGCCTTTATCCTGCGTGTAGAACGAGCGGACATTCTTGGTTTTCAGGTCCTTCAACTGCACCACCGCGCCTACCACAGGCTTGTCGTCGGCGCTGGTGACCACCCCCCCCACGCTGCGTGTGGACGACTCCTTTTTCTTCTGAGCCAGCCCGGCCGGCGCGGCAATCAGGAGAACCGCCAGACTGAGCGCCGCTAACCTGGTGGCCTGCATCAAACGCTACTTCCAATCCTCGTCGGTATCTTCCTCTTCGTCTTCCACGAAATCGTCATCATCCTCTTCTTCTTCCTCGACTTCTTTAGCCGACTCCAGTTCCAGCGGGGTAGTGCTGATCACCTTCAGATCCGCGCCGCATTCGTCACAACTGACGGTGTCGCCTTCGTCTACGTCTTCCTCGTCCACGTCGATCGCGCCATCGCATACCGGACACGTGACCATGAAATTCCTCCCGAAATACTGTTATACGATATCCTGCCGCTTTTGCAACTCCGCTCTTTTACTTGCCCGCCTGGGCCGCCAGGCGCCGCCGTGTGGTGGCCGGCACAATCCCCTTCATGCGCAGGCACAGAAACAGATGAGCGCGATGCGTCAATTCGTGCTCCTTGATGGTCTGCAGCATTTCCAGCCGGGTGACCTTTTGGCCGTCGAAGCGAGTGACCATCTGGCCGTAGAATTCGGGCGTCTGCGCGGCGAAGGCGGCGGCCCGTTCCTCCACCGATTCCCGCATGGCGGCGGCTAGCGCGGCGCCGCCCGTGTCCGCCGGGAGAGAGCGCATATGATCCTTCATCCGGGCGCGAAACTCGGGGGTGGCAAAGTTGGCCTCACCGGCCAGTAGCAACCCGGTGAGCCCATCGCCGGCATCCAGAATGTGGCGTGCCACTTCGCGGAACGTCATCACATCGGGTGCGGGGCGGAAGTCCATCTCGGCTTCCGGAAAGTCCTCCACGGCGGCAGCACCGTCCATGCGGACTGCCTTCCAGGAGTCGATTACGTGTTGCGGTCGAACCATGACCACATTGTACCCGCAACGGCCCTCCTCACCGGAGCCGAAACCCCTCCCGCGGGTATAATAAAAGTACGCATGCACCAGACAAGAAGTGAGAGGGTTGTCGACCTAAACCCGCAGGAAACCCAGGAATGGCTGGAATCCCTCGACCAGGTCATTGAGGAAGGCGGGTCCGACCGGGCGCGCTACCTTTTGGAACAGTTAGCCTCGCGCGCGCGTAATAGCGGGGCCGAACTCCCCATCCACCTGAATACACCGTACGTCAATACCATACGGGTGGAAGACGAAGTGCCTTACCCCGGCGATCGCGCCATGGAGCGCCGCATCAAGAGCCTCATCCGCTGGAACGCCATGGCGATGGTGGTGCGGCAGAACAAGTATGACGCGGGCATCGGCGGACACATTTCCACCTACGCCTCGCTGGCCACTCTGCTGGAAGTCGGTTTCAATCATTTCTTTCGCGCCAAGTATGGCGAAGAACCCGGCGATCTGATCTATTTTCAGGGCCACGCCTCTCCCGGCGTCTACGCGCGCGCTTTCCTGGAAGGCCGCCTTACCGAGGAGCACCTCAAGAATTTCCGCCACGAACTGCGCGATACTCCGGGGCTGTCGTCATACCCGCACCCCTGGCTGATGCCCGATTTCTGGCGATTCCCCACGGTATCCATGGGACTCGGTCCCATCAACGCCATTTACCAGGCGCGCTTTATGCGCTACCTGGAGAATCGCGGCCTGATCGTGCCCACCCCGCGCAAAGTCTGGGCCTACCTGGGCGACGGCGAAATGGATGAGCCGGAATCCATGGGGTCGCTCACCCTGGCATCGCGGGAAAAGCTCGACAATCTGATCTTCGTCATCAACTGCAACCTGCAGCGGCTGGACGGTCCGGTGCGCGGCAACGGCAAGATGATCCAGGAGCTAGAGGCCGCCTTCCGCGGCGCCGGCTGGAAGGTGATTAAGGTGATCTGGGGCGGCGATTGGGACGAACTCCTGCGCCGCGATACCACCGGGCTGCTCGAAAAGCGCATGGGCGAGGTGGTGGATGGCGAGTTCCAGACCTACATCAGCAAAGACGGCGCCTATATTCGCAAGAATTTCTTCGGCAAGTATCCCGAACTGCTCGACCTGGTGTCGCATTTGAGCGACGACCAGCTGATGAAACTGCAACGCGGCGGGCACGATCCGAAAAAGGTCTACAACGCCTACAAAGCCGCGGTGGAAACCACCGGCCAACCGAGCCTGATTCTGGCCCATACCATCAAGGGTTACGGACTGGGAGAAGCCGGCGAGGGCCGCAACATCAGCCACCAGCAGAAGAAACTCAACGAGCAGGAGATGCTGCACTTCCGTTCGCGCTTCGAGATTCCCATTCCGGAGGAGGCGGTGCACAACGCGTCCTTCTGCCGGCCGCCCGCCGACAGCCCGGAAATCGGCTACATGCACGAGCGCCGCCGCCAGTTGGGCGGCTATGTTCCCTACCGGACGCCGGTGAGCAGCGGGCTGGTGGCACCGCCGCTCGAATATTTCAAGGAATCGCTGGAGGGTTCGGCGGGGCGCGAGGTGTCGAGCACCATGGCGTTCGTCCGCGTGCTGACGCTGCTCATGAAGCATCCCGAATTGGGCAAGCATGTGGTGCCGATCATTCCGGACGAGGCGCGCACCTTCGGCATGGAGAGCCTGTTCCGCCAGTTCGGCATCTACGCCAGCCAGGGACAGCTCTACAAACCGCACGATGCCGAGATGTTCCTGTACTACAAGGAATCCAAAGACGGGCAGATTCTGGAAGAAGGCATCACCGAAGCGGGATCGATGGCTTCGTTTGCCGCCGCGGGCACGGCTGGCGTGAATTACGGGAAGGAGATGATCCCGTTCTTCATTTACTATTCGATGTTCGGATTCCAGCGCGTGGGCGACATGGTGTGGGCCTTCGGCGACTCACGCGGCAAGGGCTTCCTGTGCGGCGGAACAGCCGGACGCACTACGCTTGCGGGCGAGGGTTTGCAGCACCAGGACGGTCACAGTATCGTGCTCGCGAGCACGGTTCCCACTTGCACGACGTACGATCCCGCTTATTCCTATGAGATCGCCATCATCGTGCAGGATGGCATCCGGCGCATGTACCAGGAGCAGGAAGACCGCTTCTATTACCTCACGCTTTACAACGAAAACTATCCCATGCCGCCGATGCCCGAGGGCCTCGATCCGGAGGACGTGATCAAGGGTATCTACCGCTTCCGCGCCGCGGAGAACGGGAAGGCCGTGGTGCAGCTCTTCGGCAGCGGGCCGATCCTCAACGAAGCTCTGCGCGCGCAGCTGATCCTGGCCGAGAAGTACGGGTTGGCGGCCGACGTGTGGAGCGTGACCAGCTATAACGAATTGCGCCGCGAAGCGCTCGACGTGGAACGTTGGAATCGCCTGCATCCCGATCGGCCCGCGCGCACGCCGCACATCGTGCATGCGCTCACCGGCGCCGGCGGTCCGATTGTGGCCGCGAGCGACTACATGAAAGTAGTCGCCGACCAGATTGCGCCCTGGCTGCCGGGCCGCATGGAAACGCTCGGAACCGACGGCTTCGGCCGCAGCGAAAATCGCGAACACCTGCGCCGCCATTTCGAGATCAACGCCGAATCCATCGCCGCCGCTGCGCTCTCACGCCTGGCCCGCGAAGGCCAATACGACGCCGGAAAGGCAGCGGCGGCGTTCGCCGAGCTCGG